>Ga0209382_10009802_pt1 | contig 11969 bp, 14 predicted proteins | sample SoiMetdeltSBSDD5_FD_187599 | JGI IMG/M metagenome (GOLD analysis project Ga0209382, IMG submission 187599) | Bulk soil microbial communities from a Populus tree surrounding site in Tennessee, USA - Soil MetaG P. deltoides SBSDD5 (SPAdes) (version 2) | ecosystem: Environmental > Terrestrial >... | reverse complement strand
CCGTGGCGCATGGAGCCCTGCTCGAGTGCGCTGCGCAGCGCCGCGAGTCGGCTCGTCTTGGGTGCCGGGGCTTCGGTCATCCGCGCAGTGTAGCGGGACCTATCCGCTTCGTGTCGTTCCTGCGACCTGATGACGCGCGTGGACCTGCGCGTACTTGGTGGAGAAGTGCTGCGCGAGCCGCTCGACCAGGTAGACCGAGCGATGCTGGCCGCCGGTGCAGCCGATCGCGATCGTGAGGTAGCTGCGGTTGGTGCGGATCAGCTCGGGAATCCAGTGCTCGAGGAAGCCGACGATGTCCGCGAACATCTTGGCGACGATCGGATGGCGCTCGAGATACTCGACGACTGCGGGGTCGCGCCCGGTCAGGGCGGAGAGGCCGGGTTCCCAGTAGGGATTCGGCAAGCTGCGGACGTCGAATACGAAGTCGGCGTCGCCCGGCACGCCGTGCCGGTACGCGAAGGACTCGAACAGGATCGACATCCGACCTTCGCTGCGGCCGCCGACGCGCTGGCGGATCAGCTCGCGCAGCTCGTGCACGGTGGTGCGTGTCGTGTCGATGATGAGGTCGGCGGCGTCGGCGATCGGCTCCAGCAGCTCGCGCTCCTGGCGCAGCGAGTCCGCGAGACCGAGCCCTTCGCGACTCAAGGGATGACGCCGGCGCGTCTCGCTGTAGCGCTTGAGCAGTGCTTCCTGGTCAGCGCGCAGGAACAGCACCTCGCAGTTCACGCCGCTCTTCTTGAGCTCCGCGACCAGTCGCGGCACGGAAGCGATCTCGGCGGGACGATTGCGGGCATCGACACCGACCGCCGTGTAGCCATAGGTCGGCTCGTTCGAGCGCACCGTGTGCGAGATGAACATCGGCAGGAGTCCTGCCGGGATGTTGTCGACGCAGTAGTAGTCCAGGTCCTCGAGCATGTGCAGTGCCACGCTCTTGCCCGAGCCGGACAGACCACTGACGATGACGAGGCGCATGCAAACAGGATAGCCGATTCGCTATTGCCGTTGCCGCGGGCGCGACAGAATCCGCAACAACCGGCCCGGGGACGGGCCGGTCTTGTCATGGGCGGCGGACCGGCGTCACGAAGGCCGGGTCTTCTGCGCCTCGATCGCGTGGTGATCGGAGAGCTTTTCCTTGTGCTTCTTGACCCGCCGGTCGAGCTTGTCCGCCAGGGTATCGATGGCGGCGTACATATCCTGCTCGACCGCGTCGGCGTAAACGGTGCCGCCCCGGAGCAGGACGGTGGCTTCGGCTTTGTGGCGCAGCTTCTCGACAGTCAGGATGCAATGAACGTCTATCACGTGGTCCGAGTGCCTGACGATGCGGTCGAGCTTTTTCTCGACATATCCCTTGAGGGAGGAAGTGACATCGACGTGGTGGCCGGTGACGTTCAGTTGCATGGAAACCTCCTTCGCACTCTACCTACCTACCTGACTGGAACCTTCTTGCGCTCGCTCGACGGCGGAATGCCGAGCGCCTCGCGGTATTTGGCGACCGTGCGCCGCGCGACCAGCACGCCCTCGCGCGACAGGATCTCGGCGATGCGGCTGTCCGACAGCGGCTTGTCCGGCTCTTCGGCCGACACCAGCTTGCGGATCTTGGCGCGGATCGCCGTCGACGACATCTCGGTGCCGTCGCTCGCAGCCACGTGGCTGGAAAAAAAGTAGCGGAACTCGAACACGCCGCGATGCGTGTGCATGTACTTGTTGGTCGTGACGCGCGAGATCGTCGACTCGTGCATCTGCACGGCCTCGGCGACGTCCTTGAGAATCATCGGCTGCATGAGCTCGTCGCCGTGCTCGAGGAAGGCCGATTGCCGCTGCACGATGCAGCGCGCGACCTTCAACAGCGTCTCGTTGCGGATTTCCAGGCTGCGAATCAACCAGCGCGCTTCCTGCAGCTGAGTGCGCAGCATGGCGTGATCCGCAGAGCGGCCGATCAGGCCGGCATAGCTCTGATTGACGCGAATGCGCGGCAGGCTTGCGGGATTGATGTCGACGGCCCAACCGCGCTCGGTCCGGCGCACAAACACGTCCGGCACGATGTACTCGGCGGGTACGGAGTGAACGCTCGAGCCCGGGCGCGGCTGACAGGCGCGCACCAGAACGAGGGCGTGCTCCATCTCTTCTTCGGTGACTCGCAGCTGCCGCCGCAGTAGCGCGTACTGCTGGTCGGCGACCTGGTCGAGATAGTTCGCGGCGATGATCAGCGCCGTATCCCGTCCGGGGGTCTGCGAGTCCAATTGCCGCAGCTGCAGCTCGATGCATTCACTGACCGAACGCGCGCCTACACCCGCGGGATCCATCGCCTGCACGTGCGCCAGCACGCGCTCGACCTCGGCGGCCGTGGCGACTATTTCCGGTTGCAAATTGCGCGCGATCTCATCGAGCGATTCGATGACGTAGCCGTCGTCGTTGATGGCGTCAATAATCGCGGCGCCGATGCGCATGTCGCGCTCCGACAGGCGTGACATCTCCAGCTGCCAGGTCAGATGCTCCTGCAGCGTCTCGCCGCGTGCGGCCGAAAAATCCTGGGAGACGTCGTCGCCGGACCACGGCGCTTCCGACGGGCCGGTGACCTGCGCGTCGCTCCAGTCCTGCTCGTCGGCGAGATCGAGATCCCCGTCGCGCTCGGCACGCTCCGTGTCGGTGCTCGCGGGAGTTTCGGCAGGCTGCGCGCTCGGCGTCGGGGTTTCGAATTGCGGGGCTTCAAGCTCGGCGGTTTCGAGGCTTCCGGCCTCGTCCTCGGACTCGAGCATCACGTTGCTCTCGAGTGCCTCGCGGATCTGTGCCTGGAGTTCCAGGACCGGCAACTGCAGCAGGCGGATGGCCTGTTGCAGCTGCGGGGTCATCGTGAGCTGCTGGCCAAGTTTGAGCTGCAGGGCTGGCTTGAGCATTCGTCTCGCAACTTGGGGAGCGTGAAGGTGCGTACCGTACTGGCGACGCGCGCTCCTGAGTATTTATTCCGGAGTGTCTTCGAAGATCTACAGTCTGAAATCCTGGCCCAAGTACACCTCACGGACCTGCCGGTTTGCAAGGATCTCTTCCGCAGTTCCCGCTGCAATAACCGAACCGCCGCTGACGATGTAGGCGCGCGAGCAAATTCCCAACGTTTCTCGAACGTTATGATCGGTGATCAAAACGCCGATGTTACGTGCGCTCAGGTGCCGGATGATGCGTTGGATGTCGAGCACGGAGATCGGGTCGACGCCGGCGAACGGCTCGTCCAGCAGCATGAATTGCGGCTCTGCGGCAAGTGCCCGCGCGATTTCCACGCGGCGCCGTTCGCCGCCCGACAGGCTCTGACCGAGGCTGTCGCGAATATGTCCGATGTGCAATTCGTCCAGCAGCGATTCGAGCATCGCTTCGCGGCGCTGCGCATCGAGGTCGGGCCGTGTTTCGAGGATTGCGTGAATGTTGTCGCGCACGCTCAGCTTGCGAAACACCGAGGGTTCCTGCGGCAGATAGCCGAGGCCGAGGCGCGCGCGCCGGTGTACCGGCAAACGCGAAACGTCCTGACCGTCCATGACGATGCGCCCGGCGTCCGTCGGCACGAGTCCGACGATCATGTAGAACGCTGTGGTCTTGCCCGCACCGTTAGGACCGAGCAGCCCGACGACTTCGCCGCGCGACACTTCCAGCGACAGGTCCTTGACGACCTGCCGCGAGCGATACTTTTTGGCGAGTCCCTCGACGCGAAGCAGGCTCATGCACCGCTCTCGGGCTGCGGCGGAGGCTGCGGTTGAGTCGGCGCCGGGGCAGTCGCTGCGGTGCCTTGGCGCGGCCGGATGATTCCGCGCACGCGTCCCTGGCCGCCGGGATTGATCTGGACGCGCTCGTCGCGCACGTTGTAAATCACCACGTCGCCGCGAAACTCGTCCTTGCCGTTACTGAACCAGACGTTGTCGGTCAACGTCACGACGCCGGCGGCAAAGTCGTACTCGATGACGCCGGCACGGCCGCGCACCTGACCGTCGGAGCGACCACCGCGCTGCGCGAATTGCGCGGGCGAGCCTTGCGCGCGCGCGCGTGCCAACTGCCCGCCGACGACTGCCGCGCTCGCGGAGTCCGACTGCAACTCCGCTTCGCTGGTGACGATGTGCACGGAGTTCTCGAAGGTCCAGCGGCTGTTCTGTGAGCGAACGTCTTTCGCCTTGGCGGCGCCGGCCTCGATCGACATGGGACCCTGGGTCACGCGCACGTCGCCGGAAATTTCCAGGGTGTCGGTGCGGAAGTCCGAAGTCACCACCTTCGCGTCCCAGTTGAACTCTTCGCCCGGACGCACCAGGTCTGCGGCGCTTGCAGTCGCCCCGAGTGTGGCGAGCAGCAGCGCACTGAGAGTGCGTGTGCGGTTATTGCGGATCGAAGCGGCCATTCACCGACTCCAGCCGGACCTTCTCGTTATTGAGATCCGCACGAAAGCTTTTGACCACCATCGCGTGCCCGCCGAAGCGCACGTGCACGGGCGAGCTTGTGCTGTACGCGATATTGGTCTGCGTGTCGATCGCCAGCGCGTCGGCGCGCAGGAATGCCGTCGGCTGCGCATCCGCCGGCCGCAGGACCACGTCGCCGATCAATTGTACGACGCGAAAATTCGCCGGCACCGAGCCTTGGCGGGCGCTCAGCAACCATTCGCGCGGCGCGGACTGGCCGGCGCTCGACTGAAAATAATTCACGCGCACCGTGTCCAGCGCGATGCTGTCATCGCGCCCTCGCTGCTGGATGCGATCTGCGATGAGCCGCAGACCGACCGAGCCGTCCTGCTGCGTCTGGGTGATAACCGCATCTTGCAAGTAATAGCCAGGCTGTTCGGCTTGCGTGCCGGCCGCTGCTGGCGTCGGGTTGCGCTCGACCAACGCGCCGTAGCCGATGACGAGCGCGCCGAGCAGGGCAGCGAGCGAGATCCAGCGCCAGTTCATGGCAGTCTCATGGTTGGCTGCGCCGTCTCATTGAGGGCTGCGCCGCTGGGCTTCGAGGATGAGGTCGCACACTTCGCGGACGGCGCCGGTGCCGCCGTGAGCTTGCGTGATGAAGTGCGCGTGCGACTTGATGCTCGGATGCGCGTCCGCGACTGCGATCGCCAACCGTGCGATCTCGAAAATCGGCAGGTCCGCCGTATCGTCGCCCATGCTGGCGACCGCCTGCGGGCCCAGCGCCAGGATGTCGAGCAACTCGCGCAGCGCCGCCAGCTTGTCCTGCACACCCTGACGGATCCAGGTCACGCCGAGCTCGCTCATGCGACGCTCGACCGCACGCGACTGCCGACCGGAGATCACGGCAACCTGCAGCCCGGCGCGTAGCACTTGCACGATGCCGGCGCCGTCGCGCACGTGAAAACATTTCAACTCCTCGCCGCGAGTGGAGAAATACAGGCGGCCGTCGGTCAGCACGCCGTCCACGTCGAGCACCAGCAGGCGGACGTCGTTGGCACGCTCGACCAGGGTATCCATCACATCACGCCGGCGCGGAACAGATCATGAACGTTGAGCGCGCCGACCAGCACGTTGTGCTCGTCGACGACCAGCAGCTGCGTGATGCGGTGGGTCTCCATAAGGTGCACGGCTTCGGCCGCCAGGCGTCCCGGCGCGATCGTCTTCGGCTTCGCGGTCATCAGCTCACCCATGCGCCGGGTCTTGAAGTCGATCGATTGATCGATCGCACGTCGCAGATCGCCGTCCGTGTAGATACCGAGCACGTGTCGCTCCGTATCGACGATCGCGGTCATGCCGAGCCCCTTGCGACTGATTTCCAGCAGGCCGTCGCGCAGCGAGGCATCCGGACCGACCATCGGTATCTGATCGCCGGTGCGCATCACGTCTTCGACGTGCAGCAACAGGCGCCGGCCGAGACTGCCGCCGGGATGCGAGCGCGCGAAGTCTTGCTCACTGAAGCCGCGCGCCTCGAGTACCGCGACCGCCAGGGCGTCACCCATCGCGAGTGTCGCGGTCGTGCTGGCAGTCGGGGCCAGGTTGTGCGGGCAGGCTTCCTCGGCGACGCTGACATCCAGGACAGCAGCGGCGGCCTTGCCGAGCGTCGATTGCGGACGACCTGTCATCACGATCAGCTGGATACCGAGGCGCTTGATGACGGGCAGGATGGTCAGCAGCTCGGCGGTTTCGCCGGAGTTGGAGATCGCGATTACCACGTCATCGGTCGTCAGCATGCCGATGTCGCCGTGACTGGCCTCCGCGGGATGCAGGAAAAATGCGGGCGTGCCCGTGCTCGCAAGCGTGGCAGCGATCTTGTTGCCGATATGCCCCGATTTGCCCATGCCGGTCACTACGACTCGGCCGGCACAGCCGTGCAGCAGGCGGCAGGCCTCGATGAACGCCGGGCCCAGCCGGCCTTCCAGCGCCGTGACCGCGGCGACTTCGGTCTCCAGGACACGCCGCCCGCGCGCGAGCAGCTGGTCGGGATCGAGCGCCACGGGCCGGGGACGGGACTGCATGCCGCGAATGATAGCGCGTTGAGCTAAAATCGCGGCCCCTTCCGTCGAGCCGCCACATGAATGCCACCGAAGTTCAGTCGCTGATCGAGGCCGGGTTGCCCGGCGCGCAGGTGCGCGTCAGCTCGCCCGACGACACTCATTTCGAAGCGGTGATCGTCGCTGCGCAGTTCGAGGGCAAGCGCACCCTGCAACGCCATCAACTCGTCTACGGCACGCTCGGCGCGCGCATGGGGCGCGAGATTCATGCACTGACGATGCAGGTACTGACCCCGCAGGAAGCGAGCTCCGGTGGATAAGCTGCAGATCCAGGGCGGCGTGCCGCTCGAAGGCGAAGTGCGCATTTCCGGCGCGAAGAACGCCGCGTTGCCGATCCTCGCCGCGACCCTGCTGGCGGAAGGCACCGTCTCGGTCGGCAACGTGCCGCACTTGCAGGACGTGACGACGATGATCGAGCTGCTCGGGCGCATGGGCGTCAGCGTCACGATCGACGACAAGATGCGCGTCGAGGTCGACTCCAGCACGATCCGCGAGCACGTCGCGCCCTACGAGCTGGTGCGCACGATGCGCGCTTCAATTCTCGTGCTCGGCCCGCTGCTGGCGCGCTTCGGCAAAGCCGACGTGTCGTTGCCCGGCGGCTGCGCCATCGGCGCACGGCCGGTGAACATCCACGTCGACGGCCTGCAGCAGCTTGGCGCCGATATCCTGATCGAGAATGGTTACATTCGCGCGCGCGCATCCCGCTTGCGTGGTGCGCGTCTCGTGCTCGAAACCGTGACGGTGACGGGCACCGAAAATCTCGTGATGGCCGCCGCGCTCGCGGAAGGCGAGACGGTGATCGAGAACGCGGCGCGCGAGCCCGAGGTGGTCGATCTCGCAGACTTCCTCAATGCCATGGGCGCGAAGATTCGCGGGGCCGGCACCGACACCATCGTGATTCAGGGGGTCGAGCGGCTGAGCGGTGCGAGTTACGACGTGCTCCCCGATCGGATCGAGACCGGGACCTACCTGGTCGCCGGCGCGATCACGGGTGGACGCGTGCGCGTCAAGGGCACCCGGCCCGACCATCTCGACGCGGTGCTCGCCAAGCTGCGTGAGGCCGGCGCGAAGATCGAAGTCGGCGACTCCTGGATTACGCTCGACATGGGCGGTCGCCGGCCGCGTGCCGTCGACATCCGTACGGCGCCGTATCCTGCATTCCCGACCGATATGCAGGCGCAGTTCGCAGCGCTGAACACGGTTGCCGAAGGCGTGGGTGCAGTGACCGAGACGATCTTCGAGAACCGCTTCATGCACATGCTGGAGATGCGGCGACTCGGTGCAGATATCCGCATCGAAGGCAGCACTGCGATCATCCGCGGCGTGCCGAAGCTGACGGCTGCGCCCGTCATGGCGACCGATCTGCGTGCTTCGGCGAGCTTGGTGTTGGCGGGGCTGATCGCGCAGGGTGCGACCGAGATTCACCGCATCTACCACATCGATCGCGGCTACGAGTGCATCGAAGAGAAGCTCGAGCAGCTCGGTGCGCGCATCAAGCGCATGGCAAGCTAGCCGCCCGTTTGTCGTTCGCTTCTCGGCGGGCGCTCTTCCAATGTCGCCTTGAAGTTCAGCTGCTGCGCGCCGCGCCGCGCCTGGATGTTCAGCAGCGATCCCGGCGCCATCGCCGCGACCCTGTTGAGCGCCTCCTGAGCGTTGAGAATTGGCTGGCCGTTGAGATGCGTCACGAGATCGTCGCGCTGCAGGCCGACGAGCGCAGCCGGTCCGTGCGGCACGACCTCGCTGATGCGCAGCGCTGCCGGTGGGTCGATACCGAGCGCCGCTGCCTCTGAGCGCGGCACCTCCTGGGAAGAGACGCCCAGCCACCCGCGCCGTACGCGGCCATGCGCGAGGATCTGATCCATCACGCCGCGCACCATGTTCACCGGGATTGCGAAGCTGATGCCGTCGGTGCCGAGGTTCTGGGCGAGCACCGCGGTGTTGATGCCGATCAGCTCGCCGTCCGCGTTGATGAGCGCGCCGCCGGAATTGCCGAAATTGATGGCGGCATCGGTCTGAATGAAATCTTCGAAATCCGTGACGCCGAGGCGGCCGCGGCCGGTGGCGCTGACGATGCCCTGCGTCACCGTCTGGCTGAGCCCGAACGGATTCCCGATCGCCAGCACGACGTCGCCCGCCCGCAACTCGTCCGAGCGCCCCATGGGCATGACCGGCGGATCTTTGAGCGGCACGCGCAGCACGGCCAGGTCGGTGTCGGGATCCATGCCGACGATCTCGGGCGTGGCGATGCGGCCGTCGGCCAGCTGCACACGGATTTCATCCGCTCCCTGAACCACGTGGTGGTTGGTAATGATGTGGCCGACCTCATCTACGATTACGCCGGAGCCGAGGCTGCCCTCGACGCGCTGGCGCACGGCAGGTAGATGCTGCTGCAGCAGCGGATTTGCTCCGGAGGGACGCGCTGCGGATGCGTCGACGACTCGCGCCGTATAGATGTTCACGACGGCCGGGCCGGCCCGCCGTACGGCGTCCGCGAACGAACGGCGCGGCTCGCCGGGATCGGCTGGCGTCGCCGTACTGGTCGAGGCAGCGGTCGTGCCATTCGCAATCAGACCTGATGCGATCAGGCCCGGCCGGAACAGCAGCACGACGCCGGCGCACGCCAGACCGACGATGGTCCAGCGGAGCAGGAAGACGGCGGTCTGACGCAGTGTGGGCACGGTACGCGCGGCAGGGTGCGGCGATTCAAGTGTGTATAATGCGGAATTCCTTGGAGGTTTGAAACTACGCGTCTGCCGCGCAGCATCGGCGGCTACTCGCGGAGGTCGTGAATGAGCGAAACGGATCGAGTGGATCACGGGGTCGACAGCGGCCGGCGGCACTTTTTGGTGGTCGCCACGACGGTGACGGGAGTCGCGGGCGCTGCGCTGACAGCCATACCTTTCCTGGCGTCGTGGAAGCCGAGCGCAAGAGCGCAGGCGCTGGGCGCTCCGGTCGAAGCGGACATCAGCAAGATCGACGCGGGCGCGATGATCAAGGTGATGTGGCGCGGCATGGCGATCTACATCGTGCACCGCTCGCCGGACATGCGCGCCAAGCTGGACAGTCCCGAGCTGACCTCGCGGTTGAAAGATCCCGATTCGAAGGAATCCGAGCAGCCGCCGTACGCGAAGAACAGTGCGCGCGCGCTCAACCCCGAGTACCTGGTCCTGGTCGGTGTTTGCACCCACCTCGGCTGTGCGCCGATCAATCGTTTTCAGCCCGCGGACCCGGAGCTCGGCGCCGATTGGCCCGGTGGCTTCTACTGTCCGTGTCACGGCTCGAAGTTCGATCTCTCGGGCCGGGTGTTCAAGGACGTGCCGGCGCCGCTCAACTTGAAGGTGCCGCCCTACCGCTTCATGAATGAAGGCGTCGTGCAGATCGGTGTCGATTCGGAGGTCAGCTGATGAGCGCCACCGTGCCGAGCCCGCAGTCGGGCGAGCGCTCGCGACTCGCCGCACTGGTCGACTGGATCGACGCGCGCTTCCCGATGACGCGCATGTGGAAGGAGCACGCGAGCGAGTACTACGCGCCGAAAAATTTCAACTTCTGGTACTACTTCGGCGTGCTTGCGTCGGTTGTGCTGGTGCTGCAGATCGTCACCGGCATCTTCCTGACGATGAACTACAAGCCCTCGGCCGCGGACGCGTTCGCGTCGGTCGAGTACATCATGCGCGATGTCGAGTGGGGCTGGCTGATCCGTTACATGCACTCCACCGGCGCATCGGCCTTCTTCATCGTCGTCTACCTGCACATGTTCCGCGGCCTGATGTACGGCTCGTTCAAGAATCCGCGCGAGCTGGTGTGGATCTTCGGCATGCTGATCTACCTGTGCCTGATGGCGGAAGCCTTCTTCGGCTACCTGCTGCCGTGGGGCAACATGTCGTACTGGGGCGCGCAGGTGATCGTGTCGCTGTTCGGCGCGATCCCCGGCATCGGCGAGTCGCTGGTCGAATGGATCCGCGGCGACTACTACATCTCCGACATCACGCTGAACCGCTTCTTCGCGCTGCACGTCGTGGCGTTGCCGATCGCGCTGATCTTCCTGGTCATCGCGCACATCCTGGCGCTGCACGAAGTCGGCTCGAACAATCCGGACGGCGTCGAGATCAAGAAGGTGAAGGGCCCCGACGGTCATCCGGTCGACGGCATTCCGTTCCATCCGTACTACACCGTGCACGACACGGTGGCGGTCGTCGTGTTCTTTGCGCTGTTCGCGGCCGTGATGTTCTTCGCGCCGACGATGGGCGGCTACTTCCTGGAGCACGCCAACTTCGAGCCCGCCGATCCGTTGCGGACGCCGGAGCACATCGCGCCGGTGTGGTACTTCACACCCTTCTACGCAATCCTGCGCGCCGTGCCGAGCAAGCTGTTCGGCGTAGTGCTCATGGGCGTCGCGGTGCTGGCGTTCTTCTTCGTGCCGTGGCTCGATCGCTCGCGCGTGAAGTCGATCCGTTATCGCGGCTGGCTGTATCGCGGCTTCCTGATCGCGTTCGCGATCAGCTTCCTGGCGCTCGGCTACCTCGGCTTGAAACCGGCAACGCCGGCGTACACCAACGCCGCTCGCGTCTTCTCCGTCGTGTATTTCGCATTCTTCTTCCTGATGCCTTGGTACACGAAAGCCGATCAGACGAAGCCGGTGCCGGAGCGGGTGACCTATCATGCGCACTGATAAGAAGAAGCGGATCGTGGCTGGCGGATTGCGGCTAGTGCTGGCGCTGAGCGCGCTGGTCGCGGGCGCGGCAGTCGCCTCGGAAGCACCCGGCGGTGTCATCAAGCCGGCGCATAACGACATCACCAATATCGCGTCGCTCCAGCGCGGCGCGCGCAACTTCGTCAACTACTGCATGGGCTGTCACTCGGCGCGCTATGTGCGTTACAGCCGGCTCGGCGAAGACCTGGGCTTGTCGGAGCAGCAGGTCATCGAGAACCTGATGTTCACCGGCGAGCGCATCCACGACACGATGCGCACGAGCATGCGCCCCGAGGACGCGGCGCGCTGGTTCGGCACCCCACCGCCCGACCTGACGCTGATCGCACGCAGCCGCGGTACCGACTACATCTATTCGTTCCTGAAGTCCTTTTACCTCGATCCCAGCCGCCCGAACGGCGTCAACAACATGGTGCTGCCGGGGACGGCGATGCCTCACGTTCTGTGGGAGCGTGAAGGCCTGAAGGAGGCCGTCTACGGCGGCGAGAGCGACGCGCAACATAACGTGGTCCACAAGCGCTTCAAGGAGTTCCGCGTGGTTCGCCCCGGCAGCGACACGGCGAAAGAGTTCGACGAGTTCGTGCGCGATACTGTGAACTTCCTCGACTACATCGGGGAACCTATGCAGTTGGAACGGCGTAGCATTGGATTGCGAGTATTGGCCTTCCTCCTGGTCTTTTTCCTCTTCGCCTATTTCCTCAAAAAGGAGTACTGGAAAGACGTGAAGTGACGCCCGAGCGCACGTCTGCCAGCAACGCACTGCCGTGATGACCCTTTTCT
>Ga0209382_10009799_pt1 | contig 11971 bp, 19 predicted proteins | sample SoiMetdeltSBSDD5_FD_187599 | JGI IMG/M metagenome (GOLD analysis project Ga0209382, IMG submission 187599) | Bulk soil microbial communities from a Populus tree surrounding site in Tennessee, USA - Soil MetaG P. deltoides SBSDD5 (SPAdes) (version 2) | ecosystem: Environmental > Terrestrial >... | reverse complement strand
AAAAGGCAGTTGCTAAAGTCGCGCTGTGAGTAACTTGGCGGAGCCAAAATGGCTTGAGTGGAGCAAGCGGTTGCAGGCTATCGCGCAAAATGGCCTGACCTTTGCGCGCGACCCCTTCGATATCGAACGCTATACCGCGATCCGTGAGATCGCCGCCGAGATGCTCGCCCGAGGCTCCGGCCTCGACTTAGCCGTGGTGCGCGGCGTGCTAGAGCGGGACTCCGGCTACGCGACCCCAAAGGTGGACATGCGCGGGGTGGTGTTCCGAGACGATCAAGTACTGCTGGTGCGCGAGCGCGCCGATGGAAGGTGGACGCTCCCCGGCGGCTGGGCCGACCCATGCGCCTCTCCGGCGGAGAACGTTGTGCGCGAAATTCTGGAGGAGTCGGGCTTTGTCACGCGCGCCACAAGGATTCTCGCCGTTCTCGACCGCAGCAAGCATCCGCATGACCCGCCGTTTGCCTTCCACGTCTACAAGATCTTCGTGCTCTGCACGCTGGTTGGCGGCTCCGCGACACCGAGTACAGAGACCGATGCCGTCGCCTTCTTCAGAGAGGACGCCATTCCTGAGTTGTCCGTCAGTCGCGTTACCCGTGAGCAGATTCGTCGCCTTTTCGGGCATCATCGCGACCCCGCGTTGCCGACTGACTTCGACGCCTAACATGCGACCCCTTCGGTACTCCATCAACGTCACCTTGGACGGGTGCTGCGATCACCGAGCAATGTCCGCTGACGAGGATTTGCATCGTCACGCGGTCGAGAACCTCAACCGGGCGGATGCCCTGCTTTTTGGCCGGGTGACTTATGAAATGATGGAGGCAGCGTTTCGGTCGCCGGCGCGGACGGGAGCGAGGCCCGATTGGATGGAACCCTTCGCCCGGACGATCGACGCGGCAAAGAAGTACGTCGTGTCGAGTACCTTGAACCGGGTCGATTGGAACGCGGAGCTCGTGCGCGGGGATCTGGGGACGGCCGTTCAGCAGCTCAAGCAGGAGTCGGGGAAGGGACTGTTCCTGGGAGGCGTGAAGCTCCCGCTGGCGCTGGCGGAGCTCGGATTGATCGATGAGTACGAGTTCGTGGTACAGCCCAGGCTAGCGGGCCATGGGCCGACGTTGTTCACCGGGCTATCGAAGCCTCTCGACTTGAAGCTCGTAAGCCGGCTGGAGTTCGGCTCGGGGGCGGTGGCGATGCGGTATGAGCCGAGAAAGTAGCTTCATAGTCTTCCTTCTGGTGTCCCTCGTTGCCGCCTGCGCGTGCGCACGACCACCGAGGTCTATGGTCGAGGTCCCGGACAAGCTCAAACCCGGCGCGAACGAATCCGTCGCGATGATCGTTCCCGCAAAAGGCGTGCAGATCTACGAATGCCGCGCAAAAAAGGATCAGGTCGGGGGATTCGAATGGACGTTCGTGGCTCCCGAAGCGGACCTCTTCGATGCGCGCGGGATCAGGATCGGCCGACACTATGCGGGCCCGCATTGGGAATCGACAGACGGCAGCAAGATTCTGGGTACGGTGAAGGAACGTATCGACGCGCCAGTGGCCAATGCGATTCCTTGGCTGCTGCTGGCCGCGAGATCCGTCGGGCCCGAAGGCTCGTTCAGCAAGGTGACGAGCATACAGCGCGTGAATACCGTGGGCGGCGTGGCGCCTAGAGCCGGTTGTTCTCAAGCCACCGCCGGGGCGCCGGCTCGCATCGACTACACGGCGGACTATTACTTCTTCACCACGAAATAGGCATGACGAGTGTTCACAAATTCTTCGACTGGGTGCCGCGCGTGACTCTTGAGCCGATGACTCAGGCGCACTTCGCCGATTTCATGGAGGCAATCTTGCCGCCCTACGTGGCCGAAAGGGCGGCCGCTGATCATGTCTGTCTGCGAACGGCAGAGCAGTACGCGCGCCGCCAGCACGCACGACTCCTACCCGACGGCCATCTCACGGCCGGTCATCGTTTCGTGCGCGTTCTGGCTACAGACAGTGGGCAGGTAGTCGGCGGCGTCTGGTTCTGGATCGACGACGAAAACAAGCAGGCGTTTCTTTACTACATATCAATTCTGCCTGAGCACCGCCGCAGAGGATTTGCGAGCTCGGCTCTCATCGCTGTCGAGGAAACGGTCCGCGCAGCCGGGTGCGTCAGCTTCGGTCTGAACGTGTTCTCATCAAACGACGGCGGTATCGCCCTTTACCGCAAGCTCGACTTCCACGCGGTATCAAGCTACTGGAACAAACCGCTATGACCGTACAGACCCCCAACCCGTCGCTCGATCGGTCGCCCGCCGCTCAACGCGAGCCTTAGACAGGCCTGGTATGGCATTCGAGTTCCGGTGTTCGTCCTGCAGCGAGATGCACCGGGGGATGCCCAACTTCGGCGCCGATGCCCCGCTCAGTTACTACGAGATCCCGGCGGAGCAGCGAGACGCACGATGTCGTCTCGGGAGCGACGACTGTGTCATCGATGAGGCCTGGTACTTTGTCCGAGGCTGTAGTGAGCTTCCCGTCGGCCCCTTCTTCGGTTGGCTGAACGCCTGGCTGAAACCCTATCCCCGAGACGATGAACCTAAAGACTCGCGTGCACCTGCGGGACCACGGCGTTCGGCCGTCGATCGAGCTGGAACCGACCGAGCATCCCCTTGCTGTCGAGCAACGAGCGGGTATCTCGGTCGCACGAGTATCAGAGATCTATGCTCAGATGGTGCACGAAAAGGCTGTCTGATGCGCTCGCCTTGACTCTGCGGTGCAAGGGATGAGGACGTGACCGAATACGGCCAGGAAAGCTTGTGGCGCGACACCGCGACGGTGGACGCCGAACGGGCGCGCGACCTGGCGGCACGCCTCGAGCGTCGTGCTAAAGCCGCAGACGAGATCGCTGCGCGCAACGCGTATCTCGATTTGCTCGCTATCGCAGGTGGCGAGCGCGTCCTCGACGTCGGCTGCGGTAGCGGCGCCGTCACTCGCGAAATCGCCAGACGCATAGGAAGTCGCGGCGTCGCGGTCGGGCTTGATCCTAGCCCGGCGCTACTGGCCGTGGCCCGCGAGCTGGCCAAAGAGGCCGGCGTCGGCGATCGGATAGAGTTTCGCGAGGGCGACGCGCTTCGAGTGCCGTTGCCCGATGGTTCCTTTGATGCGGTGGTGTGTGTGACGGTGCTCTCCCACGTTCCGAGAGGAGAGGCTGCCATCCCCGAATTCATTCGAGTCCTGCGGCCCGGTGGGCGTCTTGGGGTCTTCGACCTCGACACCGACATGACCGCCTTCACACATCCGGATCGTGTTCTCACTCGCCGCATCGTCGCCGCGGCGTCGGATGCGATGGCCGTCAACGGCTGGCTCGTCCGCCAGCTGCCATCGCTCTTCCAGCGCGCGGGTCTGGTGGACGTCCGGGTGCGCGGGTTCTTTCCTCTCGAGACCGAGCGGCAGAGTTTCTACGGCAACATGGCGGATCGCTGCGCCGAGGCTGCCGTGAAGATGGGCGTGGTCACCGAGAGCGAGGGGCGTGCCTGGCTCGACGCGTTCCATGAGCAAGGGGCGCGAGGTCCCATCATCGCCGGCAGGCTGCATATCTTCGTCTGGGGCCGCAAGCCCGCATGAGCGCTAGGTGCTGTGGGGAGCCGGGCAAGATCATTCTGCTCACCGCTCGCTTCCGTGGGACATTGCCTTATGGGCGCCATCGCTGGTCTCGCGAGTGTGTTGATCTTCGATCAACGCCTCACGCCGCGCGCGCCCGTTCCCCGGCTCAGTCTGATCTTGGCTCCCGTGGCGACTGGCGCGGTTATGAGATGGCTCGGCACATTGTGGACCAGAAGGCGCGGGGATCCACCGACGCTCTTCACATTCCTGGTGGCGCCATCTTCGCACTGGGCATGACGCTCGTCCGACTGATCGTGTTTCGAGCAACGCGCTAGAGGGCGCGAGGGAGGGAATGGTGAGGCTACTCTTCCCGCTTTGGCTTGGGCTCATTCTGGTAGCGCAGTCGACCGACGCGCAGACTCCGCAAGCCGTCAGCACGGCGGACCGCCGTCATCCTTTCGTAGAGCATGTGGAGCGGCGTTACGCGAAGTACCTGCAGGCAGAGCATCAGGGCGACACGGCTGCCTACAGGGAGGTCCGCACCAGGTGGGCCTACGAAACCACATTGGATCAGCTCAAGAAGCTTGGGAAGGCAGAGAGCGAGCTCGGGCCGATGCTGAAGAGGGTCGCTGATCTGCGAAGTGACATCTCGCAGTTCACATTCGTGCGGTGCGACGCGAGAACACGGGGTGCTCGCCTGCTCTACCGGCGTGAGGGCGTTGGCCCGAAGGGGCCAACCTTGGAGTTCGCGGCGTTCATGACCCATTGGGAGGACGGCGCGTGGCGAATCGGTTGGGTTGGCCGCGCGTCCGGTCCAGCAACGCGATCGAACGGCGAGAAACTCACGGCTGACGAGTTGTTAGGGGACCCGCGCTTTGCTCTCGACTAGCCTCATGAATGGAGCCGGCGGCGGCCGCTGAATGGCCGAACGCTAGGCCACGAAGGAATCGCATGTCGGTCCAGGCGTTTTACGATGGGCTGGCCCCGCTGTACCACCTGATCTTCGAGGATTGGGACACCAGTGTCGCGCGGCAAGGGAAGGCGTTAGCGTCGCTCATCGGTGAGCACTGGCCGGACGCACTCTCGGTACTCGACGCGGCGGTCGGTATTGGCACGCAAGCGCTTGGACTCCTCGCGCTTGGGTTCCGGGTAACAGGCTCCGATCTCTCGCACGCCGCCGTCGATCGAGCACGACGCGAAGCGGCCGCGCGTCATCTTCAGCTCACCTGTGTCGTCGCCGATTTCCGCACGCTGCCGGTGCGGCCGGCAAGCGTTGACGTCGTCATCGTCTGCGACAACGCTCTGGCACATCTAGAGACTCCAGGCGAAATCGAGACAGCACTGAAGCAATGTTTCGGCTGTGCCCGGCCGGGCGGTGGCTGCCTGATCTCGATGCGCGACTATGGATCGCCGCCGCCTTCTGGGACGGTTGAGGTGCGGCCGTACGGAGAGCGCGTTTGGGCGGGGCGCCGCTATCATCTGCGACAAGTCTGGAGCTGGCGGGGACCGCGATATGACCTTTCGTTCGAGATCACGCCGGTCGACAGTGCTGAGGGCTCTGCCACTATCCTGAAGAGCTCCTGTCTCGCGATCCCGGTGGCGCGGGTCGCCGAGCTGATGAGCGCGGTTGGTTTTCAACGCGTTCAACGTGTGGACAACCGATTCTTTCAGCCCATCCTCGTAGGCACGCGCCCGGTAGTCTAGCTTCGCGATGATCCCGACGTCAGTGATGGACGGCGCCTGATGCAGATTCGGCGTGCTGAAGCGGCTGACGAGGAAACGCTAGCGCAGATCCGGCGGAACGCCATTCTTGCTCTGGCCGTACCAGCGATGTCGGCGGAACAGGCGCAAAAGTGGGCCACGCGAGCGGCGACAGATCGCGTCGCGCGGGCGATTCGGGAGCACGACGTGTGGGTCGCCGTCGACGGGACCGCACTGGGCTGGGTGGAGGTAGACCGAGACCGTGTCGCGGCGCTCTATGTCTCGCCGCCTGGCTCGCGCCGCGGCATCGGATCAGCCCTTCTGGCGCACGCCGAAACCTCCATCCAGAGCTCCGGCTACGCGATCGCGCGGCTCGAGTCCAGCCAGAACGCGCTCGATTTCTATCTCCGGAGGGGGTACGTTCGGCGCGGCCCGCCGCATGCGGACGGAGCATATCCATTGAGCAAAGATCTGACCGCAGCCGACCTGAAGCGCTGACCGTCAGGCGTTAGACTCGAATGCGATGAGCGATCTTCAGGACATGGAAAGTGGCTACGCGCCGGTCAACGGCATCCAGATCTACTACCAGCTGCATGGTCGCGGGGGCGGTGTGCCGCTTGTCTTGCTTCACGGCGGTGGATCTACCATTGAGGTCACCTTCAGCCGAGTGCTCCCAGTCTTCGCCAGCGGCCGGAGGGTCATCGCCGTTGAGGAGCAAGGCCACGGGCGCACCACAGACCGCGATGCGCCCGTTACGTTCGAATCGTCGGCCGACGACGTCGCGGCTCTCCTTCGGTACCTGAAGGTCGACAAGGCAGACGTCTTCGGGTTCAGCAATGGTGCGAGCATCGCTCTTCAGATCGCGATACGGCACCCGGAGCTCGTGCGAAAGCTGGTCTTCGCTTCATCAATGACCAGGAAGGACGGCGCACATCCACAGCTCTGGGAGTTCATGAAACAGGCAGACTTCTCGAACATGCCGCAGCCGCTCAAGGATGCGTTTTTGCGGGCGAACCCGAACTCGCAGCAGCTCAGAATCATGCATGACAAGGACGCCGCACGGATGCGGAACTTCAAGGACGTGCCGAACGAGCTCGTGCAGTCAGTCCGCTCATCGACGCTGGTCGTCGTTGGAGATCGAGACATCGTGAGACTGGAACATGCCGTCGAGCTGACTCGTTTGATTTCGGGCGCACGCCTGTTGATCCTGCCCGGCGGGCACGGAGACTATCTCGGTGAAGCGGTGATGACGCAAGAGGACACCCACTATCCCGAGCTCACCGCACGACTCATCGGGGAATTCCTCGATGCTCCGCGGTGAGTAGGCCGCCGGCGGCGGAGGCGTGGGCATCTGGCTACGCCTACGAGCGGTATGTTGGGCGCTGGAGCCGGAAGGTCACGCCGGAATTTCTCCGCTGGCTCGCGCCAGGTCCAGGCCTGGCCTGGGCGGACGTTGGCTGCGGGACGGGGGAAGTGACATCGGCCATCCTTGCGGCGTGTGAGCCCGCGTCGGTCTCCGGTATCGACTCGTCGGAAGGCTTCGTATCCGAGGCGCGGCGTCGTATCGAGGACCAGCGGGCGCGCTTCGAAGTCGGCGATGCGACTCAGCTGCCGTGGCGTTCGGCCGCCTGGGACGTGACGGTTTCCGGCCTCGTCCTCAATTTCGTGCGCGATCACGCGGCCATGGTCCAAGAGATGGCGAGGGTGACGCGGCCAGGCGGAATGGTCGCGGCGTACGTCTGGGATTACGGCGGTGGAATGCAGATGATGCGGCACTTCTGGGATGCAGCGATCACCGTGAGTCCCAATGACGCGAAGCTCGACCAGGCTGAACGCTTTCCGCTGTGTCAGCCCGGGCCGCTTCAGGCATTGTTCGAGCGGATGGGGCTCCAGGCGGTGACGGCGCACGCGATCCAGATCCGGACCGTGTTCGAGAACTTCGATGACTACTGGACGCCGTTCCTCGGCAAGACTGGCGCGGCGCCGACGTATCTGGCGTCGGTGGATGATGATGTGCGTGAGCGAATCCGCCTGTGTCTCGAGTCGCGTCTGGTGCCGACGCCAGCCGGGCGCATCGAGCTGACTGCGCAGGCATGGGCGGTTCGGGGAGCCGTGTGATGCCGAGCGTGAACCGCAAGAAACAAAAGGAACGGAAGAAGCCTCAGACGGCAAAGTCCGCATCTCGGTTGATCGACGAGCGGATCAAGGAGCTGGGCGACTGGCGGGGAAAGATGCTCTCCCTGCTCCGCACGTTGGTCAAGCAAGCCGACCCCGCCGTGATCGAGGAGTGGAAGTGGAGAGGCGTCCCGGTGTGGTCCCACGACGGGTTGATCTGCACCGGTGAGACCTACAAGGCCGTCGTGAAGATGACTTTTGCCAAGGGGGCCGCACTCGACGACCCATCCGGCCTTTTCAACTCGAGCCTCGAGGGCAACACCCGGCGTGCTATCGACTTCCGTGAGGGCGAGACGATCGACGAGGAAGCGTTGAAGGGCCTCATTCGCGCGGCCGTGACGCTGAACGCGTCTCGACATCGGGGCTGATCGAGCCGAGGGGCCGACGTATGCCGGTCTCAGGCGTTCAGGTGCGATTTCCAGTTCGCCAGCCGCTCAGCGAGCAATTCGGCGCGTCGCTTATCGTCCCGTCCGTCCAGGATGCTCATGTCGTCGGCATCGGCACGCAGGTACACGCCGGACGTCCGTACGTTGAGCTGCAGGTCGGCGTCGGAACGAGTGGTCCAGTACCCGGACGCTCGATCGGCGGACTCGAGGCGAATCTCTCCGGTCCCGTGCAGCTGCGGCACCTCCGGGTGCCGGGGTCGTTCGCCTTTCCAGTAGTAGAAGACGCCGGCAGGATCCTTCTTCTCCTTGGCCGCCTCGCTCCAGTATCGCGCTGACAGGGTGCCGTCCTCCTGCCATGAGCGGCCGCTCACTTCCAGCAGTCCGTTGCGGTCTCGCGAGATTCGCATGAGGCTTATGGCCGACGGCTCCCGGGAGGTACGCTCCGTCATGGAAAACTGCCACCACTGGCCGTCGATGCGGGCCGCGTTCCACTCTGCCTCGATCGCCTTGCGGAGCTTGTCACACATGACTCGTATCTCGGCAGCCGTGGTTGCCTCGTAGCGTACGCTCGTGAGGCCCAGGAGGTCGGTTGGAAGCTTGGAGCCGCGCGCATGCAGGATAAATGTTCGGCGCATTCCAAGGACGCCGCCGAAGAGCCCCGCTTCGAAGACGACGTTGTCTCGCGGAGAGGCCTGGCCTGATGCCGCCGAGTCCGATGCGGGTGGGCTCTTGGCCGTCCAGTCGTCGCCTGCGAACAGGAATGCCGCGAAATCGACTTCACGCGTCAGCTCGAGGAGCCGCTCCAGTGTGGTGGTCCCAGGATTGAATGACGTCGTCCACGGTTCGACCTGAGCAACGTCATCGAGGCCGCGCGTCAGTGCCTGCAGCAGCTTCTGCTGTTGTGCTGACGAGCCGAGAAAGATGCGAGGTTTGTTCATCTGTTCCTCCCTGGCCGCATGTCCTCCTAATAGCACCTTCGCTGGAAGCGATCTAGCGTGTAATAGGAGTGTGATGCCAAGAGCGACGCTTCCTGACCCGAACGACGATCCGCTTCGAAGGATACTGCAGCTACTCGAGCGCGTCATTTCCGAGATTCCGGAGACCGAGGAGGCTCCGAGTCGGACACCAGACGAGCGCGCGCGAGAGATTGGGCGCAACGCCGCGATCAAGGCGGGCATGGTGTCTGGAGGGCTGGCGCTGCCGCCGGGCCCGCTTGGCTTGCTGACGATCCTGCCGGACCTGTATGCGATCTGGAAGATTCAAGGCCAAATGGTTGCGGACATTGCCGGGGCTTATGGAAAGAAGGGCTACCTCAACAGAGAGCAGATGCTCTATTGCCTCTTTCGGCACGCCGCCGCTCAGGCGTTGCGCGACATTGCGGTCCGCCTCGGGGAGCGCATCCTGATTCGCCGTCCCGCGCTTCGAGGCGGCCAGCGAATCCTCCAGCGAATTGGCGTTCGAATCACCCAGCGCATCGCCGGCACCGCGATCGTACGATGGCTGCCGCTCGTGGGGGCGCTCGGTGTTGGCGCCTACGCCTATTACGACACGGGACAAGTCGCCGATACGGCGATCGACCTCTTTCGTCGTGAGATCGAGCTCGATGCGCCGCGAGATAACGACGAATAGCGACTCAGGCGGTGTGGCGATCCGGCCGTACGAGGATGGGGATGAGGCGACGGTGGCCGCCGTGTGGCACCGCTCGGGCCGAGCTGCGTACCCGTTCCTTCCGACCTGGCAGGCCTTCACGCTGGAACATGCCGAAAAAGTCTTCCGCGACGTGATTCGGCCTCGCTGCGACATCTGGGTCGGCACGCGTGACGAGCGTGTTGTCGGTTTTCTGGCGCTGGCAGGTTCCTACGTCGACAGGATGTATGTCGACCCGACCGAGTGGCGCAAGGGTTGGGGGACTCGTTTCGTCCTGTTCGCCAAGAGACTGCATCCCAACGGCTTGGAGCTGCATACCCACCAGGAAAATCACGCCGCGCGACGGCTCTACGAACAGCACGGGTTCCGAGCCGTCAAGTTCGGGCTCAGTCCGCCCCCTGAAAACGCACCGGACGTCGAATACCATTGGCGTCCGGCGGATCTTGAATGACGAAGCGGGTAGGGATAGTGCGATGACCGACTCGAGCTTCATGGCGATCGCGCATCGCGGCGCGTCGTCGTACGCGCCGGAAAACACGTTTGCGGCGTTCGACCTGGCGCTCAGCATGGGCGCGCGCCACATCGAGCTCGATGTCGAAGCCACTCGCGACGGTCACATCGTCGTCATCCACGACGACACCGTGGACCGCACGACTGATGGGTCCGGGCCCGTCGGCGGCCAGACTCTCGAGGCGCTGCAGGCGCTGGATGCCGGGTCCTGGTTCGGCTGGGAGTTCGCGGGGCAGCGGATCCCGCTGTTTCGCGACGTGCTCATCCGCTACAAGGGGCGCGTCCACATCCACACCGAGATCAAGGGCCGATCGGCTCAGCTCTCGCAGCGGATCGCGGATCTGGTGCGGCAGCACGGCATGACGGACCAGGGCACGATCACGTCGTTCCAGAAGGTGCGCCTGGAGGAGATGCGCGCCTACGCCCCGGAGCTGCCCGCCGGCTGGCTGCTGGCCCAGGTGGGCGACGGTGAGGTCGCGCAAGCACGCGAGCTCGGGCTGCGTCAGGTCTGCCCGCGGGCGAACATCGTGACGCCCGAGCTGGTCCGCCGCCTGCACGCCGAGGGCTTCGCGGTGCGAGCGTGGGGCGTCGGCACCGAGGTGCTCATGTGGCAGGTCGTCGAGGCGGGCGCCGATGGGATGACCGTCAACTTCCCCGATAAGCTCATCGCCTACCTGGCGAGTCTCCGTCGCTGATCAACGCAGATTGTTGCGATAGCCGGCCGCGCGTGCGTGGCATGCTAGCGGCGTGTCGTCGGCGCATAGCCGCGCAACGCTCCTCGTCAAACTACGCAGGAACGCCACGGGGGTGACCGATGATTCAGACGCTCGGTGAAACACCGACCGGCAGGATCGTCAACGCGGTACGGATGGCCACGGCCCTCCTCGGGCTTGCGGCCATCGCGCTCTCGATCGCCGCGGCGGGATTCTCGGTTCTGCGCGATTCCGGCCCGCAGATGCCGTGGGCGCTCTGGGCCGCGCTGGCGCTCTTCGTCGCCGGGGTGGTGCTCGTAGGCCTGTCGGCCACCTACAAGATCAAGTCGAGCCCGTTCTTGATCGATTGGGCCCTTCAGGAAGCTCAAAAGCGGAACGCGTCGGCGGCGGACATCGAGAAGCTCGTCAAAGCGCTCGAGGCTCATGCCGGGATAGCCGGCGTGTTCAACCGCCTGGACTTCAGCGGCGCCTCGCTGGGAACCGTCGCGTCGGCGCTCATCGTGATGCTGATCGGTCTCGCCGCGGTTCGCCTGCAGATCACGGCCGACTACAGCATCTTCGCCGACATCGCGAAGCTGCTGTTCGGCGCGTTCGTTGGGTCCTACGCCGGCCGGGCCGCAGCGGCCGTGGAGCAGCAGCGAGGACGATAGCGGCGCGACGTGAAGAGGGTGGCGGTCTTTGGAAACGCCGGCGGCGGCAAGTCGACCTTGGCCAGGCGGCTGGCGGAGCTGACACGGCTGCCGCTCTATCCTCTGGACATGATCCAGTTCCGCCCTGGCGGCGGTGAAGTGCCTCGCGACGAGTTCCTCAAGGCGCACACGGAGCTGTTGCAGCGCGATGCCTGGATCATCGACGGCTTCGGCGGCCTGAAGCCCGCCTGGGAGCGCTTCGCATGCGCTGACACGCTCGTCTACGTCGACCTGCCGTTGGCCACGCACTTTCGCTGGGTGACGAAGCGCTTCGTGAAGGGCCTGTTCGTGACACCGGAAGGATGGCCCGAGGGCAGTCCGATGATCAGCAGCACGATCGACAGCTATCGCGTCCTCTGGCGGTGCCACCGGCACTTGACCCCCAAGTACCGTCAGCTCGTGGCCGAAAGTCGAGGCGCCAAGCGCGTTCATCACCTCAGGTCGGTGAACGAGATGGAGGCGTTCCTCGACGCGGTGAGGCTGGAGGCGCCCCGTGCCTGAGCCACTCTGATGGCCGACACCACGCCAAGCGGCGAAGTGCAGTCGTACTACGCGACCTTCCCGGAAGAGTCGCGTCTGTCGTCCG
>Ga0209382_10009798_pt1 | contig 11971 bp, 11 predicted proteins | sample SoiMetdeltSBSDD5_FD_187599 | JGI IMG/M metagenome (GOLD analysis project Ga0209382, IMG submission 187599) | Bulk soil microbial communities from a Populus tree surrounding site in Tennessee, USA - Soil MetaG P. deltoides SBSDD5 (SPAdes) (version 2) | ecosystem: Environmental > Terrestrial >... | reverse complement strand
GAACGGGCGGGCGCCGGTGAGCAGCTCGTAGAGCACCATCCCCAGCGCGAACACGTCCACGCGGTGGTCCATGGCCTGCAGCCGCAGCTGCTCCGGCGGCATGTACGACAGCTTCCCCTTGAGCACGCCGGTGCGCGTCTGCTGGGTCTTGTTGGCGGCCTTGGCGATCCCGAAGTCCACCACCTTCACCGCGCCGGTGCGGGAGACGAGGATGTTGTCGGGGCTCACGTCGCGGTGGATGAGCCCCAGCGGCTGGCCGGTGAGCGGGTCCTGGAACTCGTGCGCGTAGGCCAGGCCCTCGCACGCCAGCGAGACGATCTTCGCCGCCACCGGCGGGTCCAGCTGCTTGCCCAGCTCCTGCGCCCTGCGCACCAGCGCGCGCAGGTTGGGCCCGTCCACGTACTCCATGGCCAGAAAGTGCGCGCCCTCGGCCTCGCCGAAGTCGAAGATCTGCACCACGTTGGGGTGGTTGAGCTGCGCGGCCAGCTTGGCCTCGGCCAGGAACATCTCCACGAACTTCGGGTCGTCCGCCAGGTGGGGGAGGATCCGCTTCACCACCAGTGTCTTCTCGAAGCCCATCGGCCCGGCGGCCTTGGCCAGGAACACCTCGGCCATGCCGCCGATGGCTATCTTCCTGACCAGCTCGTATTTGCCGATTTGCGACACAGGGAGACGCCGCGGGCGCGGGCATCATAGCCCTGTGGACGGAAGGCCCAAGGGCAGGGCGGCCAGGGGCCGAGCGCCGTTTGACCGCCGAGCGAGCGGTTTTCTACCATCCAGCTCTTCATGCCACCCAAGGTTATTGGCCCGTACCGCGTCCTCGAGACCCTGGGCAGCGGTGGCGTGGGCACGGTGTACCGCGCGCTCGACCGCCGCACCAACGAGGCGGTGGCGCTCAAGCTGCTGGCGGCGGGGCCGGCGCTGGACCCGCGGGCGGCGCGGCGCCTGGCCCGGGAGTTCGAGGCGCTGCAGGACCTCTCGCACCCCAACGTGGTGAAGGTCTACGACACCGGCGTGTATCACGGGTACCCGTACCTCACGATGGAGCTGGTGGAGGGGCTCACGCTGCGGCACTACCTCTCCTTCTCCGACGACGATCTGATCAGCGTCTCGCGCGCCATCGCCTCCTCGGTGTCCGCCAAGGGCGCGGCGCTGGCCAAGGAGATCGCGGAGGTGTTCGACTCGCCGTCCTCCGACTCGTTCCAGGGGCACCCGGACGCGAACGAGGAGGAGGCGGCGGACGACCCCAGCGAGGAGCCCACCGGCGAGTGGGACCCCACCGAGGCCCCCGGGAGCGGGCGCGGGCGCGAGCGCTTCGTGCTGACGGAGAACGGCGACGACGAGGCGCCCAGCAACTCCGACTTCGACTCCGGGCCGGAGTCGCTCCGCGCCTTCGCGGACGCGCTGGAGGAGCCGGACACCCACTCGCAGCAGGACTTCGCGCTGCAGTACGTGGCCAAGGACTCCGGGAAGCAGATGCCCCTGGACCGGCCGCGCCAGGTGAACCTGGACGCCTACAACAAGCCGGAGCGGGTGGCGAAGCTGAAGGACTCCATGCTGCAGCTCTGCCTGGCGCTCTCGTACGTGCACGCGCGCGGGCTGATCCACCGCGACCTCAAGCCCTCCAACGTGATGGTGGACCAGGAGCGGGTGGTGCGGCTGATGGACTTCGGCCTGGCCAAGTTCCTGGCGGTGGACGACGGGGTGACCGCGGACGGGCGGCTGGTGGGGACCTTCCGCTACATGTCGCCGGAGCAGATCCTGGGAGAGCCGCTGGACGCGCGCAGCGACCTCTACTCGCTGGGCGTGATCATGTTCGAGCTGCTCTCCGGCCGCGCGCCCTTCGAGGCGAGGACGCCGTACGAGCTGTGGGAGAAGGTGCTGGAGACCGACGCGCCGTCGATCCTGGCGCTCAACCCGAAGGCGGACACGCAGCTGGTCCGGGTGGCGCACAAGCTGATCCGCAAGGACGCCGAGGAGCGCTACCAGACCGCCGAGGAGGTCTACGAGGCGCTGTCGGAGTGACCGCGCCGCCCCCGCCGCCGGCGCTCGAGGTGCCGGAGCGCGCGTCGGGCCGCCGGGTGGACCTCTTCGTCTCCGAGGCGCTGGGGCTCTCCCGCGCCAGGGTGAAGCGGCTGTTCGAGGAGGGCGCGGTGCGCGTGGACGGCCGGGCCGCGCGCAAGGGAGACCTGCTCCGGGCCGGGCAGCGCGTGGAGGTGGCGGGCGAGGCGCTCGACCGCGGGCCGCCGCTCCAGCCCGAGCCGTCCGCGCCGCTGTCCATCCTCCACGAGGACGCGGAGCTGGTGTTCGCCGACAAGCCCGCCGGATGGCCCAGCCACCCGCTCCAGCCGGGGGAGACCGGCACCGTGGCCAACGCGCTGGTGGCGCGCTACCCGGAGTGCGCGGCGGTCTCCGACGACCCGCGCGAGGGCGGGCTGTGCCACCGGCTGGACGTGCAGACCTCCGGCGTGCTGCTGGCGGCGCGGACGCGCGCGGCGTGGGAGGCGATGCGGGGCGCCTTCTCCGGGGAAGGGGCGGACGCGGACAAGCGCTACTGGGCGGCGGTGCAGGGGCCCATCGCCGACGAGGGGGAGATCGATCTCCCCTTGCGCCACCACGGGGACCGGGTGGAGCCGGCGGTGGGCGGCGAGGGCGCCCGGCCGGCGCGCTCCGACTTCCGGGTGCTCTGCCGGAGCGGCGACGCGGCGCTGGTGGAGGTGCGGATCCACACCGGCGTGCTCCACCAGGTCCGCGCGCACCTGGCGGCGATCGGCGCGCCGGTGCTGGGCGACGCGCCCTACGGCGGCCGCCCGCTGCCCGGCCTCTCCCGGTTCTTCCTCCACGCGCGGTCGCTGGAGGTGACGCACCCCGGGACGCGGCGGCGGCTGCGGGTGGAGAGCCCGCTGCCGGAGGAGCTGCGGGGGGCGCTGGAGCGGCTGGGGCTGGCGGCGCCCGGGAGCTGAAGGCGCGAGGTATCGTGGAGCCCATGCCCTTGCGGTGCACCCGCGCGGTGGCGCTGGCGCTGGCGACCTGGTCCGCGGCAGCCCGGGCCGCGGAGGCGGGCGACGTGGGCCAGGAGGAGTCCTTCCCCACCGCCGGCACGCGCTACGAGAGCCGGCTGCTGCCGCCGGGCTCCATGGACCTGCGGCTGGGCGCGCTCACGGACATCCTGCTCTCCAGGGCCAGCGCGGTGCTGGTGGTGGATCGCGGCGTGGCGCCGATGGGGCCGGGCGCGCTGGCGCTGGGCCTGGAGCTGGCCGGGGGCAAGTGCCTGCTGGCGTGCGGCCGCGTGGGGCCGGACCTGGTGGTGGACCGGCTGACGGCGGCGCCCGCGGTGCGCGTCACCTATCACTTCACCATCGAGGGCCACGCGCCCAACATCGCCGCCACCGGTTTCTACGCGCTGCTGCTGGGCGGCGCCGCGCTGGACTTCGTGGAGGAGCAGACCCAGGGCGGGCGCGTGCACGCCACCACCTACTCGCCGTTCGTGAGCGCGGGCCTGGGCACCACCTACTTCCCGGGCAACAGCGACGAGATCTTCGCCGGCGGCGAGGTCCGGGTGACGTACATGCCGCGCTTCACGCCGCTGAGCGTGGACCCGCCGCAGACGCTGCTGGAGCCCCGGAGCGTGGCGCCGCTGCCGGGCATCTCGCTCATCTTCTTCATGGGCGTGCGGCTGTAGGAAACGCGGCGTTCGTCAGTTTTCCGTGGACCGCGACGCCGCCGCCCTGGGCTAAGGAGCCGGCGCATGGCCACCCACGCGACGATGAAGAAGCTGACCCCGGTGCTGTTCGTGGACGAGATCGAGCCCTGCCTGGGCTTCTGGACGAAGCTGGGGTTCGAGAAGACGGTCGAGGTGCCCGAGGGCGAGAAGCTGGGCTTCGTCATCCTCGTCAAGGACGGCGTGGAGGTGATGTACCAGAGCCGCGCCAGCGCCCTGAAAGACGTGCCGGCGCTGGCGGACATGCCCTCCCGCGCCGCGCTCTACCTGGAGGTCAGCGACCTGGACGCGGTGGCGCAGGCGGTGGCGGGCGCGCCGGTCGTCGTCCCGCGGCGGAAGACCTTCTACGGCGCGGAGGAGATCGGCGTGCGCGAGCCGGGCGGGAGCGTGGTGACGTTCGCCGTGCAGCAGGCGGGTTGATCCGGGCGGCACGTCGATTGCTGAACGTGGGCGGCGATGAGACTCCGCCCCGTGCTCTGGATCCTGTCGCTCGCGATCGTCCTCGCCATCGCTCTCGCCGCGGCATGCGGCCCTGCGCCCATCCTCGGGCCCTCCTGCTGGTACGACAGCGATTGCGGCTCGCCCCGTCATTGCGTGGGCGTGAACTCGTTCACCGAGGGGCACTGCGAGCCCGCGTGCACCACCGCGTGCTCGTCCGGATACTGCGACGTGGCCAGGGGGATGTGCGTGAAACTCTGGACCGCATCTTTCGAACAGCCGCACTACGGGGACATGGTCACTGCCCCGGTCGGAATCCGCGCCGTGGTGAAGCTCACGTCTCCCTGGTCCCTTCCCGACGGCAGTGTCCCCCGCCCCCCGAACCGCGTGCTGTTCAGCTTCAGGGAAGGCTTTTCGTCCCCCTGGAGGCCGGCCCAGGCGCTCAACCGGGACGGACAGTCCACCGAGTACGTCGGCACCTTCTCTCCACCCGACAGCGGGACCTGGCAGGTGGGAGTGCGGGTGGAAGACGCGCACGGCATGGACCACCAGATCGAAGTCCACGCCACCGTGCCCTGATCGCCCTGCCGCCTGGCCCTGAACGGGCGTACACTGGGATGCCGTGAGCGCGGCGCGGGCCATCATCCACGTGGACATGGACGCCTTCTACGCGTCCGTGGAGCAGCGCGACGCGCCGGAGCTGCGCGGGAAGCCGGTGATCGTGGGCGGGCACCCCACGCGCGGGGTGGTGCTGGCGGCGTCCTACGAGGTGCGCCCGTCCGGCGTCCGCAGCGCCATGCCCATGTCCAGGGCGGTGAAGCTGGCGCCGGACGCGGTGGTGGTGCCCCCGCGCTTCGACGCCTACGAGGACGCCAGCGAGAAGGTGTTCGAGATCTTCCACCGCTACACGCCGCTGGTGGAGCCGCTCTCGCTGGACGAGGCCTTCCTGGACGTGACCGAATCCGTCCGCCTCTTCGGCCCGCCGGTGAAGATCGCGCTCGAGCTGCGCGGGGCGATCGCCTCGGAGCTCCGCCTCCCCGCCTCCGCCGGGATCGCCCCGGTGAAGTTCGTGGCCAAGGTGGCCTCGGACGTGGCCAAGCCCAACGGCCAGAAGGAGGTGCTCCCGCAGCAGGTCATCCCCTTCCTGGCCGCGCTCCCCGCCAGCCGACTGTGGGGCGTGGGCCCGAAGACGGACGAGGTGCTCCGCCGCCTGGGCATCCGCACCATCGGCGACGTGGCCGCGCGGGACGTGGCGTGGCTGGAGCAGAAGCTGGGCAGCGCCGGGCGGCACCTGTGGGAGCTGGCGCACGGCCAGGACGACCGCGCGGTGGTGCCGGACGGCCAGGCGAAGAGCATCGGCGCCGAGGACACCTTCGACGAGGACCTGGAGGGCGAGGAGGCGCTCCGCCCGCACGTGCACGCCCAGGCGCTGCGGGTGGCGCGGCGGCTCCGGCGCGCCGGGCTGCGGGCGCGGGTGGCGCAGCTGAAGATCAAGTTCGCGGACTTCGAGTCGGTCACCCGGCGGCGCACCCTGGACCAGCCCACCGACGACGGGCACACGCTCTACCGCGCGGCGATGGACCTGTTCGCCCGGGTGGACCTCGCCCGGGCGGTGCGGCTGACCGGCGTGAGCGGCCAGGAGCTGGTGGGCGAGCGCGACCAGATGGAGCTGTTCCGCCCCGAGCCCGGCCCGCGCCAGCGGCTCAACGCCGCGCTGGACCGGATCGCCTCCCGCTACGGAACCGCCGCCGTCACCACCGCGGATCTGGCAGAAGCTGGCGAGAGCACCGAGCCCCGAGGAGGGAACCGCCGATGATCGAGTGGGCTCGGGTGACTCTCACGGCGTTGCGACCCCGCGCGCACACCGAAACCCCACGTAGAAGCCGGACAGCCAAGGCTCGTCTCCGTAGCGGACGGCTCCACGGACAAGCGAAGGGTCGTCGTTAAACCAGCTCCCGCCGCGCACCACGCGGCCATAACCAGTGTCCCGACGACGGGTATCCGTCATCGGTTCCGTTGAATACGGACCGTACCAGTCCCCAACCCACTCCCAGACGTTGCCCAGCATGTCGTGGAGGCCCCAGGCGTTGGGTTTCTTCTCGCCAACTGGATGGGTCCTGCCACGGCTGTTCTCCCCGTACCAGGCGATGGCGTTCAGGTCCTTATCGTACCGCGCCGCCGTCGTCCCGGCCCGGCACGCGTATTCCCATTCTGCCTCTCTCGGTAACCTCCCTCCGGTCCACTCAGCGAACGCTTTCGCCTCGTCCCACGTCACCCCCACCACCGGTTGTTGCGCCTGGTTGAACTGACGGTCCCCCCAGAACTCGGGCACCTCGATGTGCGGGTTCTCCTTCATGAAGCGCCCATACTGCTCGTTCGTCACCGGATACCGGCCCAGCCAGAACGGCGATACCCTCACTCGATGTTGCGGTCCCTCATTTCCACGTCGGCCCTCCTCGTCCGGCGGAGACCCCATCAGGAACTCACCTCCCGGAATCGGTACCAGCTCGACTCCACCCTTCTCCGTCACCACGGCCCCAGCTGGTACCCCGCCTGCCCCTCTCAGCCAATCCTGGATCTCCGGTGATGGGTGGCCTCTCAGCGATGCCGCCAGCTTCGTCAGTCCCTCCTTCTCCCCCATCTGCCGAAGCGCCTCCAGAGCCACCCGCTGCCGCCGCCACAACCCTGCATCCCGGCCTGGCTCCTGCCGTACCAGGTCCATGAACGGTCCCGGTTCCCTCTTCGCCGCTTCCTCCAGCAGCAGGCCCAGGAGCTCACGCTGCTCTGCGAATGCCGGCCGCTTCACCACCTCCCGCATCAGGGGGCCGAACATGGATGGATTGCCCATGGCCACGAAGAGCAGCAGCACCTCCTGCCACCAGCTCTCCCCGTAGTGGCCAGCCAGATCCGCGAGCACGGCGCCCTGTTTTTCGCCCGCCTCCGCGGCCAGGCGTCTCAGCTCGCTGGCCGCGAGGTATTCCTGGAAGCCCAGGTGCATGAAACCGAACTGGTCAGGCCCCCACCCCGTCAGCAACCCGCTCTCGTCCCGCACCCTGGCGAGGAACTCTCTGGCTCCTCCCGTTTCCCACCGCGCCGCCTTCAGCGCAGGCTCCAGCACCGGTTCCAGCTCCGATGCCGTGGCGCGGGTGCGGCCCTCCTCCCGGTGCAGCCACTTCGCTACCGGCTGCAGGGCTTCCTTCGCCTGCTCCGCCTTCACGCCAACCGAGGGTCCCTGCCTTTCCTGCCAGCGCTCCAGCAACACGTCGACGCACTCGTCGTACAACCTTCGCCGATCCTGGGGCAGCCGCCCGTGGCTTCGATGCACCAGGCACAGGTTGGCGAGAAGCAGGGGATTCCCTACCAGCTCCGCCATCCGTGCGGTTCGCAGGTCACCACGCTTGAGCGTGGCGATCAGGTCGTCAGCCCGCTCCGTCGCCCGCCGCGCCGCCGTGTCTCGATCCAGGTCGAGTCCGCTCTCCACCAGCCGGTACCACTTGCGTACGAACTCCTCCGGCTGGTGGTCTCTGAGCGGCTGGATGTGGAGCTCCAGGAACTCGGCGTTCAGCCGCACCTCGGGCGTTCCACGCTTCTGCTCTCCGTAGCCGGCGAACCGGCAGGTCACCACGGGGCGGCAGCTGGAGTGCGCCCTCAACACCTGCTCCACCCAGCGCGCGATCTTCACTCGCAGCCCCGGGTTGGCCACCTCGTCCAGCCCATCGAACAGCAGCAGGAGATTTCCCCTCCTCAGCAGCTCTCTGCCGAAATCGTCCGACAATCCGAGGTGCTTGTTGAGGTGGCGGACGATGAACTGGTCCACCGTCTCGCGCTCCGGATCCTCCAGGGCTCGCAATGGCAGAAAGACCGGCACCATCCCGGCGGGCAGTCCCAGCTTCTCCGAGCCCTCCTTCAGGCAACAGATCAGCAACCGCCTCAGATGCGTCGTCTTCCCGGCCCCCGGGTCACCCAGGATCACCAGCCCGCTCCGCTTCGGCGTCAGGCTGGTGGCCAGGTCGAACGCCTCCATCAGTGACGCCTCGCGGCCGTGTCCTGCCCTTTCGAGCTGTTTCCTGGCATCGCCGGCATCGGAGAAGGCCGCCCTGCCATGGCCTCGCAGGTCGCTGGTCGCTCTCAGGGGGACGTACAGCTCCTCCAGATCGATGGGTACGCGCAGCCTCTTCTCGAACCCGTTCAGATCCAGTGAACCGTGCGTCTTGATGGCCTCGTTGCCATAGCGTTTGATCTGTTCGTCCAGGCTGGTGTTCGGGCCCGGGCTCCGGGAGCTCGGAGGAGGAGGCGGCTTCTCTCCCTTCACCTCGTGGCGCTCCCTCCATTCACTCAGCGCCTGCTGCACCAGCATTCCCAGGTTGTCTTCTCTGAAGACCGTAGGGAGCTGGTCCTTCGCGTACCGCGCCTTGAATCGCTGCAGCCTCTCCTGCTTCCTCCAGCAGTCATCCGGATCGAGCTCGGCCAGGGTGAACGGCACCCTCGGATCGATCTCGAACATCAGGCGCGGCCGGCCCGCCTCCCTGGCGGCCTCGTACTCGAGCCAGGTGATGGACTTCTCCTCTCCCGCGACCTGCCCTTCCGGCTCCCAGCCATACCGGTGCGCGACGATACCCACGAGCACGTCGCACTCGGCGGCACGGCTCCGGCACACCTCCACGGTCGGCCGCTCGTCCGCGGTGAACTGCTCCTCCATGCCCACCGCGACCATCCGTCCCGCCCGCCTGACGGCTTCCAGCACCACGCGCCGCCGGGCGACGTTGTCCAGGTACGTGCTCGAGATGAAGACCAGGTAGTGGTCCTTCATGGCTACGCGGCCATCTCGGAGAGAGCATCCCGCAGGGCGGCGAAGCTCGGCGATCTGTTTCGAGACGGGTCCATGTGCTCGGCGACGGCTCGCGCGGCCTCGATCTTCCGGAGGCCGCCGGCGAAGTAGCCCGCGGCCTGGAGCACGCGCTCGAACGCCTCCCAGGTCCCACCCGCGATCGCATCCGGGGCGCGGTACCTGGCTCGGGCCGGGATGGTTTCCGGAGCTCTCGGGTAGGCAGCGCGGACGGCCGCCCAGTCGCCGAAATACCAGGCCTCCAGCTCCTCGATCGCGAGTCGGTTCGCGACGACGTACGACCTCCTGCTCGCCGAGCGGGTCGCCAGCCCCGCGTCCGCCGCCATCCTTTCGAGCCGAGCCTTGAGCCGGGTGCAGTCGTCATCGTCGCGATCCACCAGGACCACGAGCCGCCACGACGGGGGGATCCAGGTTGCGTACCCACGCAACCTCTCCGGCAGGCGCTGGAGGAGATCCTCCTTGCACTGGTGTGGGTAGACCTCGAACGAGAGACTCCCGATCATCCTCGGCAGGAGCACGCGGAGCGCGGCTTCCATCGAGGGTTCTTCCACCAGGATCTCGACGTGCTCCACCCTCACGATCGGCGTCCCCTGCTTGCAGGAGCACCGGCGCGGACGAGCGGATCTCCAACGCCCAGGCGTCCCTCGAGCCAGAGGTGTCCCAGCGAAGCTCCCGCCTCGATGAACTCCGGAACCCCGCGGACGTCTGAAGCGCGTACGCTCTGCGTGAAGCCCTTCTCATCGCGGTAGAGGATCCTCACCTCCTCCGCCCTGATGCCGTTGATGAAGAACGGCGAGTGCGTGGTCACCAGGAGCTGGGATCGGGCGGTCGCAGCTCGGCATTCCTCCGCCAGCTCAGGGAGCAGGCGGGGATGGAGAAAATTCTCGGGCTCCTCGATCCCGATGAACTTCGGAGGGTCCGGATCGTAAAGGACGATGAGGTACGCCAGCATCTTCAGCGTCCCGTCCGAGGCGAACCGCGCGAGGATCGGCTGCTCGAACGGAGCATCCTTGATCTCCAGGAGCAGGCGACCATCGGGCATCGCCTCCGCGATCACCTCGTCGATCCTGGGCACTCGCCGCCTCAGCTGTTCGAAGATCTGCCTGAGCCGTTCGGGATGTTGCTCCTTCAGGAACTGCACGACGTTGGCGATGTTGCCGCCGGTCTTGCTCAGGCGCTCCTGTGGCCCGGCCTCCGGCTGACCGCGCGTCTCATCAACCGACAGGTACGAGACGTACCAGTCCGTGATGAACTCTCGCAGCGCGGCCACCCTGGGATGCTGCTCGAATTGACCGAGGGTGTTGACCGCGATGAGGTCGGGGGAGCGGAGTGGCACCTCCACCCGTTCATCTTTCTCGTCGGGCATCTCACCGCTCACCGCCCGCCCCTGCCCCCGCGCATAATCGAGAAACCGGAATGGCTTCCCCTGAGGACCGCGCCGCCACTGGAGCCACTCCGACGCGACGATCGGGCCCTTCTCACCTTCGTCGATCGCCAGGTGGTACGTGATGACCGGCTGGCCAGGTCGTTCCCTGTACTTCAGCTCGATCCGGATGGGCCCACTCTGGCCACGCGTGCGCAGCTCCTTGGCCCGGCCTCGTCTATCCCACGCATGCCGGAGACCGAACTGGAAACACTCGGACAGGAAGTTGAAGATGTCGAAGATCGTCGATTTGCCGCTCCCGTTCGGGCCAAGCAGCACCGTGAGTGGCTTGAGCTCCGGAAGCTCGACCGACCGGAGGGCGCGGTAGTTCTCCACCCGCAGGTGCTCGATCCGCGCCGGGCCGATGGAGCGTGCCCCGTTGCTCGCCGATCTGGTCGGAGCCATCAGTGGATGGGCACTCTACGCCAGGGCGTCGATCTCCGCCCTGCACAACTCGAGGGTGTGGTCACCACCGCGGATCTGGCAGAAGCTGGCGAGAGCACCGAGCCCCGAGGAGGGAACCGCCGATGATCGAGTGGATCGAGGATGACTACCCGCGCGCGCTGCAGCGGGCGCGCGAGACCAGCCGGCCCATGATGCTCTGGCTGCACTCCCCCACCTGACTGGGCTGCAAGGAGCTGGATACCGTGACGTATCCACAGCCCGAGGTCATCCGCACCCTCAACGAGCAGTACGTCCCCTGCAAGCTGGAGAGCGCCAAGCACCCGGAGATCGCCCGCCGCCTCAACGTCCGCTGGCTGCCCGCCATCGCCGTCATCGACCCCGCCGACGAGCGGCCCGCCAGCCTCTCCTTCGGGTTCCTCCCCCCGCAGGACCTGTTCCAGGAGCTCGCCTTCGGCAGCGCCGTCACCGCCATGGCGCAGAAGCGGTACGACGACGCCCACGCCCTCTTCCAGAAGGTGGCCGAGGACCCCGCCGCGGACCGCGCGCCCGAGGCCTACTACTGGTGGGGCGTGAGCCGGTACCGGCAGTCCAAGGACTTCAAGGCGTCCGTGACGCCCACCTGGGGGAAGATCGTCGAGCGCTGGCCGGGCTCGCAGTGGGCCCGGAAGGTCGGCTTCGGCCTGCGCTGAAGCGACCTTTCAGCCCCCGGACCGCTCCTCGGGGGCGAGCGGGACCACGCCCAGGACCTGGAGGACCCTCCGGGCGTCGCTCATCGCGTAGCTGACCGCGTAGCCGGCCAGCTGGAAATAGAGCGTGCTCTTGACGTCGCCGGCGTCGCTCATCCAGGTGCGCAGCGCTCCGGCGACGTGGGCGATCTCCGCCAACCGCCGCAGGATGGCGGCGCGCGCTCTCTCCGGCAGCGCCGCCAGCTTGAGCCTCGCCGTCGCAGGAAGCTCGATGGCGTAGGCGTCGTCTTCAGTATGTGAGACCGCGAATGACATCATAGTCTGGTTATTCCACTCCGCGGGGCCGGCGGGGCCTGTTGCAGCCTGCATGCCCGGAGTCGATGTGCCGTGTTCCGAGTGGCTGTGCCGGGGCGGCCCACCTCGCCGCTGTACATAGTTCAGGCCACTTCTCT
>Ga0209382_10009796_pt1 | contig 11972 bp, 7 predicted proteins | sample SoiMetdeltSBSDD5_FD_187599 | JGI IMG/M metagenome (GOLD analysis project Ga0209382, IMG submission 187599) | Bulk soil microbial communities from a Populus tree surrounding site in Tennessee, USA - Soil MetaG P. deltoides SBSDD5 (SPAdes) (version 2) | ecosystem: Environmental > Terrestrial >... | reverse complement strand
CCGCGACGCTGAAGAGCGGCGCAGTCGCCTCGGTCTTCTATCGTGGCGGCACGTCCCGCGGCGACAACTTCCGCTGGGAAATCAACGGCACCGAAGGCGATCTCGTGCTGACGTCACCCGTCGGCAACCTTCAGGTACTCGCGCCCCGGCTGGATGGCGGGCGCGGCGAGGATCGCACGACCGCGCCGCTCGCGGTTCCGGCCGCGTACGATCTGGCGCCCGGTGCTCCGGAAGGCCCGGCGGCCAACGTCACGCGCCTTTACGCCGCTTTTGCCGCTGATCGCCGCGCCGGCACGCCCGGCGCCACCGCGCCGGACTTCGCGCATGCCCTTCGTACGCATCACACGCTGGACGTCATTACGACCGCGGCGGTCAGCGGCATCGCGCAACGGCCTGTGACGGAGACACTGACTGGATCCTGTGTGGAGAGCTGAAGGCAAGTATCGGGGCGACGTACGCCCTCGCGCATGCCGCACGGGCGCATGCCGACCTGGAGGCACGCGGCACAGTCGGCAAGCTGCTCCTGCTGCCCGAGGACGCGGCGTGATGCACCGATGGGAGCTCCCCGCGTTCGATCGGAAGCATCTCGCGCTCGTCTCCGTACCGCGCCCCGCGCCTGGCCCCGGTGAGGCGCTCGTCGCGGTCGACGCCGTCTCGCTGACCTACCGCGACAACCTGACGGCGAACCGCCTGGGCGCGGAGCCGCCGTTGCCGCTCGTTGATGTTGGCGCGGATTGTTGGTGTCAACGCGTGAGCGGACGCCGGCCGGCCGATTGGAAAGCCCGCAACCTAGAAAAAGGAAGGAAACGATGAGTACGCAAACCTGGTTCATCACCGGCGCATCCAGCGGCCTCGGCGCCTCGGTCGCGAATGCGGCGTTGCGCGCCGGCCACCGTGTCGCTGTTACCGCGCGGGACAAGGTTCGTCTCGAGAAGCTGACCGAAGCCCAGCCCGACGCCGTGCTTCCCCTGTCAATGGATCTGACCAAACCATCCGAGATCAAGGCTGCGATCACCACCGCCGAGCAATGGCACGGCGGTATCGATGTGCTCGTGAACAACGCCGCGCTTGGCTATCTCGCAGCTATTGAAGAAGGAGAGGAGCAGAATATCCGGACGCTGTTCGACACGAATGTGTTCGGCGTCGCGAGCACAATCCGGGCAGTTCTGCCTGGTATGCGCGCCCGGGCAAGCGGGACGATCATCAACGTGTCGTCCCTGAACGGTGTCGTCTCCATGCCCGCGCTCGGCTATTACAGCGCGTCAAAACACGCGCTCGAAGGTTTGACCGAAGCCTTGTCTCAGGAGGTCGCTCCGCTGGGCATCAAGGTGCTGTCTATCCAGCCAGGCGGCTTCCGCACCGGTATGGTCGAACGCAATCTGCGGAGCCCGAAGATCGACGCCTATGACCCCACCGCGCACGCGGTCATGGGAATGCTGTTGAACGACAAGGACGGCGTTTACGCGCCGGGTGATCCGGATCGCATGGCGGAATTACTCGTCAACTTGGTGAAGTCGGGCGACATGCCCCAGCGGCTCAGCATGGGCGCCGACAGTTGGGGTGCCATCACGGCGAAGCTGGACGAGCGGCGAGCTGAATATGAGCAAAGGAAAGATCTGTCCCACAGCACCTATTTCGCATGACGGATTGAAAGCAGTACCCGGTCGGTCCCGCCTCTGCTCATTCCGGAATCATCCAGAACAAGGAAGCACACATGACCAAGAAACTGAACGGCAAAATCGCTCTTGTGACTGGCGGAACGACCGGCATCGGATTGGCGACGGCCAGATTGCTGCATACAGAGGGCGCACACGTGATCGTGACGGGAAAGAACCCCGAGACGCTCGAAGCCGCGCGTGCGAGTCTGCGGGGGATCGCGGAGGTGCTGTCGTCCGACTCGGGAGACGCCGCGGAGATTGCAGCGCTCTTCTCCCGTATCGGGCGGGAGCATGGAGGCCTCGACGTCTTGTTTCTCAATGCAGGCATTGTCCGTGGAGGCGCCATCGCGACGATGAGCGAAGCAGACTTCGACGAGGTGTTCAGGGTCAACGTGAAGGGGCCATGGCTGGCGCTCAAGGCGGCCATCCCACTGCTTCGTCGCGGAGGCGGTATCGTCCTCAATGCGTCGATCAATGCGCACCTTGGCATGGCCGGGACGAGCGCCTACGCCGCGTCGAAGGCGGCTCTCCGTTCATTTGCGCGGACCGCAGCGTCCGAGCTCGCGGAGCGCGGTGTTCGCGTCAATGTCGTCAGCCCGGGTCCGACCGATTCGGGGATTCTCGAGAAGGTGTACGGGCCCGAGGCCGCAGCCGCCACGCGGACCGCGCTGGACGCCAGAATTCTGCAACGGCGGCTTGGGTCAACCGACGAAATCGCACGAGTCGTGCTCTTTCTCGCCTGCGACGATTCGTCGTTCATGACCGGCGAAGAGGTGGTCGTCGATGGCGGCATGACGCGCGTGTGAGCCGTCGCGCTCGTGGCTCTCACTGAGACGCTTCGTTTATAGCGGTCTGAGCACCTGCGCGTTCGGAGGCCCATGAAGCGGAAAGCGCTCTCGACGAACCGGCCCCTACGAAACGTCACTCGTGCGTAGCGGGCAGATCGGGACTTCTCCCGCGTGGCGCCCTTCACGACGTCAACACTGGCGTGTGTTCGCGCTCGAGTGGCCACTCACCAATGGGCCGCGATCGAGTGGGTCATGTCGGGCACACAGAAGGGCGACTTTCCAGGAATGCCCGCCACTGGGAAGCGGTTCTCGGCCCCTGCGGGGCTCGAGCATCCTCGAATTCGACGCCGGGATGATCCGCCGCCAGTCTGGCTACTGGGATGCCGCGACGTTCATGAAACAGGTCGGCCTGCTGCCCTCGCGATAGGAGTGCGTGTCGGTACGTGCCAGTGATCGTCGAGGCAACCGATCATCGAAACTGTGTCAGAACTGTGTCACATGCCCCCGGAACCGTGGGTGAACACCGTCACTTACGGGGACACGCTGAGACAGATCGTTGTTGCCGAAAGTCGTTGATCGGAAGTGCGTTGGTGCGTTTCGGTGTGCGTCAGCACGCGCGGCCAGAATGTATTTCCAAGCGTGCTCCTTCAACCAATGACGGGTCTCCGAGGTCACCGTCAACCAGGATGTGTGCCCGACCTGTCAGTGTGCTAGAAGAAGCGACGCCGGAACGCCTCATGCCTCTCACGGGCTCGTTCCAGAAGAGACTGGAACTCCGGCACTGACCGAATCGACTCCAGCAACGGGTCTCGCGCAAGGTAGGGGTAGCAGAAGAAACCGCCCTCGATGCTTCGCCTGAGCACCCGCAAGGCGCCGCCCGTGTCTCCCAGCACCGCGTACGCCTCGGCGATCCGAAAGAGCGCCTCCGCGTCGCTGACCTCGCGCTCGATGGATTCGAGCTCGGTCAGGTGCAGCACGTGTGCCGCTCTGTTCCGATCGCCGCCGATCATCACGCTGAGTGCCTTCCCAACCCGAGTATGGAGCATCGATTGGTCGAGCGAGTACGCATGGTCGAACGCGCGCGCCGCCTCCGGGAGCCGCTTCAGGTAATAGATGGCGAGTCCGGTGTAGAACTGTTGATAGGCGGACTGCGAGTCGAGGCGGAAGCCGTCCAGGAATCGCTGGTATTCGCCCTTGTACACGTGGGCGAGCGGAATATTGCCGCCGCCCAACACGAACGGATCCATGGCGGTCGCACGTTCACCCGCCGACACCGATTCATCAAGCAGCCCGGCGAATCGGTACGCATACGCAAGTTCCCATAGTGCGTCGGCCGACCGCGGCGTCTCCTCCATCACGCCTCGGAGCAGCGGCACCGCATCTTCCACGCGATTCGACTCAATCAGCACGTTCGCCATCGCCAGACGCGGCACGATATCCGAAGGGTCGAGGCGCAGTGCGGTTTCGAGTGCTCGTCGTGATCGGTCGTAGTCGGTCCGTCCTCCGAAACGGAGCGAAGCGTTGACGGCGTGGGCCGACCCCAAATACGCCCAGGCGCGTGCGAACGTCGGCTCGATGGCGACGGCTCGCTCGAAGAACGCGACACCCGAGTCCCGGCGCGTGGCCTCATAGTCGTCCCGACCGCGCAGGAAGAGCTCATATGCCACCGGATCACGCGAGACATCGGCCTGCCACGCCGCGTTCTCGCGGGGCGAGACGCTCATGTGCAACGCCTCGACGACATGTCGCGCGACCTGGTCCGCCACCGCGGCCAGACGCTGGTGCGAGACCTCGAACGCCTCCTTGTAGAGGAGCACATCGTTCACGGCGTCAACCATCTCTGTAGTCACTCGCAGCGAGTCACCCTCACCGACGTAAGTTCCCGTAATGACACGGCCGACGCGCAGCTCCTCGGCGACCTGCCTGGGCGTCGTGGCAGTGCCTCGGTACTTGTAGATCGCCGCGGCAGCGCGGACGTCGAGGGCGCCCAGGCGGCTCAAGTGGGTGATCAGCGCGTCGGCAAGCGAAAACGACAGGTAGGAGGTGTCGCTCGCTGGTTTCAGATCGATGAACGGCAGAACGGCGAGCGCTTGCGGGCTGACGGGCGGTGTCCGTGCTTCGGCCGACGTTTCACGACCGGTCGAACCGAGCCACGCGCGGGAGGCGGCGAACCCGCCGACCGCAACCGCCAGCACGGCGGCAGCGGCCGCGACCCGGCGTGCCTGGCCTCCGATCGACCGAGGCCGTGCCGCCGCCTCGAGGGCGTTGGCGAGGTCCCCAGCTGTCGCAGGCCGTCGATCGGGCTGAGGGCTGAGCGCGGCCTTCACGACATTGGCCAGCGACTTCGAGAGCTCGGGTCGAACCGCACGGACGTCCGGCTGCGACCCGCGCTCGTGCGCGGCCAACAATTCGGCGAGCGACGCCCCTGCAACGGGAAACACGCCTGTCAGCAGTCGGTGGAGCAAAACCCCGGCGCTGTAGACATCGCTGCGCGGCGTCGCCGCATCTCCACGCAGCACCTCAGGTGCCAGGTAGAGGGGCGTCCCGGCGGGTGGAGAGGCGCCGTCACCGTGCATGTGACCAGTCCCGAAATCGATCAGCACCACACGTCCGTCCGTGGTGACGATCACGTTCGACGCCTTGACATCGCGATGCACCACGCCGCCCTCGTGCACGGCGCTCAGCGCACGACAGACCTCCGCGACGGCCGTCACCGCATCGTCGACAGGGAGCGGGCCTTCTGCGGCGAGCCTCGCCTCGAGCGTGCGCCCACGGAGGTACTCCATGGTGAGACCGACCCACGGACCAATCCGTTCAGCGTCATAAATGGCGACGACGCCTGGATGGTGAACCCGCGCGAGGTGGCGGCCCTCACTGATCACGGCGGCCGTCCACGCGGCGTCCGCGTTCGACGGCGCGCAGATAAGCTTCAGCGCGACATCGCGCTCGAGACGCGGGTCCCAGGCGCGATACACGACACCGCCCGTGCCGCCGCCGATTCGCTCCAACACCCGCAGCCGACCCCAGTGCGGTCCGTCGTTGGGAACGTCGTCACCGCCAGCACTGGCGACCGATGCGGTCGGCTCTCGATAGTGCCGGTGCGTATCCGCGACTGCGGAGAGGAGGCGGAGTTGCTCGAGCAGCTGCCGATCATCGTCGGAAGCCTGCGACTCCGGCCTCGACCAGTCGATTGGTGTGCCATCGAGGATGGCGGAGGCGAGCTCGGCGAACGGCCGTTCACGGCCCGTCACCGGCGTAACTCCTCGGCGAGCTTCAACAGGGCACGCTGGGCAGCTTTTCGGGCGGCCTCTGCCGACGGTTTGCCGAGCGCCTCGGCCAGCTCTTCGTACGAGTAGCCCAGCTCCAGGCGGCCGACGATGGCTTCGCGATCCCCTGGACTGAGTTGCTGAAGCGCACGTTCGTACCGCTCCACGCCCTCGCGTCCAATCGCTTGCTCCAGCGGCGACTGCCCGCCCGCGAGGTCCACTGTACCCAGGTCTACGCTCGGCGGAGTCCGGCCGCTCCGGCGCAGTTCGTCGCGAATGCGGTTCAGCACGGCCTGGCGCAGGTATCCCCCGAGCGCGCCCACGCCCTTCGCCTCGACATGGTCGAGCCGTCTGAACGTCTGCGCGAGGGCGTCCTGGACCAAATCGTCCGTGTCCGTCATCTGCCGTGCCCACTTCGGCAGGCGACCTCGAGCCCATCGTTGCAACGGGGGCAAATGGCGGGCGAAGAGTCGCTCGAGCGCCTGGAGGTCACCGGCGCGGGCGCGGGCCAGCAACTGCCAGGTAGTGTCGAGGGTCATATCAGTCGGGGCAATAACGCTGGTTTCCGAGGGATCTTACCGCCGACACCCGCTGCTGGCTGTCCGGTTTTCCTGCGACCGACGTCTAGAGAGATGCGAGCGGGTATCCGCACCCTACCTAACAACGTCCGGAGGCGCCGCATGAGAACAATCGCCCTCGCCTTACTCGGCGTGATCGCCGTCGTGACATCGGCCTTCGCCCAAACTCCCAACGTCGTCATTCAGTGGAATCAGATTCTGCAGGCACAATTCGGTACGGCGCCTTCGAATGCGCAGCGCTCGCTGTCGATGATGCATATCGCGATGTTCGATGCGATCAACGCTGTCGAAGAAGCCTACACGCCGTATCGAGTGCGCGTACGCGCGTCACACGGTGCGTTGGCCGAGGCAGCCGGGGCCCAGGCGGCGCGAGACGTGCTGGCGGCGCTCTACCCGGCGCAGCAGCCGGTGTTCGATGCGGCCCTGGAGGCGCAACTCAACTCGATGCCGCCTGGGCTCGCCCAACAGGGCGTGCAGATCGGTCACCAGGTGGCTCAGGCCGTCCTCGAGTGGCGGGCGAATGACGGTTGGCAGCCAATCACCCCCGATCCTACCTACGTCCTTCCGCCGTTTCCGGGTCAATGGCAGCCAACGCCACCCGCGAACAGCTTTGCCACGTTCACCTTCTACCCCCGCGTCACGCCGTTCGCGCTCCTGACGAGCACGCAGTATCTCGCTGTGCCGCCGCCCGCCTTGACCAGCGCCCGGTACGCCGCAGATCTCAACGAGACCAAGCTCCTCGGATCAGCGACGAGCACGGTGCGTACGCCAGACGACACGCTGTTCGCCCAGCTCATCGCCGGCGTCGGTACGACCGTGGGCTTCTTGCATGTGTGGAACATCGTGGCGGGGGATGTGGCGCAGCGCTGGGGTCTGTCCGCGGTCGAGACAGCGCGCCTGTTCGCACTGCTGAACGTCGCCATGCATGACGGCCTGCAGACATCGTTCACCAGCAAGTTTGCGTACGGGTTGTGGCGGCCGGTCACCGCGATCCGGAGAGCCGCGGAAGACCTCAACCCAGCCACCGACGCCGATCCCACGTGGACCCCACTCCTCGGAACGCCGCCCTATCCGTCCCACCCCGGCAACGTGGCTTGCTTCACGGCGGCCGCAGCCCGGGCGCTCCAACTCGTGTTCCAAAGGGATGACATCCCGTTCTCGGTGACATGGCCGCGAACCGGAGGCTTGCCCTCGGTCACGCGCGATTTCTCCGGGTTCTGGCAACTGGCCGATCAAGAGGCTCGGAGCCGCATTCACGGCGGCATCCACTTTCAGTTCGAATCGGAGGCCAGCCAGGCCGCGTGCGTGAAGGTGGCGGAGTTCGCACACGCGCGCTTCATGAAACCAAGACGGTGAGTTGCGGAGCAAGAAGGCAGGAATGGATTGTTCAGAGTTCACATTCAGGCAATGACGCCAACTGATGAAAGGATGGGATCGCCGCGCTGGACGGTTTCCGCAACTGGTTGCGGCTCGGTGGTCCGCCTTCGCCCCCCGGGGCTTCGGCGAGACATCGCGCCGTAGCGCGCTTGAGTTGACCGCGCGCGGAGGCGGATGGCGCGCCGCGCTGGACGGTTTCCGCAACTGGCTGATTCGGGAGGCCGCCGCGTGAAGTCGGTTCGAATCCCCACGCTCCGCGCAGGGATTCGAACCGCGATTGCAAGCTATTCGTATTTCAACGCCCTCATCGGATCCACTCGTGACGCACGGTGCGCGGGGATGAAGCCGGCGCATAGCGCGACCAGCGCGAGCGCAATGGCCGAAAGCGCCAGCACCACCGGATCGGCACCGGTCATCTGAAAGAGCATCGACTGCGCCGCTTTGCCGACGCCGAGCGCGCCGGCGAGGCCCAGGAGCGCTCCCACGAGCGTCATGATCGCAACCTGACGCAGCACCATGCCGCGAACGCGGCCGGGCGCGGCTCCAAGCGCCATGCGGAGGCCGATCTCGCGCGTGCGCTGTGCGACGGTATAGGCGAGGACGCCATAGAGACCGATCGCCGCCAGCAGCGTTGCCAGCAGCGCGAATGCCGCCGAGAGCGTCGTCATCATGCGATCGAGATAGGTGTTGTTGCGGACCTGTTCGGTAAGCGTCTCGAGCGCCTCGATGGGTAGATTCGGATCCAGCCGCTTCACGACGGCTGTGATCGCCGACGCCGCCTGCGCGACATCACCGGAAGTGCGCACGTAAACGTGCATCCCGGCTAGCCCCTCGTCCTGAAGATACGGCACGAAGAATTGCGGCGGGACCGTCTGCTTCACGTCGCTGTACTTCGCATCCTCGACGACTCCGACGATCGTCGTGTCGAGTTTGCTGCGATAGCCTTCTCCCGGGGCCCATCCCATCAACTTGCCGACGGCGTCGTTCCCGAGGCCGAACTTCTTTGCGAACGTCTGGTTGACGAGGGCAACCTTCGCGGAATTCACCGTGTCGGCATCGGTGAACTCGCGTCCGGCAAGGAGCGGGATGCCGAGCGCGGAGAAGTAGCCAGGACCGACTCTGTTGTAGCGGGAGCCGCTGTCCGTGTCTGGTCCGGCCTTGAACCCTTGTACGGCGACACCCCTTGACCGGTTGGTCCCCGCCAGAAGCGGCACGTTCGACATCGTCACCGCCGTCACGCCCGGCGCTGCCCGAAGCTCGTCTTCGAGGCGCTGAAAGAACAGCCGGGTGCGGTCGACCGAGTAGCCATTCAGGTCGGGCGACAGGCCGAACGTGACAACGTGATCGATCTTGAATCCGAGATCCAGTCGACTGATGTTCAACAGGCTCTTCACGAAGAAGCCCGACGAGGCGAGCAGCAGCATGGCGAGCGCGATCTGCGACGTCGCGAGCAGCATCCGGGCGCGCGCGGCGCCCTTCGCGCCGGACGGCTGGCCCGCCTGGTTCTTGAGCGTCGAAACGAGGTCCGGCCGCGTGCTGTGGAGCGCGGGGAAGAGGCCGAAGAGCAGGCCCGTGGCGAACGTCAGGCCGATTCCGAACAGGATGACGGTGCCGCTGATGCTGAATGCGATCGTGTGTTGCACTTCGGGCGGCAGCAGCGAGATTACGAGGACGAGCGTCCAGTGTGCGACGACCATGCCGGCAATGCCGCCGAAGACCGCCAGCAGTAGCGATTCGGTGAGGAGCTGTCCGATTAAGCGCGACCGGCTCGCGCCGATCGAGAGCCGGATGGCCATCTCTCCGGCGCGTGCCGCCGATCGCGCGAGCAGCAGGTTCGCGATGTTGGCGCAGGCGATGAGCAGGACAAACGCCGTGACGCCAAGCAGCAGGCGGAGCGGAGTCTTCGCCTCGTCAGGAACCGAGCTCTGGCCGCGTCCGCCCGGCGCGAGGAGGATCGGCTTCGCGTGAAAGCGCGCCATCGTCTGCGGGCTCATGTCCTTCTGCAGCGGCGCTTCGACATCATTGATGATGGCGTGATACTGCGTGCCGAGCGACGCGCGCGCGCCCTCCAGTGTGACCCCCGGCCGGAGGCGCGCGAACAGGTACGCCCAATAGTCGGTCCTGAGCGACCAGTCGGTGTCGACGTCCAGCACGTCGCGCAGCGTGATCGGGACGAACACCGCGGGCCGCATCCCGATCGTCGTGCCGTCGAAGCCCTTCGGCGCAACGCCGACGACGGTGAGGCTCTGACCGTTGACGATGATCTGTTTGTTGAGGATGGTTGGATCCAGCCCGAATCGCGACGACCAATAGTTGTAGCTGAGCACCGCGACGCGCGAATGCCCGACGAGTTTGTCGTCATTCGAATCGAGGAGTCGTCCAAGCGCCGGCTCCAGCTCCAGGACCGGAAAATAGCTGCCAGACACCAGCAGGCCCTCGCCGCTCGACGTCTGCGCGTCGGAGGCGAGATTTGCGGCGAAGCCGACGTGCGCCGCGATGTCCGTGAAGACAGTCTGGCTCTTCTGCAAGTCGCGGAACATGGCATAGCTGAAGACCACCTCGCAATCGCCGGCGCGGCCGCAGCTCCCGAAGCCCGGCTTCGGGCCGGGCGCGCTCAAGTTCACGAGTTCCGCCGGATGGGGAACCGCGAGCGACTCCAGCAGCACCTGATGGAACACTGAAAAGATTCCAGCGGTCGCGCCAATGCCGAGCGCGAGCGAGACGATGGCGATGGCCGTGACGAAGGGAGTTCTGAAAAGCGCGCGGATAGCGAACTTGAGACTGCGCATAAAGGCGTTAGACGAGCTGCGGTACTGCGGCGTTTACTGCCTCGGGCGTAACCCGCCGCGCTATTGCCGACGTCGCCTGGCGGCGTGTCAGATGCGAGCGAGTTGCGGACATCGTCCAGTGCGGCCCAGCGCGACGCAAAGCACTGACGACAAGTCGCTTCTCAAACGAGGCCGCGGGCGACGGAATGATGCGGGCTGGCCTCGCACCCGCGCGCCCTCCACTTGCTGAGACCGGCTGTTGACCCGGGGCACCGGTTGTGGAGCGCGGCCGAGCAGACCGCTCGGCTACAAATGGAACGAGATGCGATAGGATGCGCAGCACCGCATCGAGTCGCGCGTGCGGCCCCAACACGCCCGGATGCCTGTGATGGCGGTCGGTTCCAAGGAGTCATGATTAGCCGCCCCGCAGTCTGGCTCGCGACATTGCTGCTGACCGCTCCAGCCGTACTTCGGGCCGAGCGCCTTCCGATAAAGACCTACACGACCGCAGAAGGCCTCGTCCATAACGACGTCCATCGCATTGTCAGGGACTCACGCGGGTTCCTGTGGTTCTGCACGGCCGGCGGACTCTCACAGTTCGATGGATACACGTTCAGGAACTTCGGCACCGAGCATGGCCTTCCGCATTCGGGGGTGAACGATCTTCTCGAAACGCGCGCAGGCGAGTACTGGCTCGCCACAGACGGCGGGCTCGTTCGTTTCGATCCGAAAGGCAGGCCGGATCGCCACGTGTCTCAGGACGCGGGCCGCACGACGGAGCGGCCGATGTTCGCCGTCGTCATGCCGGGCGACGCGGACGCGCGCGCCCCGGCGGTGACGGTTCTGCTCGAGGGACACGATGGCACGGTCTGGGCGGGCACACGGCAGGGCCTCTCCCGACTCGAGCTCTCGGCCGGCCGCCGCTCGTTACGAGCCGTGGAGATCCGCACTCCGACCGAATACCCGGGACAGCGTGAGATTGCCGATCTGCTCGAAGATGCGCAGGGCTCGTTGTGGATCGCATCTCCGAGCGGTCTGTATCGCCGCTGGCGCGACGGCAGCACGGCGCGGTACACCACGCGCGACGGCCTGCCGGGCGACGATGTCTGGGATCTGTTTAAGGACCGCAGCGGCCGTCTCTGGGCGGCTACTCATCGTGGGGGCTTCTTTCGGCTGCGCACGGGGCCGGACCGCGAGACCCCGGTCGTTGACTCCCAGTTCGGCTATCGGGACGGAGACGAGCACGGTCTGCCGTCGCCGTGGGTGTTTCAGCTGTTCGAGGCGTCCGACGGCCGGTTCTGGGTGGCCACCGCGAGAGGGCTCGCAGAATTCCTTGACATGGGCGATGACCACTATCGCTTCCATTCATACACGAAACGCAACGGGCTGAGTTATTTCGACATCACGGCCGTCAACGAGGACCTCGGGGGCAACCTCTGGCTCGGCACGAACAGCGCCGGCGTGATGAAGTTGACGCGTGGTGGCTTCAGCACGTATGGCGAGCAAGATGGTATCGAGACGGTCAACCATGTGTTCG
>Ga0209382_10009792_pt1 | contig 11974 bp, 10 predicted proteins | sample SoiMetdeltSBSDD5_FD_187599 | JGI IMG/M metagenome (GOLD analysis project Ga0209382, IMG submission 187599) | Bulk soil microbial communities from a Populus tree surrounding site in Tennessee, USA - Soil MetaG P. deltoides SBSDD5 (SPAdes) (version 2) | ecosystem: Environmental > Terrestrial >... | reverse complement strand
CCGTCGCGCGAATCGACGGCTGTCGCTGCGGTTTCGGCTGCTGCACCACGTTCTGCTGCCGCGTCTGCTGAAGGCGAGTTGTCGGCGGTCGGACGCGGTGTTCTGTTTCAACAGCCTCGAAGCCGAATACCTCGCCAATGAGGGATGGACAACACCCGATCGGATTCATTGCGTCGCGAATGGTGTGGAAGTGGACTGCTTCCAGTCACGACGTCATCGCCACATCGCACAACGACTCCTGTTCGTGGGGCAGTGGCTTCCGGCGAAGGGCACTCGCTATCTCATCGACGCGTTCACCTCGCTGGCGGCACTCGCCGACTTCGAGTTGGCATGTGTGGGCACCGGCGTTGAGCACGAGGTCGTGCAGCAGGAGTTTCCGGCTGCCGTCAGGTCACGCGTCGTGGTGCGTCCTCGCGTCGATCGCGCGGAGCTCTACGAACAGCTGCAGCGTGCCGATGTGTTTCTCTTCCCGACTCTGTCCGAAGGTTTTAGCTGTGCGCTGCTCGAGGCGATGGCCGCCGAGCTACCGGTCGTCACCACGCCGGTCGGCGCGGCCGTCGATCTGATCGAAAGCGGATGCAATGCTGTTCTGGTGCCGTGCGCCGATGCAACCGCTCTGGTTGCTACGGTTATGCAACTGGCCGGCGATGCAGAAAGACGCGAGGCCCTGGGCTCATCGGCGCGCCACACGGCCGAACACTTCGCCCTGCGGGACGCATGCGTCGACTTCGCCTCCCGCGTGCACGGCGTGCTCGCTCGTCGCGGCACAGCCGATCGTGACTCGGCCTTTGTTCGTCCCGATGCTGCCTGAAGCCAGGGCGCGTGAAATCTACGAGTCGTGGCACGCGAGTGTCGAAAGCGACGTTCGCGCAGCGGACTCCCCCTGGCACACCCTCGTGAGCAGATATCTGACTCCGGACGATCTTGCCAATCGATGCGTGCTCGAGATCGGATGCGGTCGCGGCGAATTGGTTCAGCGTCTCGTCCAGAGAGCGGTCGGGCCGCGCCACCTCGTCGCTGCCGACTTCGCACAATCCGCCGTGCACTGTGGTCGCCGCCGGTTACAAACGGCATCGAGTCATCGAGTGTCATGGGCTGTCGCCAGCATCCAGGAGATTCCGGTCGCAGACGCCACGTTCGACACGGTGATCTCGTGCGAGACCATCGAGCATGTCGTCGACCCGGTGCGTGCGCTCGGCGAGATCCGCCGTGTGCTGCGACCCGGCGGGCGGCTCCTGCTGACGACGCCGAACTATCTCGGCCCGATGGGCCTCTACCGTGGATACCTCAGGGTACGAGGTCGCCGTTACACCGAAGGAGGCCAGCCAATCTGTCACCTGACGTCGCTGCCGCGCACCCTCGTCTGGATGCATCGTGCCGGGCTGACGGTGCGGGTGGTTGATGCCACCGGGCACTATCTGCCGTGGCCCGGGCGATCACCGTTGTCGACGTCGCTGCTCGATTCGATCCGGCCATTGCGTTGGTTCGCGTTGCACTCGCTTGTCGTTGCCGAAAAGCGATGACACGGACCAATCCATTGCGCGTGCTCTTCTTCGTCGAAGGCTTCACCGACATCCGGTTCGTCGCTGGCCTGAGCGAGATCTGCGACCTCACCATGGCATTGCCGGCTCGTGCCTATGAAGAGAGCACGCTCAAAGAGCGTATCGAGTCCAGCGGCGCACGTCTCCGTGTCCACGAAATCGAAGGCGGCCGACTTGCATTCCAGGCGCGGTCGCTGGCTTACCTGTGGTCGGTCGCCCGGGACTTCGACGTCATCCTCTCGCAGGAAGTGCTCCGCGGATCGCTCAACGCCACCGTCGTGGGCGCCATTCGAGGCGTGCCCGTCGTCACGACGATGGCGATCTCTCCGGTGGAGTACTTCAGGTGTCGGCGCGAGCGCGGTCAAATCAGTGAGGTCGCCTGTTGGGCAGGCGAGTCGATCATCCGGACGCTCATGGCGATCAACGGGAAGCTCGCCACTCGCTGCCTCGCGCTTGGCCCACATCTCTGCGATGTCTCATCACGAGTCTGTCCGCGGACCAAGATGGGTTACTACTACGGCGTCGACGCTGATGTCTTCCGGCCCGCCGACGAGGTCACGCGCGCCGGTCTTCGCCGACTGCTCCGTCTGCCGGCCGACCGTTTCCTCATCGTCTTGGCGAGCCGAATCAGTCACGAGAAGGACCCGGAAACCGTCCTGCGTGCCGTGGCGCTCGCGAGAGCGCGTGGTCTCGATGCCCTGTTGCTGAACCTCGGTGGCGGGTATCGCGAGTTCGTCACGCTCGCCCGCTCGCTTGGAATCGCCGATCACGAACGCTGGGTCTCTGGTCGCCCTGCGGCGCACCCGATGTGCGAACTCGCGGATTACCTCCGCTCCGCCGATCTGCTGGTGCAGGGGTCGTTGGCCGAGGGGTTCGGGTTGTCACCGCTCGAGGCGCTCGCGTGTCATACGCCCGTTGTTGCCACTGACATTGGTGGAATGGGGGCGCATCTTGGTCCCTACGCTCGACTGACGCCGCGTCGTGACGCCGCCGCGATGGCGGCGGCCATCCTGGACGTTGCCGCGAACCCGGAGGCCGCCCGGTTGGATGCTCGGCGCGGACGCGACTACGTCCGGTCGCATTGGGATCGGGCACGCGCGTTCGATTCGCTGCGACGCGATCTTGCATCTGCTGCGGGCGTCGCGCTGGCATTACGCGCCGAGGAAGCCGCGTGAGCGTGGGGCACAGGCGCCCTCGCGTTGCTGTCGTGTCCGATCTCGCCGAAGAGCGGTGGCACAGCATGGATCTCGTCGCCGAGATCCTCATGCTCGGGTTGCGCTCGCCGCGTACGCGCATCGTCGATGCAACCCAGATCCGCCCATCGATGGTTCGACGATTGACGCGACTTCCGGGAGTCGGCCGGTTGAGTCCGGCAACGACCGCCGATCGCATCATCAACCGCGTGTGGGACTACCGTCGGATGCTCAGCATGCAGGCCGACGACTTCGACCTCTTTCACATCGTCGATCACAGCTACGCTCACCTGGTGACGGTGCTCCCGCCGGATCGCTCGCTGGTGATGTGCCATGACGTCGACGCCTTTGCCGGGGTGCTGCCAGGCACGGAAGGGCAGTCGATCGTCGGTAAGTTGCTCGGAGCACGCCTCCTCGCCGGACTCGTGCTCGCACGGAAGATTGTGTGCGGAAGTCACGCGACGCGAGATGCCTTGCTCGCGTCGGGGATCCTTGAACCGTCGCGTGTCACCGTGGTGCCGTACGGACTGCATCCTTCCTGCACACCGCGGGCAGACCCACGAGCTGAAGAAGTCGCCTTCAAATACCTCGGCCCTTCCGATGGCGCGTGCCCGGAGATCCTGCACGTCGGGAGCACCGTGCGGCGCAAGCGGATCGACGTGCTTCTGGACGTCGTCGCTGCGTTGCGGGAGCGGTATCCTTCGCTGCGACTGATACGAGTCGGCGGAGAGTTCACGCGAGAGCAACGCAGGCAGGTGGCGCGGCTTGGACTGCAGCGCCACATCACCGTCCTGCCGTTCCTCGAACGTCGCGTGCTGGCGGCGGTGTACCGACGTGCCGCCGTCGTATTGCAGCCTTCCGAGCGAGAGGGGTTCGGGCTGCCGGTCGCTGAAGCGATGGCGTGCGGAACGCCCGTCGTTGCCAGCGACCTCAAACCCCTTCGCGAAGTGGGTGGGGCGATTGCCTCGTACTGCCCAGTGGGCGACGTGAGCGCCTGGACGGATACGGTATCGGCGCTATTGGACGAACGCAGCGCCGATGGACCAGCGTGGGCCGCCCGGCGTGCCGCAGCCGTCGCCGATGCGCGCCGATTCGACGCGCTGGAACATGCCCGTAAGATGCTCGATGTGTACCGTGAGCTGTTGCCGGGGCTGCCCGACAGCGACGACATCGCGAGCGTCGCGACCGCCGTATGAAGCGACTCCGCATCGTGCACCTTGGCAAGTACTACCCGCCCGTCAGGGGCGGAATCGAGACCGTTGTGGAGACCCTCTGCCGTGGCGAGGCCGCGTGGTCGGACTCATCGGCCATGGTGCTCAACAAGCGCCTTCTGACGACCGTCGAGCATCGCGACGGGGTCGCGGTCCGCCGAATCGGAAGCGTCGCAAGCCTGGGTGCTGTCTCCGTGGCACCGACCCTTCCTTTGTGGCTCGCGCGCGCGGAGGCCGACGTCCTCGTGCTCCACGAGCCCAATCCGATGGCGCTCGTCGCCTATTTCCTCGCGCGACCTCGTATCCCGCTCGTGGTCTGGTACCACAGTGAAGTGATTCGGCCGCAGTGGAAGTACCAACTGCTCTACGAGCCGTTCCTGGAGTTCGCTCTGCAGCGAGCCGCCCGGATCGTTGTTGCGTCACCTCCCATGCGAGAGGTACCGGCACTTGCCCGGTATCGGGGCAAATGCGCCGTGGTGCCATTCGGTCTTCGCCTCGAGCGCTATCGCATGGTCTCGGGAACGGCGCCACGAGTCGAGATGATCAGGAGGTCCGCGACGAAGGCGACGTTCCTGTTCGTGGGGCGGCTGGTGGGCTACAAGGGCGTCGACGTTCTCCTGCGTGCCTTGCCGGGTCTCGATGCTGAGACCGTGATCGTCGGGGATGGCCCGCTCCGCGGGTCGCTCGAGTCGCTCGCCCACGATCTCGGTCTTGCCGACCGTGTTCAGTTCCGTGGTGAGGTCGCGAGCGACGAACTGCTTGCCTTGTATCACGCCTGTGACGCCTGTGTTCTTCCGTCGGTCACGCGCCAGGAAGCTTTCGGGATGGTGCAGCTGGAAGCGATGCTTTGCGGCCGCCCTGTCGTCAGCACGGACCTTGGAACGGGTGTCTCCTGGGTCAATCAGCACGAACGCACCGGTCTCATTGTCAAGCCGGGTGACGTCGACGATCTGCGCCGGGCGATCGTGCGCCTGCTTGGAGATCCGATCTTGCGACAGCGGCTGGGCGCCGCGGCTCAGGCAAGGGTGTTGAGTCACTTCACAGCGGAGGGGATGTGCAGCGCCACGCATACGCTCTACCAGGAGATCGTCAGCCAGGATTCGCTGGCGACGCACGTCGAACCAGCGGCAGTCGTGTGATCGCGCACGGTCGATCGATGCTCGCCAAGCGCACGTTCGATGTCGCGCTGTCCGGCGTGGGGCTGCTCGTGTCCGCACCGCTGTGGGCCTTCATTGCCCTGCTGATCAAGCTCGAAGACGGTGGCCCCGTGTTTTACGGTCAGGAACGATCTGGCCTGCACGGCGTCCCCTTCCAGGTACGCAAGTTTCGCTCGATGATTCAAAACGCCGAGGCGCGGGTCGGTGCTGTTCAAGCCACTGAGGATGATCCGCGTGTGACGCGCGTGGGGCGCCTGCTGCGTGCCACCGCGATGGACGAACTGCCGCAGCTCTGGAACATCTTCCGCGGCGACATGAGCTTTACCGGCCCGCGCGCGCTGCGGCCCGGGGAGATCGAGACGCTGGGATCGGGCCGTCTGGAACGTCTCGAAGACGTGCCTGGTTTCGCCCTGCGCGCGAGTGTGCCGCCCGGCCTCACCGGCATCGCGCAGATCTTCGCGCCGCGCGATATCCCCCGGCGCACGAAGTTCCGCTACGACGTCCTCTACGTGCGCCAGCAGTCGTTCTGGCTCGACATGCGTCTCGTCGCGCTGTCGTTCTGGATTACCTTTCGCGGCACCTGGGAAGCACGCGGGTCAAAGTTCTGAACCTCAGTTTGCCAATCAACGCCTCGCCCCTGGTTCAAACCTTGAGACGCCGCGCATGGCTCCTCAGGGACGCGGCGCACGACCGTATTCGTGGCGCTGCCCATCGTCGTGCGGTCTTCGAGCGAATCTACGACGAGAATCTCTGGGGTGATCCCGAGTCGGTGTCGGGCGGCGGATCGGGGACGGCCGCGACAATGACGGTCAGGTGCGAATTGCCGGTGTTGTTCGAGCGCCACGGTATTCGCTCCGTGCTCGATGCTCCATGCGGCGACTTTCACTGGATGCAGCACATCGTCGGCTGTCTGGACCGGTATGTGGGTCTTGATATCGTGCCGGAACTGATTGCACGAAATTCGAGGTTGCACGGCGCGACGCGGGTGTCGTTTGCCTGCGCCGACATCGCGTCCGATCCACTTCCCACAGCCGACGCCGTCCTCTGTCGCGACTGTTTCATCCATCTCCCCACGCGGCTGATTCGCGCGGCGCTTGCGAACTTTCGAGCGTCGGGCGCGAGGTATCTGCTTCTCACGAACGATCTCGAGGCCGAGTCGTATCACGACATCGCTATCGGAAGTTTTCGGCGTGTGAACTTCCTGCGCCCGCCATTCTCGTTTCCCTCACCGCTGGACGCGATCAGCGAAGCTCCGAACAGCCACCGGCAGCTCTGTCTCTGGCCGATCAACGCCCTCGACGTCTGACGTCGAAGTGCTGATGCGCCGCTGAATGTTTGACAGCTGAACTAACGATGTGGAAACTCGTTAGCCTGAATGTATGATGCCGTCGTCATTGGTGCAGGTCCCGCCGGGCTGTTTGCAAGTCTTCGATTGGCGCAGGGCGGGCGGCGAGTCGCACTCCTCGAAGAACATCAAGTCGTAGGCGATCCGGTCCACTGCACGGGCATCCTCGCCAGTGAAGCCTTCGACCAGTTCGATCTCCCTTCCAACGTTGTCCTCAACGAGCTGACCACCGCTCGCTTCTTCTCACCCTCCGGGCTCGACGTCGTCTACAACACACGGAGCATCGAAGCCGTCGCAATCGACCGCGTGGCTTTCGATGCGGCATTGGCCGAGCGCGCGCGTCGCGCGGGTGTCGACCTGCGCCACGACTGTCGAGCGACCGGCGTGCGGGTCGAGAAGGACGGAGTCGTCGTACGCGCGGCGAGTCAGCCGGACGTGCGCGGCCGCGTGTGCATTCTGGCGTGTGGGGGCCGTTACGCGCTCCACCGGCAGCTCGGTCTGACAGTTCCATCGCTCTTTCTGCACACCGCGCAACGCGAACTGCCCGTTGAGAGACCCGACGAGGTGGAGGTGCACTTCGGCAGCCACGTCGCGCCGCGAGGTTTCGGGTGGGTTGTGCCGATCCGGCGCGGGAATCGCTATTACGCCCGAATCGGTGTGATGTCCGAGGATCGCTCCCCGACGTATTTCGAGCGCATGGTGGCCAGAGTTCGCGCGCGATGGGGTGTCCAGGCGGTCGAGGGTACGCCTCGTCAAAAGCTACTGCCGCTCAACCGCATCGCACAAACGTATGGCGAGCGGCTGCTGGTCATTGGTGACGCGGCCGGCCTCGTCAAGCCGACCACCGGCGGCGGGATCTACTACAGTCTCGTGAGCGCGTCGATCGCCGCTGATGTGTTGATCGAGGCATTGTCTGAGGACGATCTCTCAGCGGGGCGACTGGCTGAGTATGAGCGTTCATGGCGTGCTCGCTTGGAAGAGGAACTCGATACCCAGCTGACGTTCCGCACGCTGGCGCAGCGGATGCCGGATGAGGACATCGAGGGACTGTTCGAGCTGGCGAGGACGGACGGCGTCATGCCGATCGTTCGCCGAACGGCGACGTTCAATCGGCATCGTCAGCTGATCGTGGCGCTGCTGAAGCATCCTCCCGCCCGTCAGATCTTCCTTCGATCATTTCTGTAATAGGGTCGGGGGTCATTTGATCAGGACACTGGCGCGAGTATGCTTGGCGCGCCAGTGTCCCCTTTAAATGACCCCCGACCCCATTACAGATCTGTGCGCCATCCTCCGCGGCGAGTCGATCGACGTTTCAGGTGAAGCGCGCGACCGACTGATCGCGACGGCGACAGCGCACCGAGTCGATCGGCTTCTGGCCTGGCGCACCGGTGCGATCACTGGCGAGGTCCGTGCGGCCGCGATCCTGGACGAGATCGATGTCAGAGAACTGAACCGCGTCCTGGCAGGACTCGAAGAGCACGGCGTCGTACCGCTCGTCCTCAAGGGCGCGGCTCTGGCGCACACGCACTACGAGGCGTCGTGGCTGCGCCCGAGAGTCGATGCCGATCTGCTGATCGACAGCTCACACCGTCCACTCGTTGCCCGTGTTCTGGTTGGTCTCGGCTACACGCAGCCGCCGTTCGTGTCCGGCGAGTTGGTCATGTACCAGATGCCCTTCGCCCGCGCGCACGGGATGGGGGAGATGCATCTCGACGTGCACTGGCGGATTGCGAATCCACAGCTGTTTGTGGACATGCCAGGCTATGACGAGCTTGCCACGCGAGCATCCACGATATCTGTGAGAGGGCAGTCGGTGCGGATGCCTCGCCCCGTCGACGCGTTGCTGCTGGCGTGCGTCCATCGCGCTGCGCACCACGATCTGTCTGATGACTTGATCTGGCTGTACGACATTCATCTGCTCGCCGAGCGCTTCACGGCAGCCGACTGGAGTGACTTCGTTACACTCGCATCGGCTCATCGTGTGTGCGCGCTGTGTGGCGATGGTCTGCGTGCGGCACGCAAGTGCTTTTACACGTCGATCCCATCTGACGTCGCGTCGCATCTGGTCAGCGACGCCAAAAGGTCCGAGCGTTCAGCAGTGTATCTGCGAAAAGATCTGTCGCGATTTGATCGGCTGATGGTTGACCTGCGCGTGCTCGGGACCCGTGAGTGCCTGCGGTTGCTGAGCGAGCATCTGATTCCGCCCGCTGGCTATATCACGCGGAAGTACGACGTGAGGGTTCAGGCACAGCTGCCGCTCTTCTACTTACGTCGCGTGGCGGGAGGTTGCAAGTCGTGGTTCCAACGGCGGGTCTGAAGACCCGCCGCTACGCACTAGCACTGGATTACAGGGTGGCTTCGAGATACCCGTACCCGTACTGCTGCGCGTAGTAGTAGCGGTGGCGGCTGACGTCCACGCGATTCAAGACCGCGCCAATGAAGCTCGGTCGTGCGGCAGCGAGCATCTCGATCGCACGCTCGGCGAGCCGGCCCCGCGTCATCTCGGATCCCACGACGAACGCCACGCCTGACGCCCATCGCGTGACGATAGAGGCGTCGGTGACGGCAAGAACGGGTGGCGTGTCGATGACGACCCAGTCGAACGGGCCGGTCTGAACCTGTCGCATCAAACCGTCCATCCTCCCGGAGGCCAGCAGCTCCGAGGGATTCGACGGTGTCTGCCCCGCTGTCATGACCCAGAGATTCGGCTCGGCCAGCCGCTGCACGGTCTCGGTGAGCGCAGCCCGATTGTCCAGAAGGTCCGACAGGCCGCGCGTGTTGTCGAGTCCGAGCCCGGTGTGCACACCCGGGCGACGCATGTCGGCATCGACCAGCAGAACCCGGGCGCCGCCGTATGCGAGGGCGAGCGCCAGGTTGCACGCAGTGGTCGTCTTGCCTTCGAGCGGCTGCGCGCTCGTCACCAGCACGATGGCACTCCCCCTGGAGGGGTGGCTCAGCGCGAGGGACGTCCGCAGCGCACGTATCGCTTCGCTGAAGTCGCTCGAGCCTGACAGCACTGGCCGGTCCTGATGCCCCCTGACCGCCGGAATGAGCCCCAGGAAGGGTAATCCAAGCCGCCGCGTCACATCATCAGGTGTCCGGATCGTGTCGTTGATGTGATCGAGTCCCAGCGCGAGCCCTAGTGCCAACAGCAGGCCGACCATCCCGCCGAGAAGCGCAGCTCGTCGAAGGTTCGGGCTGAACGGCGCTCCCGGGATCGCGGCGCGTTCGACGAGGCGGACGTTGTTGCCGCGACTGTTCGCAAGCACCTGCAGCTCTTTTTCGCGCCGGAGGAGTGTCTGGTACAGCTCGCGATTGCTCTCTGCGTCGCGCTGGAGAACGGTGTAGGCGACGCTCTTGCGATCGAGATCCGTGGCGAGCGCTTTCTGTTCGTTGAGTGCGCTCGCGAGCGTCCGCTCCTCGACCATCGCCGACTCGTAGTCGTGTCGAATCCCATCGAGAGCTTTGGCCATTTCCAGGCGCAGCTGCCGATTCGCGTCTTCGATCGACGCGTTGATCGTCAGGATCTCCGGATGCTTCTCGCCGTATCGCTCCGACAGCAGCGCCCTGCGGCGCTCGAGTTCCGCCGCCTGCGCCTTCATCGTCTGGATGTACGAGTTCTGGAGGATTCCCGGAATCGTGTCAGGCGATGCCGATGGCCCAAGCGAATCAAGGCGCCGATACAGCGACTCCTTCTGCGCCCGATTCGTTCGCGCGCGTGTTGCCGCCTCGTTCAGCTGATTCAGTCTTGCAATGACGATGTTCTGGCGGTCCTCGAGCGAGAGCGCATCCTGATCCTCGCGGTACTGCGCCATCGCTCGTTCGCTCGATTCGACCAGCCGTTTCTGTCGCGAGAGTTCATCAGAGAGCCACGCCAGGCTGTGCGCCATGTTCTGGCGCCGCAAGTCGAGATTTTGCGCGACATACTCCTCGGCCAGTGTGTTGACGGTTTCAGCCGCCAGATCGGGTGCGGCCGACACGAATGAGACGTCGACGAGATGGCTGGCGCGCACCGGCTCGACCGAGACTCGAGCCATCACTCCGTCGGCTGTGACCCCGGGCCGATTTCTGGCGAGTCGAGTTGCGACGCGCTGCGCGAGCTCACGCCCGGTGAGAATGCGGTACTGGGTCTGAAAGTACGGCTCTGGGTCCTGGTAGTAGTCGATCGCCCGCGTTGGTCCGACTCCTTCGATCGCAAGCGACCGCTCGTCCTCCAGCTCGATCAACAGCCTGACGCTTGCGCGATAGAGCGGTGTCTGCCAGTACGCGTAGAGAGTCGAGCCCGCCAGGACCAGCAGACATGCGGCTGCGGCAACGTAGCGATACCGATAGACCGCTTGCGCGCGATCGAGCACGTGGACTTCCGCCGGCCTCACCATGGCAGGTGGCAGCGGCTCATGCCGCGTGGGCGCCAGCGAATCGTTCGTAGGCATCGCAGACACGGGCAGCGCGAGGAAGTGCGCCTCCCGATGAACGTGTATCGGCCCCCGACGCAAGCGTGAGTAGGACGCAGAATTGCGCAGGTGTGCAATGCGGTCGGGCGTGAGCCCGAATGGCCTGTCACGCAACGTCTTTCACGCCGATAGATGCCTAGCGAGGCGCTGCTTCGGACTGACGAGCGAGTGGCTCCGCCTCGCTCGTCACAGCGTTGGTTTTGCCCGCGAGGAGTGTTGAGACTCCATGAACCACTGGACAGGCTTCCGCCCAGGCAACGTGCGCACGGACGTCGATGTCACCGACGCAACGTCGACGCAGGCGCCGACATCCAGCGTCCTGACCTACGAGCCTTACTACGGCTTGAAGGCGAAGCCGTTCAGCCTGTCTACCGACCCACGCAGCCTCTACCAAAGCTCGTCGCACGCGCCGGTCTTTGAAGATCTGCTCGCCGCAATCCGTCGGCGCGAAGGACTCATCGTCCTGACCGGGGACATTGGAACGGGCAAGACGACGTTGTGTCGCGCGGCGATTTATCAGCTCGATCGCAAGACGTTCACGACCTTCGTGCCGGATCCCGACCTCTCCCGGGAAGATCTGCTTCGAATGTTGCTGGTCGGCTTTGGAGAGGTCTCGGTCCACGACTTGAAGGAGGGCCGCCTGAAAGGTGCGCCGCGGGCCGACCTGGGTGTTCAAGTGTATGAGTTCCTGACCTCGCTCGAATCCGTAGACGCCTTCGCGGCGCTGGTGATCGACGAGGCGCAGAATCTATCGGCGCCACTGCTCGACGAGATTCGTGCGCTCTCGGAAATGGAAGCGGGGCGACGGCTGCTGCAGATCGTGCTCGTTGGACAACCGGAGTTGCGCGCTCGTCTCAGAGTTCGCGATATGCAGCAGATCGCGCAACGGGTCACGACCGTGTGCGAGCTCAAGCCGCTCAATCGCGAGGGCGTCGCCGGGTACGTCGCCCATCGACTGGCGTTCGTCGGCGGCACTCGCGATCGCGTGGAGTTCTCACCGCAGGCGCTGGACCTTGTGTTCGGCGGGTCTTTCGGCCTGCCGCGGCTCGTGAATCGGATCTGCGATCGCGCCC
>Ga0209382_10009790_pt1 | contig 11975 bp, 12 predicted proteins | sample SoiMetdeltSBSDD5_FD_187599 | JGI IMG/M metagenome (GOLD analysis project Ga0209382, IMG submission 187599) | Bulk soil microbial communities from a Populus tree surrounding site in Tennessee, USA - Soil MetaG P. deltoides SBSDD5 (SPAdes) (version 2) | ecosystem: Environmental > Terrestrial >... | reverse complement strand
AGATCGGATAGGCTATCGCCGGCTCCAGACTCGATGACCTACAGGCTCGCCTTCGTCATGGAAGAACAGACGCTCGGCCAGGTCACCCATACGGTGAACTTCCAACAGTGGGTTGCACTGGACCGGGATGTCGATCCCACCTGGATCCTGATCACCATGGACCCCTCGGAACCATGGGGCACGACGCCGGTGATCCGCCGCAACTGGACGCTCCAGGCCAGCCTGCAAGCGCGGACGCGCCTCCGTGAAGTGCTCCGCACCAGACCGGTCGACGCCATCTTTTTTCACACCCAGGTGACCGCCCTCTTCGGTCACCGCCTGATGAGGGATATCCCGAGCGTGGTCTCGATGGACGCCACGCCCCTGAACTTCGATACCATCGGCTCTCCCTACGCACACAAGCCCAGCGCGATCCGTTCCATCGAGGCGGTCAAGAACGCGTTGACCACTCGCACGTTTCGCCGGGCGCGACGGCTGGTCATCTGGCACAACTGGGGCAAAGAGTCGCTGGTGCGCGACTACGATGCGCCACCAGCCAAGGTCGCGGTAATCCCGCCGGGCATCGATCTCGACAAGTGGAATTTTCACCGCGGAGCTCCGCCGTCCAACGGTCGCGTCAGGTTGCTCTTCGTCGGTGGTGACTTCAAGCGCAAGGGTGGCGAACTGCTCCTGCGGGCGTTCCGGGACGGGCTGCAGGCACACTGCGAGCTCGACATCGTCACCCGCGACCTGGTGAATACGTCCGGCCTGTCGACGGTACGCGTCCATCGCGGGCTCGGTCCGAACGCACCGGCGCTGATGAATCTCTACGCACACGCCGACCTTTTCATCTTTCCGACACTGGCCGACGTGCTGCCCTTGGCCATCATGGAAGCGCTGGCCTCCGGATTACCCGTGATCACGACCGACGTGGGCGCGATTACCGAACAGGTGGAAAACGGGGTCACCGGCCTACTGATTCCGCCGGGCAACGCGGACGCGCTTGCCGAGGCGACGCTGCGACTGGTCAAGGATCCGGATCTTCGCCGGGCGATGGGCGCCGCCGCTCGTCAAACCGCCTTCCGGAAGTACAACAGCGCGCAGAACTATGCGGACCTGCTCAACGTCTGCAAACAGTGCGTGGGCCGCAGCTGAGCGCGCGGAATGGCATTCGTTTCGGCCATCGTCTGCACGCGGGACCGTCCTCAGGACCTGGCCCGCGCGGTGCAGGCGCTGCTGGATCCGCCCACCGCCGACATCGAGCTCATCGTCATCGACCAGAGCGACGGTCCTGAGGCCGAACGGATCCTGCGCGAGCGGTTTCCGGACCCCCGCCTCGTCTATCAGCGCAGCACGTCACGCGGCAAGGGCGCCGCGCTCAACCAGGGCCTCCGCGCCGCGCGCGGCGAGTTCGTAGTCTGCACCGACGATGACTGCGAAGCGCCGCCGGACTGGATCGTCGGGATGGGCCGGGTGCTCGAGGCGGCGCCGGCGGCGGCGATCGCGTTCTGCAACGTGGTCGCGGGCCCGTACGATCCGTCGCAGGGCTACATCCCGGTGTTCGTTCGCGCCCGCAAACGCGTGCTGACGTCGATCTGGGACGTCAGAGAGGGCCTCGGTCTCGGCGCCGGGATGGTCGTGCGACGGAGTGTCGTCCTGGCGCTCGGCGCATTCGATGAAATGCTCGGACCGGGCTCGCGGTTCGGATCCGGCGACGACTGGGACATCTCCCTGCGAGCCCTCATCGCGGGTCACCAGGTGCTGGAGATCGCGCGGCTGCCGGTGGTCCATTACGGCTTCCGGACCTTTGCACAAGGCCGTGGCCATGCGATGCGCGACTGGATCGCGATCGGCGCGCTCTGCGCCAAGCCGGTCCACGCCGGGTACGTCGGTGCCCTCGTGCTGTCCGTGCGGCTGTTCTGGCTGCACGCGCTCTGGCCCCCGATCCTCGACGTGCTGAAGCTGCGGCGGCCCAGCGGCGCCGCTCGCATCACAGGGTTCGCCAAGGGATTCGCACGCGGCTTGGCCACGAAGCTGGAGCCCGGAACGCTCCGGTTCCGTTCGAATGCCTAGGGTGGCGCCCGCCGCCCGATGGATCGGCGCGGCGACCGGCCTCGCTCCGGCTCAGGCGCTCTTCCTCCAGTAGACGCCCGCATCGTCTATCGGAATGATCTCGTCGGCGATGTTCATCCGTTCGCGATAGTCCTGAATCGCTTTGCGGCACATGTCAAGGTTGTAGTCGTCCACGATCACAAAGCCCCCCACCGAGAGCTTCGGGTAGAGCGGCAGGATCGCATCCATCGTCGATTCGTAGAGATCGCCGTCCAGGCGCAGGACCGCGAGACGCTCCACCGGGCCTTTGTGCAGAGTATCGCGAAACCAGCCCTTGACGAACACGCTGGTCGTCGAGCAGACCGTAGCGATCGAAGTTCCGCCGCACCGCGTCGACGCCGATTTCATACGTGGGCCGGAGGTGCCACGTGGCACCCTCGTCGGCCGGGTAACTTCAAGATCGCCGACCGCAGACGCCCGTACGGCTGAATGGGATTGATCTCGACGTCGACGTAGGGAATGTTCAGCACGCAGCGCTTCACCATGTCGATGTAGAGCTCGCGCGGGGTGGCATTCTGAAGGCTGGACTGTGCCTGGGCGGCTTCGATCGTCGACTGGGTCATGCAGATGTATCTTACCCTTGCGTCGAAACGATCTGAGCACCGCGGCATCGGTCGGCCGCCACTGTCACCGGCTTGCGACGCGAAGTCATCATCGCTCGGGGAGACTGCCCTTCAGGACGATCACCTGTGGTCGCACCGCGCGCGCTGCTTCATTCGGGCGCGCGGCCGCCAGCGGTGCGGCTGCGCTCGCTGTGATAGCCTGAACGGCCGTCATTGAGGCGGTTACGTGCCAGGAGCGTGATGGGTTGGCCGTTGGCTGGACGATTGCTGAAGGTGGCGTCATCACGCCGCGACCGGCGGCATTCACCGCTAACGCGTGAGGCCAAGCAATCAGAAGTCGTCGTAGATGAACGCGACCACACCCAGCAGACCGTCCTCCGGGCCTTCGACTCACACGCGACCGACGGTCTCGGTGACCGTGCCTACCCGTAATCGTCCCGGCCACATCGCGCCGTGCGTCCGATCGATTCTCGCCCTCGGCGGCTTCCTCGATCTCACGGTCGTCGATCAGAGCGACGACGATTCCACGGAACGTGCGCTCCAGGACATCCGTGATCCGCGATTGCGATACGTCCGCACTCCGACGCGCGGCGTGACCCGCGGCCGGAACATCGGGATCGAAGAGAGCCGCGGTGACATCGTGGCCTATACGGACGACGACTGCCGGGTGCACGCCGACTGGGTGGCGCGAATCGTCGACGTGTTCGCGAGCGATCCGAAGATCGCGGTCGTGTGCGGGCGCGTCGAGGTGCCCGAAGAAATCCGGCACACCGGCTACGCGGAGGGCTTCGAGCCGCACGAGCGCGTATGGCGAGGGCGTTATCCCCCGCTTGGACGCGACTGGGGCATCACGGCCAATTTTTCGATCCGGAGATCGGCGCTCGCGACGATCGGGATGTTCGACCCGGTCCTCGGCGCTGGCGCCCCGCTGCGCTCAGGCGGCGAGCCGGACTTCCTGTTCCGCGCGATTCGCGCGGGCTACACGGTGATCAACGCCAACGAGGTGGTCGTCGACCATTACGGCATTCGCAAACCCGGCGAGGAGTTCCGGAAGCTGATCATGGGCTACGCCGCCGGCACCGCCGCCGCGATGTTCAAGTACGTGCGACTCGGGGACCCGGCCGGCAGCTGGGTCTACCTGCGGTTTCTCACGTCGGCGGTGATAATGGTCGTCAGGAACGTCCTGACCGGCAGGCGGCCGACCGGCGTCAACTATCTTCGCGCGTTCCTGCGGGGCACCGTCGATTCGTTCCGCTATCGCATCGACCGGCGGCGCCGCGTCTACGCCGACGCCTGACTCAGGCTTTCTTCAGCACGCCGACAAACAGATCCTCGGTCAGCGGCAGCGGCAGCCCGATCGCCCGCGTCAGTTTCGCCACGCGCGTGTAGTGGGTGTAGTGCCTGGTTTCCACGAGGCTCATCCCGAGCCGGCGGACTCGCGCCAGCAGCCGGCCGGGTGAGCTGAAGTGCAGGATGTGCTTGTAGATGGCCGGCTGACCGGTGACCGCGTATTTCGCGCGCTCGTACATGCGGCTGATGCACCAGACATTCGGCATCGACAGAATCAGGTGGGCGCCGGGCACGACGTGCCTCGCAAAGAGTTCCAACGTCGCGTCGAGGTCCTGAACGTATTCGATCACGCTGGAGCTGATCAGCAGATTCCCCGGCGGCAGCCGCGTCTCATCCACGTGCGGCAGGCGTCCCTCCATGAACCGGATGTTCTCGAGGCCGCGTGCGATCCGCTGGGTCTCGCAGAACTTGATCATGTCGGGGGCACCATCAACGCCGACCACACGCGCGCCCTTCTCCGCCAGGTAGAAGCTGAAGATCCCGGTGCCGCAGCCCATGTCGATCGCATCTCCACCGGGCACGACATAGCGATCGAGCAGCTCCCGCCAGATGTCGAGCCGCTCCTGAAATTCCGGACGGTCCCGGTAGTACGCGTGAAACTGCTGCACGTACTCCGTGAAGTGGGTTACGGCGTCGTCGACTTTATCGTCCGTCATCTGACTGCGGCCTGCTCCCACGACAGAAGCTCACTGAAACCGGTTTTCAGAGTACGATTTTTCAGCTCCGCGAAGTGCGGACGCGTCCCTGTCACAAGCAACGCGAGTGCCACCAGCAACGTTCTCTTCGGATCGGTTCGCCGACGGCGTGGACGAAGATCCCGACCACTTCGACGACCGTCATCGTGTGCCAGCTAGTCGGCGCGATCCGATTCTCATGCTTCGGGGGCCGATCATCGTCGTGGTGCTCGCCGCCACCGCGATCCCCTTCGAGCTCCGCTGGCCGCCGCATCGGTGGAGCGTGGCCGTTCCGCCGATCGCGGAGCTGATGGCCAATACCGTCGGGTACCTGCCCGTCGGCTTCGTGCTCGCTCCGCTCGGCATGCTGCGAGGGTTTGCAGCCGGTATGCTGCTGTCGCTCGTCGCCGAGGCGACGCAGACGGTGATCGTGCATCGCGATCCCTCGGCATTCGACGCGCTGACCAACACGCTCGGGGGTTTGATTGGATTGCTGATCGCCCGCGCTATGCCGATCGACCTCACCTCAATCCGGATCAGCATATCGCGCGCGATCGCGGCGCTGGCGTCGGCAGCGGCCTTGGCGTGGCTCGTCTGGTCGTCCTCGGGCTACCCAATCAATCCGCGCGGGGTCACCGAACCAGGCGCGCTCGAGGCCCACTGGACGCTGGACGCAGCCGACGCCCACGCCGTGGTGCCAGGGGTGCTCGGAACTGCCGCACTCTTCACCGCTTCCACCGCGCCGATCGACTTCGGCCAGGCCACGGCCTTCAGGCTCGTCGGCAGCATGACCGTGAGCGCGTGGATCAGACCGACGTCGTTCCCCATCAACGATGCAGCGATTGTGTCGACGTTCGATCACGTGCCTGGCTTCGCGCTCGGATGGCAGCTCGATACCACTGTGGATCGCGGCTTCCGCACCATCGGCTTCAAGCTCGGCGACGAGTGCGGTGAGCTGTTCGCGCGATATGGCGCGACCACGCTCCGCACCGATACTTGGTACCACGTGGCGGGCGTCTACGACGCCGAACGCGAGTCGATGCACGTCTATCTGAACGGCGCTCCGGACGACGGGTTCCTGCTGGGGAGCGTTGGCGGGACGCATCGCAGCTCGCGGCGCCCTGCGTGGGTGGGAGGCCGCAGCGATCGCGGAGGGTTCGAATTCGCGGGAGCCATCGACGACGTCCGGCTGTACTCATTCGCGCTGACCCAGGCGCAGATTGCAGCGGTCATGCGAGGAAATGAGGCCGGCGGCGCGGCTCAGCCGGTGCGGCAGCCCGAGGCCGGGAGCCGGCGGGGCTGTGACTGGCAGTCAGAACCCTCGGACGCCCGCATCCCAGGCGCGATCGCGACAATCGGCGCGTTGACCGCGTTCGCGTGTGCTGGCCTGCTGATCGGAATGAAGGGCCTCGGGATCCTGGCGGCGAGCCTCCTCGCCGGCGTGGCCCTCGTGCCGCTCACCGCCCCGACCCTGCCGGCCGCCAAGGCCTGGATCGTCCCGCTAACCAGCATGGCCGGAGGTATCTCGATCCTCTCCTCGCTGCTGCGCGAGCGCCCGGCGTCACCGGTGGACCGACCGAGAGACCCGCCTGCGACCGTTTAACCGATGACGGCATCAAGGATGCATCCGCCGCCGAATTCGGCCATGCAAGCTTCTCGCGATCTCGGCTGCCGAAGGCCAGAGCAGGCTCGCGCGCGGCGGATCGGACCATCATGGACGTCTGATCAGGGCCTTGGAACAGGAACTTCGTGAAACACAGCAGCAGGACCGGGGCGGTTCACCATTTCAAGTCCGGCGATGTGGTCGAGGTTCTCAGCCTCGAGGAGATTGCCGCAACGCTGGACCAGGACGGCAGCTACGAAAACCTCCCCTTCACTTTCGAGATGCGCCAGTTCTGTGGTCGGCGCTTCCGGGTCTTCAAGCGCGCCGACAAGATCTGCATGGAAACGCCCTACTCCCTCGATCTGCGGCGGTTGCGCGACGCGGTCACGCTGGAGGAGGTGCGCTGCGACGGGAGCGACCACGACGGCTGCCGTCGCATGTGCATGCTCTTCTGGAAAGAGCGCTGGCTCAAGCCCGCTCCGGCGGCCACGCCCGAACCGCCGATCGACTGGACGTCGATCCTGACGAGCGCAGACGCGAGTGCGCGGCCGCCGGTGGTTCCCACGGCCGTCTATGCCTGCCAGGCGACGGCATTGCCCGCTGCCACAACGCCGTTGCGCATCTGGGACGCGCGACATTATTTGCGTGATCTTCGTTCGCGAGGACTGCGGCCACACCAGCTGCCGAAGATCTGGTTCATGGCCGTGTACAACAAACTGGCACGCACGATGGGCCGTGCCGATTTCGGCATGTTACTCGGGACCCAGACCAAGACTCCGGCCATCGCGCTCGATTTGAAGCCGGGCGAGCTGGTACGCATCAAGACCAAGGCGGAAGTCAGCCAGACCCTCGACGCGATCGGCAAGAACCGGGGGCTGTACTTCGGCAACGAGGAGACCTCGCGCCATTGCGGCAAGACGTATTCGGTACTCACGCGCATCGATCGGATGATCCTGGAAGACTCGGGCAAGATGCGCGCGATCAACAATACTGTCTTGCTGCGCGGAACGGAATGCTCGGGGTCGTGCTTCGGAGGCTGCGCACGGGGCGGCTACCCGATGTGGCGTGAAGCCTGGCTGGAGCGCATCGACGAAGGCTCTTCGTCGAACGTCGAGACCGAGAAGGGCTGACGAACAACGCCGCGGCGGGCCGTCTGGCACAGAGCTGCACGAGCATTCCAACCCGGCGCCCTCCAACCGCGCCAGCTGTTCCGCGGGCTACGCACCGCATTTCGGACTGCGCCAATCCGCCACCAGTTGCAGGCCGGCCGGCGTCGACTGAAACCCTGGTATCCAACAGTTGGACGCGCGCGCCACGCCGCCGCACCAGGCATGCGCACATGCGATCCCGGCCAGGCCCGAGCCGCGATGTCGTGGACCGCCCGAAGGTCTGCCGCGGTTGCCCCCTCGACGTGCCTAATTCATGACCCCGTTCTCGAACTCACGCGATGCTGAGGCGGGGGGCTTTCGGCCCGATGAGGCTGTCTCACGTATGTGCCCGGAATGGCGGGCGTGTTCCTTGCTTGCGTCGCGGCAGGAACTGCGAGATCGGTAGTAAGAGGTGCGATGGTCAGAAGCCTTTTAACGTTATCCGTATGTCTGCTTGCAATTTGGGCAAGCGTCCCGGTGCAGGGGCAGGGCGGAAGAATCTACACGACGAACTTCCCCGCAACCGAAAACCCGATCTCGGAGGGGGGCAACTGGCGCAACGGGCAACGGGACGGCATCGACTGGAAGAACTTCCGCACGGTACCCGGATTCGCGTACGGAACGCAGGACGGATCCCCTCCTCCGTACGACGATTCGACCGCCGTCGTGACCGGGACGTGGGGGCCGGACCAGACCGTCGAAATGAAGGTCAAGACGGTCAACCAGCAGACCGGCGGAGTCAATCAGGAAGTCGAGGTTCGCCTCCGTACGACCATCAACCCGCATTCCCTGACTGGCTACGAGATCCTGTGGCGCGTCAACCATGACGGATCGCAGTACCATCAGATCGTCCAATGGATCGGTCCTCTCGGGACCGAGAGCTGCAACTGGGGGTGCGCGTTCACGCCGGTCCCGGGATCCAAAGACATGCGGTCGTGGGATGGAAACCCCGGAGTCTACGACGGCGACACGCTCGGCGCCAGCATCATCGGCAATCGGATCCGGACCTGGATCATTCACAACGGTGTCAAGCAGATCCTGCAGGACGTCCACGACACCAGCGGCCCCGGCGGCGGCGCGCGCTTCACCTCCGGCGCCCCGGGCATGGGAACCTGGCTGCGCGGACCCGGCTCGACGATCGCCGACTTTGGCGTGACCAGTTTTACCGCGACTGATGGCGGTGTCCTTCCACCCACACCGGGCGCGCCGGCCAACGTGCGAATCATGAGAGCTGCGCTGGGGATTGGTGGTGTCCCGCTGATCAACAGCGCGGCCGATGCCCTCGCCATCCTGCTGCCTACTGTAGCCTCATACACACACTGATCATTCGCGGGGTGCGGATCGCGAGTTCCTGTCGCCGGTCGTTCACGCGTGTTTCACGCGTGAAATGCACCAGTCTTGTGGCCGTCGGTTCAGGGTGTTCATGCGCATCGATCGGATGATCCTGGAAGACTCGGGCAAGATGCGCGCGATCAACAATACCGCTGCGCGGAACGGAATGCTCGGGGTTGTGCTTCGGAAGCTGCGCCCGGGGCGGCTATCCGATGTGGCGTGAAGCCTGGCTGAACGCATCGACGAACGCCCTTCGTCGAGCGTCGAGACCGAGCAGGGCTGACGAACAACGCCACGGCCGTCCGACACAGAACTGCACGAGAATTCCGGCCTGGCGCCGCTCTGTTGGTGCGATATGATCGCCAGCAGGTCTGGCCGCGCGTTTCCGCTGGGCCGACGGACCGGCTTCGCCGCTCAGACGACAAGTTTTCGGACGTGGAAGGCTTCGGCTCTCCCTTCAGCGGCCACGGCCTCGGTGCCGCGGACGGTCATCAGCGAGTGGAACGTCTCTGCCTTGAACCAATGCCGGCTCGCTTGCGACGGGAAGTGCTGCATCAGCAGATCGACTTTACGGTCGGCGTGGGCCCGTGTCAGCGCGACGTAGGTGTTCGGCCGATCCAGGTCCCCTTCGTACTTGGGGATTTCGTACTCGGCGATGAGATGGTTGCGGAAGGTATTCCAGGTGAGCTCGGAGACCACGCGATGGTCCTGATGGCGATCCAGGTGATAGTGCGTGAAGATGAGTTGCGGGTCGGTGGCCTCGCGCAACGTTTCGAAGTAGTCCTTGATCTCGGCGCCCACGTAAGGGAAGTAGCTCTCTCTGAAGGTGTTCACCTCCACGGTTCTGTGGCCGGCGGCTTCGAGAAAGGCATTGGCGGCCGACCGCGCTTCATCGCGGCGGCACGGGCTTCCCGCCAGGACCACCCAATGCACTGAGCTGCCCGGATGTTCTGCCAGCAGACGCAGGATCGTGGCCCCGCAGCCGATCTCAATATCGTCGCAGTGCGCGCCGATGCAGAGGATCGCCAAGGGGGCATGCGCGTCGGACCCGAACCTGATTGGCAACATCAACAGAGATCCTCGAAACTTGCCTGTCAAAACCCTCTCACTCACGCCTTCGCTACAAAAACGTCCGCAGTGCCTGCGAATGTCGGCGCCGGCAAGGACTTTGAAGGACCCGGGCTTCGTGCCAAACCATTCTGACGCGACCGGTTGCCGGTGCTGCACGGCGCGCCTGACGCGGAACGTCGTCGATCTCGACGGGTTCCCGCTGTGCCAGTCGCCTCTGGATGCGAGCGAGCTGAACGGCGCTGAAGAATTCTATCCTCTAGACGCGTTCGTCTTCGAACGGTGCACGCCGGTGCAGTTCCGGGAGTACGTCTCGCCGGAGAAGATTTTCTCGGAGTGCGCGGCCTTTTCAGCCGTCATTGACACGATGACCAGGAACCCTCCAAGCCCGATGTCAAGGTTTCTCTCCTGATAAGCCACTGATGCACACTACTGCCAGCGACGCCGCGGCCACGATCGTCCGCGAGGATCTCGATTACATCACCAGCAACCTGTCCGCCGAATTCGCCCGGATGGAGGGTAAGCGACTGCTGATCGTCGGCGGCGCGGGATTTCTCGGCTATTACCTCGTTCAGTCGATCCTGCACTGGAACCACACCGCCACATCGCCGATTGACCTGACGGTCTACGACAACTACATCCGCGGGATTCCGCCGTGGTTGTCGGACCTCTCCGGGACTCCGGGACTGACGCTGGTCAAGCACGACATCAGCCAGCCACTGCCCGCGGGGATGCCGGCGTTTCAGTTCATCGTCCATGGCGGATCGATCGCGTCACCGATCTACTACAAGAAGTTTCCGATCGAGACGATGGACGCCAACGTCAACGGCCTCCGGTCACTTCTCGAGTATGCCAGGGAGCAGCGCGACACCGCCGCACCGGTCGAGGGCTTCCTGTTCTTCTCGAGCAGCGAGATCTACGGCGACCCGACGCCGGACTCCATTCCGACGCCGGAGACCTATCGCGGCAACGTGTCGTGCACCGGGCCGCGGGCGTGCTACGACGAGTCGAAGCGCTACGGCGAAACGCTGTGCGTGAACTTCACGCAGCGCCATCAGCTGCCGATCAAGGTCGTGCGGCCCTTCAACAATTACGGCCCCGGCCTCAAGATCACCGATACGCGGGTGCTGCCGGACTTCGCCCGGGATGTGTTCGCCAACCGCGACATCGTCATGAAATCGGACGGCGGTCCGCAGCGGACGTTCTGCTACGTGGCCGACGCGGTCGTCGGCTACTACAAGGCACTCGTGGTCGGGCGGCCCGGCGAGGCCTACAACATCGGGGTCGAGACGCCGGAAATCTCGGTCGGCGAGCTCGCCGAGAAGGTCGCGGCGATCGGGCGTGAGTCGTTCGGCTATACCGGAAAGGTCGTCAAACGGGTGGATCCCGAACATCTCGTGGACAACCCGGACCGCCGCTGCCCGATCATCGCCAAGGCCCGGGCCGAACTGGACTACCAGCCAACCATCCTGGTTGACGAGGGCCTGCGCCGCTCGATGATCTGGTATTCCGGCAATCAAGTGGCGGAGGACGCCTAAGTGCGGATTTCGGTCCTGGGTGTCGGCTACGTCGGGCTGGTCACCGGCGCCTGCTTCGCGGACGCCGGTCATACGGTGGCGTGTGTCGACGTCGATCCTGGCCGCGTCGCGGCCATCAACCGCGGCGAGTGCCCTATCTTCGAGGCCGGCCTCCCGAAGCTTCTGGCGCGCACCGTCGGACGGACGCTCAGCGCAACGCTCGACGCGGCCGGCACCATCGCCAACTCTGAGATCACCTTCATCGCGGTGGGGACGCCGTTCGACGGCGAACGGATCGATCTCAGCCAGATTCACGAGGCGGCCCGCATCATCGGCCGCGCCCTGCGTGACAAGCCCGACTATCACGTCGTGGTGGTAAAGAGCACCGTGGTGCCGGGCACGACGGACGGCAGCGTGCGACCGATCCTCGAGCAGGAGTCCGGCAAGCGCGCGGGAGTCGATTTCGGACTCGGGATGAATCCGGAGTTCCTGACCGAAGGCGAGGCTATCCACGACTTCGCTTATCCGGATCGCATCGTCCTTGGCGGAATCGATGCACGCACGCAGGACGTGCTTGCCGCGGTCTATGCGTCCTTCACGGCCCCGCTGATCCGGACGAACAATTCGAC
>Ga0209382_10009789_pt1 | contig 11976 bp, 11 predicted proteins | sample SoiMetdeltSBSDD5_FD_187599 | JGI IMG/M metagenome (GOLD analysis project Ga0209382, IMG submission 187599) | Bulk soil microbial communities from a Populus tree surrounding site in Tennessee, USA - Soil MetaG P. deltoides SBSDD5 (SPAdes) (version 2) | ecosystem: Environmental > Terrestrial >... | reverse complement strand
ACGGTTGCTGGGCGCAGTCGGGGTGCAAAGGACCGCAGGATCATTCTTCGGTTCTGCGTGTCTCCGGTGGCGCTGATCGGTTCGGCCGGCCACGTCGAAGCGATCACGCTCGAGCGGAACGAGTTGATCGCCGATGGTCACGGCGGGGTGACCGCTCGTGGCACCGGACGATTGGAAACGTTGGACGGTATCGGTCTGGTGTTCCGCACGGTCGGGTATCGCGGCATTCCTCTCCCTGGCGTCCCATTCGACGACCGCGCCGGCCATATCGCCAACGTGGAGGGGAGAGTCGCTGCCGCGAACGAGGTCGTGGTGCCGGGGGAGTACGTCGTCGGCTGGGCGAAGCGAGGGCCGTCCGGTCTGGTGGGGACGAACCGAGCCGACTCAATCGCGACCGTGCAGGCGATGCTCGCCGATCTGAAGGAGATCACTGCCTCGGAGCGAAGCGTCGATTCTTCATCGGAGGCCACGCCCAGACTGCTGGCCGCGAAAGGGGTGAAGTCAGTGGACTTTGCCCAATGGAAAACACTCGACAAGATCGAGCTGACCAGAGGTGTGGCACATGGAAAGGTTCGCGAGAAATTCACGCGCGTCGAGGACATGTTGACAGCCATGTGCATGACCGGAGCCTCTGTCCCCGTGGATGACCGCTGAGCGCCGAATGACGGGTTTCATTGAGACGAGGGGAGAACAGAGCCATGCAGAAGCGCACCTTGGGTAAAGGCGGACTGGAGGTATCGACGCTCGGATTCGGTTGCATGGGGATCAGTGTCGGCTACGGCCCTGCCGCCAGCCGGGAAGAAGGCCTCGCGATCATCCGCGCGGCCGTTGACGCGGGAGTCACGTTCTTTGACACCGCCGAAGGCTACGGGCATTCGTGAATGAAGAGCTTGTCGGGGATGCCCTCGGCCCGGTTCGCGATCAAGTAGTGATTGCGACCAAATTTGGCCTCAAGTTCGAGGGGGGCAAGCAGCCCGGGCTGGACAGCCGACCGGCGCACATCCGCGAGGTGGCCGACGCGTCGCTAAGGCGACTCAAGATCGAACGGATCGATCTGTTCTATCAGCACCGGGTCGACCCGAACGTCCCGATCGAGGAGGTGGCGGGGGCCGTGAAGGATCTGATCCGCGAAGGCAAGGTCAAACACTTCGGGCTGTCCGAAGCGGGCGTGCAGACGATTCGTCGCGCGCATGCCGTCCAACCCGTGACTGCGCTGCAGAGCGAGTACTCACTGTGGTGGCGGGCGCCCGAACGGGACGTTTTGCCGGTGCTCGAGGAGTTGGGTATCGGGTTCGTGCCCTTCAGCCCTCTCGGCAGAGGGTTTCTCACCGGCAAGATCGACGAGAAGACCACGTTCGACAGCACCGACACTCGGAACGTCGTCCCACGCTTCACGCCCGAGAATCGCACGGCGAATCTCGCATTTGTCGACTGGCTGAAGGCGTTCGCGGAGCGGAAGAAGGCTACGCCAGCGCAGATCGCGCTCGCATGGCTGCTCACGCAGAAGCCCTGGATCGTGCCGATTCCGGGAACGACGAAGCGTCATCGACTCGAGGAGAACCTCGGTGCCGCTGCGATTCAGCTGACCGCCGACGACCTGCGAGAGATTGATCACGCCGCGTCACGGATCGAGGTCCGCGGCGCGCGGTATCCCGAACACCTCCAGAAGATGGTCGGGCGCTGAACTGATCGGTCCTTGTCTCTCAGCCAGCATCGGAGCGAAAGAACCGACGCATTCGCTGTAAGAGCTGGCCGCCGACGCCCACGTCGCCCGTGGCGGTCGCAGCAACCTTTCGGCTCACCAGCTCCAGGCCGCGCCGGACGGACCTCTCCAATGCTGCGGCCACGTCGGCGTTGGTCTCGAGCAGGCCTGCGATCGCTTCGCGTCGCAGCTGGTGAACGACGCAATGCGTTCGCGCCCGCGCGGTCGCTGTGTGCGGTGAGCCTGTCAAAAGGCCGATTTCGCCGATGTACTCGCCGGCGCCGATGCGACCCAGTGTCAATGATGTCGTGCTGCCGGTTGCACGCGTCAACTCCAGGACTCCTGCCGCGACCACATATAGCGTGGCATCCCCTGCGCCCTCGGCAAACAGTATTTCGCCCGGTTCGAGGAGGCGCGTCGTCAAGCGACTCGCCAGGTCGTCGAGCTGCATCGGTTGCAGGCGTTCAAACAGCACCAGATCGGCAAGGACCTCGCGAGGGGCGAGCATCATCGGCCTCGAGCGACCCGGGGGTTGCACGAGGCCGCCTGGGTCTCGCTCGAGCAGGCCGGCGTAGTGCAGCTGCGTGCGGGCGTGACGTAGCAGGAGGCTCCTCGTTCCCCCCATCAACGACGTCTCCGCCACGAAAAACGTGATCGTGTAGTGATGCCAGCTCCGTCCGAGGCGGGTGAGAGCCACGCTCGCCCCTGGAGTTTCCAGAATCGTGGGGCACAACAGGGTCGCCTCATCGAGAACCTGGATAACGCGATCGGGATCCACCGTCGCCGGGCACCGCACTTCCGCGGACACCGCGCGGCGTCGGGTCGGCACGCTCCTGTTGACGATCTGCAGTTTCGCCATGACGCTGTTCGGGATGATCGCGATGTCCTCGCCATCCGTCTGCACTCTGATCGATCGCCAGTTGGTTTCAATGACGCGCCCCTCGATGTCGTCGCCAAGCGAAATGCGGTCACCGACCTGGAACGGCGCCTCGATGCCGACGGCGATGCCGGAAAAGACGTCCGACAGCGTGTTCTGCAATGCCAGGCCGAGCACGATGGCGACGACACCCGACGTCGCAAACAGGCCAGTGACCGGCAACGCGAGGACCGACTTCAGGACGATGACCACCGTGCCGACGTAGATCGCCGCAGCAACGAGATCGACGACGAGCTTGGCGGAACGATGCCTGCGGTCGTGGCGGAGGGCGTAATAGAGGACGCCAACGACGACGCGTGCGCTCGCCAGCCACCATGTGACGATCAGCAGGCGCAGCCAGAGCGTCGCAGTATCCGGCGCAGCAGCGGACGATCCCAGGAAGGGTGATGCACCGCGTTCGTGGAGCACCACGCTCAGTGCAATGAGGCACACGAAATCGAACGCGATTCGAATGCGTCTGGACACAGTGCACAGCGCGAGCAAGCCAGCCGCCGCAGCCACCAGGATTGCCACGGACCAGATCGTTGGCGTCATGTGGCGCGCCTGCCGCTACCGACGATAGGAAACATTAGGGCTGTCCTGATCGCGCCTTCGCATCGATCGGCGTGGCTGCAGCACGCTACTCACCGCCACCGCAGTGCAAGCGCGGGGCCGACCGCGCAATAGCGGCAGTCCTTATCAACGGTTTGTCTCAGGATAACCAGCGCCAACGGACGCGTGGCAAATGCGCACGCTTGCGTCACGCAGAACCGCGTGTGGTGACGCACTCCCGTTCCATCGACGCTGCGAGGTCGACCTCATTGTTGCCAGTGTCTGAACGCGCGTGACGGCACCGACCTTGCCACGGTGGTCGACACGACAGTTTGCACAGCCCGCACGAACGGCGGCCTCACTTAGAAGGAGAACGTGAAGTCCTATGGCGCCACAATCATCACACGCTAATCGCCCCAAGCTGAGTGAGAAGGGGCTCTTGACTCCCGACAATTGCGTCGTGGCGCTGATCGACCATCAGCCGCAGATGCTGTTCGGGACCAGCAACTTCGATCGCCAGACGATCATCAACAACACGGTGGCGCTCGCCAAGGCCACGCGCGTGTTCGACGTCCCAGTCGTTCTGACGACAGTGGAAACGAAAGCCTTCAGCGGAAATCTCTGGCCACAGATTCGCGCAGTCTTTCCGGGGCAGCAGCCCATTGAACGCTCGTCGATGAACTCGTGGGACGACCGGAACTTCGTCGCGACCATCGAGAAGAGCGGCCGCAAGAAGATCGTGCTCGCCGGCTTGTGGACAGAGACCTGCGTCGCCCTGCCGACTGTTCAGGCCATTCACGATGGCTACGAGGTCTATGTCCTCGAGGACTGTTGCGGCGACGTCAGCCAGCTTGCACACGACAATGCGATGAAGCGGGTCATCCAGGCAGGTGCCAAGCCAGTGACCTCGCTGTCCACGATGCTGGAATGGCAGCGCGATTGGGCACACCGGGACACCTATGACGCTGTCATGGATATCGTGAAGACCCACTACGGTGCCTACGGCATCGGCGTGGAGTACGCCTACACGATGGTGCACGGCGCTCCAGCCACGAAGTTTCCTGAATACGTGACTCCCGTTCTCGCGGGTGCACACAAGTAGTGAACAGAGGGCAGCCAGTCGCTGCTCTTTCACAATCCCTGGAATCGCGCGTGGATATTCCTATGTTTGCGGAGACGATCCTCTACAACGCCAAAGTCGCGACGAACGGAGTGCCCTCGTTTGTCGACGCCGTCGCCATAACCGGCGCAACGATTACGGCTGTCGGCACAAATGACGAGATTCTTCGCTTACGGGGTCCTCAGACACGCGTGATCGATGCGCGCCGGCGGACCCTCATCCCTGGTCTCAACGACTCGCACATGCATCCGATTCGGGGCGGCCTGAACTACAACCTGGAGCTGCGCTGGGATGGCGTCCCTTCCCTCGCGGATGCGCTCCGCATGCTGAAGGAGCAGGCGGTTCGGACGCCGCCTCCGCAGTGGGTTCGCGTCATTGGCGGATGGACGGAATTTCAATTCGCAGAGCGTTGCATGCCGACGCTCGAAGAGATCAATGCGGCGGCTCCAGAGACACCGGTCTTCGTCATGCATTTGTACGACCGGGCGCTGTTGAATGGGGCGGCACTCCGAGCGCTCGGCTATGACAAACATGCCCCGGAGTTTCCCGCGGGCGAGGTTCAGCGCGACCGACATGGGAATCCGACCGGGCTTCTGATCGCGAAGCCGAACGCGAACATTCTCTACGCCACTCTGGCCAAGGGGCCGACACTCTCCCGTCAGGACCAGCTCAATTCGTCACGCCTGTTCTTTCGTGAACTGAACCGCTTCGGAATCACGAGCGCGATTGATGCGGGCGGCGGCTTTCAGAACTACCCCGACGACTATGGCGTCGTGAACGAGCTGCACCGCAACGGAGAGCTGTCGGTGCGTCTCGCATACAACCTCTTCACGCAGAGGCCGAAGCAGGAACTGGCGGACTTCAGCAGCTGGACCACACTGACCAGGCACGGAGACGGCGATGACTTCTATCGCGTCAATGGGGCCGGCGAAATGCTGGTCTTCTCTGCGGCGGACTTCGAAGACTTTCTGGTTCCGCGTCCGGACATGCTCCCGGTCATGGAAAGTGAGCTGAAGGCGGTGATCCGGCATCTCGTTGAGCATCGCTGGCCGTTTCGCCTGCATGCGACCTACAACGAGACGATCGAGCGAGCGTTGAATGTTTACGAAGAGGTGAACCGCGAGATTCCGTTTGACGGGCTGCACTGGTTCTTCGATCACTGCGAAACGATCACCGATCGCAACATCGAACGTGTGCAGGCGCTGGGCGGCGGCATCGCGGTCCAGAACCGGATGGCGTTCCAGGGCGAGTATTTCGTCGAGCGATACGGCTCGCAGCAGGCCACGCGCACTCCCCCAATCCGGCGCATGCTCGAGATGGGCGTGCCGGTGGGCGCTGGGACGGACGCGACGCGGGTCTCGAGTTACAACCCCTACCTCTCCCTCTACTGGCTGGTCACTGGCAAGACCATCGGCGGTCTCAGGCTCTATCCGGAGGAGAACCGGCTCGATCGAGGCGAAGCCCTCAAGCTGTACACGATGGGGAGCAGTTGGTTTTCGACGGAAAACGGGAAGAAGGGAGCGCTGGCTCCTGGCCAGCTGGCTGACTTGGCGGTGCTCTCGGCGGACTACTTCTCCATTCCGGAGGAGGAGATCAAGCAGCTCGAATCTGTCCTCACGATCATGGGCGGGAAGGTCGTGTATGCCACGGCCGAATTCTCACGACTCGCACCCCCGGACCTGCCGGTGAGCCCAAGCTGGTCACCGGTCAGACATTTTGGAGGTTACGCGAAGGGCTCACACCAAGAGGCTGGCGCGTCACACTCCTCTTCCTGTTCACATGTCGAGAAGTCGGCACATCGCGGGACGCGATCTCATCTCCGAGTGCTGGACGACTTTGGTACATGGGGCCTGGGTTGCGACTGTTTTGCGTTCTGAGACCCGTGAGGTGGAGCGATGGACATGAAGGGATTGTTCTTATCGTTGGTGGTCGGTGTCGGCGTGGGTGTCCTCTACGGGCTTCTGCGCGTGAAGAGTCCAGCACCGCCCATCATCGCCTTACTTGGCCTGCTGGGCATGGTGCTGGGGGAACACCTCGCGGTGTGGATGCAGACGAAACAGGTCGACGTGGCACGCGCCGCTTCGGTGCGTCTTGTCGGCGAGTCGCACGACCGACAGCATCCATCCGAGGCGCCATAACTTTTTGCAACCCGTCAGGTAACCGGCAACTTGTGAGAGAGCAAATGCGCCTGAACAGCATTCTCGTTGTCCCAGCAGTTGGGATCCTTTTGACGCTTGGTGTCGCGAGTGAATCGCCATTCTTCCGAACGTCGGCCCAAAGTGCACACAGGGCGAGCACGGTCAACGTGGCTGTCGGTCCGCAGTACGACACCACGCATGTCTATGTGGCCCCGCAGGATTTCGATCGTTTCGTCGCGAGCGTTATCGCCACCTTTGGTGGCACCACGGCGCAGGCGGCAGTCGTCACGGTGACACCGACACCGAGCACCACCAGGATACAGTTGATCCTCACACCCGTCGGAACGTTGTCGGTGTTCGGCTTCAAGACGCCGATCCCGTATCCATTTGGTTTGGAGCGTACGGGGTATCTGGTGACGGACCTGGACCAGGCGATCCGCGCAGCGAAGACAACCGGGGCCGACGTCCTCGTCTCCCCTTTCAACGATCCGATTGGTAAAGACGCCATCATTCAATGGCCGGGCGGTGTGAACACGCAGCTGTACTGGCACACCAAGGCGCCGTCGTATCCCCTGCTCCAGACGGTTCCGGAGAATCGAGTCTACGTCTCATCAGGGAGAGCGAGTGCTTTCGTGCGCAGCTTCCTCGACTTTTCTCGCGGACGGGTCCTGTCTGACGAAGCGCGGGCGCCAGGTGTTGAGATTAGTCGGCCTGGAGAAACCTATCGCCGAATCAGGATCGAATCACAGTTCGGCAAGCTGACTGCACTGGCCACGGACGGTCACCTTCCCTACCCCTACGGCAGGGAGATGATGGGATACGAGGTGACGAATCTGGCGGACACACTCACGAAAGCCAAAGCGGCGGGCGTGGATGTGCTCGTCCCACCGTATAAGACCGACGAGCGTGAGGCCGCTGTTGTCCAGTTTCCTGGAGGGTACATCGCCGAGATCCATTCCCGCGCGCAGAGATAGAACAGGACCGACATGCGAACGGTCGCGACCCTCGTTGTCATGTGCCTGTCGTGTTCGCCGATCGCGCGTGGCCAATCGAATACGACTGCCACCGACGCGGCCGAGGCACGAAAGTATCACTTGCTTCGCGAGGACGATGACTGGCGGTTTCTCGCGAACCAGAGCGAGCGGCAGGATTTCTGGGATCCAATCAAATACATTCCTCTGCGAGAGGGACGGAATGACTGGTTCCTGTCCGTTGGCGGTGAAGCTCGCGGGACTTGGGAATCGATCACAAACGACAACTGGGGGCAACAGCCGTTCACCAACAGCTTCTTCAACCAACGCTACATGTTTCATGTCGATGCTCACTACGGCGAGCATGTTCGGTCGTTCGTGGAACTGAAAAGCGGACTGAATGATGGCCGAACGGGCGGCCCGAGACCGATCGACGAAAAGAAGCTTGATTTTCAATCGGCATTCTTCGAAGTCGGAACCGGGAGCGATCGGACTGGGATCAAAGTCAGAGTCGGCAGACACGAGATGGAATACGGCTCGGGGCGCCTCATCGATGTGCGCGAGGGTCCGAACGTTCGATTGAGCTTTGATGGGGTCAAGGTCAAGAGCAGCGTCGGTCCGTGGCAGATTGATGGCTTCGCGTTGCGGCCGGTCCTGGACAAGCCAGGAGTATTCGACGACTCGTCGAACGGGAGAGTTGGATTCTGGGGTGCCTACGGGATCCGGCCGCTGGCAAACAACGTGACGCTGGACGTCTATTACCTCGGCCTCGATCGAAAGGCCGCCAAATTCAATCGCGGTATCGGTCACGAAGAGCGACACAGCGTCGGCGCGCGGATTTCCCGTCCCGTCGCGCAAACGACACCCGGATGGGATTTCGATTATGAAGCGCTTTGGCAATTCGGACGCTTCGAATCCGCGAATATCCGGGCGTGGACTGCCGCCTCCGAAACCGGGTACCGGTTGCCGACGGTGCCGCTGAAACCACGATTCAGCGGCAGGGCCGATATCTCCAGTGGAGACGACGCCGGCACACACTCGCTTGGCACCTTCAATCCCCTGTTTCCGAAAGGCAACTATTTTGGCGTCCTCGCCACCACTGGCCCGGGACCGATCAACTTCATCGACGCACATCCTCGCGTTGAAGCGGCGTTGCCTCGCGACGTGACTGTGTCGTTCGATTGGATCGTCCAGTGGCGGGAGAGCGTGCGAGACGGAGTGTATTCGGTTCCAGGATTTCTGATTGTTCCGGCAGGAAAGAGCGACGCGCGGTTCGTCGGGCACCGACCGGGCACGGAAGTGCGCTGGCAGGCGAATCGGCACCTGTGGTTTCAAGCAGACTACGGCATTTTTTACGCCGGACGATTCGTGAAGGAAAGCCAGCCAGCCCGCAACCTGAAATACGGTGCGCTCTGGGCTGGGTACAAGTTTTAGGAGGATACGAGTGGCTGCAACCGACACGCTTTTGAACCCCGAGGACTGCGCAATGCTCCTGGTCGATCTTCAGGCGGGGCTCGGGTTCGGTGTGGAATCCGCGTCACGGCAGGTCCTGCTCAACAATGCGGTTGCATTGGCGCGTACCGCTGCCGCCTTCAACGTGCCAGTCGTCGTCTCGACCTCTGCATCGCGCGTGTACAGCGGTCCGTTACTCCCGGCGGTGCAAGACGCCCTTCCTGGGGTCAAGGCGATTGAACGGAAAAACATGAACGTGTGGGAGGACGACACCGCCAGGAACGCGGTTGTTGCCATCGGGCGACAGCGGTTGATCGTTGCGGGATTCCTCACCGAAGCCTGCGTGTCGTTTCCAGCGCTATCGGCCATTGACGATGGATACGACGTGTTCGTTGTCGCGGATGCGTGTGGCGGTCTCACGCTGACGAGTCACGAGCTGGCGCTTCGCAGGCTGGAGCAGGCCGGCGCTCGCCTATGTAGTTGGATCCAAGTGCTGCTGGAGTTTCAGCGCGACTGGACGCGACACGCAACCTACGAAGCGGCACGCGCCATCGTTGTCGCGAACGGCGGCGGTTACGGAATGGGACTCGCGTATGCGCGGGAGATGATTCATCCAAGCTGAGAACAGAAGGAACGTTGTCAGAGCGCTCGGTCATGGCAAGCAATCAGGCGGCGGAGAAAATCGCTCCCTACGCATTCCTGGGAATGACGGCGGTTACGGGCCTTGTGGACGCTGTCAGCTTTCTCTCGCTTGGGCGGGTCTTCACCGCGAACATGACGGGGAATATCGTGTTCCTAGGCTTTGCGACGGCGGGCGTACCCGGGCTGTCCATGACCCTGTCTGTCGCAGCACTTGTGTGGTTTCTCATCGGCGCAGTGCTGGGCGGGCGGATCATGGCGCGGGCGAGCGGCGATTCGCATTTCAGATTCGCCGCACAGGCATTCCTGCTCGAAATTCTGTTGCTGACCGCCGCGTCATTGTGCGCGATTGGATACCAAGGCAATGTGACGGAACCTTCTGTTCGATTGCTTGCTCTGATCGCCTTGACGGCATCGGCCATGGGCACCAGAAATGCCGCCGTCCGGAAGCTCGCGATTCCAGATCTGACGACGACCGTACTGACGCTGACGCTCACGGGTATCGCCGCGGACTCGTCGCTGGCCAAGGGCAATAACGTGCGATTCGCGAGAAGGATTGGTGCGGTCCTGGCGATGTTTTCAGGCGCAGCGTTGGGAGCGGTCGTCATCGGCTACTCGACTGCAGCGGCGTTGGGGCTTGCCGCTGCCATCTCCGCCCTGTGCAGTGCGGCATTGTGTCGGTCACTGCGCACGTCCGACGAGCTCTGACGGATGGCGGGCGGGATCGCGAAACTTATTTGGTCGATTCGGCGCGCGTTGTCATCAGGATCTCACGCGCACGGTTGACGTCGACTTCAGCGCCGTGCGCGACGAGCAAGTACTTGCCCGCCTTGATCGCGCTTTCGTAGTCGAGCACGCTGTTTTTCGGCACCCCGAGGCTCACCAGCCCAGCGCCGAGCGCGCTGAGCCCCCCGACCACGATCGACGACTCTAGTCCCCCGACGATGGCGGCGACCAGCGGGCCCGCCACCAGTACCGGCCCCAAACCGGGCACCACCAGGAACGCGGCGCCGAAGAGGAGTCCCCAGATTCCTCCCCAGAAAGCACCCGCGTTGCCCCAGGCTCGCATGCGATCTCCAGTGGTGTAGTAGCCGACGACGTGCTCTTCCGTGTGATATTCGGCGCCGACAATCGAGAGTCGCGTCATATCGAAGCCCGCGCGTTGCAACTCCATAACGGCGCGTTCCGCGTCCTCGTGATTAGGAAACACGGCGACCGTGACATCGGTCTCTTCGGTGCGAGTGCTCATGTGATCCTCCTCCGTCCCGTCCGCAGCAAGGCTCGTACCCCGACATGTCCGGCCGTCCCTCTTGGCACGTGTTCATGTTCACTGAAGGCAACGCGACGCTTTGCGCGCAGGTCTGCCAGCAACACTGAGCAACGCTGAGCGCATCCGCGGCACCCGCACCAAGCGTGGAAGCCGTGACTTGCTGGGATATTCCATGGAGTCCAAGGCGATCGCCTCGAGTGGCCATCGGGGCCGCCCTGGCGTGCATCTTGCCGTTGGTGCAACAGGTGGGTTGGCAGCAACGCAGGACCCGGAACCCTCACTGATTGACGGAGAAGGCACATGCGGACGAGTTTGCGATTCATAACGATCTTGGCTCTGACAGCGGGCGTGGCGCCGGCATGCGCTACCAAGAAATACGTTCGTACCGCGGTAGATACACAGGTGACTGAGATCAACGGCAAGATTGCGAGCCTGCAGACGGCGCTCGAGGAGACACAGGAGCGCACGCGAGCAAATGAGGAGCGGATCGGACAGGTAGGGGGCGCCGCTGATGTCGCGCGGCGCGAAGCCGAGCAGGGGCAATCGACGGCCTCGTCGGCGGCGACGGCCGCGAAGGAGGTCGGTGAGCGAGTCGACGCGATCGAAGCCGCGGAACGCCGTCTCGTCTACCAGGTCACGCTGACGGAACAGGAAGGCAACTTCGTGTTCGGCCGGGCCACGTTGCCGCGTGAGGCTTCGGCGAAGCTGGACGCGATGATCCAGGACCTGCAGAAGAACCCGCGTGACGTGGTGTTCGAGATCGAAGGCTACACCGACAACGTCGGTCCACAGGGCTTCAACGAGCGGCTCGGTCGAGAGCGCGCCGACACAGTGATGCGCTACCTCCACGAGCGCCATGACATTCCGCTGAACAAGATGAACGTGATCAGCTACGGCAAGGAACGGCCGGCAGCATCCAACGCAAGCAAGATCGGGCGCGCGATGAACCGGCGGGTCGTGATCAAAGTGCTGGCTTGATCGCAGCGGAGGACTTCTGGGCGAGACGGACCTGAAGTTTCCTATCGTCTCGCCCAGTTTCTCTGATGCCACGCCGAAGCTGGTGATACAAACGGCAAGCCTGTCTCGATGGATCGCGGTCGCGCTCGCGGTGGCGGTATGCGCGGCGTGTGCGGCGCCCTTTCAGCGTGTGCCACCCGCACGCGCCCCCTCAACCGGTGGTGCCGCTGGGTCCCCCGGCGTGCGACCAGCGCCCGGG
>Ga0209382_10009786_pt1 | contig 11977 bp, 16 predicted proteins | sample SoiMetdeltSBSDD5_FD_187599 | JGI IMG/M metagenome (GOLD analysis project Ga0209382, IMG submission 187599) | Bulk soil microbial communities from a Populus tree surrounding site in Tennessee, USA - Soil MetaG P. deltoides SBSDD5 (SPAdes) (version 2) | ecosystem: Environmental > Terrestrial >... | reverse complement strand
AGCCGTTGTGCGTCCACCGGCAACGCCGGATACGCTCGCATCTCCACCACCCGCGCTCGTAGCTCAATTGGAGAGAGCATCTGACTACGGATCAGAAGGTTGGGGGTTCGAGTCCCTCCGAGCGCGCCACCCTGCCCGCAGCGTTGACCAGGAACAACGGCTAAGGCGAGTGTCTGGACCGACTTCCCGGTCAGTCGGCGGACAGCCAACTAGACAGCCATCCGCTCGCGCCAGCCTCACGCCGCAGCCCCATCGTCCCCGGCTTCCAGGGCCGCGACGAACTCCGCGAGCGCAGTTGCCGAAATCCGGCGACAGCCACCGATCTTCACCGATCGGAGCTTCCCGGCTGCGATCAGCTCATACAGCTTGCTCCGACCGACCCGAAGCACCACTGCTGTCTCCTTCAGCGTCAAGAGCATGGGCTCCTTCGGCCGCATCAAGGGTTCGTAGTCCACAGGTAGCTCCCCTTTCATCCTGCTGTGGCATCGAATTGCCGAACAGTGTCGGTGGGGGCGCGGGCCCAGCCCGCGCTCCCGACGCCTTGGCGGCCTCGTACTGGTTGCGCCACCGCTAACGGGTGACGATCTGCTCACCGATCGCCAGCGCGTATGTGCGGTCATCGACCTGCGATCGGCCGAGCACTTCCCAGGACCAGCGGCCGTCGGTGCCGGCGATGGACAGCTCGTCGTGGTCCTCGGGGTCGATGCCTGCTTCCTCGAGGGCGGCCCGCACGACCGCCGCTCGATCGGCGCGGTGGACCGCGAGGGTCTTGCCCGTCCACCTACGGGACACGAGGACTCGGCGGCCGCCAAGCCCAAGGTTGGCCCGCTCATGGGCCTTGTGGCTGCAGTGCCCTGGGACCATCCGAGGTCTCGCGCCCTTGGGCTGGACGCCGTAGCGCAGCCAGTTCGCGCACGTCGGAGCTCCGCCCGGTCGGCGAGGCGGCTATTCGTCGCCGTGTTGGGGGCGCGGGGCGTGGGCGATCTTGTCGACGAGGTCGTTGAGGAATCTGACGACGACTGCTCGCTCGTCATCGCCGAGCTGGCGGCCGGCGGTGTCGATGGCTTCGAGGTAGGGCTTGAGTTCGTCCTGGCCGATTTGCCAGGCCTGCTGGGTGAGCGTGACGATGACCTTGCGGCGGTCCTGCGGGTGTCCGTTGCGGCTGGCCCAACCGAGCTTTTCGAGCCGGTCGACGAGCGCGGTGACCGATCCTGAGGTGAGCGACAGCAGCGGGCCTAGCTCGCCGGGGGTCAGGGATCCGTGTTCGTCAAGGGCTTCGAGGGCGTCGTAGTCACTACGGCTGACGCCAACGTGGTGGCACAGCGCGTCGATCCAGCGGTCGCGGTGAATCGCGAACCGTTGCAGCAGGAGCCGGACTTCGGGGACCTCGACCGTCGGCAGCATCGACCACAGCATAACGCCTGTAGCTTGACCATCAAGAATCTTGATGATAAAGATATGTGTTCTCCCAGCGGTAGAGGAGTTCTCATGACCGCCACCACCCGTCCAACCACCGGTGCTCCGACGGCCGAACGGACACGCTTTCGGCCCTGGTGGCTGTGGATCGTCACCGCTTTCGCCTTCCCGCCGGCCGGCTACATCGCCCATGAGGTCGTGGGCCGGGTCGACGGGGTCGGCCCCGCGCTGCTCAGCGGCCTGATCACCGGGGCGCTCATCGGGCTGGCGCAGTGGGCCCTGCTGCGAGGCCGCGGTGCCTCGCCGCGTTGGATCGGCGCCACGGCCGCCGGATTCGGCATCGGCCTCGCGGCCGGCGCGGCGCTGGTCGGCTACGAGACATCGCTGGGGGCACTGGTCGCGATGGGCGCCGTGTGCGGGCTTTTCATCGGCGTGGCCCAGGTGGCGAGCTTCGCTGCGTTGCGTCGCCACGCTGCCGCGTGGACACTCGCCACCGGTGCGCTCTGGGCGATCGGTTGGGCGACGACCACGGGCGCCGGCATCAAGGTCGAAGACCAATGGCCGGTGTTCGGGATCTCCGGTGCGCTCATCGTCGTCCTCGTGCAGAGCGTGCTCGTCAACCGCTTCGTGCCCGCCGTCGAGCCCCACCGCGAGATGGCCCACCGCGAGGTGGCCCCCAGTGGGTGAGGATCTGCATGTCGTGTTCGGCAGCGGCCCCGCGGGTCGAGCCGTCGCCACCGAGCTCATGGGCCGGGGCCTGCCGGCCCGGATCGTCAACCGCAGTGGCCGCCCCGTGCTCGCCGATGTCGAAACGATCGGAGGCGACGTCACCGACCCTCAGTTCGCCCACACCGCGGCGCACGGTGCGCACACCGTGTACTTCTGCCTCAACGCACCGCACTACCACCGCTGGCCCGAAGAGTTCCCACCGCTGCAGGCCGCGGTCCTCGACGCCACCAGCGCAGCCCGCGCACGCCTGGTCGTCCTCGAAAACCTCTACATGTACGGCCCCACCGGTGGCGCACCGATGACCGAGTCGACCCCGGTCAACCCGACCAGCAAGAAGAGCGCGGCCCGGGCGCGGATGTCCGACGAGTTGATGGACGCCCACCGCCAGGGCCGCGTCGAAGTCACGATCGCACGAGCGGCAGACTTCATCGGGCCAGGGGTGACGGCCTCGGCCCTGGGCGAGCACGTGTTCGAGCCCGCGCTCGCCGGCAAGAAGGCCCAGACCATAGGTCGCCCCGACACGCTGCACTCCTACAGCTACGTCCCCGACATCGGCCGCAACCTCGTGCTGTTAGGGAGCCGAGATGACGCCTTCGGACGCGTGTGGCACCTCCCCAACCCACCCACACGCACCACCCGCGAGATCATCACCGACATCTACGCGGCGCTCGATCAGCCGGCTCGCATCACCGTCCTCAACAAGCCGATGCTGCGAGCCATCGGCCTCGTCAACCGCGACGTCAACCGCGACGTTCACGAACTGCTCTCGACCTACTACCAGTTCGACGCACCGTTCATCGCTGACCACACCGCGTTCACCACGGCGTACGGCGGACACATCACCGACTGGAACGAGATCATCCACACCACCATCGAGTCCTACCGCCACCCAGCACCAGCACACGCCGACGCCGCCACGCCAAGCCACTGAACGCGCTCACAGTTCGGTGTTCGAGACGAGTGGTGAACGGTGAGCACCCCGGAATACCGGCTCTGCGATGACTCCTCGCGGTACGCGACACCAGCCACAACATCTACCGAGAGGACACGACATGAGAACGAATCGCAGCGAACTCCACGAACGATGGGCTCAAGAACGAGCCGCGGCCCGCTCAGCGAGACAACAGACCGACGCCGAGGACGAATGGCGACATCTGGAGCGCGCCCATGTGCTCAGCCAGCCGATGGCCGGTCCGCATGTACGCACGCACGTGGCGATGCTCGGCTACGGCCTCCGGCATCGAGATGGGCGCGAGATCGTCGGGCAACTCCTTCGGCTGGTCGTCGCGGCGCCCGGCACGTGGACCAGGCGCTATCCCGTCGGGAACACCGGCGGCGCCAACGTCAGCGCGCTGAAGCCCATGCCGATACCCGATGACCTCCAAGCGGTTCTGAACGGTCCCGCCATCACACCTGCCGGACGGTGACCGGCGTCGCGGCAGCAAACGTGGCGGACCTGCACACGCCGCATGCGCGGCCTTCGCTCCGCGTGCCGATTCTGTGGGGACTCGTCTTCGGCACGATCCAGGCCGCATCCCCGCTCGGATTCCGGTGGCTAGAACCGGCGACCTTGCAGGCGATGTTGCTCTGCTTCATCGCCGCGGTCTACGTGGGCTTCGCCGTTGCGGACGGGCGCCCACGCGTCATCGCGATCGAATGTGTGATCGCCGCCGCCTTCGTCCTGCTGGCCTCGGCATCCGTGACCGGAACGGCCTGGCTGCTCGTCGCCGGCTACGCGGGACACGGCCTCAAGGACTTCTGGCAAGAGCGTCACCACTTCGTCGTCAACACCCGATGGTGGCCACCGTTCTGCGCCTGCATCGACTGGGTCGTCGCGCTCGTCCTCACCATCGAGATCGCAGCCGGCGTCAACCTCCACGCCTAGGACTCACACCACACAAGGGAGCTCACATGACAGGCACAAACGACACGCCAGTCGAAGCACCAGCGACCACGTTCTCAACCGACGTCACCGGCTTGGACGAGTGTCTCGCACCCGCACTCGTCGACCTCGCCTCGGGCGACGCCTTCGAACTTCGAATCGCACCCGTCGTCAAGCAGATCGGCAAGGACCGGGTTCGCATGATCGCCTACAACGGATCGATCCCTGGCCCGACCCTGCGCGTGCGCCAGGGGTCGGAGATCTCGGTCCGGGTGCGCAACGACGCCGACACCGAGGCGACGGTGCACTGGCACGGGCTGTGTCTCGACAACAAGTACGACGGTGTGCCCTACGAGACCCAGGACCCGATCGCCATCGGCGGCGACTTCACCTATCAGGTGCGCTTCCCCGACGCCGGCCTCTACTGGTACCACCCCCACATCCGCGAGGACTACGGACTCGACATGGGCCTCTACGGCAACCTTGTGGTCGAACCCGGCGACCCGGATTACTGGCCGCCCGTGAACCGTGAGTTCGTCATCACCCTCGACGACGTCCTGCTCGAGGAGGGCCAGATCACCCCCTACAACCTCGACGGACCGAACTTTGTCGCCATGGGCCGCTTCGGCAACGTGATGCTCACCGGCGGAGAGTCCAACCTCGAACACAACGCGCGCGCCGGCGAGGTCGTCCGCTTCTACTTCACGAACACCGCCAACACCCGGATCTTCAACGTCGGCATCCCGGGCGCGCGCATGAAGCTCATCGGCGGCGACAGCGGGCGCTACGAGCGGCACACCTTTGTCGAGGACGTCCTGTTGTCTCCATCCGAGCGCGCCATCATTGATGTGCTCTTCGAGACCGCCGGTGCCTTCACCATCGCGCACAAGACGCCTACGCAGTCCTACGTGCTCGGCGCGATCAACGTCACTGATGAGCCGATCGACGAATCGCTCCTCGCTCAGTTCGAGGAGCTCCGCACCTGTCCAGACTTGACGGCAGAGCGGGTGAGGATCGACGGGCAACGCGATCGAGCGCCGGACAAGACGTTGGCGTTCGAGTCACTCATGCCGCTCCTGTACGGAGATCCGAGCACGACCGCAGACGCGTGGACGTGTCCGATGCATCCCGAGGTGGTGAGCGCGGAGCAGGGGACGTGCCCGGAGTGCGGGATGAAGCTCATCGCGGCTGCACCGGCTGCGTGGACGTGTCCGATGCATCCCGAGGTCGTGAGCGCGGAGCAGGGGACGTGCCCGGAGTGCGGGATGAAGCTCATCGCGGTCGGGTCAGACGCTGTGCCGACTGCTGGTCACGCGGAGACGCACGCTCACGCGACCCCCGACGGCTTGGAGTGGGAGGACCTGATGCCTGACATCAACCGGGCATCGGACTCCGGCAACATGATCTGGAAGCTCGTCGATCGCGACACCGGACAAGCCAACGGGGAGATCGACTGGGCCTTCAGCGTCGGCGATCAGGTCAAGATCCGTCTCGTCAATGATCTCGACCAAGACCATCCGATGCATCACCCATTCCACATCCACGGTGCGGGCCGGTTCCTCGTGCTCTGCCGCGATGGCGAACCGGATCCGAACCTCGTGTGGAAAGACACCGTCCTGGTGCGGGCCAACCAGACCGTCGACATCCTCCTCGATGTCTCCAACCCGGGACAGTGGATGGCGCATTGCCACATCGCTGAACACAACCAGAGCGGAATGATGTTCAGCTTCCCTGTGACCGAAGCGCTCTCCGCGCCGGCCAACACGACCGGGCCAGCCGATCCACGATGAAGCGAACAGTGCTCGTCCGACCGACGACCCGGGCACCCTCCACCGTGGAGGAGACGATAAATGCGATCGTCGAGGACCCCGACGGCACCGCGCCCGAGACAGTTCTCCACCTTGCCGAGATCGCGGGGCCCACGACCGGAGACGACGAGACCCGGACGGGGCGGCGCAGGTAGAAGGACCCGGCATTTGGCACTGCCGAATTTGGCTCTCCAAGGGTCAAGGGTCAAGCGGCGCCGGCAGAGCCGGCGCCTGGCCTGCGGGCGGCGCTTGGGGCGCCGTCCTCGGCCGGACGCTCCTACGTTGAGCCGAGCTGGGCCACTTCCGCAGCAAAGAGCGTCGCGCGGGGACCCTGGGTCAGGCCGCGCAGCTCAGCTCTTCGATGTCGACCACGGTGTCATGGTCCACGGTCAGCCAGAATGCGTTGTACCCGAGGTGCCCGGTGTCGGGCTCGTAGTCGTGGTCGCCGTTGACGAAGTAGCCAGGGAGCGCAGCGAAGGTGGTCGTGGTGGGACCGTCGCAGGAGCCCTGGGTGCTGCCCTGGACGACTACGCCCATGTCGGCTGCGACGGGCAGCCGGCGCAGTCGGGGATTGTCGTTGTGGATCGGGCCTTCGTTGCCGTCGCAGTCGCATCCCGCGTAGTCGGTTGGGTGCGCGGCGTCATACGCCTCTTCCTCGGCGCCGGTCAGGTACTGGAGCAGATCGAACTCGACCGTCCTGCCGTCGACGTCGATATCGGTGAGGAACACCGGATTCCGCCCGTCGGACAGGACGGGCTCGGGCTCCGGTTCAGCCGGCACGACGGCCGCTGGAGCAGCCGTGGTGGAACTGGTGGGTGGGATCGATGTGATGGCCAGTTCCGAGGAGACCGGGTCGTTGTGCCGTGCGGCGTTGTCATGGCCACCGCCGCCATCGGCCACGAGCACGGCCGTCGCAAGCAGCACCGCTCCGACCGATGCCAGTGAAATCGCCAAGAGCTTCCGCATGAGATGTGCCTTTCCGCCGTTGGTGTCCGTATCGGTAACGAACCCCATGGACCAGGAATAACGCCGCCGGGCACCGACCGCTAGGTCCAGGTGTGGCCCCCGCGGGCCGCTCGGTAGGGTGACGGCGATCACGCTGGCGCTCGGCTTCCCCCTGGCGGAGGATGCGCTCGGCTTCGCCCTCATGGGCCGCCAGGTCGACGAAACGGGCCTGGAGGGGCGCAGAAGCGACGCCGAGCACACGAAGCTGGTTGACGCGTCCCAGCCGAAAGCACCCGACTTGGCCGGCGGACGTGACCAGTCAGTCGCCCTAGCGCTGAGGACTCGGGCAGCCGCACCCAGGCATGTGCGCACCGCACCAAGGCACGGAGACGGACCACCTGTGACGCCCTGGAGACGCGACGACTCGCCGACCGTGGCTCCCACCTGCCAGATCGAGCGGTCAAACCCGCGTCCGCCACGGTCACAGCCGCTCACTCCCGTCGATCGCCGATCAGGGCATTTCTCAAGCCAGGGAACTCGCCCGGCGCAGCGCATGGCCGGCTGATCGACCTTTGGAGCTGCTTGTCGAGGGCCGCTAGAGGTCAGGCAGATTTGGGCGGGTGTCGGTCCTTCACAGCGGATAGGCGCGAGGGCTGGGGCCAGACACCCGCACGTCGAGCGTGCTCATGGCTCCACGGCGGACGACGCGGACGACGCGGACGTTGGTGCCGGTTCGCTGACGTCACCGCTCTCCGGCGCGCGCAGCGTCAGCACTCGCCGTCGCCCGACGGCCGTCGCTGCCGATTCCACGGCCCCCGGCCCTGGGCGGCGGCTCCGGCCGCCATCCTTCCGCTGGTCGAGCGATCAAGGCTGCCCGCCCCTGTCGATAGCTACCAGCGGTGGGCGACATCGATCACCAAACGCGATCCCTGGCCAGGACCGGACAGCGTGAACACCCGGAACGGCAGCCGGGCCCGAGCGCCGAGGCCGATCGTCGTCTGCCACGTGACGACCGACAAAGCTGTTCGGGACAACGCCCATAACTCCTCGATCTGCTCTGACTGATGCCAGTCCCTCGTAACCAGCGCGTCGAACCCCGCTTCGTTTGCTCGGAGGTAGAGGTACCAGTCCGGTGTCGAGGAACCGGTGAGGTGCTGGTCGAACTCCCGCAGCGCAACAACCTCGACCCTCGCGTCGACCGTCTCGGGACGGAACCCCGGAGGCGACGGGAAGCCCTCATCGAGCAGCAGCCGCACGGTCGGCTACGCGGCTCGGAGGCGAGCCTCAAGGTCCAACGCGTCCTCGATCGCGTCGAGAGGCAGGAACTCGTACAGGTCCTGGATGCGCTCGGCATCGAGACCGCGGTCAACATGCAGCGCATGCAAAGTGGCGCTCGGCACGCGGGAGTCGGCAACGCACGGCTCACCACCGAGGACCCACGGCGAGATGTACGTGTGCTCGGACGGGCGGACGAGGCTCGGCCCCCAAAGCTCGCCGTGCGACACGCCTTCGATGGGTTCAGTCAACTCGAACACGTCGAGCACCTCGACCAGACCGTCGAACGCTTGCTGCCCCGTGAAGCGGTCCGAGAGTTCGCTTCCTATGAGGAAGATGCTGCCATCACTGTGAACCGTCGGGTCGATATCCGCCGAACCCATGAGCTCGCGGAGGTACAGAACTCGTTCCGATGCGGCCGCTCGTCCCATGTGCTTGCTTCGCAGCCACACCAGCAGACGGGCATAGACCACATCCCGGTAGGACCATCCTCGTGGCTTGGCCGCAAACCAGTCGGGCACGAGGGCTCCGGCTGTAGCCCAGTGTCGCCTGGAAGCGGCGCCGCGCGACACCCGCCCGGCTCAGCAGGTTGTGCCACCATCGAGTCACGTTCCGCGCATCGAGCGGACCGCCGATCGTGTTCGCGAACACGTGCCCTGAGCCGATCCAGACCGGGGACGCGAGCTGCTCGGCCAGCTGGCGCTCGTAGTGCTCACGCAGGGCCTCGACGGTTCCTCCCACCAGCGGGACCGTCCGCCATCCAGCCGCGGTCTTGGGCGTGTCGAGGTAGAGGACGGCGCCCTTCCGGCGCTTGAGCGTGCCCCGCACGATCAGCTCGCCGGCATCGAGATCAATGTCGGGCCACCGCAGCGCCAGGGCCTCACCCTTCCGTAGACCGAGCGAGAGCACCAGTACCGCAAGTGCCCCCAGCCGATCCCCACTGGCGGCATCGAGGACCGCCCGGGCCTCCGCGGCCGTGAGCGTGTCGTCGAGCTTGGTGCCGCTCTTCTTGGGACCGTCAACGAGCGCGGCCGCGTTGCGAGCTACCAGCCCCGTCTGCTCGGCCCATCGCAACGCACGGCGCAGCACCGCCCGGGCGTACTGGCGGGTCCGGGGGCTGTAGCCGGCCTCTTCGAGCGCCCGCATCATGGCCTGTACGTGCTCTGGCGTGAGCTTCGCGAGCCGATGACGCCCGACGTGAGGTGTCACGTAGGTGGCGATGATGTAGCGGTAATCGTCGACAGTCGATTCCTTGACCGAGCCGGGGAGCACATTCATGCCCCACCAATCGAGGTACTGAGCCACAGTCCTGGCGTGGTCGGGTGCAACACCTTGAGCCGCCTGGCGCCGCAACTCGTCGAGACGATCGAGCACCGCCCGTTTGCTCGCCCGCACGACTGTGCGCCGGATGCGCTCGCCGCCCGTCCCCCGGCCGAGCTCCACCGAGCCGACCCATTTCCCGTCCCTGCTCCGTCGGTAGACCGACCCTTCGCCGTGGCCTCGACGACCCACGTTCCGAGAAGAGGCCCCGCACCGATCTGGAGCGGGGCCTTCGTCATCGGCGACGCCGGGCGGCATGTACCCGAAGATGTACCCCAAGCCCGATCAGCGCCCATCGTCCTTGCCGCCCTGGCCGTCCCCGAGCCACGCATCGAGGGCGTCGGCCACCTCCCGATACTGGGTGGGCATCACGTGGGTGTAGATGTCAAGAGCGCCGGCAGAGCCGGCGCCGTCCTCGGCCGCCCAGCGCGGGCGCACACGACCTGATGGAAACTCGGTCGGAACGGCTTCGGCCGAGTTTCGATCCCTGACGACCCCTGCGAATTCGCTGAGTGCGCCGAGACGGACGTAGAGAGTGACTGACCGCGTGTGACTGCACCCACTGTCTTGCCTTGGCCACGAGTCGTGCAACTCGCCCAACTTCTTTCTCAAACTCGCAAGATGTTTGTTGAAGGGCGTGCGTCGCGGGGAGACATGGCGATGACGATCGTCGCGGCCACAGTGGCGTTCGCCTCGTATCGACTTTGAAGGGGAAGATTGGCATGTCTGGCTTTGGCGCGTCCGCACGTCGAAGGATTGAGAGGACTGTGGAGCCGCTCTTTGCCGCAGTCGCGACCCTGGGACGTCGAACGATTCTGGGAGTGGTCAGTCTGTCAGTTGGCGCGATCATGCTCCTGGTCGGTCCGACCACGGGCGCCAGCGCCGGTGGCGGATACCCAACAACGACGACCACGGGATGCACCTGCCCGACGACCACTTACCCCAGCACGACGACGACCGTGAAGCCGACGACGACCACCACGCAGCCGACGACGACGTCGACCACTCATGCCAGCACGACGACGACGGTGAAGCCGACGACGACCACCACGCAGCCGACGACGACGTCGACCACCCAGCCCAGCACCACGACGACGGTGAAGCCGACGACGACCACCACGCAGCCGACCACGACGTCGACCACGCAGCCCAGCACCACGACGACGGTGAAGCCGACGACAACCACCACGCACCCCACCACCACGTCGACCACGCTGAGGCCGACGACGACCACCACGCAGCCGACCACCACGTCGACCACCCAGCCCAGCACCACGACCACGGTGCGGCCGACGAGTGCGCAACCGACCACGACCGTGTCGATCCAGCCCGGCTCGCCCAGCGTGGGTCGGACAACCACCGGGGTGCCGCGCCGACCGTCGCCGACCGGCGCACTTCCCAGGACCGGCGCTGCCAGTAGCACGCTGTTCACCCTCATCGGCAGCGCACTCGTCGTCGGTGGCGCCGGGCTGCTAGTCAGCGGACGTCGCCTCAGCCGCCGCCAGGCCCACTGAGCCCCGTTGACCCAACGCGGCACTTCGAGCCCCCGAATCTGGCGTCTCCCGCGCCTCGTCGACCCGGGAGACGCCAGATTCGTCTCCGTCCCGCATCGCCCGCAGCCTGTGTCGTGCGCGAGATCAGCGATGACCACGCCATGAATCGCGAGGCCGATGACAGTGCGGTGGTCTACCTGAGCGGAGCGATTGATCTCACCACGCACGACGAGCTGCTGCGGAAGCTCGACGACGCCGCGTCGGGCAAACGGAACGTCATCGTCGACATGTCACGGACGACCTTCATGGACTCGACGGGACTAACGGCACTCATGGAGCTGTGGCAATCGCAGAACGCCGCCGGCCTCGACCTCGTGATCCGCAATCCGTCGGATCCCGTGCTCCGTACGCTGCACTACGCTGGCCTGGACAGAGTCTTCAAGCTCCAGCGAACGAGCGACCCTGATACCTGACCACCACACGCAATGCCATAAGCAAGACATAGCACCACGCTCCCGAGCTGCACTGGATCGTCACCTCCACAACGTTGGAAGCGGTCGACGCTCACTTCTGGGACTGCACGTCGATGTTTCGCCGGCCGATCGGACCGCTCCCGAGATCCCTGGCTTATTCGCAGGTCGCCTAGAGCGAGAGGGGCAGCCCCCAAAGTCGAGCGGGCAGGAGAGCGGCGTATCGCGCGTTCATCGCGCGCTCGCCTTCGGCCGTAAGTGTCCGTTCCCTCTCGCATGTCGAGCCGACCAGGCCGTCTAGTCCGAGATCGTCCGCCCGCGGCCGGCCGACTCGACTTCGGGACGCAGCGGTCGTGCCACATCCATGCCAGATCGGCGGAGCATTCGAGCGACCGGCAATCCAGCCGTCGGCTGACGGGGCGGTCGTCCGCCCTGCCGCCTGCATCAGACCTGGCCGGGTCGGGAACGCTAGTGACGTGGCGTCGTTGACCGGGACCGACCGGGTACCCGCCGAAGATCGTGAGGAGCCGGGGCAGCGGGCTGACCGCGAGCTGATCGAGCTGCTCAACGAGCTACGGGTAGCGCTGCCGGGCGTGCAGGTCCTGTTCGCCTTCCTGCTCGGCATCCCCTTCACCCAGC
>Ga0209382_10009785_pt1 | contig 11977 bp, 5 predicted proteins | sample SoiMetdeltSBSDD5_FD_187599 | JGI IMG/M metagenome (GOLD analysis project Ga0209382, IMG submission 187599) | Bulk soil microbial communities from a Populus tree surrounding site in Tennessee, USA - Soil MetaG P. deltoides SBSDD5 (SPAdes) (version 2) | ecosystem: Environmental > Terrestrial >... | reverse complement strand
CTCGTTCAACGACTCTGACCCCTTGAAACCGAGATGGTCAGTCGTACACGATGATGAGCCAGGCCGAGGCGCTCCAGAATCGCTCCGGGTCCTTGACCCGAAGCGTTCCACCTGACGACGGCGAGATATCGATCGACACCAGGCCTGGGTCGTGCCGGGACACAACGCGGTACTTGGCCGACTCCGGGATCGCGATCACCGTGTCCCGCAGCCGGTCGATGCGCGTGAACATGTTGCGCGCCATCGCTCGTGAGGGCGTCAGGCTCTTCCCGAAGCCGAGTACTCCGCCCTCTTCCGTGAGCACGCCGGCACGCACGAGCTGATCCCGCGTACCAACCACATACCAGGCCGCGTTCGCCCTCGATGTGATGCGACGGAGTGAGTCGGCGAGCATGCCGTTCTCCTCCGTCAGCTTGCGTGTCGAGTCAGTCAGCGCCGTCACCTCTGTCTCGAGCTCGGCGATCCGCACGAGATACCCGGCGATCATGTCCTTCTGCCCCTCGATCGTGCGAAGATGCTCCTCGACCTCCGCGCGCAACCGGTCGTTGTCGGCCGCCGCATAGAGTAGGCGCTCGCCTCGCGCGCGGGAGCTGTCCTCGACTTCCGCGAGCCGGTGCCGCACGCCTTCCAGCCTTCGCAGCACTGCGTCGCGGTACGTGCCGGTGGCCCCTGGCACTTCACCGACTGGATCGACCGCGACCTCCCCGGTCGATGCGATAGCCGCGGCGGCGGCCACCCCGTTCTCGCTTGCCGGCTCCATCTCGAACTGCCCCGAGCCGTCGATGCGACGGAGCTCCTGCGCGATCGCCTCGATGAGGATGTGCGCCTGGCGCACCTCACGAAGCAATGTGTCCTTCTCGGCCGAGATGCGCTCGAACACCAGCATCTGGCGCTGGAGCGCCGCGTTCTGCGCCGAGAGCGAATCGATCGTGGCGCGCGAGCGCCGCGCGAAGCGCTCGCGCACCATGTCCACCCCGCGGTCGCACCCGGTGGTGGTGAGTAGCAGGAGAACAAGGCCTGTCAAGCGAGCGAGGGGTGTCGGTCGGTTGCTCACGGCGTCTCTCCCGGGGCTGGTCGTGCAATGACGCATGGCTTGTCTGCCCACCCGTACCGCTCGCGAAGAATTGGCGCGACGACGTCGGCGAAGAGCGACACACCCGTCAGGCGCTCGGGGGCTCCTCGCTCGGCCTCGACGTAGACGATTCCGACGATCGGACAACCGTGCGGCTTGAGTCGCCCGTCACGCCCACCGAACAGGAACAGCGACAGTGGCTCGAATCGCTGACTCTCGAGCGTCCCCGTCTTCCCGAAAAAGTCGAAGCCCGGCGCATCGAACATCGAGCCGACGGTTCGCGCCGCGGTCCCCTGCCCGCGCACGACGCCGCGCATGCCCGACAACACATGCTCGCGTGCCTGCGCGAACCGAACGCCTGGCTTCTCCGCTGGTGGCAGCACCACATCGCCCACGTCGTGTACGAGACGAAGTTCGGTGCCTCGTCCGTTCGCGACACGAGCCATCGCGCGCACGAGCGCGGCGTTACTCCAGTTGTTCTCGTTCTCGCCGATCATGAAGCCCGCGAGGTACCGCAGATCGGAGAACTGAGGCGCATCGAGCGGGAGCGTCGGCACCTCCGGTGACACGAGCTGCCACTGCGGATTCGTTCGTACGAGGCCGCGGTCCACCAGCGCGCGCCACAAGCTCTGATCGAACGCACCGCTCTCCTTGCCGATTCGCGCGTCGAACAGGGTCTCGAGCTGCTGCGCTAGCGGCGACGTGGCAATCACCCGACGACCGTTGCGAACCTCGAACCGTGGCCGGGCCGTCATTCGCCGCCCGTCGATGACGTACCCCGGTCCCTCCGTGGCTCCGCCTAACGCCGGAAGCCCATTCGTGCCGCGCGCCGCCGCGCCAAGAAAGCCGAGTGTCACGGCGTAGAGGTTGTTCGAGTTCGGGAGGAAACAATCCCACGCGATTGGAAGGCGCGGACACCCGTGCAGCTCCGACTTCATGGGCGCCGTGGACCCGAGCTGCCAGCCGGCCGCGGTGGTAAACCGCTCGCCGGGATGCTCCACGGCGAGCGACCGAAGCGGCGGGTACTCGTTGAGCACCGCCGCGGCGATGAACGGCTTCACCGTCGACGCCGCCCGGTGATTTCGGAAGTTGTGGTCGAGCGGCGCGTACCGGCCGACCCGAACACCGTGCTTTGCCCAATCGACCATGGCGAGGATGTCGCCCGTCTCGGCGTTCACGAGCATTGCCGAGCACTGCCGAACGCCACCGGCCACCGCGTCGCCGCACCGATGATCGAGGCCGCGATCCAACGCGGCGACGGCGACCGGGTCGATGGTCAGTGCGACGTCTGACGCCGCCTCACGAGGACGTAAGCGGAGGCCGTCGGCGAGCAACGAATCGAGACGAGCGATGAGCGCTGGCGTTTGCGGCATGACGGCCCGCGTCGGCTGACCGTTACGCTCGCGCGAGTAGCCGAGCGACGCACGCGGCGTCGCGTCCACCACCCAGGTCGCAGCGCTGTCGATCGCAATGATGTCACCGTACCGTAGTCGCTCGCCTGACGAGAGCGGATTGCCGTTTTTCGTAACGCCGACGCCAGCCGCGAGGATGTCGACGACCGCACCTTTCGCGGTTCGGCGCGCTCGTACTCGTGCGTCACGGACACAAGCGATATCGGCAACCGCGCCGAGTGCAACCGTCGTGTCGCGACACGAAACGCGAACGACTTCGGCGGCGTCGGGCGCGAGTATGACGGCGCTCGAGCCTGCACCGATCACGACGTCAACCTCGACCTCGATTGTTCCCGGGCGCTTGGCGGTATCAACCGACGCGATCGTCGCACCGACAGTGAGCCGGCCCGTCCACGGACCTCCGCTACCGACGGGCGCGTCCACCTTGCATGGCGCGTCGGAGACCTGAACGCCGCCTTCGTCCTCGCGCAGCCAAGCCGCACGCTCGACACAATGCGAGCGATACTCGGCGCGGTTGGTGGCGAATGCGTTCGCGCGTTCGACGGTGGCGAGTAGGAAGTCGCCTTCGCGAAAACCGAGCTTGCCGCGTGCGGTCGGCCCCGCAGCGATAGTGTCTCCAGCCAGCACGATATCGGACCGCTCGACGGCCGCGCGTAGTCCATCGGCGAAGGCGGCGAGCTGGAACGGCGGTGTCTCGCGGTGGGTCGCCCGGTAGAGCGAGCGAATAACGAGCCCCCCGACGATCACGAGGAGCGCGGCGACGGCGCCGAGAATGACGGCCAGCCGGCGCATCGCCCGGCTGTTCAACTCTGCGCGTTCCGTTACGCCACGCGCGGGTCCGGCGGCACGCGGCAGCGCGATGATCGCGAGCCCGAGCGTCCATGATGCGAAGGCCACGTCGGCGCCCGAGCGGAGGCCGAGCAGCGGGAGGTTCTGTCCCGTGAGTGGCAGCAGCGACACATTGGCTGCCGCCATGTACAGCGCCGGCACGGCAACGTACATCGCGAGCCCGCCGAGCAGGATGCCTCGCGGCACCTCATTCACGGAGCGTCCCGCAAGCATGGCGCTGCCGAGCAGGACCAGCGCCAGCGCGAGATACGTGGTGAGGAGCAGCGCTCCACCCGCGAAACCGTGCTCGCTGAGGACGAACACCGCGTACGCGTTGTCGGTGAGCGCGACGTCCTCCGAAATCGCGCGGCGAGTGTACGGGGTTCCGTAGAGTCCGTTGCCCCAGGTGCGGCCGGCCGCTGCGTACGCACGCATCCCCCAGTCCTGCTGGAGGGTGCTCACGATCTCGCGCGCCATGCCGCTGCGCGCGACCAGGAGCTGCCGCTCGAGCGCACGCGGGTGGCGGACGGCGGCGTAGCGTACCTGCGGCGTGGCGAGCGCCACGGGGCGAGTAGACAACTCGGCCGGCGGCACACGGAGCCACACGCCGATCGCGCCTAACGTGACTACGAGTACGAGTACTGACGCCGCCAGGCGCTTCGGGCCCAGCATCGCCGTGGCCATCACGAGCGTCGCGAGTACCGACGTGACGAGCAGCAGCATGAGCCCGCGGTCGGCGCCGAGGTAGCCACCGTAGATCGTCAGGGCGAGCAGGAGAAAGAGTGGCGTGCGCCGTCGAGTCGCCGAACCGGCCACGGTGCCGCGGATGTGCGCATCCACACGCTCCTTCGTCTCGCGGTGCCAGAGCACGGCGAAGACGCGAACCACGAGCAGCAGCCCGGCCAGCGCGAGCGCGAAACCGAGTGTGATGCCGAGGCGGCGGACAGCGTTCCACTGGGCGACGAGCAAGAGCACGACCGGCGCGAGCGCAAACCAGAGCGGAGGCAGCACGTCCTCGCGGCGGTATGGCCAGAGGCGCACCGGGCCGACCAGCGGCGCCAGGACGAAGCGCGCCGCGAGCGCACCGAGGATTCCTCCAGCAATCGACGCGTAGATCACCGGCAGCACTCGGCCGCCAAGCACGCTGAGTGCGCCGAGCGCGCCTCCGACGGCGCCGGTGGCCGCTGCGATGCGCACGATCAGTGCGCAGCGCGAGGGCGACATCCGTTGCCAGACACGTCCTCGAAGCTCGGCGGCCGTGTAGACGAACACGAGCAGCGTCGAGTACGCCGCCATGCTCAGGAATGGCGGTACGCCGCGCAGTGACAGCGCGAGCGCAATGTACAGGACGACGAGTACGAGCAGCGTCGACACCGCACGGAGAAGGTGGCGGCTCGAGAACCCTCGCTCCGCCCCGATCTCGAACATGCCAAGCGGCGTCGCGTCGAGTGGAGACGCGGCGCTGGTTCCGCGGGATTCGCTCGGCACGAGCAATGACTGTAGCACGAACAGGCCGAGCGTCCCGAGAACAATGATGAAGGCGGCGAAGAGCGCGCGATCGACGCCGCCGGCGAGCAGGTAGACCGCCGCGGACGCTCCCGCGACGACGGCGGCTTCGGCGGCGAGTTGGGAGTACGTCGCGAAGTTTCTCGGATTCGCGGCGCGCCTCCAGCGTCGAGCTCGCATTCGCTCGAGCAGCCAGACGAGCGCCGGGAACGCGATGAGAAAGACGACTGTCGTCGGGACGGCTTCGGCGTTGTACGGTTCAGCGCTCGTCACCCGGATGGCGATGGCCGACCGAACCATTGCAAGCGTATAGGCGAGACCGACCACTCCGAGCCAGAGCGCGGGGACCCCTCCTCCGGCCGCGGTTGCAACTGTCGCGAGCAGCGCGGCGCCGATCGCCCATGCGATTGCGATGCGTGCCAGCGAGCCTTCGGCCCCCAACCCTTCGCTGAGCCGGATGAGGTGTCCTCGTTCATCTCGCGCCGCGGCCGTTCCGGGCAAAGGCACCGGCTGCCCAACCGATAGCGCTCGCACGCGGCCGTTCGCATGCCACCGCCAGCGCCCTGGAGCCCACTCGAGTGCGCCCGAGTACGCGGTCGCGCGGTCGCCTAACGGGAATGCGCTCAGGTCGAGGAGCGGCAGCGTTCCGGGCGATGGCGGCGCGCCGTACGAGATGCGGTGGACCGCGCGAGCGTCGGAGGCGTGGAGCGGCCATCGATCGCCGAGGAGGCGGCCAGCGTACAGGACGTGCGTGCGGTTCGCGCGGTGATCGGCGACGACGCGAAGCCGCACGGTTTCCCGACCCACGCCAATCTCGAGGAGGCCGGGTTCGACTCGCGCGAACGAAGGCAGCGGCCTGCTGTTTACCGCCACGGTGGTGCGTGCCGCAGCCGCGACGTAGACACGACCATCACGCCGGAAGAGCACGAACCCCGGCGCGTGCGCGAGCGCCGGACCCAGAGCATCGCTCCACGCGCCATTGTCGGTGACGCGCGTTCTGACGGTTGCCGTCCCGGCGTCGATCACGCGCTCGGCGCACAGTCGGGCAATGCGACTGGTGCACCCCAGCGGCCACCACGGCATGCTCACATGGATCTCGACCGGCGCCGCACCCGCGCGGGCCAGCACGACCTTCGCCGAGCTCCCGACCGGGGCGGCCGCGAGCACGACGTCCCCAACGGCGACGGGCGGGGCGCCCGGGCTGGCGTGAACGACGAGCGCTGAGTCGTTAGGCGTGAAGTGAACCGAGACGAGCCCCGTGTTACCGCGACCGCCGCTCGGCGCCGGGATTCGGACGTCCGCGCCCGGGGTCGCTCCGATGCGGACCGTGTCGAGCAGAAACGCGTACTGTCCGATGACCTGCAAGCTGCGACCCGACCCCGCCTCTGGACGATTGCGGAGCAGCAGCCCGAGTAGCCCGAGCGGCGTCAATGCGACGGCAAACGTTGCAACCCGTGCGAGCCGTCCTTGCGTCCGCCACGCCCAGTACGCGACCGCGGCCGTGGCCGCGACGGCTAGTAGAATCGCGGCGGCGAGCGTCATGAGCCGATGCGCTCGAGAAGTCGGACAGCCGTGCGGCGCTGGTTGTCATCGCCGTAGAGAAGCACCCACGTGAGATCCTCGCTCACGGTCGAGCGAGAACACCCAAGCTCACCGATGAGACACGCGCGTGCGCGAATCAGTCGCTCCGGCGTGTACTCTCGACTGCCCGCGGCGCCACGATCGATCAGACGCGACGCATGCACGTAGGCGCGCCGGAACCAGCGCGTCCCGGGCTCGCCTTCTCGTTGCACAGCCATCCCTTCCTCGAATGCGGCACGCATGCTGTCGCGCTCGGCCCGGGCGTTGAACGCAGGTGTCGGGCGAGTCGCCCGACGAGTGACGTCGCCGGTCGATTCTCGCGGGCGAGGTGTGGCCGCGTTCGTCGTTCGTGGTGCCGGTGACCGTGCGGCGTTCTGCTTGGGTGAGTCCACGGCGGTACGCCGGGATCTCGCGACGGCGGCGTTCGAGTCGGTGGCCGCGATGGTGCTGCCCGGCGTCTGCTGCAGCGTCTTCATGACGCGCGCACCACCGTACGCCGCCCCCGCGAGGATCGCCACCATCGCCGTGCCTCGCGCCACTCGTCCAGTCCACCGCTTCATGAAGTCCACGGCGCGACCACGGAAAGCGGCGGACTGATCGGCGCGTACCCGCCGCGTTCGCTGTTCCTCCAGCCAGTCGAGCACATCGTTCAGGCCGATGGGCCTTACCTTGTCGGGCACCGTACCAGCCGACGACAATGCGAAGCAGCGGAGCGTCGGGCATACGGCCTCGAACCACGTGAGCGACGTGACGCCGAGGTGATCGAGCAGCGCCTGCGTGGGATTCGACAGCGCCGCCTGACGACGCTCGTCGGACAGGCAGTCGATCTTGCTCAGGCAGATCGCGACGGGCAGGTCGAGCTGTGGCGCGCGCCCCGCCTCGACGAGTGCAACCAGCTGCTCGAGGATGAGCAGCCGGTCCAGCGTGGACGCGCAGCCCGCCGGCGTCGCCTCGAACAGCCAGAGCACGCCGTGGCTCGTCGCGACCTGGCGGTAGAGGTGCTTGCCCGCGGTGCTGAGCCGATGGCTGGCGTCGATGGAAAACTCGCCGGCCGGGTCGACGAGTGCGACGCGCAGCTCGCCGACCTGGCGTCCCGCCTTCATCTTCCGCAGCGTTAGGCGGAGCGGCCGGTAGGGCGTATCGCGCACGCCGGTCTTGGTGTTCCGTCGCTCGCGCAGCTCCTCGTGCGCACGCAGCACCATCTCCTGCGTGTGCGGGTCGTCGCAGTCCTTCGGATGCGCGGTCCAGCGTTCTACGACGTCCTCGCCGCGCGAAAGCCCGTAGAGCGCGCCGATGAAGCCGCTCTTACCTGCCTTCGGCGCACCCCAGAGGAAGAATCCGTCGTGCGTATCACCCGGTCCGAGCTGGGGAATCCCGGACGCCGAGGCGACGCCCGGCGATGTGGGGGTGATCGGTGTGGTCATTCACGGCCTCCCGCCGCCGCAATGACGCCGTTCGCGATTCGCGGCAGCCGACTCATGAGACGCCCGATGACGCTCTCATCTTCGACAGCCAGGAACGTTCGGAGGGTTCGCTCTTCTTCCGAACCGATCGCACCGGCGGCGAGCAGCCGACGCAACGAGGCCTTCGCCTCGCGATAACGATCCTCGTCACGCACTCGCTCGACCTGGTAGAGAGCAAGGGCGAGCCGGTGCATGCGCATGCGATCGGCTACGCGTCCGTCCGCGGCGCCAAGCAGAGCGTCCGTGAGGCGCTCAGCCGCGGCCGGCGTCGCCAGCGACGCGACCATTCCCACGAGCATCAATAGCTCAGTCACGTTGTCCCGCGTTCCCGCACGGGAGAGGTGCGGGACGAGAAGCTCGACCGTCGCGTCGTCGATTGCGCCGCCTTCGCCGCCGGCGACGGCGCACGCGTCGGCGAAGGCACCGACCGTGAATCGCCCGGACACATAGCCGCGCGCCGCCCAGGCGAGCGCTCGGGCGAGAAGCTCCCGCCGGGATGCGTCGTCCACCTGTCGTGTGACGTCCATCCACGCGGGACGAAAGACGAACGACGCGTCGGCCGTTGCGAAGTGCAGCAGCACCCGCCCGACCTGCCCTGCAAGGTCGCTGCGCGGCTCGAGCCGGCGCCGCTCCTCGAGTAACGCCGCAACCGAGCGGACGGTCGCGTCGCCGAGCGCTCCGGCACGCGCTCGCTCGAGCGCGGCGATGACCCAGCCGGCAAGCTCGTCGTCGCCGAGGCCGTCCGGCGAGTCGGCGAGCGCTCTGGATAGCTCCGCCGCGATCCGGCGTGGATCGCTCGACGACCCCGACATCTCAGTGAGCCCGAGGAATCGGCGTAGCGCTCGTTCGAGGTCGGTCGAAGCCGGCACCGCCGCGGCGGGCGCGTGAATCGGCGCCGTCCAGAGCCCAATGAGGACGTCGACGAGCCCGCCGAGCCGATCGGGTGGCTCGAGCGCGGCGCGGTCGCGGAGCGTCCGCCTGACGAGCCCGAGAGCGAGCGCCGCAATACGCTCCTGCGACCGTCCGTTCGCGGCGCTCGCGGCCTTCGCGATCGCGTGCATGCCGTCGAGCGCATCGCCGTAGGTAGCGCCTTTGGCCGCGAGCGCCTCGAAGAGCCGCGCAGCGGATGACCGACCTTTGACCCAGCGAGCGCTGCCGTCCTGCCAGGCGAGCTCCCACGGCAAGTCCGGATCGGCGATGGCGAGGAACCGGTCGAGATCGTCGAGCGTCGCCGCTGCACAGGCCAGCATGACTCGGACGCTTTGCGCCATGATGTCAGCTGGGGGCGGCGCCACATCGCGCAGATGGTCGATGAGGGTCGTGAAGAGATCGCGGAATCGCCCACCGGTGGCATCCCGGTTGTAGGCGACGGCGATGCCGATGGCATGCGCGGCTGCCCACGCGCCGCGCTGTTCACCGCGAATCACCTCGGACAGCGCCACACCGATGCGCTGGGCGGTCGCGTGCTCGAACAGCACCTGCGCGAGACGCCGCCGTTCATCCGACTCCTCCGCGCGAGCGGGCACGAGCACCGCACGGCGCAGATCCCCGGCGCGAAGGCCCTCGTTGAGCAGGTCGAGACGCAGCATCCGCCCGACGGCCGCACCCAGGTCGTGGGCCGTAGCCGGAGCGCCGGTCCAGGCGAGCCGGAGGCGGTCGGGCAGCCTGCCTAACGCCACCAGGCGCGCGGCGTTGGCCTTGGCATCAGCGAGGCGAGGGTCGTCGGCGTCACGCGGCAGCACCGCCGTCCATTCGCGCTCGAGCAACAGCGCGTGGCCGCGCTCGGCTACCGTGAGGCGCGGCGTGTGCTTCGGGTAGTCGGCCGTCGGCGTCTGAAACGTCACGAGCGACCGCAACACCGGTGGCAGCAGGAGCGCGATGCATTCGATCGTCTGCGGATGTACCGCCCCGACGGCGAGCACGCGCTCGCCCGCTAGGAGCGCGCCGAGCAGCGTGGCGAGCGCGGTTGGATCCTCCTGAGCCAGCAGTTGACCGAGTCGGTCCGCGTCGGTGGCGTCCGCGTGTGTCGCGAGCGACGGCGTCGGGAGCTCGCCGGACCGCTCGGGACGACGGTCGGCCGAGAGTGGCGGCAGCGCGAGGAACGCGTTGTTGCCGAGCGTGGCGAACTCCGCGTCGGTGAGGGCGACGACGTCATACACGAGCGACGCGCGGCCCGCAGAGTCGCGCTCGGCGTTCGTGAAGTAGCGCGCGAAGACGTGCCCCCACTTCGGCGAGCGTACGTAGGCTACGCCCTGGTCGAGGTACGCGCTCGGGTCGCCGATATCCGGGACGCGGCATAGCTCGAACGCTTCGTCGTGAGAGAGGTTTGCCGTCTTCGCGACGAGAGCGTAGCCGTCGTTGACGAGCCCCCAGATGGCGCGGCGGGGTGTGCTGGGAGTGCTCACGAGCGGCCTCCATTCACGATCCACGAGATCGGCAGGTGCACGAACTTGGGCTGCGGCTCGCCGTCGAGGACCTCGCGGTCACCGACGCGGCGGAGCGGCCTGCCTAACGCCGTGAGCTTGAAGATGTCGAACCGCGTGAGCCACGAGTAGAGAATGGGCGCGGTGTCGCCGACGGTGGCCTCGAACAGCGCTTTCGGCTCGGCGTCCATGAACTGCGGGGCGCGGTCGATCTGGCTGAGGCAGACGGCGACGGGGATGGTGAGCTGGTTCGTCCGCGGATCGAACGGGACGCGCTCGCCTCGGCGCGCGGCGTCGGCGAGGGCGAACTTGAGGCGGCCGAGCGTCCGGTCGAAGAAGCGCATGTAGTAGCGATCGCGCCCTTCGTCGGGGACGAAGCTCGGGTTGATGAGCAGGATGAGTCCCTTCGCCCGGCTCATCTCTCGAAGGATGTTGGGCGGGATATCGCCGTCGTACACTTCGCCGGGGACGTCCCAGAAGTTGAGGCTCGCCTCGTAGCGCGACTCGGTGTTGAGGAGCCGCGTTATGGGGCCGGCGGTTGTGGGGAGGGTGTAGAGACGGAAGTCGAGACGTCTTTCGGTGAGCGTCTTGTACTGCTCGGGAATCGGCGGGCGGCCGCGATCAGCGCTCCGGTGGGCGTTGGGAATCGGAACTGCGTCGGGCGGCGTCCACGCGGTACGAGCGCCCGATTCGGGCCCGTCGATTCCCGCCGCCGTCAGGCTTCGAACGCGGTCGGCGACCCATTCGGCCGCGGTAGAGTTCGCGGGCAAGACGCAGACGCGGCGCGGCGCGTCGGCAGGGGGGCTCCAGTAGACCAGGGAGGCGATGTACACCGATTTCCCCGATCCTTTGGCACCCCACATCATGATGCTGTCGGAGGTGACGCCGTCAGGCGACACGCTTGGGGAGCGTGTCGCCGATCCATTCGCCATGCCTTCCATGGGGACCCGACCTCGGACGCCGGTGAGTTGGATCACCTACGGTCGTGTACCCGCGTAAGTGTCAGGGTTCCCCGACAGATGTAGAACGGCAAGCGGCGCACGGCCCGAACGGCGCACGGCCCAGACGGCGCACAGCCCGAGCAGCGCAAAGCACAGACGGCGCAAGACCCAGACGGCAAGAGCGAGAAACATCAAACCACGCCGCTGCCGTTAGGGCCCTGCGCCGTGGCCGTTTGGGTCCTGCGTCGTTCGGGTCGTGCGTAGTTTGGGCTGTGCGTCGTCTGGGCCGTGCGCCGTTCGGGCCGTGCGCTGCTTCAGCTAGACGCTGAGTTCTCCCTGCCCCCCAGCGAGCGCGCCTTCGTGTTGGAGCAGCCAGCGCTTCCGATCGAGCCCGCCGCCGAAGCCGGTGAGTGAGCCGTCACTGCCGATCACCCGATGGCAGGGCACGATGATCGGGATCGGGTTGCGGCCATTCGCTGCGCCGACCGCCCGCACCGCCGTCGTGCTCCCCACTCGACGGGCGAGCTCGGCGTAGCTGATCGTCGCCCCGTACGGAATCGCTTCGAGCGCACGCCACACGCGGCGCTGGAACTCCGTCCCGTTAGGCGCGAGCGGGAGCGTGAACGTCCGCAGCGCCCCTTCGAAGTACGCCGCGAGTTGACCGCGGGCCTCAGCGAGCATCGGGTCGGCCCCTCGTTGGGCCGGCCACGTTGCATCACGCGGGCTCGCGTTGGCCATCCACACACCGGCG
>Ga0209382_10009783_pt1 | contig 11978 bp, 17 predicted proteins | sample SoiMetdeltSBSDD5_FD_187599 | JGI IMG/M metagenome (GOLD analysis project Ga0209382, IMG submission 187599) | Bulk soil microbial communities from a Populus tree surrounding site in Tennessee, USA - Soil MetaG P. deltoides SBSDD5 (SPAdes) (version 2) | ecosystem: Environmental > Terrestrial >... | reverse complement strand
CGCCGGCGGCGCCGGCGTCTGCGCCAGCGGCTGCGCGCCCGGCACCTGCATGCCCGGCACCTGCATGCCCGGCACCGGCACCACCGGCTGGCCGTCGGGACCGATCACCGGACCCGGCATCGCCTTGGCGTCGGGACCCGCATAGGTCGCTTCGAGATCGATGATGTCGCGCAGGAACACCTTTCCTTCGTTGAGCTCGTCGCGCCAGATGATGATGGCCTGGAAGGTGAGCGGGCTCTCGCACAGGCCGGCGATCATCGCCTCGCGGCCGGCCTCGATGCGCTTGGCGATGGCGATCTCGCCTTCGCGCGAGAGCAGCTCCATCGAGCCCATGTCGCGCAGATACATGCGCACCGGATCGTCGGTGCGCTCGCCCGGCGCCTTGGCCTCGGATTTCGCCGGGACCTTCTGCTGGACCTCGACCAGCTCGCCGCTCTCGGTCTCGGGCTCTTCCTCCGGCTCGCTTCCCTGCGCCTCCTCGCTCGCTTCGTCGGTCTCGACGACATTCACCCCTACCTCGCTGAACATGGCGAGCACGTCTTCGACCTGCTCGGAATTGAGCTCTTTCGACAGCGAGGTGATCTGGTCATGGGTGACGTAGCCGCGCTTCTTGGCGGTACGGATGAGCTTCTCGACGGCCGTGGCGGAGAGGTCGAGCAGCGGACGGTCTGGCGACGTCGCCTCGTCCTCCGACACCTCATCCTTCGTCGTGTTGGTCTTGCTGGCCATAGGCCTCCGCCGCCGGCGCCTGGTTCGCTCCGGATCACTGTCCGCGGTAAGCCGTAGCCTAAACAGGGCCCTGCGCCTACTTAAAACGTGATCGGCGGGAGAGAAGGTCTGCGGTTTCCGACGAAAATGCGACGGGAATGCCGGTATCCCAGGCAAGCGAGGTCCGGGATACGGGCGTCGCATTGCTGAACTTGGTTGACGGGAGACAACACGCGAATTGCCCCGGCGTCGCCGTTTCCGCTTGTGAACACGCTCCGTTCGTGCGATTGGGGCAGGCACTCCAGCAAGAAATTGCGCCATTGCGACGTCTGGGCGTGAAAGCCGCCCAGTCGTCGTGTCGGAATCGATGAACGCCAAATGTACCGGTGAAGGTTAACCCGACCCAGGCTCCAGGTTTCGATTGGTTTTGGCGAATCGGCAAGATAAATTGGTCGGCAACTGACCGCACGCAACAGCGGCGGCAACACGATTGGAACACAATTGCAGGTCTTCGTCCGCGACAACAATGTCGATCAAGCTCTCAAGGCCCTCAAACGGAAGATGCAGCGCGAGGGCATTATTCGTGAGATGAAGCGCCGTAAGGCCTATGAGAAGCCCTCCGAGCGCAAGAATCGCGAAAAGGCCGAAGCCATCCGACGAGCGCGGAAGCTCGCCCGGAAAAAGGCCCAGCGCGAGGGCCTGATCCCGATGCCCAAGCGCCGCGACGATGTGCGCCGTCCTTTTGGACGACCTAGATCGTTTTAAGCTGGAAATTGTCTAGGTGCCGAGCTGTCGAGCTTGTATACTCGGCGCATCATCGGCACGCGAAAAGTCGACAGACGGGCCTTCAGGCGCCGATGGCCGAGAGACGCTTGCGCTCCCGCCTGCATGCGGAGGAGCGAAATGTGGATCACCCTGTTCAGCGTGGCACTGGCTGCAGCCGTCTGTCTCAGCGTGACGGCGGTCTTTCTACAGCGCACCAGATATCTGGCCTGGCTTGGCGGATAGCGCACGTCGCTTGATGGAATCGTCATCGACCGCTGCGCGCTTGCCGGCGGACACGAAAAGCGACGAACCGCCGCGAGACGGCGCGCGGATTGGACCCAGGAGCACATCATGAGCGCGCACAAATTCCAAGTCGGGCAGATCGTGCAGTACACCCCGACGCTGCGTTTCTCCGGAGCAGCCAGCGGGATCTACAAGGTCGCCAGGCGAATGCCGGAGCAGGACGGCGAATTCACCTACCGGATCCTCGGACGAGGCGAGATGCAAGAGCGCAGCGCGCGAGAGAGCGAATTGTGCGAATTGGACGAGGCGCCGTAACGCTGTGACCCGGCACCAGGAGCCTCGCCGGGGCTTGCTTGCAACTCAGAAGCGTTCGATCCCGTCGAATTGGCGTTGGAGAAGCCTTCGTAGATGGCCCGCATCGACTTCCATGAGATCAGCTTTCAATGCCCGAAGTGCGGTCACGACCTCAAGCAAACAATCAGGCAACTTAAGGCGAGCGAGCGCATGACGTGTCCGGGATGTCGCGTCGGCATCAACATCGACACCGACAGGCTGGCCAAGGCCGCCGAGGAAATTCAGAAAGCGATCAAGAAAATTCCGCCGGAAATCACCATCAAGTTTTTCCGTTAGCGCATGGTCGGTTTGAAGGGAACTGAACATGCTCCGGCTTTTTTGCATTTGATCGCATTTTCGGACGGAAACCGGTTCCACTCCTGAAAATGCGATAGGGAGCATGCGAGATGATGGAAGGACAGCGGGCATGTTGGGGGCAAGTCCGTTGGGACTACGGCCGCAGCGAGATCATCGCTGACGGCGTCATCCATGTGACGGGCGTCTTGCTGGGGCTGATCGGCGCGATCGCAATCGTGACCATTACGGCCCAGGCGCAGTCGGTCGGCATCGCGTCCATCGTCGTCTACATCTTCGGCCTGGTCGCGATGCTGGTGCTCTCGGCTTGTTACAACATGTGGCCGGTTTCGCCGACCAAGTGGCTTTTGCGCCGCTTCGATCACTCGGCGATCTATCTATTGATCGCCGGAACCTACGCGCCATTCCTGGCGCAAATGAAGGGCGGCGTGGTCGCGTTGGGTCTCGGCATCGGCATCTGGTCGAGCGCAGCGGTCGGGATGATCTTGAAGCTGGCACTTCCCGGGCGGTTCGACCGACTGGCTGTCGCGCTTTACATGCTGCTCGGTTGGAGCGGCGTGGTGGCCTATGAGGCCATCGCATCGACCGTTCCGAGCTTGAGCCTCTGGCTTCTCTTGATTGGCGGGATGCTCTACTCGGTCGGCACGGTCTTTCATGCCTGGCGGCGCCTGCGGTTTCACAACGCGATCTGGCATGGCTTTGTGCTGCTGGCGGCGAGCTGCCACTATCTGGCGGTTCTCGCCTGCCTGGCATGACCAAGCAGGCGATCACCTTGCCGTGGTCGAGCTTGAGATCGAGGAAAGCGTCCCAAAGCCCAAAATGCCGAAGGAATTGTATGGCCGCGAAAGCATTGCGGGTGTATGCTTGCCAAATCATCGGCACGCGACGACTCGACGAGACGAAGCCAGGCGCCGATGGCCGAGAGACAGTTGCGCTCCCGCCTGCAGCGAGGAGAGCGCCGTGTCCAACGCATCCCAATTGCTCAATGCGTCGAGATATCGCCGCGCCGCAGCCACTTGTGGCACTTTCGCCGCCAACGCCGTGTCGTCGGCCGATCGCGCGCTGCTGATGCGCATGCAACGGTCCTGGCTCGATCGCGCACGGCACCAAGAATGGCTTGATGAACTGCCCCCGACCCCGCCGGCGAGGCGGAGTGCGCTCAAGGTGCCGCGCCAGCCCTGATCGGCTGCTGCCGTGTTGCGGGGACCTGCCGAATCGGCCTGCGTGTCCAGAATCGGCCCGAAATCGCGTCTGCACTCCCCTCGGCAACGCCGCGTCGGGTCGGCATGGCAACGGCCAATTGGGCCCTGAATCAAGCGATTTCGGCGGCAGATCGACCCATAATCATCGACATTGACGCCAAAAGAGCGCACCATGCGTGCGATCGAGGCGCCAGCTCAAAGCGGCCGGGCCTTTCATTCGACTCGTCGACCGGAACCCATCCGGGCTCCGTTGCCCTCGCTCCGAACGATGTCGGGCGAAAGGAACCGCCATGCAATTGCCGAGGATGCTGCAAGGGGAGTCGCTCACTCGCCTCTTTCAGGGCGCCTGTATCGGCGCTCTTGCGACCGTGCTGATCGGATTCAACTGGGGTGGATGGACGCGGGAGAGCACGTCGAAGGAGACGTCGGCGAGAAACGTGAGTGCCGCCCTGGTGGCGGTGCTTGCCCCCATGTGCGCCGACAGGTTCAAAAAGGGAACCGACGGCGCACTCAACATGGCCGAGTTCAAGAAAGTCAATTCATGGATGCAGGACTCCTACATCCAGAAGGGCGGCTGGGCGACGTTCCCCGGCATGGACTCGCCCGACCTTGCCATCGCGCGAGCTTGTGCCCAACTTCTCGCCGCTGTGTAACCGGTGCGGCGGACGAGCGCCGCCCGCGCCTTGCACGATCGGTTCCGTCCTCGCCGCATCCGGAACTGACGTTCGATTCGGGACACGGGTCGCAGAAAGGATGACGCCATGCGCATTTACATTTTCAAATCCGAGACCAGGAGCGATTTGCGCGCCTTTGCGGGCGATCTGATGGGGAGCAAGCTGCCGGAGAGCCATGGTCCCTGGACCGCGACCGGGGCGATCGGGCCGGACAAGGCTCCTCCCCACAATTTTTCCCGCGATGCGATCGAAAGCGCGATCGGGGGCGCCGGATTCCAGCTCTGGCGCGTCAGCAAGAAGATCGAGGCCCGCGCCTGATCCCCCGGCCGGCGGTTTTTTTGCAATGGATGATGGCGCGGCGCCCTGCTAAACACCCGGCCGGCGCAGCCGCGCAGATTATGGCAAGGAGGCGAAAATGGCGACAGGTACCGTGAAATGGTTCAATCCGGGCAAGGGCTACGGATTCATTCAACCGCAGGGGGGCGGCAAGGACGTGTTCGTCCACATTTCCGCCGTCGAGCGGGCCGGACTGAGCACCCTCAATGAAGGGCAGACGGTTCAATATGAAGTCGTCAGCAATCGCGGCAAGGAATCTGCAGACAACCTCAAAGTCGGCTGACCTCCCCGAGCGATGTGAACCGCCGCGCCCGCCCGCGGCCGTTCACGGCGTCGATCGGAAGTGCCGTCACGACCCGAAGGCGGGAAGGTGATCATGGCAGGCAGTCCCGACAATACGGTCATCCTGCACTGGGACGAATGCCGGTCCGCATGGGCGCAATTGTCCTGGCTTGACTGGGTTCGGTTCCGGAGATTGAGCGATGGCGGCCGCAGCCGGCTCGCCGGCGCGCAAGCCGGTGAGCATTACTTCCTCGTCTGCGTTCTCGAAGACGATGGCGAGCTCGCCAACGTGATCCCGCACCGGTATGTCCTGTCGACCGACGGGCGGCTGGTGCACGGGTTCGACGGGCTCGAAGCGGCAGAGCGCGAGGAATATTGCAGAATCCAGGTCCTCACCGCGCCGACGGCCGAGGACCTGGAGCGTTACGACGAGCTGGGCGCCCGCGAATTCGCGGTCAACCTGCCCCCGGTGCATACGGTGCTGCCCCTGATGCGGACGATTCCCGGCCTTGCGGGTGCCAAGCATAGCGCCGCCTGCTGGGATTTTCTGTCCGCCATCGGCGTGTGCCGATCGGGCACGCGCGCCCACTAGCTGGAGCACCGCGCCGCGATGGGATGACTAGGCTGCTCCGGCGGCTGCGGTTTCACCCGACCGGGTTCCAAGGATACGGCAAGCCTTGCCTCAAGGATGGGCGCCGCGTCTTCGAGTACCATGAGATCTTGTCGGCGTCGGTTAGAGCTTGTTAAGCGCAGGCGAGTAGAGCTTGCAGATCAGCTTCAGCCTGACGCGATCCTCGCTTGCGACAAGGGATGAATCCCGCGGTCGGGCGATGCAGCAAATCGGCAAAGTTAACCAAGGAAACGGGCAGATGAAGAAGGCCATTCCAGAGTCGATGTTCGCGGAACGCGACCAAGCCCGTCTCACCTCGCTCAACGGCTGGGTGCTCGACCACGGCGTGACGGAAATCGTCATGAAAGAGCGGCAGTTCTGGAATTTCGCCTTTCTTCAGCCGCTCGCCGAGAAACCCTGGACGACGTTCATGGGGCGTCCGATCCGTGTCCCCGACATGCCGGAAGACGCGCAGAGGCATCTCGGACTGTTCGATTCCCCCAATCCGCACAGAACATGAGCGAATATCGGGAAAGCGGCTGCCCGCTCCCGAACGCCGCGCCGCTTCGGCCCGCCCTGCAGACACCAAAGCGTGACTTCCCGCTGGAGGCCCATTAAGCTAGGGATGTCGATGGAAAAAATCGTTATGTTATTCGCACTTATCTCTTTCATCATGGTTGCAAGCGAACTCTCGCTGCGAGCCCGCAAGGGCTGAGGCATCGCCGTCCTGTCAGGCAAGCGATGAAGACTGCCGCTCCGGCGCACCAGCTGCCGTGCCGGGCGTGCCTTGACGATCGGCGCTGCATCCAAACCCAAGGAGACGCATCGAATGGCGACGCGACAATCTGACAAGACGATCACCATGAAGCCCGAGCCGGAAGAGGCTGCGCAGGAGCTGCCCACGCAGCGCAAACGGGTCGAGCCCGGCCGATTTCGCCTCCAGGTGGATCGACAAACCAAGGCGTCGTACCCCACGTTCGAAGCCGCCGAGGAGGCGGCAACGGCAATCAAGAAGAAGCATCCCATCGTTCAGGTGGCGGTCTACGACCTCGTCGACAGCGTGAATAAGATCATCGAGCCGCAATCCGCCGCCTAGAGCGTTTTCCGCCGGCGTTGAATTCCTCGGCGCAAACCAAATTGGAAAATGCTTTAGACGAGCCGCCCGGCGGAAAGAAACCGCCGGCGGTCGACGCACGCGCGCTATTGCCGGCGTTCGCCGGCGAGCACGTAGGCCCACAGCGCCTCGACCTCGGCGGAGCCGAGCACGTCGCCCCACGGCGGCATGGCGTTCTTGCCCTTGAGCACCGCGTTGGCGAAGCGGGCGAACTGCCCGGGCGGAAAGACGCGCAGGTCGAAGCTGCCGCCCGGGTGCTCCATCTGCCAGCCGTGGCACGTCACGCAGTAGGTGACGTAGAGCGCGGCGCCGCTCTTGATCTGCTCGGACGGGAATGGCTGCGCCTGCGCATTGGCGCAGGCGAGCAGGAGCGCAAGGCCGCAGACGCTGCCAAGCTTCATCGCCGCCGCGACCGCCTCCCTATTCGGGCATCAGCGCGAACGTCCATACCGCGCCGCCGGTCGGCACCTTGTCGACCGCCATCCGCCGGGCGACGCTGCCGCCCAGCCCCGAGGCGATGCTCACGTATTGCTGGCCCTTGTAGGTGTAGGTGATCGCCGTGGAATTGACGCTCGAGCCGGTCTTGAACTGCCACAGCGTCTTGCCGGTATCGACGTCGAGCGCGAGGAACTCGCCGGTCATCTTGCCGGTGAAGACGAGCCCGCCGTCCGTCACCAGGGTGCCGGCCGCGCTCGGCAGGTCGGTCAGCGGCACCTCCCATTTCTTCTCGGCAGTGACCGGATTGATCGCCAGGAAGTAGCCGACCACGTCGCCGGGCTTGATCGGCGCGGTCCGCCCGATCACGCCGGTCGACGGCGCGCCGAGCACCTGCGGCGCCGGCGGCGCCAGCTTCTGGATGCGCGGCAGGTTCCAGGTGGTCATGTAGATCAGCCCGGTCGCGGGATTGTAGGCGATCGGCACCGCGTTGGTGCCGCGCTGCGGCCAGATTTCGACCTCCTCGCCGGCAGCGAAGCGCTGGTAGACGTCGGTGAGCACCGGCCGGCCGGTGGCGAGATCGTAGTGCGTCGCCCAGTTCACCTTGACGTAGGGATTGGCGGCGATCAGCTTGCAATTGGTGCGGTCGAGCACGAACAAGAAGCCGTTCTTGTTGGCCTGGATCATCACCTTGCGGGTCTGCCCGCCGATCGGCAGGTCGACCAGCACGTGCTCGTCGGCGCCGTCGACGTCGTAGACGTCGTTCGGCGTATATTGGAAATAGCAGACGATCTCCCCGGTCTTCGGCCTGATCGCGATCACGCTCGACGTATAGAGACTGTCCATCGCGCCGCGCGGCCTGGGATCGTACGGCTCGGCATTGCCGGTGCCCCAATAGACCAGGTCGAGCTGCGGATCATACGAGCCCGAGCGCCAGGTCGGCCCGCCGCCGCGCGTCCAGGCGTCGCTGTTCGCCGGCCAGGTCTCGGACCCCGGCTGGCCCGGTTCCGGGATGGTGTATCGGCGCCACAGCTTCTTGCCGGTTTCCGGATCCCAGCCGTCGAGGAAGCCGCGCGTGGTCGATTCGCCGCCGGCCATGCCCGAGATCAGCACGTCGTTGGCGATGATCGGCGCGCCGGTCGAGTAGTAGCCCTCGCGCCAATCGGCGAATTTCTGCTTCCAGATTTCCTTGCCCGTCTTCATGTCGAGCGCGACCAGGTGATTGTCGACGGTCACGCGGAAGAGCTTGCCGTTGTACAGCGTCGGTGCGCCGCGGGTGAACGCGCCGAAGGTCGCGACCCGCGTCACGCCCGGTTCGGTCTCCACCGGCGTGCGCCAGATCTGCCGGCCGGTGGCGACGTCGATGGCGAAGGTCCACTTGCCGTTGATGACGTACATCACGCCGTTGTAGATCGCGGGCGCCGAGAGCTCGCCCGAGTCGTTCATCAGGCTGGTGCTCCAGAGCGGCACCAGGCGCCCGATGTTGGCCTTGTTGATGTGCTTGAGCGGGCTGTGGCTCCAGCGCGCGTTGCCCATGCTGTGGACGAGCACGTTGTCGGGGTTCTTGCCGTCGTTGAGGAGCTCGTCCGCGGTCTGCGCCGATGCCGGCGCCGGCGCGAGCGCCAGCGCGCCCGCGAGCAGCCAGATCTTCTTCATGGTGACCCTCCCTCGATCGCACGAGTCTCCGTGCGTTGACGCAATCGTAGCCCGGCCATCCGTGGCCCGGAAAGGGGGCTTGCAGCCGATCAGGACGCGCGGCACCGGTCGATCCCCCGTCGCCCGACGTGGTAGCCTGTTCGGGTCTCATCCGCACGTGAAGCAGGGCCCACCATGACCGACACGAAACTCACCACCGCTCTCATCGTCGGCGCCGGCGCCGGGCTCTCCGCCTCGCTTGCCCGCGCGCTCGCCAAGGACGGCGTCAAGGTCGCGCTGGCGGCGCGCTCGACCGGCGATCTCGATGCGCTCGCCAAGGAAACCGGCGCCCGCGCCTTTGCCTGCGACGCCAGCCAGCGCGCCCAGGTCGAGAAGCTGTTCACTGAGCTCGACAGCGCGTTCGGCGCGCCCGAGATCGTGATCTACAACGCCAGCTATCGCACTCGCGGCCCGCTCGTCGAGCTCGACCCGCCCGAGGTCGAGAAGTCGATCGCGGTCTCCGCCTATGGCGGCTTTCTGGTGGCGCAGCAGGCGGCGCGCCGCATGCTGGCGAAAGGGCGCGGCGCCATCCTGTTCACCGGTGCCTCCGCCAGCGTGAAGGGCTACGCCCAGTCGGCGCCGTTCGCGATGGGGAAATTCGCGCTGCGCGGGCTCGCGCAAAGCATGGCGCGCGAACTTGGCCCGCAGGGCATCCACGTCGCTCATGTGGTGGTCGACGGCGGCATCCGCAGCGCGCGCCGCGCCGAGCCGTCCGACAAGCCCGACAGCATGCTCGATCCCGACGCCATCGCCGCCACCTATCTGCAGCTCATCCATCAGCCGCGCAGCGCCTGGGCCTGGGAGATCGAAGTGCGGCCGTGGGTCGAGCGGTTCTAGCAGCGCAAGACATGGCTGCCCCCGGACGGCGACATCTACACTTTCGCGCGTGCGCGCCGTAATATTCCGCCAGCAGCCGCCGATCCTGCCTCCCGCGAGGTCCTTGAAATGCGTGCTGTCGGTGCCCTGTTCCCGTTGCCGTGGGGACGCCTGCGCAAATGGCTGATGGTGGCGCCCCTGCTCGCCGGGCTGGGCACGCTCGCCGCGCCGGGCGCGGCCGAGGAGCGCGCGTCGCCGGGCAGCACCGCGCTGGTCGCCATCGAGGCAACGCTACGGTCATCATTCGCGCTGCCGACGCTCGCAGGCCCCACCCACGAGCTCGCGCGGCTCCGCGGTCGCGTCGTCCTCGTCCACTTCTTCGCCACTTGGTGCGAGCCCTGCCGGGCGGAAATCGCAAGCCTCAGAGAACTGCAGTCCCGGCTCGACGGGCAACCGTTCGCAATCCTTCCCATCAGCGTGGCCGAGGCCGACGGCGCCGTACGACGATTCTTCGCCGGCGATCCACCGCCCTTTGCGATCCTGCTCGATCGCGACCGCTCGGTCGCCAGGGCGTGGAACATCGATACGTTGCCATCGACCGTCGTGCTGGATCGCGCCCTGCGACCACGCTTCTTCGCCGAAGGCGATATCGACTGGGCGCGGCCCGACGTGATGAACCGGCTCGCGGAGCTGCTCACCGAGGCGCCCGGTTGACCGGCAGTTGGAATTTCACTCGTCTCAAACACGGGAGAACTCGACATGCGTAGACGAGACTTCTTGGCAGGCGGCGCCGCATTGACGGCGGCTGCGGCATTGCCGCGCGGCGCTTCTGCCGACACACCATTCACGCCCAAGCCGGACGCCTGGCGCAAGTTCGAGATCGTCACCCGGGTCGAGATCGTCAAGCCCTCCGGCAAGGCGCAAGCCTGGTTGCCGTTGCCGGCGGTCTCCGAGCCGGACTGGACGCAGCCGCTCGGCAACGAATGGAAGACCAATGCAAGCGCGGCGGTGCTCGAGCGTGATCCGAAATACAGCGCCCAGATGCTGCACCTGCAATGGAAGGACGGCGAGCAGGCTGCTACGGCCGAGGTCGTCAGCCGGATCGCGACGCGGGATCGCGCCGTCGATCTCTCCAAGCCCGGTACCGTCCCGCCGCTCTCGGAGGCCGAGCGCAAGCTCTATACCGCCTCGACCGAGCTGATGCCGACCGACGGCATCGTCAAGACGACCGCCGACGGCATCGTGGGCTGGGCGTTCAGCGACGTCGAGAAGGCGCGCCGCATCTATGAGTGGATCGTCGACAACACCTTCCGCAATCCCAAGACCCGCGGCTGCGGCATCGGCGACATCGCTTCGATGCTCAAGACCGGCGACCTCAGCGGCAAGTGTGCGGATCTCAATGCCCTCTATGTCGGGCTGGCGCGTGCCGCCGGCCTGCCGGCGCGGGACGTCTACGGCATCCGCATCGCGCCCTCCAAATTCGGCTACAAGAGCCTCGGCGCGGGCAGCGAGGTCGTGAGCAAGGCGCAGCACTGTCGCGCCGAGGTGTTCCTGGCCCGCTTCGGCTGGGTTCCGGTCGATCCGGCCGACGTCCGCAAGGTCGTGCTGGAAGAGCCGCCGGGCCAGCTTGCGCTCACCGATCCCAAGGTGGTCGCGGCGCGCAAGACGCTGTTCGGCGCCTGGGAGATGAATTGGCTCGCCTATAACGTCGCGCACGACATCGATCTGCCCGGCTCGTCCGGCCCGAAGGTGGGTTTCCTGATGTATCCGCAGGCGGAAGTGGGCGGCGAGCGGCTCGACTCGCTGGAGCCCGACAGCTTCAAATACGTGATCACCGCAAAGGAGATCGCCGCCTAGCGTTGCGGGCCGACTCGCTCGACCCGGAACATTTTCAGGTACGCAGGAACCGCTTTCCCGCCGGAAATGCGGAACGACAAAAGGGAAAGCACATCCATTTTCGGGTGAAATTGGATGGGCTTCCGAACTCGCTTGGGAGCGAATCCGGTCGCTGCAGGCTGATCGCCTCCCCAACTCGACCGCAAAGCTGCCTGACTATGGGTTCCGTGCGAATCTTTCGTCGGTTCCGGGAACGCTTTCCGGGTTCACGGGATTTCCGTCATAGGGGTGGGGCGATAGTGGGGAGTGCAACCCCATGCCCGACCGGGACGGAAACGCCAAGCACGCCGGGGCCAACCCGGGCGATCGCGCGGACGCCTCCGCGGCGCACCTCTTCGCCGCAGCCGAGCGATGCATTCATCTCGCGGACCAGGTGGATTATTCGATCCGGCGCTGGCTGATCCCGCACGACGAGGCCGATCGTCCGGCCGCGCGGGCAAGCCTCGCGGCGCCGCGCGCCAAGGCTGGATGGCGGCGCGAGGGCGCCTTGAGCGACATGCAAGCCGCCATCGCGCGCGCGCTCGGCGCCGAGTACGACTTGGCGGAGCCGCTGC
>Ga0209382_10009781_pt1 | contig 11979 bp, 9 predicted proteins | sample SoiMetdeltSBSDD5_FD_187599 | JGI IMG/M metagenome (GOLD analysis project Ga0209382, IMG submission 187599) | Bulk soil microbial communities from a Populus tree surrounding site in Tennessee, USA - Soil MetaG P. deltoides SBSDD5 (SPAdes) (version 2) | ecosystem: Environmental > Terrestrial >... | reverse complement strand
CGGACATTCGGACAAACTGCAGATCGCACGGTGTCACTCTGGCCGGGTCGTCGGGAGCCGACTCGACGATGGCCAGGCTGACCTCTTGGCCGCCGCTCAAGCGGGACAGCACGACGGCGAGCGCGGTCCGCAGGTCGTCCCACGCGGCCGTAGTCGATCGGGTGGCAAGCAGGGGCACCGGACCGACGACCCGGCATTCGCCCGTACGCGGGTCCGCGAATGAACCAGCGCTCTGGGCGAGGTCGGTACGCGGTGCGGTGGCCACGTCGCCACCCGTTCCCTGTCCCAGCACGGTGGCAGCAAACCAGGCCAGGGACCGGCGGTCGGCCACCGTCCGGCGGGCCTTCACGACCAGGTCGACCACGCCGTCGGCGTAGCGCAGCAGGACCAGCCGAAGCGGCTGCGGGCCGAGCGGACGATCGAGTTCTCCGAGCCGGACCCGAGTTCCCGCCGGGCTGTCATGGTGAGCGGGAACCGGCTGCTCCCACACGCGCGGCCAGCCGGGCGGCAAACGGATTCCCGGCATCGAGGCCAGCGCTCGCGTCGCACCCGGCACGACGTCACCGCCGCGCACCCGGAACACGGCGCTGTGCCAGCCGCTCGTCTGCGACCCGGCCAGCGCAACGTCGCCGCCGTTGTGTCGAACCTCAGCGGACTCGGTGTTCATCGGGCAGTGAAGGCACCGTCGATAGTCACGATGCACCCCGTCGCATGTCGTGACTCGTCCGTGGCGAGCCACACCGCCGCCTCGGCGACGTCGCGCGGCTCCACCAGTGCGTTTCCCGGCTGCTGCTGAGCGAATATGGTCTCGTACTCGGCCGGGTGCATGCCCTGGCATCGCGCGATCTCGGACAGCATGCGCCCCTCCAGCTCCTGATCGTCTCGGACCGAGCCGGGGCACAGCCCATTGACCCGCACGCCGTGCGGCGCGAGGTCGAGCGCGGCGGCCTTGGTCAGCCCGACGAGGCCATGCTTGGCTGCCACGTAACTGGCGAACCGGGGATAGCCGACCACGCCGGCCGTCGAGGCCACGTTGATGACGCTGCCGCTTCGCTGCTGCACCATGAGCGCGCCAACCGCTCGTATCATCCGCCAAGCGCCGGTCAGGTTGATCGCGATCATCAGCTCCCATTCGATTTCGGAGTACTCGTGCACCGGCTTGCCGGCCGGCCCGGCGATGCCGGCGTTGTTCACCAGCACGTCGATCACACCGAACCGGGCCACCGCCTCGGCCACGGCCTGCTCGATCGCGGGGTGATCGCGCAGGTCCGCCCGGACTTCCTGCACCGACGAGCCCAGTTCCCGGCACTGACCGGCGGTGTGCGCGAGTTGGCCCGCGGTGCCCAGCGGATATCCCACCTCCGGGATGTCCTGCGCGACGTCGAGCAGGACCAGATCGGCGCCCTCCCGGGCGAACGCCAGCGCGCACGCCCGGCCGATGCCACGGGCGGCACCGGTTACCAGGGCCACCTTGCCGGCGAGGCGACCGGTCACGACGACGCCCGCTCCGCGAGCGCGGATTCGATGATCCGGATGACCGCCGGCCAGCGGTCGACCAGGTACATGTGGCCGCCGGGCACCTCCTCCAATCGGAAGCTGCCGCTGGTCACGGCGGACCACTCCGCGGCTGCTTCCGCGGACACCAGGGCGTCGTCGGTGCCACGAATGGCGACCACGGGAAGGCTCAGCACCCTGGACACCTCGGGTTCGTACGTCTCATGCATCTCGACGTCCGCGCGCAACCCCGGCAGCAGCAGCTCGCGAAGCTCGGGGTCGTCGAGGGCCGGATGCCAGTAGCCGGCGAACCGGCGAACGCCGTCGAGGAAGGCCTCGTCGTCGCGACCCGTGACCCGTACCTGCCGTCTCGTCGCCGGCCCCGGTGAGCCGCTGACAAAGAGGAGGACCTCACGGCAGGTCCCCTCCGCCAGGGCGGCGGCCACCTCGTACGCCAGTACCGCCCCGAAGCTGTGCCCGAACAACGCGACCCGGTCCCCATCGCCGATCTTCCGGTGCAGCTCGGGCACCAGCTGCCCGACCAGGGTGCTCACCCTGCGGTGCGGTTCCTCGGCGTACCGCTTCTCCTTGCCAGGCAGGTCGACGGGCACCAGGGTGCAGCCGGTGAGTACGGAGGTACGCCACTGCCCGAAGAAGCTGGCGCCGGCCCCGGCGGGTGGGAAGCAGAGTATCCGTGTCATTCAGGTCTTCCTCGTCCGGTCTGATCCTCATCGGTGTGCGTCGTGACTCCTGTCGCTCCGGGTCGACGTGCGGGAGGGCCAGCCCGAGCCTGACTCCTGACCGCATGACCGCGTAGTCGGGAGGCTCCCCGACAACGGCGGCCGATACGTCCGGCACGACCGGCCACGACCAGTGACACCACCGCCAGAAGGGAGCGGGGCGCTGTCGGGTCGGGAGAAGTACTGACGTCCCGATGGCCTTTCGACGGTGCAGATTGGGGGGCGGTGCCATGCGGGACGGGGGGTCGGCGAACACAGCCGGACTGCCCAGGCCACAAGTTGAACGAGGTGAGCACATGTCGAGCGCCGCAGTTGACTCGAGGTTGACATGAGCGGTGCTGGCCGGCACCCCGTACGCCTAGTGGTGTTCGACCTGGACGGTGTGCTGGTCGACACGCAGTACGCCGAGGACGGCGGGCTGCTTCGACTGGCCCGGCGCATGGGCCTGACGCTCGGCGAGGAGCAGGCGGGCGTGCTCTTCTCCGGCAAGCGCCTTGCGACCTGTATCGAGCTGCTGGAGAGGCTCGCCGGTCGGCCCGCCCCGGAGGACGCGGTCGAGTTCGTGCGGGCCGAGTGCGAGCGGATCCTCGGCCCGCGGATCGACCCGGTGGATGGGGCCGAGGAGGCCTTGCGGCGCATCAAGCTGACCAAGTGCGTCGCCTCCAACAGCCCACATGACCTGATCGAACGGCGGCTTCGGGCAAGTGGGCTGCTCGACTACTTCGAGGACCGCCTGTGCTCCGCGTACGACGTGAACGCCTGGAAGCCCGATCCCGGACTGTTCCTGTCCGCCGCGGCGGAGTACGAGGTGCCGCCGTCCGGCTGCGCGGTCGTCGAGGACAGCGCGGTGGGGGTGCGCGCCGGAGTGCGGGCCGGGATGCACGTCCTTCAGTTCACCAACGGTCGGGCGGTCGCGCCGCACAGCCACGGCGTCACCACCTTCGCCCACATGGCGCAGTTGCCCGGCCTGATCTGACGACGCAGTCGCACCCGCCCAGAGTGACCATCGAGAGGAAACGACATGCGCAAGATCATGATTGTTGGCGCGGGCGACCTCGGCCGGCGGGTCTGCACTGACCTTGCGCACAGCGACCGACCGTGGGCGGTCCGCCTCGTCGGTCGCGCCCAGGACGCCGTGCAGCGGCACGTCAACCTGGTCCGTTTCAGCGCCCTCCAGCGCGGCTGCCACGGCCGGGTCGACTGCGCGCTCACCGACCTGAACGACATCGACCGCACCGCCGAGGTGATCGCCGATTTCGGCCCGGACGTGGTGTTTCTGGCGTCAAGCCTGCAGTCATGGTGGGTGATCACGACGCTTCCGGTCCAGCAGTTCCAGCGGCTTTACGCGGCGAACTTCGGACCGTGGCTGCCCATGCACCTGGTGCCGGTCCACAAGGCAATGCAGGCCATCCGAACCGCGCACAGCCAGGCAATCGTGGTGAACGCCGCGTACCCCGATGCGGTGCATCCGGTCCTGGCCGGTGTCGGGCTCGCGCCGCATGTCGGCATCGGAAACATCGCGAACAACGTCCCGGCGCTTCGCTACTCCGCGGGCGAGATTCTGGGCATTGCTCCGGCCGAGGTTGATATCCGTGTCGTTGCTCACCACTACGTCAGCCACCGGCTCTCCCGAACGAACGACATCAACCCGTCACAGCTGCGGATCGCGATCCTGGCCGACGGCCGCGACGTCATGCCGGACGTCGGCGTGATCCCGCTGTTGAAGCCGCTGACGCGCGAGTACCGCCGCACTGGTGGGCTGGCCGGCCAGGCGATGACCGCCGCGTCGGCCATAAGCGTGCTGGTGCCGTTGCTGGAACAGCGCGAGGCCTTGGTGCACGCGCCGGGCCCGCTTGGCCTGCCAGGCGGGTACCCGGTGGTGGTCGGGTCGGGGCCGATACGGCTGGCGTTGCCGCCCGACACAACGAATGAGGAGGCGGTGATCGTCAACCAGAGCGGCCAGGTCGACGACGGCATCTGCGAGATCGGCGACGACGGCAGTGTCCTGTTCAGACAGTCCACAATGGATGTGATGCGCCAGGAGCTCGGTTACTATTGCGTCAAGATGCCGTTGTCCGAGGCCGAGGACCGCGCGCGAGAGCTGGGCGCCCGCTTCGCGCGGTACCGGGAGAAGGCGGAGATAACGGGGAGCAGGCATGCCTGACCTCGTGGTCGTTGGGGCCGGGCCAATCGGCCTGGCCGTCGCCTGGCGAGCCGCCCAGCGTGGCCTGGCAGTAACGGTGTACGACGACCCGGTCCCGGACGCCGGGGCCTGGTACGCCGCCGCCGGCATCGTGGCACCGGTGTCCGAGGAAACCGTCGGCGACGCGCAGCTGACCAGCCTGCTGGTGGAGTCGGCCGCGGCCTGGCCAGCCTTCGCTGCCGAGCTGGAAGGTGTCACCGGGCTGGACATCGACTACCGAACCGGGGGGGCGTTGGTGGTGGCGCTCACCGCCTACGACCTGGTCACGGTGCGGCGGCTGCGGGAATACCAGACCGGACTGGGGCTGGTGGCGTACTCGCAGACCACCGCCCAGCTGCGTGAACGTGAGCCGCTGCTGGCGCCCCAGCTGCGCGAAGGCACGTATGCGGCCGGTGACCGGCAGGTGGACCCGCGACGGACGATGATCGCGCTGCACGCCGCTTGCCGGGCCGCGGGCGTGATCATCGTGCCCACCCGGGTGGCCGACCTGGCAGACCTGCCGGCGGCCCGGGTGGTGGTGGCGGCCGGCTGTGGCTCGGCCGGGCTGACCGGCCTGCCGGTCCGCCCGGTCAAGGGCCAGGTCCTGCGGCTGCGTTCCCCGAGCCGGCCGGCGCGGAGCCTGAACCACATGATCCGCGGGTACGCCGATGGCCGCTCGGTCTACCTGGTGCCCCGACCCGACGGGGAGCTGGTGGTCGGCGCCACCATGGAGGAGCGGTTCGACCACCTAGTGACCGCCGGTGCCGTGCTCGAGCTGTTGCGTGCCGCGACCGACCTGGTGCCCGAACTGGCCGGGTACGAGCTGGCCGAGACTTGCGTTCGGCACCGGCCGGCGATGCCGGACAACCGACCATTCCTGGGCCAGCTGCCTGGGCGGCCGGGTGTCATCGTCGCCACTGGTCATTACCAGAACGGAATCCTGCTCACCCCGCTGACCGCCGACCTGGTGGTCGGGGCGCTGACCGAGCCGGCCCCGCCGGAGCGGTTCACGACCTTCGGCCCGGCCCGGCTCCACAGTCCGGTGACGAGCGGGAGTTAGGGGGTCCGCGTGACAGGGCAGGCGGTCGCTGTCGACGCCTCGTTCGCCCAACAGAGCATCTGGCTGCACCATCAACTGCATCCCGATCAACCCACGTACAACATCGCGGTTGTGGTGCGCCTGCGGGGGCCGTTGCAGGTCGGCACCGTCGAGCGAGCCTTGGCGCTGCTCGTCGACCGGCACGAGGTGCTGCGAAGCGTCTACCTGCTGCGCGACGAGGTCCTGGTCCAGGTCATCCAGCCGCCCTCACCGGTACGGCTTCCCGTTACCCAGATCGTGCCGGACGCAGTCCCCGACATCATTCGCGCCGAGGTGGCCACGCCCTTCGACTTGGCACAGGGGCCACTGCTGCGGATGCGCCTGCTACGGCTCGACGCCGACGAGCACATCGCGGTGCTGATGATGCATCACATCATCACCGACGCCGTGTCGTCGGCGGTACTGCTGGCCGAGCTCACCGCGACCTATGCCGCGCTGTCCGCCGGAAGGACACCGGACCTGCCGGCGTTGCCCATCCAGTACGCGGACTTCGCAGCCTGGCAGCGGAACCTGTTGCAGGGGCCGACGCTGCATCGGTTGACCGCCTACTGGAGCGATCGCCTGGCTGGAGCGGCGCTGCTGGAGCTGCCGACCGACCGGTCACCACGACACGCTCGGACCGGCCGCGGCGCCTCTTACCGCTTCAGCTTGCCAAGGCGACTCATCGGTCGGTTGGAGCAGCTGGCGCGCGCGCATCAGGTCACCCTGTTCATGGTCCTGGCGGCCAGCCTCGACCTTTTGTTGGCCCGCTGCACGGGGCAGCGCGATATCACCGTGCTGACGCCCGTGGCGGGTCGGACCAGGCCGGAGTTGGAAGGGATGATCGGCTACTTCGTCAACCCGTTGTTCCTTCGGGTGGACCTGGGCGGTGATCCGACCTTCGCGGAACTGCTGAACCGCGTCCGAACCTCCTGCACCGAAGCGTTCAATCATCAGGACCTGCCCTTCGGTCTCGTGGTCGACGTACTGCGCCGACAGGGCAACACCGGCACGGACCGGCTGCAGCGACAGGTGATGCTGTCCTTGCAGAACATGGGGCGAGCGGCGCTGCGCGGAGCAGGCCTGGTCTTCGAACCGATGGAGGTGGACACCGGAACGGCCAAGGTCGACCTTCTGCTGGATATCGAGCCCGGTCCCGATCACTACTACGCCCGTCTGGAGTACAGCACCGACCTGTTCGAGGCGGACACGATCGCCAGGATGGCGCATCTTCTGCACGTCATCCTCGATGCGGTCGCCTCAGATCCGCATCTCCGGATGTCCCGGACGCCGTTGGTCTCGGATGTGGAGGGGCAGGCGATTCTCGCCAGTTGGCCAGTCAACGCCGCCGACCCGGCGGCTGTGCCAGTGGACGCATTCCGCAAGCGATGGTCGGTGGAACGGCCAGACGTCATGGCCGTGGCTTGCGGGGAGGACCTGACCGACTACGCCTCGCTGCACGAGCGGACCGTGGAGCGGGCGGCCCTGCTCCGGGCACACGGTGTGCGGCCAGGAGACACCGTCGTACTGCTGCTGCGGCCAACCACGGATCTCGTCGTGACACTTCTCGCGGTGCTCGCGGCCGGCGGCACGTTTTTGGTGCTCGATCCGGTGCAACCCATCGCGCGGATCCGAACGGGGGTCGACGCCGCGAACCCCGTGTTGGTTGTGAGTGAGTCGGACGACGAACAACTGGCGGGCCTTGGTGTTCCGATCATCCGTACCCGCACAACCGGCACACACCGACCCGCCGACCCCGTTCCGCGAGGACCGGATGCGGTTGTCCAACTCGACTACGTGCCCGTCGGAGCGGGACGACACGCGCTCGTGCCCATCACACAGGCGGAGCTTGCCGACACAGCGCAGACCACGGCTCGGGCACTGCGCCTGCGCGAGGACGATCGATGCCTGGCTCTCATCCCCGCCCCGGAGCTCATGGTCGCTGACATCCTCGCGGTGCTCTCCGTCGGTGCCACCCTCGTCCTGCCGGCCCCGATCTCCGCCGCGGACGGCTCCTGGTCCTGGGCGCAGGTGGCCGAGGTCGACGCCACTTGTGTCCTGGCGGCCCATACCCTGCCCGCGTCGCATAGCCCGGACGGACGACCCCTCGTCCCCCGGCGTCTGCGTGAAGTCGTGCTGAGCTCGGATCCGGTCCTGTCCGCCGAGGAAACCCAGTGGTGGCAATCTTGGCCCGGGCGGCTGGTTCGTCTGCACCGATTCACCGGCACCGGGACAGTCGCCGTGCGGCCGGTCGACCTCGACCAGGAACCGGCAGCCACCCGATGCCCCATCGGGCCTCCCCCGGCCGGTCGGCGGTGGTACGTGTTTGACCGGGATCTGCGACCGCTACCCAGCGGCGTGGTCGGTGAGTTGTACCAGGACGAGCCGAGCATCGCGACGGCGTACTGGCACGAGCCTCGGTTCACCGCCGAGACACTGCTCCCGAACCCCTACGGAGCCCATCCGGGCAGCCGACTTCACCGCACCGGGGACCTCGCCCGGTACCGGTCCGACGGATCTCTGGAGTTGTTGGGACGGGCGGACCGGCTGCTCGACATCGCCTGGCGCCAAATCGACCCGGTGGAGGTGGAGCTCGCCCTCAAGGCGCTACCCGACGTGGCCCTCTGCTCGGTGACGCCGACGGCTGACGCCTCCGGGGCGAGCCGCCTCATGGCCTCGGTCTGGGCTGCGCCGGTTACCGAGGTGGACGTCTCGGCGATACTGGACGCGCTCCGCCAACGGTTGCCTGATCACCTCATCCCGCAGATCGTCGTCGGGAAGCAGTCCGAGGCGTCGGCCCTCGGCAGGCGAGGGACCGCGGGCACGTTGGAGCGGCTGGCGTCTGATCCCTACGTGGCGCCACGGACTCCGTTCGAGGAGCAAGTCGCGCGCATCTGGGCGGAATTGCTGGACCTGGATCGGATCGGCATGAACGACAACTTCTTCGACCTGGGCGGCCAGTCGCTCGCGGCTGTACGCGTCGCCACCCGCCTGCGCGAAACGTTTGGTATCGATGTGTCGATTGCCAACGATCTCTACCGTGACTTCACGGTGGCGGCGGTGGCGAAACTCGTGGCCGAGCGAGTCGCTGCGAATCTTGAAGCGAGGAGCGAAGGGCCGGCCGGGTCGGTGCACCGGCTGGTCGCGCTCCCGCGCGGGCTTGGCGAGCTGCGCTTTCGGGCGTCACCGGCTCAGGAGGGTGTCTGGGCGAGGTTGACGCCCGATCGTCCACCTCCGCTGGTGATCAGTGGCGTCCGGGTGCGCGGGGCACTCGATGTCGAGCGGCTGGAGCGGGCATTCACGGCGGTGGCGGCCAGGCACGAGACGCTGCGGAGCACCTACCGCGAGGCCGGCGGCGAGCTGGTCCAGGTGATCTCGCCGGAGGCACGGATTCCGCTCGCGGTCCGTGATGCGGTACTCGACGAGTACGCGGAGGTTTTTCGGGCGGAGGTCGACCGCGGCTTCGATCTCGAGAACGAAGTCCCCGCCCGGATCGTCGTGGTGCGCTTCGCCGAGGACGACCACGCCGTGTTGGTCATCCTTCATCACCTCATCGGCGACGGGCAGACCGTCGAGATTCTGGCCCGGGACACATGGGCGTGCTATGTCGGCCGAGAAGCCACACTGCCCGTGCTGCCGGTGCAGTTCGCCGACTTTGCCCACTGGCACCGCGCGCTGCTGGAGGGGCCACGTGTCCACGAGCTGATCGGTTACTGGGTTGACCAACTCGCGGGGGCGAGACCCACGACGATTCCGGCGGACCTGACGACTTCCGACGCAACGTGGGCACCGGCCGCGATGGTGGAGGTGCCGATCCCACCGGACACGTTCCACGCCATCGTCCGGCTGGCCGCCGACCGCCGGGTCACGCTTTACCTGGTTGGTATCACCGCGTTCAGCGCGTTGCTCGCGCGCTGGACCGGTGACCGTGAAGTCTGTCTGCGCGCACCGGTGTCATACCGCGACGACTCGCAGATCCAGGACCTCATCGCGGATTTCTCCAACGACGTCGTCATCCGGCTCGACCTGTCGGGCGAAGCCACGTTCGGGGATCTGCTGCGTCAGGTCGAGGAGGTCACGGCTCGTGGGTTCGCGCACCGCGAACTCCCGCCGCACCTGTTGGAACCCCACCTGCCGGATCCTGGTCTGCTCTCTCGGCTGTTCCGGATCCAGTTCACCACCGAACGGGAGTTGGCGCCGGAGTCCATGATTGACGGACTGGCGATCACTGCCTACGCCCCGCCGTTTCCGTATGCCTACCGTCCACTCAGGGTTCGGTTCAGGTATGGCGGCGACCGTCCGAAGTGCCTGTGGAACTACCAGCAGGACATGTTCTCGCGCGAGCGGATCGAGCGTCTCGCTGCCGACTATGTGGACATTCTCGCGGAGTTGGCCGCCGACATGTCGCGCGGCATCACCCGCAATCTCCCGGAAGTCGGGGGTTCTCCCGACTGTCAACTCTCACCGGGCGGGTGACACGGTTACAACGTCTCATCCCCATTGAGCGGGCAAGGAGTCGCATGAGTACGGTCGCGGTTCTCACCAACGATCTTCAACATGATCTCGTTAACAAGAATGAGGAGCGGAGGACCGCGGTGAAGAAGGCTACGCCCGCGTATACCGAGTTCCTCAGAGCGATGCGCGCCCGTGGCCATCATGTCGTGCACCTGCAGATGATCAACCTGCCCGATGATCCGACCGCCGAGCGGTACGAGGGAGGCTTCCTCCCGGTGCAGCCGGGCACTGAAGGCGCCGCCCTGTTGCCCGAATTCCTCGGTGGGGGTGACATCGTTGTGGAAAAGCACAAGGACAGCGGCTTCTACGAGACCGACCTGCACGAGAGGCTGCAGAAGCTCGGGGTCGACACAGTGATTGTCACCGGGATGCAGACGCAGATCTGCGTTCAGACGACGGCGGCCGACGCCTTCTTCCGTGATTACAAGGTGTGGGTCCCGAGCGACTGCGTCATCTCGGCGCGTCCGGAGGATACGGCCCGAGCGTTGGAATGGCTAGACGGGTACTGCGCGATGGTGGCGCCGTCGGCTGAGATTCTCGAGATCCTTGACACCAAAGGCGACCTCCCCCGCAAGCAGTTCGTGAGCCCTTGACCTCAGACTGAGCAAACAAAGCTCCGCTGGAGATGCCTTCGATGGGAAACCGCGATATTCGCCTCTTTGTATACGGGATCTTGGTCAGCCCGGCGTCGGTGGAGGTGACGCTTGGCTGTCCGATCGACCCAGACCGGATGAACTACGCCATCCTCTCGGGCTGGGAGCGGAGGTGGAATGTCGCCTCGGACAAGATATCCCACCCCGAGCGGACCTTCCTTCTGCCGGAGGGTTCGGAGTTCGACGGCGTGACTGTCGCGCTCGGCATCGAACAACGCGGCGACGGCTGCGAGTGCGACGGGGTCGTCCTCCCCGTCACCGACGCCGACCTGTCCCTCCTCGATAGCCGGGAGCGCAGCTATGACCGGGTGGACGTGACGCCGTCAGTCTCCTGGGCCGGAAAGCCAGGAGACTGCGTGGTGCACGCGTACGTCCCTCGGAAGGACGTGTGCGAGCGCGTTGAGAACGCGGTCAACGACGGCCGGCCAGTGTGCATTCGCAAGGGCTACCTGGATGCCGTGCACGCAGCGTTCTCCTCCATCGGAAAACTCGATGCCTTCATACGGCTGACGAAGGCATCGAGTTTTCCGGTTCGCGAGTTGGAGTCCGTCATCGACCCGGCGTTTTCATTGTGAGGTTGCGCAGCACCCCAGCCGGGCACCACCGCACCTGGCAGCTCGCCGTGCCAGATAGTCAACCAGCCGACCTTGATGCCGAGGACGAGCAGTTCGCCGTGGATGCGCCGGTATCCCCACGAGGTGTTCTCCCGCGCTGACATTATCGGCATCTGCACCGCTGCGCACCAGGCTCGAACCCCTACATGGGCTTCAGCTATCCATGTCGATGAGCTTGCCTCGGACTGTGTCCGCCTCAGGATGGTCGAGCTGGCCAAGCATGGAGGCCGCCTGCTGCCAGGTGTCTCGAGCCATGTCATGATGGCCAACCCCTCGGTGGCGGTCGCCTAGATCCTTGGGGATCGAATTCTGAACACCGGGGTCAGGTTTTGGGTCGGGGTTTGAGTCGGGCGCGGGCGATGTAGTCGTTGACGTGGTGGTCGATGGTGGCGAGGGCTTGGCGTAGGGCGGGGGGCGCCTGGGGTTGGTCGGCGGCGGTGAGTGGCCGGAGGAGCCGTTCGTGGAGTTTGGTGTAGAAGATCGCGAGGCGTTGCCCGTCGGGGGTGAGGACGTAGGTGTGGCTGTGCTCGAGTCGTTGGAGGAGGCCGTTGAGTCGTAGGCGGCGTAGGTCGTAGGTCATCTGGGTGGTGCGGTAGTTGGTGCCGAGCAGCCGGGCGGTCAAGGCACGAAGGCTCTTGTTGGTGATGCCGGTGACGGCGAAGAGGTTGAGGCAGAGGGCGCCGGTCAGGGCCATGACCCGGGG
>Ga0209382_10009779_pt1 | contig 11980 bp, 7 predicted proteins | sample SoiMetdeltSBSDD5_FD_187599 | JGI IMG/M metagenome (GOLD analysis project Ga0209382, IMG submission 187599) | Bulk soil microbial communities from a Populus tree surrounding site in Tennessee, USA - Soil MetaG P. deltoides SBSDD5 (SPAdes) (version 2) | ecosystem: Environmental > Terrestrial >... | reverse complement strand
GATCCACGCCGCCATCGAGGCATCGCTCGGCATGCGCCAATCGCCCCGCGGCGAGAGGCACACCGACCCGACCTTCGGGCCGTCGGGCAGGACCGATCGCTTGAACTGGTGCTGGAAGAACCGCTGGAGGAAAACGCGCAGCCAGGCGCGCACGACGGCGGGCTCGTACTTTCCGGCGAAGGCCTGAGCGGCCAGGAACACGAGCTTGGCCGGGCTCACGCCGAAGCGCAGGAAGTGGAAGAGGAAGAAGTCGTGGAGCTCGTAGGGGCCGACGAGCTCCTCCGTCTTCTGCGTGATGAGGCCCTGAGCGTCGGGCGGGATCAGCTCCGGTGAGACCGGGGTATCGAGGATGCCCAGGAGGACGTCGCGCGCGCGCTCGTTCACGTGATGCTCGGCCACCCAGCGCACGAGGAAACGTACGAGCGTCTTCGGCACCCCGCCGTTCACGTTGTACATCGAGATGTGATCGCCGGCGAACGTGCACCAGCCGAGGGCCAGCTCGGAGAGATCGCCGGTGCCGACGACGAGACCGCCATCCTTGTTGGCGATGTCCATGAGGATCTGCGTGCGCTCGCGCGCCTGCAGGTTCTGGAACGTCGTGCTCGCGAGATCATCCGCGGGCAGGCCGATGTCCTCGATGTGCTGGCGGCAGGCGGCGCGGATGTCGATCTCCTGCAGCGACACCTCGAGGGCGGACGCCAGCTCGCGCGCGTGGCCGAGGGTGCGGTCGGTGGTGCCGAAGCCCGGCATCGTCACCGTCTGGATCCCCGTCTTCGGCAGGCCCAGCATCTCGAACGTGCGCACGGCCACGAGCAGGGCCAAGGTGGAATCGAGCCCGCCCGAGAGTCCGAGGACGACGCGGGAGATCTTCGTGTGCTCGAGCCTCTTGGCCAGGCCCGCCGTCTGGATCTGGAAGATCTCGAGGCAGCGGTCGTCGCGGTGGTGCGGATCGGAAGGCACGAAGGGGTGCGGATCCACGCGCCGGCGCAGATGGGCGCGCCGCTCGGCCGGCATGGGCGCCAGCGCCACTTCACGATACGCCCTCGGCAGCAGGCCTACCGAGTCGGCGAACGATGTCTGCCGCGCGCGCTCCACGGCGAGGCGCTCGACGTCGACGTCCGCCACCAGGAGCTGCGGCCCGCGCGCGAACCGCTCGCCTTCCGCGAGCAGCGAGCCGTTCTCGGCGACAAGCAGGTGGCCGCCGAAGACGACGTCGGTCGTGGACTCGTGCACGCCGCAGGACGCGTAGACGTAGGCCGCGAGCGTGCGCGCCGACTGGTTGACGACGAGCGAGCGGCGATAGTCGGCCTTGGTGACGACGTCGTTCGAGGCCGACAGGTTCAGCAACACCGTCGCCCCCGCCACGGCGTGATGGCTGCTGGGCGGCAGCGGCACCCACAGGTCTTCGCACACCTCCACGGCCACTGTCACATCGCGCTCACCCCCGACGGCGAACAACACCTCGGGCGTGAACGGCGCGCGCTGCCCGGCGAGGGTGGCCTCGGGGCTCACCACGCCGCGCGCGGACGAGAACCAGCGCTCCTCGTAGAACTCCTTGTAGCCGGGGATGAACGTCTTCGGCACGAGGCCGAGGAGCCGCCCCGATTGGAGGACGGCCGCGGTGTTGAAGAGCTGGCTGTCGTGGCGCACGGGCAGGCCGACGGCGATGAGGGCGGGATTCTTGGCGGTCTCGTCAAGCAGCCGGGCGAGCGCGTCCTCCGCCCGGCCGATCAGCGTCTCGAAGGAGAAGAACAGATCACCGCAGGTATAGCCAGTGATCGACAGCTCGGGGAACACGAGGACCTGCACGCCTTCATCCGCCGCCCGGCGGGCAAGGGCCGCGATCTCACCGACGTTGTAGTCAGGGTCGGCCACCCGCAGCGGCGGACAAGCGGCCCCGACGCGGAGGAACCCCAAAGGCGCCGTCTTCACACTGGCAGCATAGCAAAAGGCGCTGGTGTAGGCTGTCCGCCCATGTGGTTCCTGTTCGGCATCGTGACGATCGCCGGCATCGCGCTCCTCGTGCGGGAGCTACGGACGCCCGCCCTGTGGGCCGGCGAGGACGCGCGGCTCGAGAGCGGTGAGGAATACGCCTTTCTGGAGCCGGAGAGCAAGGGAAAGCAGACGGGACTGCTGATCGGCGTCTCCTGCCCGCCAGGATTCCACCTGACCCTCAAACCGGAAAGCAACGTGGATCGCTTCTTCAAGCGCCTCGGCGTCAGCACGGAGTTCGCGACACGGGATCGGGAATTCGACGATCGCGTCTACATCGTCGCCGAGGACCGGCGCGTGGGTGCGGTGCTCTACCGCGAAGCCGAGGTGCGCGCGGGGCTGCTCAGGCTGTTCCGCCTCGACACCGCCGGTCTCCAGCTCCGCGCCATCGAATGCCGGAACGGGCGCCTGTGGGTGGTCTACGTGGGATCGAGCGCGCGGCCGGCGGCCCTGATCGCCCGCGAGGTCGTCCCGCACCTGTCGGCCTTCGCCAAGGCGCTCGAAACGCGCGCGGGGTCGGCACGCGAGGCGCCCGAGGCGCCCGACCGTTTCGCCGAGAAGGCTTCCGTCCTCGCCGCGATCGCCATCGCGGTCACGCTGAACGGCTTCGTACAATGGTACCGGTCGGACTTCTTCGTCTTTCCGAGCATCATCGACGATCGCCGGTGGCTGACGGCGTCGGCCGCACTGGCGTTCCTGCTGCTGTACGCGCTCGTCATGACCTCCCTCGTCTGGCTCAAGCGCAGCGCCCGGACACACCTCGTGATCCTCGAAGTCGGCCTCGCCGGGATCTTCGGCTGCTTTGGCACCGCGCTGGCCGCGGTGCGAGACCTGAACGCGGCGCTGGACGCCTCGGCGCCGCAGGTCGTGGACGTGAAGGTCGTCGCCAAACACGGGCGGGGGCGCCGCAGCTTCGCGTGCCGCGTGTCCGTCCAAGACTGGCAAGACGAGTATCGTTGGCGCATAGTCCGCTTGCCCGCAGAGGTCTACGACCCGCTTCCCGACGTCTGGATGGGGCACGCGTGGCTGCGCCTGGAGGTGCGCCAGGGCGCGATGGGCATCCGCTACGTCGCCGATGCCGCCGTGATCCCCGCGCCGGCCGAGGCCTCGCAGCCGTGACGGCGCGCTAGATGATCCTCGGCCACCTTACCGTCACCGCCGCCGGGCATCACCTGCTGAAGCGCCGGCTCTGGCCGGCGTGCCCGATCCCGCTCGGGCCGCTGCTCCTGGGGGCGTACCTGCCCGACATCCTCGACAAGCCGATCGCGCTCGTCACCGGCCTCTCCGGCCGCGGGTACGGCCACTCGCTCGTCGTGCAACTCGTATTCCTCGCCGCCGCGTGGATCCCCCTCCGGCGGCGTCGCGCGCTGCTCCCGACGCTCGCGCTGGGCAGCCTGCTCCATCTGCTGCAGGACTGGGTGATGCTCGAGGTGCTGCTGGCGCCGCTGCTGGGGCCGATCCCCATGCAGCCGATGGAGCCGCTGCTCAAGAAGCTCATCCGCTTCTACACGAGCGGCAGCCCGCAGATGTGGCTGGAGGTGGCGGCGATCGCCTACTGGTTGGCGGTCGCCACCGGCATCGCGGCCGGACGCCTGGCCGCTCGCCGGCGCTCCCACCAGCGGACGCCGTCGTCGAGCGCGCTGTAGGCACAGGGCACGACGTACAGGGTCAGCAGCGTCGATACGAACATGCCGCCGACCAGGGCGAGCGCCATGGGGCGCTGGACCTCAGCCCCCGGACCGATGGCGAGGGCGGCGGGAAGCGCGCCCGCGATGGTCGAGACCGACGTCATCAGGATCGGCCGCAGGCGCAGGGGACAGGCCTTCATCAAGGCCTGGTGGCTCGAAGCGCCCTCGTCTCGCACCTGGTTCGTGAAGTCCACGAGCAGGATCGAGTTCTTCTTCGCGATCCCCATCAGCAGGATGAGACCCAGCATGCTGTACACGTTCAACGTCTGGCCGAAGATCCACAACGCCAGCAAGGCGCCGCTGACGCTGAAGGGCAACGCGAGCAGGACGGTGAACGGGTGGCTGAAGGCGTTGAACTGCGTGGCCAGCACCATGTACGCCACGATGAGGCCGATGATGAACGCGAAGAACAGCGAATCCATCGATTCCTGGAACGTCTGAGACGTACCGGACAGCGCCGCGCGATATCCCTCGGGAAGGACCTGATGCGCGATGGCCATGCTGGCGGTGATGGCTTCCGCTTGTGACCCCCCCGGCGCGACGTTGGCCACGATGGTAATGGCGCGCTGCCGGTCCTTGCGGGTGATCGTCTGCAGCGCCGCGCGCTCGTCGAGCCGCACGAGATCGCCGAGGTGCACCAGCTCGCCGCTTCGGGTCCGCACGAGCAGGCGGCGGATGTCGTCCGGGCGCTGCCGCTGGGGTGCCAACAGCCGCGCGCGGATGTCGTAGCGGTGGCCGCCGTCTTCGAACTTGCCGGCGCGGGTGCCGCCGATCGCCGCCCCGATCGTCTCGCCGATGTCCGCCATGCTGATGCCCAGGTCGGCGGCACGGTCACGATCGGGGAAGACCTGGATCTCCGGCATGCCCACGAGGTAGTTGCTGTCGACGTCGACCATGAGGCCGGTGGCGCGCATCTTCTCGATGATCTCTAGACGGTACTGCGCGAGCTTGTCCCAGTCGCTGCCGTGGATCGACATCTCCACCGGCAGGCTGCCGCGCGATCCGCCGAAGGCCTGCTGCGAGCTGTCCTGCACCGAGGCCTTGAGGCCGGGGATCCCGTTCAAGGCGCCGCGCACGACATTGATGATCTCCTGCTGGCTGAGGCGGTGTCCCGCCTTCGAATCGCGCGGGCGTTCCCCTGGATCCTTCAGGGAGACGAAAATGATGGCGGTGTTGACGTCGCCGCCACCGAAGCCTCCCACCGAACCGAAGATGCGCCGCACCTCGGGCCGCGCCATCAAGTACGACTCGGCGGCGGCAAACGCGCGGTCCATAGCGTCGATGCTCGTGCCGACCGGCATCTGCAGGCGGACGTTGAACGCACTCATGTCCTGTGCGGGCACCATCTCTCGCTTCAGGATTCCGAAGAAGCCCAGGGAGAGGAGGAAGAACACCGTCGAGCCGCCCAGGACGAGCAGGCGGTGGCCGAGGGCCGGCTCCAGCGTGCGGTGGTAGGCGGCGGCCAGGCGCGCGAAGACACGGTCGGCGGTTTGTCCCACGCGGCCCTGCCGGCCGCCGACTTCGAGGAAACGCGAGCACCGCATGGGCGTCAGCGTCAGGGCCTCGAGCAGCGAGAGCAGCACCGCCACCGAGATCGTGACGCCGAACTGGAAGAAGTACTTCCCGATGATGCCCTTCATGAAGGCCACCGGCAGAAAGATGGCGACGATGGCGCAGGTCGCGGCCAGGGCGGCGAAGGTGATCTCGCGCGCACCGACGGAAGCGGCCTTGACCTTTCCCTCGCCCATCTCGCGGTGCCGATAGATGTTCTCGAGGACCATGATCGCGTCGTCGACGATGATGCCGACGGTGAGGGACAGGCCCAGCACGGTGAAGGTGTTCAGCGTGAAGTTGAAGAAGTACATCACGATGAACGTGCCGAGGATCGACGTCGGAATCGCGAGCAGGACGTTCACGGTGGACGTCCAGGATCCGAGGAACAGCCAGCAGACGAAGCCGGTCAGGAGCGAGGCCAGGCAGAGGGTGAAGAGGATCTCGGAAACCGCCTCCTCGACGAAGACCGTGCTGTCGAAGTTGACGCCGAACGAAAGCCCCTCCGGCAGCTCCTTGCCGAGCTCGGCCAGCCGCGTGCGCACGAGGTGTCCCACCTCGACGGCGTTGGCTCCACGCAGCTTGCGAATGCCGAAGCCGACGGCGGGCTCGCCCATCGCCCGCGCCACCCGCCGGCGGTCCTCGAGGCCGTCCTCGACAACGGCCACGTCCTCCAGCCGGACCGGGGTGCCGTCTTTATAGACGATGACGATCTTGCGGAACTGCTCGATGTTGATCGCCTCTCCGTAGGCCCGGACGTTCATCTCGCGGGTGGCCGTCTCCAGCCGGCCGGCCGGCACCTCGAGGTGCTCGCGTTGCACCGCCGCCAGCACGTCCTTGACGGTGACGCCCCGCGACTCCAGGCGCGGCGCGTCGAACCAGATGCGGATGCTGCGCTCGCGATGGCCGAAGATGACGACCTCGCCCACGCCGGGGAGCGTCTGCAACGCCGGCCGCACCACGTTGCGGACGTAGTCGGCCATGAACGTCGGCGAGCGGGCGCCGGCCAGGGCCAGCCACATGATCGGCTGGTCCTCGGGGTTCTGCTTCTGGACGATCGGCGGCTCCAGCTCGCGGGGCAGGCGGCGCGCGGCCTGCGCCACCTTCGTCTGGACATCCTGCACGGCGGCGTCGACGTCCCGCGACAGCTCGAACTCGACGGAGACGTTGGCGGAGCCGTGGCGCGACGTGGAGGAGATCTGCTTGACGCCCTCGATGGAGGTCACGGCGTCCTCGACGAAGTCGACGACGTCCGTCTCCATCGTCTGCGGCGAGGCGCCTTCGTAGGTGAGCTGGATGTTGATCCACGGCGAGTCGACGTCGGGGTTCTGGCTGACGCCCAGGCCCCGCACCACGTTCTCGAGCCCGAACAGCCACGAGAGGATCGGAATCGAGCCCGAGAAGCAGATGTAGCCGAACAGCATCAGGGCGATCATCAGGATCCACGCGAACACGTGGTTCCGGATCGAGATGTCGGCCAGGGTGCTGCCGGTGGCGATGAGCTTGGGGTCCTCGACCGGCTCAGGCGTCCGGGGCGGTGTCGTCACGACCCGCTCGACTTCTCCCGCGCGGCGGCGGGCGGCGCGTCCGCGAGCTGCACGGCGATCCCGTCGGTCAGGCGGTCCGAGCCTTCAGTGACCACGATGTCACCGGCCTTGAGCCCGTCCAGGACCTCGACCAGGCCGTCGGAGGTCTCGAGACCGCGCTGAATGCGGCGGAGCTGCGCCTTGCCGTCGACCACGGCGTAACTCACGAACCCGTTCTCGCTCGCCTGCACGGCACTGCGCGGCACCACCAGCGCGCCCTTGTGCGTCTCCGACGACAGCTCCACCTCGGCGAAGAAGCCCGGCTTGAGGACGCCGGGATTCACCACCCAGGCGAGGACCTCCACCTGGCGCGTCTGCGGATCGGCCACGGCGCCGACGTGGTAGATCTTCGCCTTGAAGAGCCGGTCGCCGACCGGGGCCACGCGGAAACCGACCTCCTGGCCGGTACCCGCGCGCAGCGACTCGCTCTCCGAGACCATGAATCGGAGGCGCAAGCGGCTGGCGTCGACGATGGTGGCCAGCACCTGGCCGGACTTCACGAACTGTCCGGTCTCGATCGTTTTCGTGTTGACGATGCCGCCGCGCGAGGCGCGCACCTCCGAGCGGCGCTGGTTCTCGCGGGCGATGTCGCGCGCCGCCTTGGCCGCGTCCGCTTCACCGGCGAGGCGCTCCGCTTCGAGCTTCGCGCGGTTCAGCTCCTCGGCGGAGACGAGCTGCTCGCGGGCGAGCTCCTCGCGCCGGCCCAGCTCCGACTGCGCCCGCGCCCGATCCGCCTCGGCTTTCTTGAAAGTGGCGTCGGCGCGCTGAGCCTCCAGGCGATGGGTCTCGGGGTCGATGCGGGCCAGCAAGGTCTCCGGCGAGACGCGCATGCCTTCATTGAAAGAGACGTCGCGGACGGGCCCCTCGACCTCGGCCGTGACCTGGACGATCTCGTCGGCGCTCAGCGAACCCACGGCGCGGATCCCGTAGACCACGTCTTGATGGACGACGGGCACGGCGCGGACACGAAGGCCGCCGCCCGCCCCACCCTGGCGGCGGGCCGGCTCCCCCTGGCTCCGGCCGCAGCCGGCCAGGGTCAAGAGAGACACAGCGGCGGCGGCAGCAGTGGAGACGATCCGGGGTACCTGGGGCACGCGGAGATCCTTCTTCGGGGCACGCGGCCCCAAGGCAGCTATTGTGCCTCCATGGCGGGATTGCCACAACGCGGGCCTATAATCTCTGGTACGTTCGGATTCGTTTCCTCGCAGGAGGCGCCGTGCACGATCCTCAGGTCCCCGAGACGCTCGAAGGCTGGAGCGTCCTCCATCAGATGTTCCGTATCCGCTGGCCGGAATGGCGGAACCTCGCCGAGCGCGACCGCCGCGCGCTCGCCGACGCGTCGGCTCGCGCCGTCCAGGCCATGAGCCATCCCGACAACGGCCCCACCGCCCTCACCACTCTGCTGGGCCACAAGGGCGACCTCATGATCGTGCATTTCCGGCGGAGCTTCGACGACCTGCAGCAGGCGCAGCTCGACGTGGCGCGGCTGCCCCTCTCGCCGTACCTCGAGCCCACCACGTCGTACGTCTCGCTGGTGGAGCTCGGCATGTACGAGATGACGGCGCAGATCCATCAGAAGCTCGCCGAGCGAGGCTTGAAGACCGGCAACGACGACTTCGAAAAGGCCTTCGACGCGGAGATGGAGGAGCAGCGCAAGCGCGTCATGGGCCGGCTCTTCACCGAGGTGCCGGCGCGCCGCTACGTCTGCTTCTACCCGATGAACAAGCGGCGGGGCGAGCACAAGAACTGGTACCGCGTGCCGTTCGACGAGCGCGGGCGGATGATGCGCGAGCACGGCAAGATCGGCCGCCACTACGCGGGCGCCGTCACCCAGGTCATCTCCGGCTCGATCGGCTTCGACGACTGGGAGTGGGGCGTCGACCTCTTCGCCGACGACCCGCTGACCTTCAAGAAGCTGATCTACGAGATGCGCTTCGACGAGGCCAGCGCCGACTACGCCGAGTTCGGGCCGTTCTATGTGGGGCTCCAGTTCGATGCCGCCGAGCTGCCGCGTTACCTCGACGGACACACGCCGGCGTTCCACCCGCCGGCGCGCTGAGGGCACCCATGGCCACCGCGGCCCTGCGCTCACGGTTCGACGAATACGGCAGCGTGCACCGGGCGCCCGGCAACCGGGCCTGCCACTGGGTGGGTATCCCGCTCATCGTGGTAGCGCTTCTCGGCGTGTTGTCACGCGTGCCCGTGCCGCTGCTTCCCGGCGTACCCCTCACCGGCGCCGAGCTGCTGCTGGCCGTCGCGCTGATCTACTACGCGCGGCTCGATGCGCTTTTGGCCGCCCTCATGATCCCCGTCGTCATCCCCCTGGATATGGCCGGCCGCGTCCTGCCGGTGTGGGCCAATGTGGCATTGTTCGTCGTCGGCTGGGTCTTCCAGCTCGTGGGGCACGCTGTCTATGAGAAGAAATCGCCGGCCTTCCTCCACAACTTCGTGCACCTGCTCATCGGCCCGCTGTTCCTGCTCGCCAAGGCGGTGGGGCGTGTTTAGGCGCACGGCCGGCGCGCTCGTGCTCGCCGCGAGTGCGTTCGGATGCGGCGACGACACGATCGTCGATCCGCCGACCGGCTCGAACAACACCGCGGGTCTCTGCGGTACCGCGTCGCCGGTCACCCGCGAGACGGCGCTCACCACCACCCGCGTGGCCAGCGGATTCCGCCAGCCACTCGACCTGCAATCCCCCGCCGGCGACTGCCGGATCTTCGTCGTGGAGCAGGGTGGACGGATTCGCATCCTGAGGAACGGGGCGGTCGTGCCCACGGCCTTCCTCGACATCGCCGGGCGCATCGCGAGCGGCGGGGAGCGGGGCCTGCTCGGCCTCGCCTTCCACCCGCGGTACGGGGAGAACGGCCGCTTCTTCGTGTACTACACGGACCGCAACGGCGACATCCACATCGCCGAGTTCCGGGCCAGCCCCGCCTCCGGCGACGTCGCCGACGCGAACAGCGAGAAACTCATCCTGCTCATCGGCCATCGGCAGTTCGGCAACCACAACGGCGGCGCGATCGCTTTCGGCCCCGACGGCTTCCTCTACTTCGCCGTCGGCGACGGCGGCAGCGGCGGCGACCCCAACGGCAACGGGCAGAACCTCGGGTCGCACCTCGGCAAGATGCTACGCGTCGACATCGACAGCGCCAGCCCGTACGCGGTGCCGCGCGACAACCCGTTCGTGTCCCGCACGGGTGCGCTGCCGGAGATCTTCTACTACGGACTGCGAAACCCCTGGCGCTTCACCATCGACCGCACGGCCGGGAACGTGATCATCGCCGACGTCGGCCAGAGCGCCGTCGAGGAGATCTCGCTCGGCTCCCTGCGCGGCGGCGAGAACTTCGGCTGGAACACCACCGAAGGCACGTCGTGTTTCCGCCCGTCTTCCGGCTGCAACACGAGCGGCCTGGTCATGCCCATCGCCGAGTACCGCCACAACGTCGGCCAGTCGATCACCGGCGGCCACGTGTACCGCGGCCGGCGTATGCCGTTCCTGCAGGGCACGTATTTCTACGCCGACTACGAAACGCCGCTGGTGCGCTCCCTGCGCGTGCAGGGCGGCGTGGCCGTCGATCAGCGCGACCGCACCGGCGAGGTCGGGGCCGGCTTGAACGCCGTCTCGTCCTTCGGCGTCGATGCCGACGGCGAGATGTACATCGTCGATCACGACGGCGAGATCTACAGGATCGAGCCCAGTTCGTAGTCGACAGTCCACAGTCGACAACAACAACCGCCCCTCCCAATGATCGCCCCACTCCTGGCCGTTCTGCTGGCGGCCGACGTCCCGCGCGGCTCGCTCGACGTCACCGTCGTGAGCGACGCCACCCGCCAGCCGGTGGCGGCGGCCAAGGTCACGATCGAGGAGGCGTCGCTGGAGGCCGTGTCCGACGCCTTTGGCCGCGCCGTCTTCGCGTCGGTGCCCGCCGGGTCCTACCGCGTGCTCGTGGAGGCCGCGGGCTTCGTCCCCATCTACAAGTCGGACGTCGTGGTGGCGGCGGGCCGGCACACCGACGTCGCCGCCCGCCTGCCTGCCCTCCACGAATCCATCGACGTGACGGCGCAGGCCTTCTCGAAGCCGAAGGAGATCACGAACAGCGCGTACTCGATGGACTACGAGGAGATCCGCCGGGCGCCGGGGGCACTGGGGGACGTGAACCGGTTGATCCAGACGATGCCGGGCGCGGCCGCCCGCGACGACGCGCGCAACGACATCATCGCCCGCGGCGGCAGCCCCACCGAGAACCTGACCCTCGTCGACGGCTTCGAGGTTCCGAGCCTCAATCACTTCGCCGGCCAGGGGGCGTCCGGCGGGCCCATCAACATGCTCAACACCGAGCTCATCCAGGACGCGCGCTTCCTGGCCGGCGGCTTCCCCGCTCTCTATGGGACGCGGCTCTCCTCCGTTCTCGACGTCGGCCTGCGCGAAGGCAGCCGCGAGGGGTTCGAAGCGAGCGTCGAGCTGGGTGTCGGCGGTGCGGGCCTGCTGCTGGAAGGCCCGCTCGGCAAGGGCTCGTGGTTCCTGTCCGCGCGGCGCAGCTTCCTCGAGCTGATCGTGGAGTCCTTCGACGTGCCGACGGTGCCGACGTTTTCGAACATGCAGGGGAAGATCGTGCAGGACCTCGGCCGCGGCCATCGGCTTTCGTACGTGACAGTCGGCGGGATCGACCATCTCGACTACGACGTCGACCTCGCCGACGCCGATGATCCCAACTTCTTCGACTTCGAGGATGACGGCTGGCGGATCATGAACGGCCTCGCCTGGCAGATGCCGCTGGGCACCCGTGGCCTCGGCACTCTGCGGGTGTCCCACGCCCGCAGCTCGTACGCCGTCGACATCCGCGATGCGACGTTCGACAACCAGCTCGTGGCCACCAACCGCTCGCACGAGGACGAGAGCACGCTCAAGTACGAGCTGACGTACGACTGGCCGCGGATCGGCCAGATCGCCGCCGGCGCGCAGATCCGCCGCTACGACGTGTCCCTGGACGTCGCCCAGCCGTTCGGTCTCGAGAACATCTTCTCCACGGACGGCGCGCGCGTGGACGCCGTCGACATCGAGAGCGCGTTCGCCACCCATCAGCCGTCCGCCTACGTGCAGCTCAGCCGAAAGGTCGCGGGACGCCTCGAGGGCACCGCCGGCCTGCGCTGGGATCACTATGG
>Ga0209382_10009778_pt1 | contig 11980 bp, 3 predicted proteins | sample SoiMetdeltSBSDD5_FD_187599 | JGI IMG/M metagenome (GOLD analysis project Ga0209382, IMG submission 187599) | Bulk soil microbial communities from a Populus tree surrounding site in Tennessee, USA - Soil MetaG P. deltoides SBSDD5 (SPAdes) (version 2) | ecosystem: Environmental > Terrestrial >... | reverse complement strand
TGCCCAACTCGGCCGATGGCGCCAGCGTGGCCGCGTGGGTGTCCTCGGCGTCCTCCAGCCGAGCGAGCCTGCCCTGCTCCGGCTCGGGTACGCCGAGATACAGCTCGTCGGTCACACCGAGCGGCCCAGCCACCTCGTCCCGGAGCACCTGCGAGATCGGTCTGCCGGTGGCGCGCCGGACGATCTCGCCGAGGATGTAGCCGAACGTCCACGCGTGGTAGCCGATCTTCGTGCCGGGTTCCCACGACAGCCGCGCGTCGGCGACGGTCGCGCACATGCGATCCCAGTCGCACAGGTCCTCCGGCGTGGTCCCGCTCGGAACTTCGGGTACTCCGGCCGAGTGCGTCAGCACATGCCGGACGGTCACGGTGTCCTTGCCGTGGGCGCCGAACTCCGGCCACACCTCCACGATCCGGGTCTCGTACCCGAACAGGCCGCGCTCGACGAGCACGTGCACCACGGCCGCCGTCGCACCTTTGCCGATCGAGAAGTTGTAGAACGGCGTGCTCGACCCGACCCGGCGTCCGGTCGCCGGATCCGCCATGCCCGCGACGGCGTCGACCACCAGCACGCCGTCCCGGTGGACCGCGACCTGAACGCCGCGCTCGACACCGGACTCCACCAGCTCGTCGATGGCGTGCTGGATCCGCATACGGTTGCCGTACCCGCCGGGGCCCGCTCTCAACCAGGTTGCCCGCGGTCGGGATAGATTCGCGAGGCCACGAGCCGCCAGTACCGTTCCGGGCCGAGGACGCCACGCGCCAGCCAGACGAGCGCGCAGCTCACGAAGAGAATCGAGGCGAGTCGATCAATGATGCGTAGGGCCAGGAAGGCGGTCGTCACGAGCCAGTGGACCCGCTTCCCGTAGACGCAGTAATCTTCGCGGAAGCACGCCTGCTGCAGCTCGACGTCGAGGCCGACATCCGGCGGGCCGAGGATCGACCGGTCGACAACGGTGCTGCCGTGGCCAGGCGCCACGATGGTGCATTCCCACCAGTACCCGAAACCATGGTGGCTCACCGGCCCGACCCGTTCGCAGAACCGCACCGTGACGGCGACAGTCTGCTCCGTCGGGCCGCGCGTGCTGGATCCGGTACCAGGGTACCAACTTTCCACAGTGGAGAAAGTGAGCGAGACGGCCACGCCCACCACGAGGAGGCCCGCCGCCTTCAGCAGGGCCCGCAGCAGGTAGTACAGCCGCCCCCGGCGTTGCCGGATCCCGATCTCGCTGGCCGCGGCCGCCCGGGCGGCCGCGGCCAGCGAAGAACCGGACTCGGTCAGTGAGAAGCTCCTAGATCAGATATCGAAAGGCCCAACCATCCGCATGGTATCGCCGCCACCCAACCTCAGAGCAGGCTAACCACCGTCAGCGCCACCGCAGCCACCAACACGACGACCAGGCAGCCGACCATCAACCAAGAGATCTCGACTGTCTGTTTCTCGTCGGCACCGCGGATCGCCCCCGGCGACGCGGGTACTCGCGGAGCCAGGTACACGAGACCAACCTCGGCACCGTCCACAATGGTTACTGCCCGCTCCGCTGCGCCGAAGCCCTCGTAGCGGCCGACGGTGACGCTGACCTGAACGCGATGCTCCCCGGCCGGTAACGGCATCCGATGCGGTTCCCAGCCGCTGGTCTCGACGCGTTCGCCGTCGACGAGAAGGACCGGAGAGGTCGTCTCGTACACGGCACGGATCGCGGAGGTGGGGTGCCGGAAGTCGATGCTCAGCACCCCATCCCCGGGTGGTTCTGTCAATGGAACACCTTGTGTTTGATCACATCGGCCAGTACACCTCCGCCGAGCTCACCGGAGATGCTGGGCCACGACTCCTGGACGATACCTTTGTAGACGTGTGCGCTGCGCTGGACGAGACCCGGCACCCGCGCCGAGCCGGGGTGGCGGGGCAGTGCGAGCGTACGTAGCGATTGGTGCGTGAGGCGCAGCGACTTGACACCCGCGGCCGTGAACAACTGGCGTGCGTCCTGGCCGACCAGCTCCTTGGTCGCGAGTTTGCCGACGCTCGTGCCCGCTCGGGCGCTCGAGGCGGCGCGCGCGGCGAAGGAGCCGGCACTCCGGGCAAAGGTACCGGCCGCCGCACCGGCCGCCTCGCCCAGCACGAACCCGACTCCCGCGCCCAACGCGCCAAAGACCCCACCGATGACGGCGGAAACCACAATGTCCTTGAGGCCCTTGCCCTCCACGGCCGCGGTGACCGCACCGCCGACCGCACCGGCGAGCGCGCCACACGCCAGCGAACCGGCCCCCATCGTGATGGCCATGCAGGCGGACGCGACCAGCAGCCCGGCCCCGATGCCGATGATCTGAGCCTTGTGATCCTTGACCCAGTCGACCGCCTTGTTCCACCAGTTCTTCTTCGCCTCCTTCTTGGGTTCCTTCTTCGGCTGGCTCGGCGCCTTTGGTGTGGCCCCAGGCCCGGGCACGTCGTACGTGGCGCCACACTCGCCGAACTTGCGGCACTCGTACCGTCGCTGCCGCTTCTCCTCAGCTCGCTTCTCCGCGCGGCTGCGGTTCATCTCGGCCTGGAATGCCCGGTCGTCCGCGCCGCCGCACACGTCGAGGCAGATGGTGGGGGCGAGTCCGTCCGGGTCGCTGGATGTGACCGGTGAGCCGCTGGCGTAGCTGTACCCGTGCATCTGCTGCGGATCGTTCTGGTCGACGAACGGGTCGACGCTCACGAAGCGTCCGATCGACGGGTCGTACTCGCGGGCGCCGAGGTGGACCAGACCGGTGTTGTCGACGGTGCCGCCGACGAAGCCCTTGCTGTTGGGCCAGCCGGGCTGCGCGCCACGCGGCGTGCCGAACGGCGTCTGGCGTCGAGTGGTGGTTGCCTGGGACACCGCGTCTATCGCGGTCTGCTGGGTACCTTGATGGTCACCGCCGAACCAGGTGAGGCCGGCGGCGGTCCGGCTGGCGATGGTGGAGCTGCGGTAGCCGTAGTAACGGGTGCAGGTACGCGCACCGGTCGTGGTGGTGTAACGCAACTCCTGTCCCGGCAGGTAGAGCGTCTTGCCGGTGGGATCCCGACGGACGAGCCGGTTGCCGTCGGCATCGTAGACATAGGTCGTCGTACCGGTGCTGTCTGTGGACGTCTCCAGGTGGCCCTCGGGGTCCCAGGTGAGCGTCTGCGGCCCCGCCGCGGCGGTCGGCCTGCCGAGCGTGTTGCCGGCGGTGTCGTACGTGTACGACGCGGTGCGCGTGCCGGTGTTGTCGGTCGTCGACGTGCCGGTGACGGTGTGTGGGCGCGGGCCACCCGCGGCGGGGTAGGTGTAGGTCGTCGTGACATCGCCGGCGGGCGTGGCATGGTCGACCTGGTTCAGCCGGTTGCCGGTCTTGTCGTAGGCCCAGGACAGCCAGTACCTTGCCGGCCCGCCCAGCCCGCTCGGCGTCGGGTTCGCGGCGCACGAGCCGCTCGCTGGGGTCCAGGCTTCGGTGAGCCGCTGCAGGTAGTCCTGCCGGAAGCACTGGTGGTCACCGGTCGCGGTGTCCGAGATGCGGGTGATGTTCCCCGCGTTGTCGTACGTGTAGTTCAGGTCGGCGACCGTGGCGGGCGTACCGGACTCGCGCTGGGTAACGATGCGGGTGAGCCGGTTCGTGTCCGGCTCCCGAGCGTACGCCAGCCACGTCTTGTAGCCGGTGCCACTGAACAGTCCAGTGTGGAGAGTCAGCTGGTCGATCAGGCCCAGTGCGTTGTAGCGCGTGTCCGACACGTAGCTGAACTCGCTGGTGCCATACACCGTGGACAGCCAGATCGGTAGACCGAGGGTCTGGTCGTAGTGGTAGTCGAGGGACTCGCCGGGCAGGTCTCCAGCAGCGGGCACCGTCGACCAGTCAGGGCTGCCGTCGGCCAGGTAACCGGAGCGGTACGTGTAGACACCGTCCAGCCCGACTTCGGACGGCGGTACGGTGATTCGGTGCTCGGTCGGCTCGTAGAGGTCGTTGTAGCTGACGATCTCGTCCACATAGGAGCTGCTGCCGATGTTGCGGATGGAACTGGTCAGGTAGCCCTTGGCGACTGTGTCGTACGTCCACCGGGCCCGAGCCGTGCCGACCACCGCGGTCAGGTAGACGGCCGTCTTCCGGCCGAGGGCGTCGTACGTGTAGACGAGCTTCTTGTTACGGGCATCGGTGGTGGACGTGATCTGGCCGGCGTTGTCGTAGGTCAGCGTGGTGGTGCCCTTGTCGGGATCCACCATGGTCCGCTGTCGGCCGAGCAGGTCGAATGTGGAGTCCCAATGGTTCCCGACCGGATCGGTCACCGAGGTCAGCTGGCCCTTGCGGTCGTAGGTGTACGTCGTCGTGTCGGAGGGGCCGGTTGGAGTCGGCGCCTGGAACTGGCGGAAGGCGACCGTGCGTCCGTCCACGTCAACAACGGTCGAGGTGGCCGTGCCACCGGCCGGCGGCGTCACGTCGGTGTGGTCACCACCGTAACTCGTGCGGGTTCGCCAACGTTCCACTGTGTACGGCTGGAATATTTCGTCGGTAGCCCGTCCCGTACCGTCGAAGACCGACCTTGTCTGGTTCGGCACATCGGTCGGATCGGCGGGCCGGACCAATGTCGTGCCCGCCGGGCCACGGTTGTCGTAGTAGGCACCGTAGCTGCGCACGGCCCGCCCGACGGTGTCGTAGAAAATGTCGGTGAGGATCCGGCCTCCGGAGGGCGACGGCGACTGGGTCTGCCGGCTCCGCAGCATCCCGTCGAGCAGCGCGTACGTGGTGACGTAGCCACTGCCGCTCGGTAACAGCTTGGCCGTGGTCACCACGGTTGGGGCATCGTTGCGCAGCAGGTACGCGAAGGTGAAGTTCGCCGTCTGGGTGGCCCGGTCGCGACCCGGTGTCCAGACCGCCGTGAGTCGGCCGAGGCCGTCGTACGCCAGGTCGGTGCGCTTACCGTTGGGATCGACGGTCGATGTCGGTGACCCGAATGCCAGGTCGAGGTTCGCCCGCGTCTCGTGCAGCAACGGGTTCGTGTCCGTCCTCGCCGTGACCGGTCCACCGGTCGAGGGAGTATAGGCGGTAAGCGTGTGACGGTTCAGCGCATCCCAGGTGTCGACGGACCGGCCGTGGGCGTCGTACGACGTGCCGGATACCGTGACGAAAGTCGGGTTCCCGGCGTTCCACGCGTCGGCCTGCTGGACCAGGGTCTCGTCGCCTTTGCTGGGCGCAGTACCCCAAGCCTGGTTGTCGTAGGACGACTTCACGTCGGAGATGACGTCGTTCTCGTCGGCCACCGGCTGCGCACAGCCGACCGCGAACCGCTGCTCGCGGTGCTCGGCCTCGACCACCCACGCGGTGGTGTTGCGGGGTTCGTAGACGGTTCTCGTGCACTGCTGGTCATCGGTCACCGCCAGGTCGCCCTCGTCATCCACGGTGATCGGCATGCCGTATCCGTCGAACGACGTCGTGACCCGGGTCTGCCGGGCCGGCCGGCCGCCGTCCAGCGCCGTGCGGTTGACGACGATCGCGGTGTTGGTGAACCGGGCGTGCACGGTGTCCCCGTTGATGGTCCGCGTGGCGGTCGGCGCGGAGGCCCACGGCGTGTTGACCGTGGCGGACACCTCGGCGCCGCCGGGGCCGTTGTAGGTGATCTGCTCGCGAACCGAACCGGCCCACCAGTCCTCGTCGTTGATGCCGTCGATGACGACGGTCCGGCTACCGGTCGGCTGCTTGTCGCCGTGCATCCCGCGGAAGTACCGGGTGGTCGAGTATGTCTGCTCCCCCGGGTCGCCCATCGTCACACCGACGGTGCCGTAGCCGCGCCAAACCGACCACGTCTTGTACTCGGGACCGATGATGCCGTCGTCGTCGGTGTAGTGCCACGCCGGGTCGCCGAGATACGAGTAGTGGTACGCGACGCGTGGGCTGCCGAACGGCGGTACGCCACCGGTGTTGTCGGCCTCCATGATGTCCGTGACGACGTACTTGTGGAACCAGTCCTGCACCGGGGTGGTAAAGCCGTCCGGCTTCCACTTCACCGGATAGCAGCGCCGGTTGTTGGCGTGCGGGGTGGGCTTGGGACCGGTGGCCGTGCAGTCCGAGCCGGAGTAGGTTACCGAGACCGTTCCGCCGCTCTCGGTCCGGATGCGGGCCAGCCGGTGCCAGTTCATCGAGGTGGCGAAGTCCACGCCGTCGACCCGGTTGTTCAACGCCACCGGCGTGAACTCGACGTCGGGCATGGTGGTGTTCTGCCCACCCGCCAGACCGACGTGGGCCAGTCGATCCAGCCACAGACCCGCCCGGTTGGTGTCGCCCGGGTTCGGGAACGAGTGGGTCAGCGTCCACCGCTCCACGTTCCGCAGGGCCGACACTCCCGGGTCCCAGACCTGGGTTGTCACTGTGGACAGTCGGCGTGTGGTCCAGAATGTCGGCCCGATGTTGTCGCACGGCGACCCGGTGCACTCCTGGTCCCAGGGTGTGTCCGTCCAGTGTGTACCGTCATGGATGGAGCAGCTTGCCAGGCACCGGTCCGCGTAGCCGAGCGCCACCCGGGCCGGCGGGAGGCCGGTGAACACGCTGTCGGTGGACGCGGTGCGCTGGTCGGTGCCGTAGTCCAGGTGGTCCAGCCAACCGGCCCGCACGTAGGAGACCGGGTTGGTGGTGGCGTTGTTGCGGGCGTACTTGTTCGTCTCCGTGGCGTACCACAGGGACATGGTGTTCTTGTGGATGTCGACGACGTAGTCGAGGTTCCAGCGCCACGCCTGGGTACATGACGAGTTCGCGAACGAGGTGGCGTGGCACGGCTCTCCGGCGTGGTTGCCGAACACCGGCGCCGTCCACGTCGACGCGGTCTCCGGCTTGCCCGAAGCCCAGCCGGGCAGGCGGTTCAGGCCGAACCAGTACTGCGTCCCGTCCGTCGTCGTGACCACCCAGTGCTCGCCGTTGTCGTCCCCGTTGGCCGCACCGGTGAACCGCTGCACCCGCGAACCGTCGTCGCCGCGGAGGTGCCAGCGTCCCTCGGTGGCGTTGTAGAGCAGCTCTCCGGAGTGCCCCGCCAGCGAGAGCGTGGCGTTGTCGGTAGCCCAGCACTGGTCGCCGACGTCGAGGGAACTGTTGTTGCCGCCGGCCTTGTCGTCGTTGCACGAGCGGTACCTGCGCTCGATGTAGCCGCCGGCCGACAGCTCGAAGCCCTCGCCCACAATGGACGGTTGGTTGTTGTTGGCGGGCTGTCGGCCGTCGACGGACTGCGCCGAATAGGACAGGGTCACGCCGGGGGACGGACCGCCCGCGGCCGGGGGCGAGCGCATCGGGTAGGACCACGAGAAGTCACCCGAGCTCCCACCCGCCGACCAGGTCGACGACTGCTGCAGCGAGGTCGCCTTGTAGTCGCCCGCCGGCCCGGATGCACCGGCCGTGACCGCCAGCAGCCCTGCCCCCGGGATGGTGCCGGACACGCTGCCAGCCACCCAGTCGTTGCGCGACGGCAGCACCCGCCCCGACGACACGTCGACCAGCCTCAGCCGGCTCGCCCAGTCCGCGCCGTACGCGTTGCGGAATCCGCGATAGTCCACCGTCAACTCTGCCGCCCCGGAGACCCGCAGCAGCAGACCACGCACCCCGGCGGCCGCCGTCTGGGCACGGTCGAGCACCTCGACGCGTACCCGATCCGGCGAACCCGCGGCACGACCGACCCAGACGGGCAACCCACCGACCCGCGCCGGTGCGGCCTCCACAGTGGATACTTCGGTCGCCCCGGCCGCCGGCCACACCGGTGCGGGTCGCTGGGTGCCGTCCGGAACGGGTGGCGGGACAGGTGCGCCACCCGGTCGGATGTCCACGGTCGGCACCGGTTCGATCGGTGTCACCGCGGGCGGCTTGTTCCGGGCCGCCGGCGCGGCGACAGCCGGTGTGTCGTGCAGGGTCGTCGCGAGCGCGGCGACGAGGAGTAGCGCTATACAACGGCGAGCGGACACGACAGCCACCTCAGCTCGACGGAGGGATGAAGGTGATGGCTTCGCCGTTGCGTAGCAGCGGCTGATTCACCACGTACGGCAGGCCGTTGACCCCGGCGGCGTCTTCGATGCCGGCGGTCGTTCCGCGCGGCCAGCCGCCCTGTTCCAACGTGCCGTCCAGTGACGCGTAGTTGAACGTGATCCGCCCGTTCTCGTGCAGGATCACCTCGACGGTGACGCGTTTGTCGACGGGTTGACCGAAGACGGCCGCGTCCCGCCACTCGATGACGAACTGCCGGTTGGGCGCGGTACCGACAACCGTGGTGCGCACGGTGGCGGAGGCGTCGACCAGGAAGAGGTCGGCCCAGTAGGGCGCGATCACCCCGTTGGGTGCGGCCGTGTTCGGCATCGGTGCCGGGTCCGGCCGGCTCTCGCCGGGATTGGTCACGTAGATGGCGCCGTTGGTGTCCACCCAGATCGAGGTGTACTGCTGGCCGTAGAGCCGTACCGGGAACGGCAGCGTCAGCGGTGCGACGACGTCGTCTCCGGTGAGCGTGAGCACGGTGGTGTTCGCCGGCACGAACGGCGTCGACGTCACCTCGCAGGTGTAGCCGTACCCGTCGACGCGCCGCGCGACCGCGAACTGTACCGTGACCGGCGCGACGAGCTCGAGCTGCTGTACCTCCGCCGCGCGGCCGCACGGACCGCCGATCTGCGCGGACACCGAATAGTTGCCCGGCACGAAGTACAGCTGGTATGTGCCGTTGGCGGCCGTCGTCGCGGACGGCGCACCCGTCCCCAGCGACACGGTGGCCCCGGCCACGGGTGCCCCGGTCACCGCGTCCACCACCGTGCCGGACATCACCGGAAGCTGGGGCGAGGGGTGGAACACGATGGACTGACCCGAGGCCAGTACCGGCTTGGCGAACGAGTACTCGTAGCCGCCGAAGCCGATCGGGTCCTCGAGCCCGACCGCGGCGTCCGCGCCCTGCTCCAGCGAGCCGGACAGGCCCGCGTAGTTGAGCGTGATGTCGCCGCCCTCCTCGAAGATGACCTCGACGGTGACCTTCACGGTCGAGTTCCCGAAGAAGGCCGCCTCCCGCCATTCGATGACGAACCTGCGGTTCGGTGCCGCCCCGACCACCGCCGTGCGCACGCTCGCCGACGCCGGATCGATGACCAGGTCACGCCAGAACGCGGCCACCAGACCGTTGGGCAACGCCGCGTCGGGGATCGGCGCCGCCTGGTCCGGGTACGAGCTCTCGGGTGGGATCAGCGCGACGAACCCGTTGGTGGACACGTGTACCGACCCGTACGACTGGCCGTAGAACATGACCGGGAACGGCGTGGCCACCTGCAGCACGTTGTCGTCACCATTCAGCGGCAGCACGGTGCCGTCGGCCGGCACGAACGCCGCGGAGCGGACCTGGCACGAGTACCCGAAGCCATCGGTCACCGGGCGCAGCGGAAGGTCCACAGTGGAGTTCGCGAAGAGCTGGACGTCGACCGAGGCCGCGATGGCGCACCGCGTACCCAACTGGCCCGCCACGCGGTAGTTGCCGGGCTCGAGGCCGGCGAACGTGTATCGGCCGTCCGCCGCCGTCGTCGCGGTCCGCCCGGCCGGGGCCAGGTTGACCAGCAGCCCGGCGACGGGCGAGCCGGTGGCGTTGTCCCGCACGATGCCGGTCAGCGTGTACTCCTGGATCGGCACCGGGTCGCCGGGGAAGTCGAACACCACCGCCGTACCGTTGGCCAGGACGGCCTGCCGGAACGAGTACTGGATGCCGACCTCGCCCCCCGGGCTCTCGATGCCGACGACCGCCTGCTCCCCCTTCTCCGGCGCGGTATCCAGGCCGGAGTAGTTGACCGTCGCGTCGCCGTTCTCGCCGAGGAGTACCTCCGCGGTCAGCCGCGCGGTCGTGTCCCCCTTGCGGTACACGTTGCGCCACTCGACCACGAACTTGCGGTTCGGCGCCGACCCGGTCGTGGCCGTGCGCACGCTCGCCGACGCGTCCACCACCAGGTCGTCCCAGAACGCCGCGACCATCGAGTTCGGCGCCGACGGTGCCGGGATGTTCGTGCCGTCGTACGGGTGGGACCCGCCCGGGTTCGCGAAGGACACGTACCCGTTGGTGTCCACCCACAGCGTCGTCACGGCGGACTCGTAGAACGGCACCGGGAACGGCAGGCTCACCTGCGCCACCGCGTCGTCCCCGGTCAGCGATAGCACGGTGGTGTTGGCCGGCACGAACGCCTGGGACTCGATCCGGCACGTGTAGCCGAACGCGTCGCCCATAGGCGCGACGAACAGATCCTGCGTCGTCGGGCCGAGCACGGTGACGAGCGTGGCGGCGGACAGCGCACACCGGTCGCCGACGACGGCGGCGAGCGTGTACGTCCCGGCCCCGATACCGGGGAAGGAGAAAGTGCCGTTGGCGGCGGAGGTGGTCGACAGCCCGCCCGGGTCCAGCCGCACCTGCGCACCGGCGAGCGGGGCGCCGCTGACCGCGTCCCGGACCACGCCGGCGAGGCTGGCCGCTGCCCGGCCCTGGAACGCGGCGGTGGCGACGAGACTCTGGTCGCCGGTCGCGTCGACGGTGCGGGCGTACACCGTCACCGTCCCCGCGGTCGTGACGGGCACGTTCACCGTCACCGGCTGGCCCGGCGCCGGCGGCGTCGCGGTCAGCGGGGTCGCGCCGTCGCTGGCGATGCCATACCGGTACGAGGTGACGTTCGTGTCCCCGCCGGCGTCGAACCGGACCGCGATCGAGCCGCCGACGTCGGCGACCGTGCCGTTCGGGAAGGAGATCGCGGGCTTCAGCGGCCAGGACATCAGGTTGATCTGGTTGGCGTCGAGCACGGTCTGGAACACCCGGACGTCGTCGATCGTGGCGTTGAAGAAGTGGCTCGCCACGCCGGCGTACTTCATCTGCCCGATCGTCAGCCGGCCGGTCGCGTTGAAGGCGCCGTTGAGCGTAATGGTGTCGGGCTGCTGGACGCCGTTGACGTAGAGCCGCATCGTGCGGGCCTGCGCGTCGTAGACACCGGCGAGGTGCGTCCACACACCCACGACCGGAGCCGCGGTCGAGGCGACCTGGTTTCCGGCCGGCGCGTCCACATCCGGGGTGTGCGCCCGCAGCACCCACCGGCTCGTCACGTAGTCGTAGCCCATGAAGAACGGGCAGGTACGGGTACCGTCGATCGCCACGACCGGCTTGTTGTGCGTCGGTATCGAGGGCAGCTTCACCCACGCGGTCAACGTGAAGCTCGCGTCGGTACGGAAGCCGACCGGCGTACCGCCACCGGGCGGCGGGTAGGTCAGCTGGCCCGCCGTCGCCGCGTAGTCGTCCACGCCGTCGAACAGCAGCGCGGAGCCGACGCCGGCCCGCCCCGGTACGCACGTCGCGCCGGTGATCTGCAGGGTGTTGCCGTGCTGCGACCCGTCGGCCGTGCCGCAGGACGCCTCCAGGTCCCAGAGCGCCACCTCACCGGTGCCCCGGGTCACGCTGAACGTGTAGTCGACGTAGCCGGTGGACGGTCGACCGGCGGAGTCGACCGTCCACACGCGAAGGATGTTCGTCCCGTCCCAGCGCGGTGCGACGCTCACGTCCGCCTTGCGGTCCGTGGTCCGTGCGGCCACGCGGGGCGCGTTCGCTCCCGGGACGCCGAGGTCCAATGTGTACGCGTACTCGACGACCTCCTGCGGATTCGTCGCGGGCGGGTTGAAGGTGAACGTGCCGGCGATCCCCACCCCGCCGTTGAACCCGGTCGGCGGGTAGGCGCTCGACGTCACCGATCCCGGCGGGTTGGGTGGTAGGGCGTCCACGGTGAAGTAACAGACGCCGGACCACTGCTCGTCGCCGACATCGTCACGGGTGACCGCCTGCCAGGCGTACGTCACCCCGTCGGTGAGCCGGCCGGCCGGCACCGTCGGCGCCGGGTCACCGGGGTTGCCCGTCGACTGCGACACGACGTCGGTACCGTTGCGCGACGAGCTGGCCGGCCACCAGTGGAACGAGGTCGTCAGCAGCTGCTGTCCACTGTCCACATCGGATGCACGAGCGGCCAGAA
>Ga0209382_10009777_pt1 | contig 11983 bp, 10 predicted proteins | sample SoiMetdeltSBSDD5_FD_187599 | JGI IMG/M metagenome (GOLD analysis project Ga0209382, IMG submission 187599) | Bulk soil microbial communities from a Populus tree surrounding site in Tennessee, USA - Soil MetaG P. deltoides SBSDD5 (SPAdes) (version 2) | ecosystem: Environmental > Terrestrial >... | reverse complement strand
GTGTTCGTGGTGGGATCAAAGGCGCCGATCGTCGCAGTCGGCGTCGAGAGCGTCGTCGGATCGACCACCAGTAGCCCGCCGTCGCAGGTAACGGGAGGTGCATCCGCGTCGAAATTGCAGCCTGCCGGATTGCCAGCGATGACCGGCACCGACACGTAGAAGCGCTCGGTCTTGGGATCCCATGCCGGCTGCTCTATCGACAAGCCTACGCCTGCCGGGACGATCGCTGGGTCGATGAAGATCTGGGTGAGTATTCTGACGTTACTGAAACGCCGGTCGCCGTTCGCGAAGAACAGGTTCGCGAATGGCGGGTCCTCGGCGTTGTTCGCGGTGAGCAGCAATTCACCATCCGTCGTCAACGCCATTTCGTCGACCCGCGTGGTGCCCCCCGTGCTGATGCTCTGTTTAATGGCGGACGCGTCAGGCGCATCGAGATCGATCACCTTGAGCGTGCTGTCGCCGTCACCGGCGTAGAGCCACCTGCCGTGCGAAACGACACCGTCGGGTCCGGAGATGGCGTTGTTCACGGTACCGTTGGCGTTGAGCTTGGCGCCGACGAAACCGGGGATGGCCCTCTTGAAGGTGAGGTTGCGGGTGTCGATGATGTCGATGCCCGCGTTCGAGCGATCGGCCAGATAGTACTCGGCACGATCCGGATTGACCCAGCTGATGTCGTACGACTGCAGCGGGTTGCCCGGGATCTGAACCGCGGTCAGACATTGGGTCTGCGTTGTGGTCGGCGCCCCTGGACCGGTGCACTCGGCCAGCGCCGCGCCGGATGTCGCGAGGGCGCCAGCACCGAACAGCGCCGAGGCCGCGACGAGCACGGCGAGTCGAGTACGCCCTGGCGCGAATTGCGGGCGACGTCCAATTCCTGCGTGGGGTGAATCCTGTGAAGAGCCAGAAGAATATGTTGCAAACATTTCGTTGCCTCCTTTTGGTTGCTGAATCGACGGCTTATAGCCACGAACGCTTAAAGAAAGAGACAGTCGAACAACTGTTACAAATAAGGAGAGGAGTCCGGAAGAGAGTTTCGTGCGAGGCCGACTCGGTAGCCGTGGGACCGAGCCGTACCGAGTGTCGAGGCTCTTAAGAATATATTGGAACAAAGTAAAAGTAGGCTGACGAGATAAGTCGCCCGCCAAACTCTCGAAGAATAATTTGACCACGAACCCGATGGCATAAGGACCTCACCCCGCTGTTAAGCGCCACGCAGGCCTACCAGATCAAACGTGAAATGCCAAATTATTCCACGAACGTTGCCTGGAGGTTGCCCAGACATTACACTTTTGAAAGGTTTCGGCGGTTGAACGAACGGCCGCTTGTAGAGGCAATCTCCACCTTTCGATCGATGAAGCGGAGATTTTTTGTCAAAACTTGGAGTTGGAGTTCAAGTTGGTTCTTAACCCACTCCCTGTGTTGGAGGTAAGAAACGATCAAGAAGTAATGGCCCAAGGCTAAAAGCAAGATCGCAAAGGAAGCGAGAATGAGAACTTTTTCCCGCTTTGATCGTTCCCAGAACCGCTTCATAGCCAAAGTACCTCTTCTTTGAGGCTCTCATACCCTGCCTTCATCGAAAAGACAGGGATGGAGACCCTGGCGCTATTTCTTTCGCCAAGGCCTCCATCATGCAAGCCCCCTCTTCTTGGATCTTCTTGGAGAGGGTAAAAGCTTAGAGCAGTTTACGGAATGCGGCCGTAGATTCCGATGCCTCCGGACTCGTTCAATGTTGCGGTGCTGCTGGGAGGAATCGGTGTAGTTGTTAGCGGCACACAGGCGTGTTTGCGCACGATGTTATTTCCGCGAAAACAAAATCCCGCGGCGACGAAGTGGAAGGTCCTGGTCGTCAATATATGATGAAATCAAAGCTCGCGCCTATACAAGAAGAAATTTGGACTCAAGGGCGGGCGGTCGTCCCGCCCTTGAGTCGTCATTTACCTGACGATTAGTTCGTGCCAGGTTTGCCTTTCTTGTCGGGACAGACTTGGCTCTTAAAAGCGTTTGCTTTTCCGCCGCATATTCCGGGATCATGGTTCGCGCTCATGAAGATGGCGATGCAGCCGTGTCCACCGGGGCAAATGCTTGTGGCAGCATTATTGCCCGGGACGTATACCTGGTTAAAGACCGGATCAGCCGCAACCGAATGGGAGCCTGCCGCCGTCGCCGGGCTGGCATCCTCGTCGATGGTATCCGGTTTCTGGTCGACGACGCCGAGTATCGGACCGAGCGTGGGCAAAGCGAGGTTGTGGTTACTGCCGGCAAGGAAATAATGGTTATTGCCGGGATTGTACCAAACTTCGTCGTTACCGTTCAGGCCGGCTAGGCTCCGCACCAAGTCACCGTTGCGTTCGTTGATGATCACCGATCCTTTCCCTGCATTGCTGCAGCCGAGAAGGATTTCTCGGTTTGGCCCAATCGCCAGTCCTTGGGGTCCGAGACAATCAGCGGTGGCTGGGGTAAAGCCAGGCATGCCTGGGGTACCGGTTTGTGGGAGAAAACCAAAATCAATGGAAAAAACCTTTTCCACCATCCTGGATGTTGGGTCGATCTCCAGCACGGCACCGGGCTGAGTGTTACTTCCAGAGCCGTTCACTTCCGGGACGGCCAGATAGAATTTTCCAGTCCGCGGGCTCCACTGGCACTGCTCGATGCCGTTTGTAGCTTTGACATTCTGCGCATTGGGGTCCGTGCCGTCCAAACTGAGCGGCTTCCCGAGGATCTCGTAGGTGTTCGTGGAGATGAAGGTGAGGAACAAGTCCGAATCATCGTCATTGGCCACGAGGACCACGTGATGCTGTGGATCCTCGCACAGCTCGTCGGCTCTTCTGTTACCGCCGTTATCGATGGTGTGAGTTACTTCGCCCGTCTTAAGGTCTATGACCAGTATACGGCTCGTTTGCGTTGCGGGGGTCGCGCTGGTGGTACACGCGTTATTTTTGGCGGGGGTACCACACAAAACGCCATCGGCTGCCCAGACTTCGGTGTGGTTATTGGCGGTGATCACGCCGTTCGGGCCCGAGGTGTTGGTACCGGCTTGAACGCCGAGGAATGCGCCCTTTGCAAGCTGGTTTATCGAGTTAATGCTTGTTTTGACCTCATCGACTGTTGAGTTGGTGCGGTCGGCCAAGAAGTAGCGCCCGATCTTCGGATCAACAAAGCCAATATCGAAGGAATTGAGGCCACCCGGCACGTCTATTCGACCAACGTTTAGAAAAGTCTCTTCCTGCGCGAAAGCCGTTCCGTGAACCATCGTTGCGCCGGATGTCAGTAGAGCCAACAAAATAAATACCCAATATTTTATGTACACATTTGGTATGATTTTCATATTCTCTCCTTTGAGAAGTAATAGATGTGGAATACTAAGCGAAAGGACAAACACTCAAGGAGGCAGCGAAGATCAGCCAGGAACCGAGTCTCGCGGCAAGCTGACGTCATAACCAAGAACATACGGAAATCACTTTCTCTACTGTTCTTATCGTTTTGACTGTTTTCATTGTTGCCTCCCTTAAATGTGACGTATCAAAAAATTTGCATCGTCGGTTAACAGCCGCGAACGCCTGAGAAAGAGGCGATCGAAGCTGTTTTTAAGTCATCAATGAAAAAACTGCTGTTACCAATAAGGAGTGGAGTCCGGAAGAGAGTTTCGTGCGAGGCCCACACGGTAACCATGAGACCGGGCCGCACCGAGCGGTGAAGCCCTTAAGAGTTCGGCCCAATAAAGCCGAGCACATAGTCCTGATTGATCTGTAAAAAGGATAGAGGTGTGGCCCCAGCTCTCAGACTTTTCAGGGGAATAGTTCAGCGGGATGGCATCGGGAACCTCGGCCACGATCGCAGCTCTTTCCACCGCGGCCAGCAGCCGAGAAAAGTTCGACCCATCAAGATCGAGTACATCAAAGAGAATGTAGGAAAAGACCAGGAGTACACAAACGACATGCGTTGCACGCCAGAATATCGAGGAATGAAAAGGACGACGACCCGACAGCATCACCATTGGAACATCCACTCAATGGGACATACAGCGAAAAACCTGCTCAAGGATGAGGGGGAAGGGGAACTCGCGAACCCCTTCCCCTTAACTATTTATGCATAACCCACGAATCATTTATCGCACACACCGTCTCGACTTTTTCTTCTACAACCAAGGGGCCGATGGATCTTACCGATCATCACCAGGCCCACGATTCGCGAACTAGCGATCGACAACACGGATTGTCCCTTTCGCCACCGGTGTTCCGCCCGCCGCCAAGAATACCGTCCCGCCGATTAGTGCCTGTCCCTTCAACACGCCGGCGCAGATGGTATTCGTCCCAGATGCCTCGCAGTCCAACACCTCATTACCAATTGTCGTCGTGATATTCAGCAAGGCCGGATCTGTGGGCACGTTAGTAAGCCTGGCTCGTACAAGGTGGCCATCTAAAATCCGGACTCTTCCGTTCCCCTGTAGATTGGCAGCAGACTCTTCTACTAGCCTCGGCTGGGCTAGGGGAGCTGGGTCGTGCCAGGCAAGCACGCCTGGCGCTCCAGTATTAGGACTGTTCGGATCGGCTGGGAATTGCCGTACTCCGACATAGATGGTGTTGCCGAAAGGATCGACGCCTATGCCATGTCCGTTCCGCCCAGAGCACTCCACTCCTACTAGAGTGGCTATCTGGTTAGGTTTCCTGGGCGCGGCAAATACGCCGACGACCGGAAAGGCGTTGGTTGTGTCTTGCGGGCAAGCATCCACGCCGCTGATCGTGTTCGAGCTCGAGGCGGTATACCAGCGGCGCACATTCGGATTAAAGACCTCGATATCGGTGCCAGTGACCTCAGGAAAAGTTGTCAGGATGGCGCCGTTACGGAGATCCATCAGTATTTGCGGGCCGGGATTGGCGCACCCTATAATCGCCGTGTTGGTCAGCGCATCGATATCGATCCCGCGGGGATCGCAACCGGGAGTTGGGAAGGTGGCCGCAATGGCCGCTGCACCACTCTGCGTCGGGTCAATGCGCAGCACGGCATGGTCAGGGACAGCGCCGGGGACGGTGGCGTAGACGAAGCCATCGACCGGGTTGAAGCGCGGTTGCTCCACAGTGCCGGGCAACGGAATCTGATCCACAATCTCATTGTTGACCAGATCAACGACCGTCACGAAAAACGGCGCCTCGGTGTTCCCCACATAGGCCCGCTGGTTCAGCGGATCATAGTCCAACTCGTCCGGGGCCAGCCCCGCTGGCAGCGCGAGCCCTCCTGGCGGGGTGAACTGTCCCAGCCGTAAGTCAAAGATAAAGATGTGATTGAGGAGTTGTGTTGTGGTGCCTATGACATTGGACCGATCAGTAATGACGAGCTTGTGCAAGTCGGGGGCTACGAGCACACCACTCGGACACGACCCCCCTCCAGCAGTGCCGAGACCAGTGCAGGTCGGGACCACAATGGTGCCGATATAGGTGTTGGTCCGTGTATCGATAGCGCTGACGCCGAAATTGGTCCGGTCAGCGAAGTACAGGGTGTGGGTCGATGGATCGAAGGAGAACACATCGGTGCTGGCTTGGGTATTCGCGGGAAACCCTGGTGCGCCGGACGTCCAGGTGGGAATGGTAAGGAGCTGCGGCGCTTCTAACCCCGCCAACGGTGTGGGCTGAGCTAGCGCTTTTTGAGCGACTCCGAGTCCCAATGAAAGCACTAGGACAATCGACAGCACGAAGTAAATCTCTCTAAGATGTTTTGCAATTTTTGTATATCTGAAAATTTCCATATAGCCTCCTGTTTTTGCCGGTAAGAGTTATCTCAGTAGAAGAATCGGAAAAACATTTAGCCACAGAGAAACTAGTCGGGAAGGGAGTTCCGCGCGAGCCCCACTCGGTAGCCGTGAGATCGGGCTGTACCGAGCGATGAGGTTTTCAAAGGTTCGTCCCAAGGCGGCCGACTATATTCTGCTGATCTCTCCGTAAACCGGAGCGACATATCGCCGCCGAGTTCGGACTGTTCAGGAGAATAATGAAGATGCGCGCCCGAGGGTACAACAGCCACGATAACGGTTCTTTTCATTGGAGCCATCAGCCTAAGGAAGCTCGACCCGTCGAGGTCAAGTACGTCGAAGAGAATATAGAAGAAAACTAGAAGTATGCTGGCGACATAAGTCGCCCGCCAAACTATTGAGGAATGAATCGACCACGAACCCGATAGCATCAGATCCCTCACCCCGTTGTTAAAGCGCCACGCAGTCGTACCAGATCAGACCAAAAAATGCCAAAATATTCCAAGAACATTGCCTGGAGGTTAATCAAACATTACATTTTGGAAAGGTTCGGCAGTCGTTACAACGGGTGTTGTCTACTGCGTGTGAGGCGGTCAGAAGTTGACCTTGATCCCGACGACCAGCTCTGGACCTATGCTGGCTTTGATGTGATTCGAGACCTTTTGATTGTCTTCTTCGTCGATCCGGTCGTACCCGATCCCTAGGTACGCTATTCCACCGTGATCATGGCGGCCCCATAGTTGATACCCCACTGTTAAATCAACAGACAGCAGTAACGGTAGGGTTGAAAATGGCAAGGAACTGAGGACGCCTGCAGAAACCGAAAAAGGTCCTCCAGGAATCCATTCCGATTTCAAACCGAGTTGAGGGGCAGCTTTCGCGAAGCTACGCGAAGCGGAAAGACCGGGTGTGCCGTTTAAGTTATAATCAAAGTTTAAGAGAGCAAAACCTATCGCGGGATAGAATGAAACAATGGACCCTTCGTTATTATATTTGTAAGCAAAGCGGTATTCGTAGCCGAGACCATACCAATCCAACCGCGTATTGCCGCTGATATGAGTACCCGCTGGAAAAGTTGTCCCATTGCTGATTAAAGTTGTATCGAGATCATCCGAACCTGAGAGCCTTATGATGCGCGCAACGCCATAAATATTGTGATTGTTCCAGCCTAATGTTACGGACGGGGCGCCAATGGCTGCCTGGTTGATGCCTATCTCATCGAATTTTGGTCGCTCATTGCTTGTGGTACCGACACCGCCGCCTCGAGGAATCTGTACAAAACCCCCTATGTTGCCATATCGAAATTGGCCATCGACGGATGCATGAAAGCCAGTCTCTCCGGGATCCTGAGCCCAAATTTCGCTACAACCGAAGGCGATTATTCCAACGAAGAACGAAGTTCCAAGTAGCCACATTTTCGATGTCACGTGACATGACCTCCGTTCGGAATTTGGGCAATTTTTACCTTCCGTTGCGGAAGGGACTTTCACTAGTCCCGGTGGGTGGTCGTAGCATCCTGAATAAAGAGAGTGTGTCTTTCTCAGATCTCAGAAACGCACTATAGCCGGTTAATCTTACTTGAAACTTTCACGTGCATTACGTTTGTGAAAGATTCGAACGCGGAAGAGAGGGAGAATCAGCCAATGGGAACGGGGGTGGTTGGGAAATAGAGCGTGAAAGCAGAACCGGCACCGGGTACGCTTTGAACTTCGATGCGTCCCTTATGGGCTTGGACCACGGCCTTGACTAGACTTAAACCTAAACCCAGTCCCGGCTGCGAGCGGCTCTTATCGCCGCGGTAAAGACGATCCCATATCTTGGGAATGTCCTCGGGCGAAATACCGACGCCGGTGTCTTTGACGAGGATCACGGTCTGATCTTGCTCGTGATAGGCGTCGATAGCGATACTTCCACCGGACGGAGTGTATTTGATCGCGTCGTCCACCAGATTGGCCAGGACTTGGCGCATTCGGTTGCGGTCTGCGGTCATAGCGATGTTTTTGGCGCAGTTGACAGATATAGCAATATTTTTGTCTTCCGCCACATACTCATAGAGCGCAACGGTATCTTCGATGAGATTCGAAATGTTGACCGGAACAAGGCTCAGCTTCATGGTCCCCGTTTCCGCCTCTGAGATGTCCATGAGGGTGTTCAAAAGCGTCAGAACCCGCTCAGATTCTTCAAGACAATCAGCCAGCGCCTCCTCGTAATGCTCCCGACGTTGATCCGATTGTAGGGTCGTCTCAGCGATGCCCCGTAGTCTTGTCATGGGTGTGCGCAGATCGTGGGCGACGTTATCCAATGCTTCTCTCATCCCCTCGATCAGGCCCTCGATTCTTTCCAACATCCGATTGAACAGCCCGGTTAGCTCATCTAGTTCATCACCAGTCCTTCCAATAGGGACGCGGGCATCCATCTTTCCGGTATCGACAATTGACTGCGTCGTATGGATAAGATCACGAATGGGTCGCAACGCTCGAAACGCGAGAAACGCCCCTCCCGCTAGGCTGATCAGAATCATCGGTATCATGATGCCCGCTAGAGTATTGCGAAAATGTTCCAGAATCTCTTTCCGGTCCTCGAGGTTCTTGCCGACTTCCAAGAGATAGCCGTTGGGGAGATACCCGAAGGTAATCTCCAATACGTCGCCGCCTTGTTTAGCTGGAAAATACTGCCATTCCCCCTCGATGGGCTGGTCTTGGAGGGGCTTGAGATTGAACCGGTCCCAGAGTTGGGGACTACTTGAGAAAACAATTTTGTCCTCCGAATCAAGTATGCGGACGAAGAAGTGAGTGTTCGGACTGGCCTCTCGACCATCCTCTATCGCCTTTTGGATGGCGGGAATTCCGCCTTCTTCGGCCAGAAATAGGTACTCCTTGAGCTTCAGCTCAACATCTTCCCGATTGTCTTGAATGTGTGTGGAGAGGAAAACGTATGAGACGATGAACAGGATGACAGAGCTCAAGATGAAAATCGTCGAATACCAAAGAGTCAGGCGGACGCCGAGTTTTTTTCGCGCGCGGTTAAGCAATTTTAAGGGCATACCCCACTCCTCTGTGGGTGTGAATGAGTTTATTCTTAAAGTCCCGGTCCACCTTATTACGCAGCCTGCAGACCAGCACGTCCACCACATTGGTTTGCGGATCAAAATCGTAGCCCCAAACGTGCTCCATAATCATATTCTTCGACAATACCCTGCCCGGGTGGCGCATAAGGTATTCTAGTAGAGAAAATTCGCGGGGCTGCAAGTCGATTTTCGTGCCTGCGCGCACGACCTCTCGTGTCAGCAAGTCCAGCGAAATCTCACCGGCCGTCAGTCGAGTAGGCTCAGTCACGTTGCCGGTTCTGCGGATGAGCGCCTGTACCCGCGCTAGAAGCTCGGAGAAGGCGAATGGCTTGGTCAGGTAATCATCGGAGCCCACTTGCAATCCTTTGACCCGATCATCCACAGAACGTTTTGCGCTCAGGATAATCACGGGGGTGTTGATCTTTTTCTGTCGAAGCCGCTCGATAAGGCTCAACCCATCCAGTTTGGGCAACATGATGTCGATGACCGCCACGTCGTAAGATTGTGTTGTGGCCATGTGCAGACCATTTTCCCCGTCCGCTGCATGATTCACAGCGAAGCCTGCCTGCTTTAGCCCGTTGACGATAAAAGCGGCGATCTTCTGGTCGTCCTCTGCAACTAACACTCGCATGATTAGACCCCCATTGCTGCGGAGAGTATAAAATACCAGACAATAATGTGGTAACAACTAGGCCCGGTGCGCCAGGAGCCGCAGCAATAGGAACTCACCATTCGCTGATTCTCCGGGCGATCTTGAAAAAGATAAGAGCTAACTAAAAAAGGCGGACGCAAATTCAGAATACACTAGTCTGGTTATCATGAAAAAGTCACACCAAGACTAGTCCTATTGAAACAAGTCCGATTCTACTACAAACAAAACACGGGTTATCGAGGAAACGTTGCTCAAATATTTCCTGCAGATTATATTTTTGAAAGGTTGGGGGAAGGCGTGAGTTCAACAAAAGGGGCAGATGCAGTCAGATCACGTCGTAGTCGTTTTGTGTCGAGCGGAAGGAAGTACTCTCGATACGCCCTCGATTGACGTAACCTGCCGCATTGACGTCGATCAATGCGAGCATTTTGAGCTGTTCCGCAAATCCCGCTCTCTCAAAACCGACCTGCACCGGTTCCTCTACCGGCGCACGATAGGTACCAAAAACCTTGTCCCACAATGGCCAGTCGGAATAGTTGTCTGCATGCATCTCGCGTTGATGATGCAGAATGTGTTCCTCGGGCCGTTGAATGAAATAGCCAACCCAGTTCGGAGTCCTCACGTTCCAGTGCGGAAACAACGTGATAAAGAACTGGAGGACACTGACAATGGCGACCGCACGCGGATCGAGCCCGAGCAAAAAGGCAGTGACTAAAATACTGAGCGTTGTGGAAACGATCACATCGAACGGATGCGCCACCAAGGCGCTGGGGATATCGACCCGTGGAACACCGTGATGCACCTGATGCAGCATGCGCCACGCGATAGAAAAGCCGTGCTGGAAACGATGATACCAGTAAGTTATAAAGGTATTGAACACGTACCAAACTATTATACCACCGGCCACGCCCAGTGGCTCTCCATCAAACAGCCGGTGTTCGCGCAACCACTCTTTGGGAACCACTAGAGACCAAGTATTAGCCAAGGCGACAAAAAACACCATGACACCTATGCCAATCCATATCCAACCACGGTAAAACGGAAACTGCCGCGCCGGCCAGATTCTTTCGGCGCTCAACATGAGGAGTAACGTCGAGACCATGCTGGCCATCAAAAGAAATTTCAATTGGTCCATTGCAGCTAAAATATAAACCTTACAATTGTGAATAGCATACACATCGTTTGAAGAGCTACGTTGTTTTGTTGGACAACAAGACATCATAGAGGCCCTGCGCCACTACGCGGAACTTGAAAGATGATTCCGAACGCAATTTATCGTACGTCCCTTGCTCCGTCAGCATGTAGACGGTTTCCGGACTATTCCAGCGCTTCCAAAACGAGGCGTCATCTGTCATCCAACCGCCAGATCGCTCGTTGACTTCTAATCCGAATTGAAGATTCCCTTTCCAGCTGACGACCGCTACGGGGCGCTGCAAATAAACTGGCAGGTCTTGGTAATAGGCATGATACGATGCGACTTCATCGGAAGGACGTAATTGCGACTTTAGCACAGTCGCTAGAGCTTTAATCGAGCGGCGCTGGTCGAGAAGAGGCAGGCTGCTATTCAAGACAACTAAGAATAGCGCCCAAGCCAGGGTCAGAGATAAAAAGCCCCAGCGAAAAAGCGCGTCTATTACCGAGCCCTAATACCAGGGCCGAGACGCCTGCCATAATTAAGATAGCGCTCTGAGCATGGATGTAAGGCGTTAGAGCCGATAGATCCCCGGACTCTTTCACGCGGGCTGAAGCAACCGTGCCTTCTGCAGGCACCTCCAAGGCGGGCCAATTCGAGTATCTTTCCAAATAGTGTTGAGGGCCAGCGAGACCGGCGATCACCAACAGCGAGAGCACAACCAGGAGAGTGAAAGAACCTGATGGAACTCCCGCGAGGCGAGGCGACTCCCAAGCGGCCGCGAGGTATCGGGCGATCAAGATTGCGAGGGGCGGCAACATCGGTAGAATGTAAGGAACACCTTTATAACTGGAAGCGGAAAAAAACAGAAAGACCATCAAGTCATCTTCAGTGAATCTTCCCAAAACCCGATTGTAGCAATCTATGGCCAATTTTTTTCGGCCTGTACAATTGTCTTTATACCGGAAGCACTCGATTTTGGGTTGAATGCTGACTATTAGCTCTATGCTTCGAAGCGACAACAGTTTCCAGAAGTGGGGTACAAATTCCATATCCCCATACCAATAAAGCAAATCGCGATTGGCGGCCGTTACCGGCTCGTTGTCTATGCTTTTGTAGGCTAGGGTGACGGGCACGATGATCGACCGGTTCCTCAGGGGCGCGGCCAACGGAGCCGTTTGAAACGGCAATATCCGTTCGCCATTGGTCGAAGTTCCTTCCGGAAACAAGAGAATATTTGCTTCCTGTTTAAGCTTTCCTCTCATCTCTTTAACCAAGGAGGCAACCAGATTTTTTCTCTGTCGATTAATGAAGATCGTTCCACACAGCATGTTCCAGGGGCCGATTATTGGCCAGCGTTTAACTTCCCGCTTAGAAACAAAAACGATC
>Ga0209382_10009775_pt1 | contig 11984 bp, 12 predicted proteins | sample SoiMetdeltSBSDD5_FD_187599 | JGI IMG/M metagenome (GOLD analysis project Ga0209382, IMG submission 187599) | Bulk soil microbial communities from a Populus tree surrounding site in Tennessee, USA - Soil MetaG P. deltoides SBSDD5 (SPAdes) (version 2) | ecosystem: Environmental > Terrestrial >... | reverse complement strand
CCTTCACACGATGTCGCTGTCGGCGTAGATCTGGTCGCGATCGACCAGGCGCGCACCCACCTTTTCGAAGCTGGCATCGTCGAACCAGGACCCCGCGCCGGCTCCGTGTTCGACCAGGAACTCGAGGCCCGACTTCGCCATGCGCGCGAGCGTGTCGGGCACCATCGCCACGCGGCGCTCGCCCGGGCGTGATTCCTTCGCGATCCCAACTCGCATACGTCCCCCCTGGCTCACGGACTCGACGCGGCTCGTCACGGGCCGGCCGAGTCTAAATGGCCGCCGCCCTGCGGGTCCAGCCAAACGAACACATGTCAATCCACCGCCAGCATCTCGAAAAGGTGGATCTGACTCAGGACCGCCTTGTGGAAATCGCCGACGTGGAGCGATTCGTTCTCCGCATGCGCGTTGGTGTACGGGTCCTCGACACCGGTGAGCAGCGCCGGCACGTCGCCGAGCGCGCGTGTGAACGGCGCCGCGAAGGGAATCGTCCCGCCGCAACCGATGAACATCGGTTCGCGCCCGTAGCCCTTGGCCAACGCGCGCCGGGCCTTGTCGAACACCGGTCCTTGCGGATCGGTGCACCACCAACTCGCTCCGCCTTCGGATTCGACGTGCAATTCCAAACCCCACGGCACGTGTCGCTCGAGGTGTGCGAGCATCTGCCGCCGCACCGTGTCCGGATCCTGATCCGGAACGATGCGCACCGTGACGCGTGCCCAGGCGGCATCGCAAATGATGTTCGCCGCCGAGGCCCGGTTGGAGGCCTGGATCGCGTTCACCGTGAGCGCCGGTTGGCGCCAGATCGCCTCCCATGGGCTCTGCCAGCTGCCGAGCAACTGCGCCCCCGGCAGCAGGCCGGCCTGGCGGCGAAATTCCTCCACGCTCGTCGGCAAGCTGGCGAACTCGGCATGATCGGCGGCAGAGAGCGCGCGCACGCCGGTGTCGATCCCGGGCACGGCCAGCCGGCCGTCCGCGTCCACCAATGTGGCGAGGAGGCGGGCGAGCCCCAAGGCCGGATCGGGAACCGGTCCGCCCCACATGCCGCTGTGCAACGGTCGCTCGAGCGCGCGCAGCTCGATGTCGAAGCCCACGAGACCGCGCAGCAAGGTCGTCAATGCCGGCACGCCCGTGTCCCAGTTCGTCGCGTCGGTCAGCACGATGACCTGAGCCGCGAGCTTGTCGCGGTAGGCGCGCAAGAATTCTTCGAGGTGCGACGATCCTATTTCTTCTTCGCCTTCGACGATGACCTTGACGTTGAGCGGCAGACCTCCGGTCGCCTCGAGCCAGGCGGCGATGCTGGCGGTGTGCACGACGATGCCAGCCTTGTCATCGGCCGCACCGCGAGCGAAGAGCCGTCCATCGCGCAGTGTCGGCACGAACGGCGCCGACTTCCATACCTCCTCCCGCCCCGGCGGCTGCACGTCGTGGTGTGCATAGAGCAGCAACGTCGGCTTCCCTGCCGCGTGCAACCAGTCCCCATAGACGTACGGGTGCGCGTCCCCCAAGCGCAGCACTTCGACGTTCTCGAGACCGCGCCGGCGCAGCAGCGCGGCGACCGCCTCTGCCGACCGCTCGACCTCCGCCGGTGGAAAGCCCGGGAAGCTCACGCTCGGAATGCGCACGAGCTCCTGCAGATCATCGAGATGCTGATCGCGCACCTGCTCGTAGCGATCGAGCGCGGCTTGGACCGACATGCGAGCCTCCTTCGCCTGGATTCCTGCTGCGAAGCCGTGGACGCTAGCATACAGGCGCGTCGGGATCTCGAGGCCGAATCCAAGGCCGGGCGTTGCTCCGCCCGGGAAATCCACAGCTCGGGATGGGCGGCGGCGCCAGGCGGCGAAACGCAGGCTTTGGCGTCGCAGGGGCGTCTCAGTGTTTTCACCGAGACGCGCGTGCACTGCCTCTGCATTCAACGGCATAGGCCAGCGCCTGGAAAGCTCGCGCGGCCGTGCGGAACCGAGTCAGGATGAGGTCGGGCGGGCCCGTTTGACTCCACCGCGGATCAGAGCATAATCCCGCCGTGGATCCTGTCGACACCAAGATTGTGCGATCGCTCATGACGGAGGGGCGGATCACCAACACGCGCCTCGCGCGTGCGGTTGGCCTGTCCGAATCGGCGACGCTCGAACGCGTGCGCCGGCTCGAGTCGTCCGGAGTGATTCAGGGCTATGGTGCGCGCGTCGATCCGCAGGCCGTGGGCCGCAAACTCGAAGTGATCATGGCGTTCACTCTGCGGAAGCAGAAGCCGGAGGATGTCATCCATTTCGGTAACGCCATGACGAGCATGGACGAGGTCCTCGATTGCGCCCAAGTTCTCGGGCGCTTCGACTTCATCGCGCACGTCGCGCTGCAGGACGTGCCCGCCCTCGAAAGTTTCATTCACGACAAGGTCATCCCCCTCGGACTCGTCGATCGCATGGAGTCGCTCACCGTCCTGAAGACCCTCAAGCGCGCACATCCGCCGCTCCCCCTGTCAGAGGCCTAGCGCCCCCCGCCTGCACCCGTCACAATCCACTTGGCCCTCGCTTGATTTCAGGCGGCTCCTCTCACGCTGTCGCAGGAGACGATCGGAACGAGATCGGGTATTCTCTGGGCAATCGACGGACAGTCCGAGGTCGAGGTCCTCGGGCAGGGAAGAGGTGGATCGATGCAAAAGCGGATCGTCTGGGCGTCGATGCTCGCCCTCGTGCTTGCGGCTGGCTCCGAAGCCCAAGAGAAAAAGGCCGAGCACAAATACATCGGCGTCAAGAAGTGCAGCATGTGTCACAAGGCCGAGGCCAAGGGCAACCAGTTCGGCCAATGGCAAGCTTCGAAGCATGCGAAGGCGTTCGAGACTCTGGCCGGCGCCAAGGCGCTCGCCATCGCCAAGGAAAAGGGGCTGGCGAAACCGCCGCAGGAAAGCCCCGAGTGCCTGAAGTGCCACGTCACGGGCTATGGGAAAGCGGCAGAGCTGTTCGACGCCACCTTCGCCAAGACCGATGGCGTCCAATGCGAGAGTTGCCACGGGCCTGGTTCGGACTACCAGAACATGAAGGTGATGAAGGACCGTGCGGCCTCAGTGGGCGCGGGCCTCGTCATTCCCGACGAGAAGACTTGCACGGTGTGTCACAACGCGGAGAGCCCGTCATTCGTCGGTTTCGACTTCAAGAAGCAGTGGGCGTTGGTCTCGCACCCGAACCCGCTCACGGGTGCGGCGAAGTAAAGGCCGGCGGATTTTGGGAAGGCCGCAACCGGCCTTCCCTCCCTGTACCCACGCAGCGGGCGACCCGGCTTCAGCCAGCCCGGCCTTGGACGATGCGCACCGATCCGCTGCCCGTCGAGAGCTCGACGCGCGAGGTCCCCGAGCCGACGGTGAAACGCGCTTCGTGCCGCGGCTTGCGTCCCAGGTCGACCCCTTCCACGTCCACGTCGATGCTGCCGCTGCCGGTGTCGACGTCGAAAACCGCCGACACCTCTCGCGGCAAATGCAAGCGAATGCCGCCGCTCCCGGTGCTGACCTCGAAGCGCCCCGAGCCCATGCGCACGAGCTCGAGCCCGACGCTGCCGCTGCCGGTGTCGATGAGCACGCCATCGGCCTCGATCGCGCGCGCGCGCACACCACCGCTGCCTGTATCCACACTCAGCTCCTCGGTGCGCGCGTCCTCGACCTCGACGCCGCCACTGCCGGTATCGATCAGCAGCTCGCGCGCTTCGATCCCGTGCGCCGTCACACCACCGCTGCCGGTATCGATCGTTACCCGTCGCGCTCCCTCCACGTTGGTGACGTCGACGCTGCCGCTGCCGGAATCGACGTCCACGTCCCCCTTCACATCCTCCACTTGCACGGCGCCGCTGCCTGTATCGGCGCGCAGGTGGCCATCGAGCCCGGTGACGACGATCGTGCCGCTCTGGGTGTCGAGATCCAACCCACCGTGGATCGCGCTCGCTTCGATCGCGCCCACGCCGAGGAGCACCGCGAGATCCTTCCCGGCGGGAAGAGAGACGACCACATCGGCCCACACCTCGATGGCGTCGCGAAACGGTTCACCGCGCACTTCGATCTCTCGACCTTGCAGCATTTCACTCAGCCAGCTGCCGTCGTCGTCCCGGGTCCGGAATCGGGTGCGGCTGTTGCCACCAAGCGGCGGATAAACGAACCGCTTGTGTTCGTCCACTGGGAACTGAATCACGAGCTCGGCTCGCGATCCCTTGTGCTCTTCGAATCGCAACTGTTCCGGTGTGGCATCCCTGCCATCCACGGTGACGCGGACGCGGATGTCGGAGCCGGTGTGCTTCTCGATTCGCACCATCCCGATCAGGTTGGCCAGTCGCAGCTGGTCGGCGGTGAAGCTCCACTCGCGTTCCAGGGCCGCCGCGGCACTCGGGGCCGGGCCGGAAAGCCACAGCACGCCCGCCAGGAGAGCGGCAGAAATGTTCAAGCTGTTGACAACAATAACTTTACGCACGATTCGACCCCCGCTGGATCGAGACCCCCGCGACATGCACGCCTTCGAATGTATGAGACGCGTACGCCAGGACGAAGGTTGCCATCGGCTTTGACTCCCGCCATGCGTTCCCAAAAGCCGGCTCGGTCGGATCGAGGCTCCGCACGGAAAATTCCTCCCTCGCGACTCCGCTCGCTACTCGACCGAGGAGGGCCCTCGGGACCGAAACATGGCGTCGTGTTCGCTCTGCGCGTCGATGCGCGACGAGGTGCAAATGAGCTGCGTGCCCTCGATGGCTGCGCGCGGCGTTCGGATTTGCTAGGATCGCCGGCGCCCACGACCGCCGAGGACGAATCGCGGCCCAGCCCGAGGTCGACGCAAAGCGAAGTGGAGTCATGCCCGTCGAAGCCATGAGCCGGCCCGCACTGACGATGCTCTCGGAAGACGAGGCGATGTTTCGTGACGCCATCCGGGACTTCGCCCAGGGCGAAGTGGCCCCCCGCGCGCGCGCCATGGAGGAGGCCGGTCGCTACGACGAGACTCTGATCCCGAGCCTTTTCCAGATGGGGGTCATGGGGATCGAGATTCCCGAGGCGGAGGGCGGTGCCGGGGGCAGCTTCTTCCAATCCATCCTCGCCGTGGAAGAAATCTCGCGTGCCGACGGCGCCGTGGGCGTCCTCGTGGACGTGCAGAACACCCTGTTCAACAATGGCCTGCTGCGCTATGGCAGCGAAGAGCAGAAGCGTGCCTTTTGCCGGCGCGTGGCGACGGACACGGTCGCAGCCTATGCTCTCTCGGAGGCCGGCTCCGGTTCGGATGCCTTCGCGCTGGCGACGCGGGCGGAGAAGCAAGGCAAGAGCTGGGTGCTCAACGGCCGCAAGCTATGGATCACCAATGCCGGCGAGGCAGGGGTGTTCCTCGTTTTCGCCAATGCCGACCCCGCCAAGGGTTACAAGGGCATCACCGCATTCCTCGTCGAGAAGAACGACCCGGGCTTCGGCCTCGGCAAGCGCGAAAGCAAGCTCGGGATCCGGGCCTCGAGCACGTGCGAGCTGGTGCTCGATGCCTGCACGTTGCCGGAGAATCGCGTTCTCGGTGAAGTCGGCAAGGGCTACAAGATCGCCATCGAGATCCTCAACGAAGGCCGCATCGGCATCGGCGCCCAGATGCTCGGCATCGCCGGCGCCGCTCTCGAGAGCGCCAAGAAGTACGCGCAAGAACGCGTGCAATTCGGCAAGACAATCAACAGCTTCCAGGCCGTGCAGCATCAGCTGGCCTATTGCGCCACCAAGCTCGAGGCCGCGCGCCTGCTAGTATACAACGCGGCGCGTCTCAAGGACTCCGGCGAATCCTTCCTCAAGGAAGCCGCCATGGCCAAGCTCTATGCCAGCGAGGCCGCCGAGTTCATCACCTCCGCGGCGCTCGAAATCCATGGTGGCTACGGCTACACGACCGACTACCCGGTGGAGAAGTTCTATCGCGACGCCAAGATCGGCAAGATCTACGAGGGCACGTCGTTCATGCAACTCTCCACCATCGCCAAGGCCGAGCTCGGCGAGTGAGCTCCGGCCCGTGCCCGGCGATGCCGAGGTTCGCATCAGCGTCAGCGGTTGCACGGTTCTCGCCTCGAACCACGCGCGTTCGTTGTGTGCCTGCAAGTCCCGCAGAAAGGCGAACAACGCCGGCGTGAAATGCGGTTGCTTCGCCATCCCGACCTCAGCTCCCTTCGTCTGCCGACCGTCGGGACCCGGCGCGCCCGATCCTGCCGCGCTCCGCCTCGCCAGCCGTTTACTCTGGATCTCCCATCCAAGCCGAGGGGAAGACGCTTCCCGCCCTGTGCTACGTTCGTGGGACCGAGACCCGCAGGAATTTGAAATGTAACCTCTCGTCTTCTGGCGTGTCTTCAGAACCGGAGCGGGGACGCTCCGGGACGGATCCGGAGGCCATGGGCAAGGAGCACGATCCGAGCACCGCGACCCTCTGGCTCGAGCGCCTGCGTCCCGAGTTGTTGGCGTGGTTGCGCCGGCGGTTGCGCGACGCCGACACGGCCGAGGATCTGTGTCAGGAAACACTGACACGTTTCGTCGAGCATGCGCCCGATCTCCGCGAGCCCGACAAAGCGCGCGCATACGTGTTCCAGACCGCGCGCAATCTGCTCGCCAATCACTTTCGCGATCGCCGCAGCATGCTGCAACTGGAGGTGCTCGATGGCGGATTGGATCCGCGACAGCGCGCCGACTCGCCGCAAAGCGATGCGGAGCACAGCCAGTTGCAAGAACACCTGCAGAATCTCTTGCTGGCGCTGCCGCCCGATCAGCGCCTCGCCTTCGAGCTCGGCGTGTTGCAGCGCCTCGCCTATGCCGAGATCGCTCGCGCTCGTGATTGGAGCGTGGCGAAAGTGAAGGTCGATGTGTACCGGGCGCGCAAGACATTGGCGCATGGGCTGCGAGAGTTCCGCACCGGCACGCGCCCCGTCGCATCGCACCGACGAAACGTGCTGACGCCGAAGGAGACAAGATGAACTCGTGCTCGAGCTTCGAAATGACGCTCTCGGCGCTCCTGGATGCTGAGGCTCCACGTGCCGACATCGCCCCGGCACTTTCCCACCTGCTGGATTGCGCTGCGTGCGCGGACTTCGTACGGCAGTGCGCTCTCTTGGAAAACGCGGTGAGCGGGTGGAGTGCGGCATCGGTGCCCGATGCTCCGCTCCAAGACGATTCCCCGGCGTTCGAAGTCCTCGGACACGCCAAGCCCGGGGCCTGGCGGTGGGCGCTCGCAGCCGGCATCGTGCTGGCGCTCGGATTGTGGGCCGGCAGTGCCTGGCTGCGCTCCACGGACTACCCACGAGCTTGGCCCACTGCGATGACCGACGAGCGCTTCGCTTCCATCGCGACCGAGGTCCTCCAAGCCGACCCGCGCTATCGCAGTGCGCTGCGCGAGGCACTGCGCGTGGAAGCTGGATGGGAGGAGGAAGGTTCGCTCGACGCGGACAGCGAGTCCGAGAATTCGCGCGCCGGCAGCGAGGACGTCCCAAGCGCCATCGACTTCACCTCGTCCGATTCGCAGGCAGCGGAACTGCCGCGCTGAGCCTGAACCTCGACCGCGACGTCGTGGTTCCTCGCGCGCGAATCTGGCTCGGAACGGGAATCGAAAAACGTATGCAGTCACAGAGTGATCGAACCGCCCCGAAGGAGTCGAACATGCCGAAACCAAGGAAGCGTCCCCGAGATTTCAATTGCCTCGCTGCCGCAATCGTGGCCGCCGTCTCCTGGGCCGTTCCGGTTCCGGGGATGGAATCGTACGCCATCGACAACTCCGGCTTCCTGTATGGCACGGTGAGCACGCGTTCCGGCAAGGAGTATCATGGCTTCTTGCGCTGGGGAGACGAAGAGAGCTTCTGGGACGACCTTTTCCACTCGTCCAAGGAAGAGCTGCCCTATCTCGAGAACCGGTCGGATGACGAGCGCGAATCGCGCCGCCGGCGACCTTATCGTTTCTTCGGCCACGAGGTGCATGTCGGCGACGACGACGCACGCATCTTCATCTGCCGATTCGGCGACATTGCGGAAATCGAAGTCCTGCGCAACGATCATATCGAAGTGCACCTGAAGAGCGGCGTGGTGATGAAGGTGCGTGGGTACTCGAACGACGTGAGCGACGCCATCCATGTCCTCGATCCCGAGGTCGGTGGCATCGAAGTCGAATGGGACCGCATCGAGCGCATCCGCTTCGCGGCCGCGCCCACCGGGGCCGACCCCGGCGTCACCCGCTTGCACGGCACCGTCACCACCGATAGCGGGGCCTTCGAGGGCTGGGTGCAATGGGACAAGTCGGAATGCACGAGCGTCGATCTCTTGAACGGTGAATCCGAGGACGGCAAGGTGGAGATCCCGATGGGTCGGATCCGCTCCATCGAACGCCTGTCGCGTCGTGCATGCAACGTCACGCTCGCCGACGGGCGCACCTTGCGCCTCGAAGGCTCAAACGACGTCAACGACGACAATCGTGGCATCGTGGTCGAGGACGAGCGCCACGGCCGCGTCACCATTTCCTGGCGCGCCTTTGACAAGCTGACCTTCAGCCAGCCTGGTGCCAGTGGGCGCGGCTACGCCGCCTACCCGCCGCTGGGGCCGCTCGAAGGCAGCGTGCACACCACCGACGGCGGCACCCATCGCGGCCACATCGTGTTCGATCGCGACGAGGAAGCCGGATGGGAAATGCTCAACGGTTCCCATGCCGACATCGAGTACGACATCCCGTTCGCCCGCATCGCTTCGATCGAACCCGGGCGCCACGACGAAAGCCGCGTCGTCCTGCGCGGCGGCCTCGTTCTCGAGCTCGAGGATGCCCAGGACGTGAGCGAACGCAACGCCGGCGTCTACGTCGTCACACCCGGTCGAGGCGAGCCGCAGTTCTTCGAGTGGTCCGCGATCGAGCGCATCGAGTTCGAGCCCTGAGCCGGTTCAGCCGTCCGCGGCCGCGCCTCGCCCGGCCCTCGATCCTGTCTCGACCCCTCATGCCTGCGCCGACACCGGTGGTGCCGGCGCGGGGGCGAGTCGAGTGCGTCGCAGCCGCCGGATCTGCACCTTGGGTGATTCGAAGATCGGCAGGATCCTGCAGGCGACACCGAACAGCGCGAAACCAATCGCCACGATGCTCATGGTGACCGCGACTTCCATCCAGCTCGGGAAGTAACGTTGGCCGGTGCCCAGCTCGAGCCCGGTGATGCCGACGTTCAAGCGATTGAGCACGAAACCCGAGACGACCGAGGCCGCGCCCAGGAACAAGGTATTCGGATTCTGGCGCCAGCGCGGCACGGCGAAGAGCACGATGGGGACGAGGGCACCCACGATCATCTCGGCGGCGAAGGTGACAGCCGGCAACGTCTGGGCCCCGAGGTGCTCCCAGGCGCCACGGAACGCCAGGTCCTCCAGCCGCCACACGAGGGCGACGAGCTGCACCACGGCGACGACACTCGCCAGATGGGAGAGCAACGGCAGCTCGAGCTGCTTGCCGAACGCCTTCCCACTCAGATAGGACTCGAAGATGACCATGGCGAAGCCGACACCGAGCGCGGAGATGAAGAAGAACACCGGCAGCATCGGCGTGTACCGTGGGTGCAGCTTCTGCGGCATGATCAGGAACAGCGATCCGAGCGAGGATTGGTGCAACGTCGACAGCAACACCCCCACGATCACGAGCGGTACCGAAATGGTGCGCAGGATGCGCCGCGGCCGTTGCAGGCGCAGCTTCTCGAACACGATGGGGCTGAACTCGAGCGCCAGCACCGTGGTGTAGAGCATCACGCACCAGGCGACCTCGAACATCACCGAGTGCGGGTTGCGCATGACCAGCGGATGCCAGATGCGATACGGCCGCCCGAGGTCGAAGAGCAGCGCCATGATCACGAGCAAGTAGCCGAGGAAAGCGGTCAAGATCGTCGGCCGCAGGATCGGCTGGTAGCGCTCGATGTGGAAGATGTGCACCATCGCGGTGACGGCGAAGCCTCCCGCCGCCAGCCCGACGCCGCAGAGCACGTCGAAACCAATCCACAGCCCCCACGGAAACCGGTCGGAGAGATTCGTGCTCGCCCCCAATCCCCGAGTGAAGCGCACCCAGGTCGCCACCAGACCGGCTGCGACGATGAGCCCGAACACGCCCCTCCAGAACGTGATGCGCGGGATCGCGATGCTTGGCTTCATGACCGGCCTCCGTCTCGACTCGTGACCTGTGCCAAATGCGGCCCGGCATCGACATCGACTTCTTCCGAGCGCTCGAGCTGCATGCGGCGGTGGATGATCCACCAGATCCCGAGCAAGCCGACGCCCCCCACCGAGACCACGTTCGGGATCTTGGACAGTGCTTCCCAGGTGTAAGACGGCATCGCTCTCTCAGGCAGGTCGACCGGGAACCCGAGCTGCTCGAACGGAACCGCCGCCAGCATCAGCACGTGCGTGCCCCCGACCTCGCGTTCACCGTAGATGCGGTGCACATAGGAATCGGGAGATTCGCGAATCCGCCGGCGCGCTTCCGCCAGCAGTTCCTCGCGCTCGCCGAATGTGGTCGCCCCGGTCGGGCAGGCGGTGGCGCACGCCGTGCTCTGGCCGGCGCGCAGGCGGCCGATGCAGCCGATGCACTTCTGTACTCGCGGCAGCGTCTTGTCCCATTCGTACTTCGGGACGCCGAACGGGCAGGCCACCATGCAGTAGCGGCAGCCGATGCAACGCGACTCCTCGTAGGCCACGGGTCCTTCGGCAGTCTTGTGCAACGCCCCGACCGGACACACCGAAGCGCACGTCGGCTCCTCGCAATGCATGCACATGCGCCGGACGTACACGTCCCCCTTCGCCTCGACTACCGTCCAAGTGCGGGCCGTGAGCGTCGTCTCCACTTCACCCGGCAGGTGATTGGCCTCCTTGCAGGCATCCGCACAGGCGTTGCATCCGATGCAGCGCGTGGTGTCGATGAGCAGCGCCGCAGTCATCGACGTCCTCCTCCTTCGATTCGACCGCTCGCCCCAATCATTCTCGACGCCGCACGGTCCTTCAGCGGCCAGCGAGGAATTCGGATTCGAAACGCTCCCATGCCCCGGCGTCGAGCATCTCCATCACTCCCGTCACGGCGAGCCCGCCATCTTGGAGCGTCGCACCGGCGATACGGCTCGGGACTGCGCGCGCGAGGAAATCGCCGAGACGTGCGGCTTCATGCTGCAGCCATCCCTGTGCATCGTCGCCGATGCGCAGTCGATGCAGCTCGCGCGCCAGATGGTGCGGCCGGATGCGCAGCAGCCAGCCGCTGTCGTAGGGCGCGTCGCGCAGACGTTCCGGTTCGTGCAATAGCGCGGTGTTCACGTCCGTCACCGTCCCGGTGAGCGGCGACGCGAAGGCGACGCTCTTCGTTCCTTGATGCAGCACGAAGGCGGCATCCTCGTGCGCCAGCTCGGCACCGGCTGCGGCCGCCTCGAGACGGTCGAGCCGCCCAAGCAGACGCGAGGCAAAGGCGTCCACGCCGACGCGGACCGAGCCATTGGTCTCGAGGCTCGCCCAGGTGTGGCCGGCGCCGACGAAGACCCCCGCCGGGACGGGGAAATCGCCACCCAGCGCTTCGAGTCGCCGCGGGACGCAGGGCGCCACGACCGGACTGCGTCTGCGTGTTCGCACCGAATCCACGATCAAGAACAGTGCGATGGTGCAGACGACCAGAATCGCTGTCACAAGACTCACCTCGTCGCCTGATTGTCCCCGGCGGAACCATCGACCGCCGCAATGACTTGCATCGCAAGACACGCGCCAGATACCGGCCATTCGCATGCACAGCAAACAAGCTCAATGTGGGAGCGGTGCTGTCGAGAGAATCAACGCGGCGAGCGCTCGAGGAGTTGGCGCGCCGTTTCCGCTTGCATCGAATCTGGATACTCAGCCAGCAATTGGCGCAGCAACCGGTCGGCGGTGTCGGTGTCCCGCCGGGGGTTGAGCGGTGCACCGTACAGCTCGCTCAAGACGAGCAGGATCTCCGGCTTGAGCTCGGCATCGACGCCTGAGTCCCGTTGCAACGACTCGG
>Ga0209382_10009772_pt1 | contig 11985 bp, 13 predicted proteins | sample SoiMetdeltSBSDD5_FD_187599 | JGI IMG/M metagenome (GOLD analysis project Ga0209382, IMG submission 187599) | Bulk soil microbial communities from a Populus tree surrounding site in Tennessee, USA - Soil MetaG P. deltoides SBSDD5 (SPAdes) (version 2) | ecosystem: Environmental > Terrestrial >... | reverse complement strand
CGAGGGAAAAGTGGTTCATGCCGCCAGCGCAGCCGCCGGAGACGGCGATTGCGGAAGTTCGTGATGCCGGCGCCATGGGGAGGCCATCGTGAGTGTGCCGAACGCAGCTCAGGAGCCAGTCGGATTCTCACTCGTGCTCGGCGGGCCGTTGTATCAGCTTTTTCGCAGCGCACATCTTTCCGGGACCGGGCTTGAATTGCTCCGGCGACGCATCATCGTCATCTCGTTGTTCGCCTGGCTGCCGCTGCTCCTGCTCTCGGCGCTCAACGGACAGTTGCTCGGCGGGGACGTGGCCGTGCCTTTCCTCCAGGACGCGGAAGTTCATGTCCGGTTCCTGATCGCAATGCCGCTGTTGATCGTGGCAGAAATCGTCGTTCACCGGCGCATGCATCTGGTGGTGCGGCAATTCCTCGAGCGCAACCTAATCCCGGAAAGCGCCAGGGAGCGGTTCGATTCCGCCATCGCATCCGCATTGCGTCTACGCAACTCCGTGCCGGCCGAGCTGCTGCTCGTCGCGCTGGTCTACGGAGTGGGCGTGTTCATTGTCTGGCGCGTATACACGGTACTGGACACGAGCACGTGGCACACGCTGCCAGCCGATGGGGGCAGCAGGCTGTCGGCAGCTGGGATGTGGTACGCGTACGTGAGCTTGCCACTCTTTCAGTTCCTGCTGCTGCGCTGGTACTTCCGGATCTTCATCTGGCTGCGCTTTCTCTGGCAGGTCTCACGCATCGACTTGAATCTCTTGCCGATTCATCCGGACAGAGTAGGCGGCCTGGGCTTCCTTTCGAACACGGCCTATGCCTTCGTTCCGCTGGCGCTCGCGCATGGCGCCGTGCTGGCGGGGCAGATCGCCAATCGCATCTTCCACCTCGGCGCCGAGTTGCTTTCGTTCAAGGTCGAGATCGCTCTGGTGGTCTGTTTCGTCCAGTTCCTGGTCTTTGCGCCACTCCTGCTATTTTCGCTTCAGCTTGCCCAGGCGAAGCGGGCAGGCCTGCGCGAATACGGCACGTTGGCCGCGCGCTACATCCGCGATTTCGATAGCAAATGGCTGCGCGGTAACGCGCCGGCCAGGGAGCCGTTGGTGGGCAGCGCCGACGTCCAGTCCCTCGCCGACATGGGCAACAGTTTCGAAGGGGTGCGCAAGATGCGCGTTGCGCCGGTAACGAGGGACGCCATCGTCCAGCTCGCGGTCGCTACTGCCGTTCCGGTTGTCCCGCTGCTGCTCACGATCATGCCGCTGGAAGAACTCGTGAAACTTCTGGCCGGAATATTGTTCTAGTCTCGGCTTACTGGATCCGGCGGGAATGACCACCGAAATCGATCGCGAGCCCCAGGCTCTCTATGGCATGCTGGCCGACCGGTTCGCACAGATAGAGCGCGCGCCAGGCGTCGACATAGGCGCGGGCCAGGACGTGCACTTCCAGCGTGTCGATACGAGCGCCGTCATCGAGGCGAAACAGGATGTAGTCCATTCTTGGCGATTGAAGCCGCATCGGTAGCCGAAACTATGGACGAGGTCGGCTAAGGGAACTTGACCGTCCGCGCCAGGCGCTAGTCCTGGCGCGCCGTCCGCGTCGGGCCGCTTGTCCGATAGTCGCTAGGACTGAGCCCCGTCCAGCGCTTGAACGCGCGAGTGAACGCGCTTGGCTGCGAGAATCCCAGCGAGAAGGTGATGTCCGTGATCGAGCGGCGCGGGTCTTCGATATACCGCAACGCGAGGTCCTTGCGCGTGTCGTCGAGGAGCTCGAGGTAGGTGGTGTTTGCCTCGGCAAGCTTGCGCTGTAGCGTGCGCGGGCTCATGTGCAGCTGCTTCGCCGCATCCTCGGCAGTCCCCTCGCCGGACGAAAGCTGCTCAAGCACCGCCGCGCGGCACCGAGACACGACATCGGACTTGACGATCCGTGCCAGCTCCTCGGCGAGCATCTTGTCGAACACCGCTGCGAGTTGCCGGTTGGCCGAAGGGAGCGGACGGTCGGCGTCCTTCGGCGACAGCACGAACGCGTTCTCCTCGGCGTCGAACCGGACCTTGCATCCGAAGAAGCGCTCGTAGGCATCCGTAGCATCGGGCTTCTTGCGCCGCAGGCTCGCGGCAACCGGCCGCAGAGCCGCTCCGGCGTTCATGCGACACAGATCGAGGAGGAGCGCCATCACGATGTCGACGAAGACGGCCGCCACCGGCACGACGGCGGGATGACCGCGCTGCGCCGAGAAACGCACTTTGAGTCCTTGGCTGGTCTCGTCAGTCTGCGTCAAGCCGCGCTCGCCGACCAGGCGCGAGTACCGCACCGCCCGCTGCAGCCCGGTTCGAAGCGTCGAGCTCGACAGCCAGGCGTAACCAAGGACACCGAGTTCCGAGGGGTGCCAGCAATGCGCCGCGCGCAGACCGAATGCCGGATCGCGGATGAGCGGAATCGCGAGGCGCAGAATCGCGTCGATCTTGTCCACTTCGATGCGCTCGCCCGGAGCCGGGATCACCGCGAGGTCCACGCCGGCATGTCTTGCGATGCGCACCGCATCGAGGCCGTGCATCTCCAGAAGGCGCCGGAACATCTGGCCCATGGAGGCGAGAAAACTCTGGCGCGAATGCGCCGGTTTCACCGCAACGCCACCTGATTCGATTGGCGCGTAATCAAGAAAAGGATCTGCAGCGGGCAAGCGCACTGTAGCCGGTAAGGGTTCCAATTTCCAGGATTTGACTGGCCGTCATGAGCCGTACTAACGGCAAGCAGGTGACCCTGTTCGGAGTGATCTGCTACCTCCAGTGCCATACGCGGCGGCGTGCGGGTTTTGCCGACACCATGCAATGAAATTGCACGTTCGCGGGCACCCGCGGCCCGACGGCCAGGAGGAACTGCACGGAGCAGATGCTGGTGACGGGTACAAAGTCCTAGCGCGGCTTGTAGCTCAGACGATGGAAGATGTGTGGAAATAGGGCGAGCTGGTCGACGGGTGTAAGGACCATCGCCGAGCCATGGCGTCGCTGCCCTTGAGCGTTTCGAGCGCGAGGCGCCCACCGGCCCCGGCCGGTTCTCGACGATTAGCGCAGGCGCGTAGCCCTTCATATGTTCGGCAATCAACCTTGCGACCACATCGAGCGAGCCAGCAGGCGGGAAACCGACAATCAATCGCGCAGGCTTTGCGCCCGGGACCTTTTAACTATCTGGTCCGCAAGCATGGAAAAACCCGTCAAAGCGCGGACGAGCGCGTCTGGCGGCGCGGCCCTGGCCGCTCGGCAGTGCTACGCCAATACGCTGAGGATCACGAAGATGACATCGACATCACGAACGCGCCGGATGTCGAAGCCAACCGCAATCGATCGCCGGCGCGCCCAAGTGCTCACCGCTGTGGCTGCTTCCTCGTGGCCTTTGAACTGCCCGTAGCGGAAGACCGCCCAGGGGCCCTCGAATCGCCCGACGGCGCCGACGTGCGCGGCGAGCGCCCTAAGTCGCTCGTCGAGCCGAGCGGCTTGCGGATCTCGAGCGTCCCTTCGATGCGCTCGGCATCTTTCAAATGCTTCGCGCCCTCTGCGGTAAGCCTGCAGCGAACGGGCAGCTCCATGCCTCACGATGTCACCTCGGCCTCACGAGAAGGGCAGCCAGCACACCGACCACCGGCAGGGTGATCGCGAGCGGCACATTGCCAAGCACCTCGTGCAACCCTCGCCACTCCTGCGGCCCTGTGGCCCATCGCACGCCTAACCACTGCAGTCCGGTCACCACACTGACCGAAGGCCATATTGAGCCCTTGAACCAGACGAGAGCCTGATGCACAAGCACGAGGAAGCCGCCGCCGACGCCTGCGATGAACAACACGGCGGCAAGTGCACTGGACCCTCTGCGTTCATGGAGCATCGGCTCTCGACTCTACGCCTTGGCCGAACGTTCGAGTTGTGCGGCGCTAAATACGGCGCGTGGCGCCGTCCGCTGGACGCTGTTGTTAGCGCGCACGACCATCCACTACTTTAAAGCGCTTAGCGACAAGTTCTTTGCCGCGATACACGATGGCCAATTCCCACTCGCCGGCAACCAACTCATGGCGTTCAGAAAGAAAATAGCAGTCGGTCGTCTCGATTTCTCCGCGTGGCGCCTCATGCGGCAGATCCTCCGTAAAGCCGCGCAGCGTTTTCCCGTCAGGTCTCGTAATTTGGGGGTGACTGATTCGATAGGTGATCACCACTTGCTCTCTGGACGAAAATCCTGAGGCGGTCCACCGGAAACCAAAGCCGATCCCCTGCTCAAGGGGGACCGTATCTGTTAGCACAGTGAGTTGGAGCTCTGCCAGGGTGGCGTACCCGGCCGTCGAGTCCTGATGTAAATAGCCTTCCTCCACGATCCGTTCGCATAGGCCGAACTGAAGCATGCGACCCTCGACCAGAAGACACCCGAGGATTTCCGCCGTCACTTCGGATGACCGGCAAGTGCATCCAGGAACATGAGCGCGTAAAAGTCCCGCGATGTGTACCGTTCTGCCGGGACTACTCCAGCGAGCGCGCCGAGGCGCCGCAACACCTCTTCAGGAGTGTTGGGGTTGGAAGTAGCGCAAAAGCAACCCGGAATGCGCAGTCCGCATTCCAGTAATTTCCGGAGGAAAGCGAATCGGGAGCGAGGGCGGAGAGGGTTTCGGGCGTGGTCTTCGAGTTGGCTGCAACGGCCTCGCGTACAAACACGTGCTCGGAAGTTGCAAGCTCCGCGAGGGTGGCAGGGTCAGTCGCTTGGGACTGAGCAGCGTCCAGTGCCTTCTTTGGGTCCCAAATCACCCTCGCTCCCGCTTAACATCCGACTTTTGCCGCGCTTTGAGAAGGCGCATAGCGCCGCCGGGCGAGCGTCGCTCACCAGCACGCTGTTAGCCGACGGTAGGTGGTAAGTCGTAGGATACTTTCGCCCCAGCCACTTCGATCAAACCCTCGGCCCGCAAACGTCCAATCAGAGAAGCAATTTCCTGCTCCGATAGTCGCTTCTGAAACAGTGCAGCGATAGTGCTGGAGAGCGTCTTCAGACTGCGAGGCTTCGCCGATCCTCTCTTTTGTAGATCGGCAATTATCCGGACGATCTTTTCAGACAGCGATCCTGACGTGTGAGGACGCGATGCTCGAACGACTGCAGCGGTCACGACCGCCTTCGCCGCGCCGGCCTTGTTCGGGCACTTGAAGTGCCCCTTTTGGTTTAAGACGAGCTGAATCTTCTCCTTAAGCGACATGCTGCCGAACAAGGCATTCAAAGCCTTGCAGCACGCTACGCAGTTATCGTCGCCATTGCTGCCGCCATTGGCACTTGCGACGAGATGCTCAACGCTTGCTTCCGTCGGACGGAGTGGCGCCCTACAGAAGAAGCACAGCCCGCCTTGTGTGAACATCAGTCGATTGAGTGGCTTCGTCGGCATGGTGGCCTTTTGTTCAAGTAGTCAGGGCCCTTGCCGGCTATCTTAGATGTGAGTGCGCGTGCTTGCCGCGCAGTGCTCCACACAGAAACGTTACGCCCGTGCGGCGGTGAGCGGACAGCGTGCGAGACACCTAGGAAAATTGTCCCACCCGTGTCCCACGGTGGATCGAGAGAACTGAAGCGCGCTTCTAAGTACTGAAATGATTTGGCTCCCCGACCAGGGCTCGAACCTGGGACCTGCGGATTAACAGTCCGTCGCTCTACCAACTGAGCTATCGGGGATCCGGAAGGAAGCGGCGATTTTACCGCAGCGGGCGAGCTATTTCTCGCCCAGATCCCAGTAGACGCCCGCCATGATGCGCAACGCCTCGCGCGCGACCGGCGCAAGCAGATGCTCGTTGGGCGCGTGTTGCGAGCAGGCCGCATAGGAGTGCGGGATCCATACGGTGGGCAGGCCCAGCGTGTGGGCGAAGACTTCGTTCGGCAGCGAGCCGCCGAGGTTTGGAAGGATTGCGGGCTTCTTGCCGGTGGTGCGCTCGATCGAGCTGACGGTCCATTTTACCCACGGCGAATCTGGATCGAGGCGCGTGGCGTGAAAGATGGCGTCGCGCGCGGGCGCGAGCTTCACGTTGGCGAAGCCCTGGCGGTCGAGATGGCGCCGCAGCGCAGGGAGGATGTCGTTCGCGTCGACGCCGACCACGTAGCGCAGCTGGCAGGTCGCGCTCGCGCGCGCCGGGATGGCGTTCACCGGACGCTCCGGGTTCCCCGTGACGAAGGCGAGCACCTCGAAGCTGCACCAGCCGAACACGCGCTCGGGCGGTGTGAGGTCGGGCTCGCCCCAGTCCGGGTCGATGCGCGGACCGTCTGGACCCGCGTCGATCTCGAGGTCGGCGAGCGCGGTGCGCACTGCGGGGGTCAGTGTGTTGGGTCGCCATTCGGGCACGCGGATCGAGCCGCGTGCGTCGGTGATCGAGGCGATGGCGTGAGCGAGGATGATGCCGGGGTTCGCGATCAGGCCGCCCCAGTTGCCGGAGTGGTGCGCGCCCTTGCCCGGATCCACGCTCAGCGTGAAGTTGAGCGCGCCGCGCGTGCCGAGATAGACGGTCGGGCGCCCGGGTGAGAGTCGCGGTCCGTCGGAAGATATGAGGACGTCGGCGGCGAGCAGCGTTTTGTGCTGCTCGCAGAAGGCCTTCAAGCCGGGCGAGCCGGTTTCTTCCTCCGTCTCGATCAGCACCTTGAGATTGAACCCGAGTTTTCCGCGCGTGCGCAGCACAGCCTCGATCGCGGCGAGGTTGATGGTGTGCTGGCCCTTGTTGTCGGCGGTACCGCGCCCGTAAATGCGCTCGCCCTCCTGACGCACCGTCCATGGACCGAGCCCGGTGCGCCATTCGTTCTCCTGTCCGCGGATGACGTCGCCGTGGCCGTAGAGCAGCACGGTCGGGCGCTTCGGGTCTTCGATCAGCTCGGCGATGAGGAAAGGACCGCCGCTGCCGCGCGGATTGTCGAACACCCGGGTGCTCGCCCCGATGCGCGCGAGACTTTCCGACATCTCGGATTCGAGGTAGGCGCGCAGCTCCGGTCCGCGCGCGGCATTCTGGCTCTCGGTGGGGATGGCAACGCGCCGCGCCAGGTCCGCGAGAAAGCCGCCGCTGTCGAAGTACTTCTCCGCTGCGGCGATCGCGGCGCTGCGGCTCAAGCGGGGCGGATCACCCTAGCGATGGCGTCGGCGACGTAGTCGACGTTCTTCGACGTGAGCGCGGCGACGCAGATGCGGCCGGTGTCGATCGTGTAGATTGAATACTCCTCGCGCAAGCGACGTACCTGTTCCTTCGAGAGGCCCGAGTAGGAGAACATGCCGCGCTGCTTGAGGATAAAGCTCCAGTCCACGTCCGGTACGCGCTTCTGAACGCCATCCACGAGCGCCTTGCGCATCGCCTTGATGCGCTCCCGCATGACGCCGAGCTCTTTGTCCCAGAGCGTCTGCAATTCGGGTGTGCCGAGGACCGTGGCTGCGATCTGCCCGCCGTGGCTCGGCGGATTGGAGTAGTTCGTGCGCACGATGCGCTTGATGTTCGAAAGCACGCGCTTCGCCTCCTCGGGGCTCGCCGTGACCACGCTTAGCGCGCCGACGCGCTCGCCGTAGACCGAAAGCGACTTGGAAAACGAGCTCGACAGGAATACCGGCGTCATGCCACCCGCGAAAAGGCGCGCCGGGTGCGCGTCTTCCTCGATGCCTTGGGCGAAACCCTGATACGCGAGGTCGAGGAAGGGGATGAGACCGCGCGAGCGCACGATCTCGAGCACCGCGCCCCACTGGTCTTTGTCGAGGTCGACGCCAGTCGGGTTATGGCAGCACGCGTGCAGCACGACGACGGAACCTGCGGGAATGCCCTTGAGGCCGCGCTCCATGCCGGCGAAATCCAGCCCGTGCGTTTTGGGGTCGTAATAGGCGTACGACTTGACGGTGAATCCGGCTGCCTCGAAGAGCTGGCGATGGTTTTCCCAGCTCGGCTCGCTGATCCAGACTTGCGCCGAGGGGTTAACCTGCTTGAGAAAATCGGCGCCGATCTTCAAGCCGCCGGTCCCGCCGAGCGCCTGCACCGTGACGATGTTCTTTTCCTGCGAACCGAACACCAGAGCCTGCACGGCCTGATCGTACGCGGCTAGGCCGTCGATCGGCAGGTAGCCGCGGTGCGGCGAGTTCTTCAGGCGCAACTCTTCAGCGCGGCGCACGCACTCGAGCAGCGGAATCTTGCCGTTGTCGTCGGTGTAGACGCCCACTCCGAGGTTCACTTTCTTCGGATTCTGGTCAGCGACAAAAGCTTCGGTGACACCGAGGATCGGATCAGCCGGTGCCATGGGCACCGCGGCCAAAGGAGAGGGCGAGTGGGGCGCGTTCATTCGACTAAAATGAGAGGTTTTCCAGATTCTACCCGTGGCGCTCCGCTTCCCCAACAGTCCGTTCCAGCTCGAAGAGCTCTTTCCGCCGTCGGGCGACCAGCCCGACGCGATCGCGAAGCTCACGGAGGGCATCAACGACGGGCTCGCGTTCCAGACGCTGCTCGGCGTCACCGGCTCGGGCAAGACTTACACCATGGCGCACGTCATCGCACGCCTGGGCCGGCCCGCGCTCGTGCTCGCGCCCAACAAGACGCTCGCCGCGCAGCTCTACGCCGAGTTTCGCGAGTTCTTCCCGGACAACGCGGTCGAATACTTCGTTTCGTATTACGACTATTACCAGCCGGAAGCGTACGTACCGGCGCGCGATCTTTACATCGAGAAGGACTCGTCCATCAACGACCACATCGAACAGATGCGCCTGTCGGCGACGAAATCGCTGCTCGAGCGGCGCGACGTGATCATTGTGGCGACCGTGTCGTGCATCTACGGTATCGGCGATCCGTCCGAATACCACGGCATGATCCTGCACCTGCGGCAGGGCGAGAAGATGTCGCAGCGCGATGTCCTCGCGCGCCTCGTGGCGATGCAGTACACGAGAAGCGAGCTCGATTTCCGCCGCGGCACCTTCCGCGTGCGCGGCGACGTAATCGACGTGTTCCCAGCCGAGCACGCGGAGCAGGCGATCCGCATTTCGCTCTACGACGACGAAATCGAGAAGCTGGAGGTGTTCGATCCCCTCACGGGCAAGGTGCACCATCCGATGGCGCGCTTCACGGTCTATCCGTCGAGCCACTATGTGACCCCGCGGGAGACGACGCTGCGCGCGATCGAGGCGATCAAGGCGGAGCTGCGCGAGCGCATCGAGTTTTTCCAGAAGGCTGGCCGCCTGCTCGAGGCGCAGAGGATCGAGCAGCGCACGCGCTTCGACCTCGAGATGCTCGCGGAGCTCGGCTTCTGCAAGGGCATCGAAAACTATTCGCGCCATCTGTCGGGCCGCCAGGCCGGCGAGCCGCCGCCGACGCTCATCGATTACCTGCCCTCCGACGCGCTCATGATCATCGACGAGAGCCATGTGACGATCCCGCAGCTCGGCGGCATGTACCGCGGCGACCGCTCGCGCAAGGAGAACCTCGTCGAGTACGGTTTCCGCCTGCCCTCGGCGCTCGACAACCGGCCGCTGCGTTTCGACGAATTCGAGAAGGTTGTGCGCCAGACGATGTTCGTCTCGGCCACGCCTGCAGATTACGAGCACGAAAAGTCAGGCCAGGTGGTCGAGCAGGTGGTGCGGCCTACCGGCCTCATCGACCCAGAGGTGATCGTGCGGCCGGCGTCAACGCAGGTGGACGATCTCCTCTCGGAGATCAACCTGCGCGTAAAGAAGAAGGAGCGCGTTCTGGTCACCACGCTCACCAAGCGCATGGCCGAGGAGCTGACCGAGTACCTGGCGGAACACGGCGTCAAGGTGCGCTACCTCCACTCGGAAGTGGAGACCGTCGAGCGCGTCGAGATCATCCGCGATCTGCGTCTCGGGGAATTCGACGTGCTGGTCGGCATCAACCTGCTGCGCGAGGGCCTCGATCTCCCCGAGGTCTCGCTCGTCGCCATCCTGGACGCGGACAAGGAGGGTTTTCTGCGCTCGGAGCGCTCGCTCATCCAGACCATCGGCCGCGCCGCGCGCCACATCAACGGCACCGCGATCCTCTACGCCGACCTGGTCACCGAATCGATCAAGAAGGCGCTCGCCGAGACCGAGCGCCGGCGGCAGAAACAGCGCGGGTACAACGAGACGCATGGCATCACGCCCAAGGGCGTCATCAAACGCATCAAGGATCTCATCGACGGCGTGTACGACGCGGCGCAGGCCGACGTCGAGCAGCAGGAAGCGCGTTACGAATCGATGAGCGAAAAGCAGCTTGCGCGAGAGATCAAGGCGCTCGAGAAGAAGATGCTGCAGCACGCGAAAAACCTCGAATTCGAGGAAGCTGCGGCCGCGCGCGACCGTCTATCGGAGCTGAAAAAACGCGTGTTCGGCGTCGAGCTCTCGAGTAGTACCTAGTTGCTCCGGTAAAGAAATGTGATCCACCAGGGGGCGGAAATTTGCCCTTCGCCCGCTGGCGCCCGCACGGCATCTTGGCGGGCTATGTTCTGGAAACTGCGTGTGTTTTGGTACCGCACGGACAAGGCTGCGCTTGCCTTCGGGCTCTTTTGCGCCGGCATCGTCGGCGCGCTCGTTTTCGCCATGACGGGCGTGTTCGAACACCGCGACGCGCAAGCCGCACGGCTTCGCGACTTCCATGCGCGCAGCCTCGATTGCCTGGCGCTGAATGTCTACTACGAGGCGCGCGGCGAACCGATGGCCGGTCAGTATGCCGTGGCCGAGGTCACCATGAACCGCAAGGCATCCCGGTTCTATCCCAAAACGGTGTGTGAGGTCGTGTACCAGCGCGAAGCGTTCTCGTGGACCGGCACGCGCAACCTCGAGAAGCCGGACGGCGAAGCCTGGGCGCAGGCGCAGAAGGTGGCCGAGGATGTGTACTACGGTCGCCGGCCCGCGTCGATGCCGGGCGTGCTGCATTTCCACGCGACCTACGTCCGGCCGGACTGGTCAGTGGAGCGCAGGCGCGTGGCCAAGATCGGCCGGCACGTGTTCTACCGGTAGAAGCGTACGCCGGGCTTCAGCTCTTCGAAGACGAAATAACGGGTTTCTTTCATTCCCAAAGCGGCGTAAGCCGCCTGCGCCGCGCTGTTCTCCCGCTCGACGTAAAGACGGAAGCCGCACACTTGCGGGTCCTTGGCCGCCATTTCCTGGACGTGGCGATAGAGTCGCCGGTAGACGCCCTGACGCCGCGCTTCGGGCCGCACATAGACGCTCTGGATCCACCAGAAGCTGCCGTTTCGCCAGTCGCTCCACTCTTTGGTGATCATTAGAGCCGCGAGGACCCGCTCCGTTTCCGCTAACACGTAGAACCCGGCCACCGGGTTATCGAGGAGCCCTCGAACCCCTGCGCCGATCACTTCGGGCAGGAGGTTTTTGCCCTCGGTCTCGAGCGCCATCGCCGCGTTGAATTCGACGAGTACCGCGGCGTCCGCCGATGTGGCAAGCCGGATCCGCATCAGTATCGAGCGTTGCCGGGCGTGCGCGGAAATGGGATCGCGTCGCGCACGTTGGAAAGCCCCGTGGCATAGGATACCGTGCGCTCGAAGCCGAGGCCGAAGCCGGCGTGCGGTACGGTGCCGTAGCGGCGCAGATCGCGATACCAACCGAGGCTTTCCTTGTCGATGCCGATCTGGTCCATGCGCTCGTCCAGCCGCTCGAGGCGCTCCTCGCGCTGGCTGCCGCCGATGATCTCGCCGATGCCGGGGGCGAGCACGTCCATCGCCGCGACGGTCTGTCCGTCGTCGTTCTGGCGCATGTAGAAAGCCTTGATCGCCTTCGGGTAGTTCATGACGATGACCGGCTTCTTCGCGTGCTTCTCGGTGAGAAAGCGCTCGTGCTCGGACTGGAGATCCACGCCCCATTTCACCGGGAACTCGAATTTTTCCTTCGCGCGCTCGAGGATCGAGATCGCCTCGCCGTAGTCCATGCGCGCGAACTGCGAATCGATGATGCCCTGCAGCTTCGCCACAATGCCCTTCTCGACGCGCTCGTCGAAGAACGCCATGTCGTCGGGTCTTTCCTTGAGCAGCGCCCAAAACACGGACT
>Ga0209382_10009769_pt1 | contig 11987 bp, 12 predicted proteins | sample SoiMetdeltSBSDD5_FD_187599 | JGI IMG/M metagenome (GOLD analysis project Ga0209382, IMG submission 187599) | Bulk soil microbial communities from a Populus tree surrounding site in Tennessee, USA - Soil MetaG P. deltoides SBSDD5 (SPAdes) (version 2) | ecosystem: Environmental > Terrestrial >... | reverse complement strand
GGTGGCGGGCGGCCGAAGGCGTGACTCTGCCGACGATTTCCTGACTGTCGCGAATGGCCGGCAGGATCGCCCGGTCAATGCCGGAAAGAGCGACGAGGCGCGGGTCGTAGTCGCCCGTGGAAAGCGACACAAAGCCCGATTCGAGCGCCCAATTGTGCTCGACCCCGATGTTCCCGGTGATCCGATAGGTGACGTAATCGGACGCGCCGAGAACATGTTGCGTTGCAGCAAAGATCTCCGGCTCGTACTGCCTCAGCCACATCAGCTTGGGGCCGACGAGCTGCTGGCTGTAGCCGGTGCCGGTCAGCCCCAGGAAATCCGATTCCTCCATGCCAGCGGCGAAGCGAGCGAGCTGGTCGACGGCGCGCGCATCGTTCTGCTGAATGCTGCGCCGGAGCACGGCGCCGCGCTCATCGAGGAGAATGATCGCCGGAAGCATGCCGGTCACCCCGATGCCGGCGATCGCGTCGGGTGCAAGGCCGCAGGTCGCGATCAGCGACCGGGTGATGCCTCCGACATTGGCCCACCACTCTTCGGGATCCTCCTCGGCCCAGTTCAGCTCCGGCGTCTGCAGAGTGACCGGGCGGCTCTCGATCCCGAGCGTCCGGCCCTCGGTGTCGATCACGATGCCGATCGTCGAGGTGGTGCCGATGTCGAGCCCGAGCAGGAGCGCCATGTCAGCGCAAGGCCCGGACCTTGTCCATGAAGCGGGCGACCCGCTTCACGTCGATGCGGTTGAAGGTCTTGCCGTCGATCTTGAAGTGAGTCCCGACAATGGCGCCGTCACCGAGGCTGAGGATCTCGCCGACGCTGTCGATCGTCACGCCTGTGTTGGCGAGGACCGGTGTTTCGGGAACCGCCTCCTTGGCTTCCCTGAGGCGCGCGGTGTCGACTGCCTCTCCGGTCATCGGACCGGAGACCAGGACGACATCGGCCAGAGAGGAGAAGACGGCATTGCGCGCCCGCTGCGCGATGGAGCGGCTGCCGAGCGGCGAAGCGAATTCGGCATTGATGTTGAACAGGAGCTTGAGGTCGGGACGTCCGCCATCGGCGCGCAACCGCAAGGCGCCGGCGGCATCGGGAGCCCACAGCCCCATGTCGGATTCATAGACGCCGGTAAAGATCTCGCGCGCGAATCCCGCGCCGCTGGCGATGGCCAGCGCCACCGTCGCGACGGGGTCCCACAGATAGTTCACGCCGAATGGCAGGCGGATCATCGGCTTGAGTTGTCCGACCGCGAAGGCGAAGGCTGCCAGCGCCACCGGCGATGCCTCGAGAAGATAGGGGCGGTCATTCTCGTTGCCGAACATCACCGCATCGACGCCGCCCTTCTGCAGCGCCTCGATGTCGCCTGCAGCCTCGTCGATCAACTTGGCCATGCCGCTCTTCTTGTCATGAAGCGGTGAGCCGGGCAGGGCACCGAGATGAATCATGCCGATGATCGGCTTGTCGGCTCCGAAGGTGTCTTTCAGCATGCTCATCATTGCACCTCAATCCCGGCGCGACGGGCGCGGCAGAGCGCGTTTCGTGGCAACATCGAAAATGTGGATCTCGCGTGGATCATAGTGGAAGGTAAGCTTTTCGCCAGGTGCCGCCGTGAAGCCGCGCGGGCATCGTATCATGATTTCTGGATTGCCCGGATGTCCGAGCGCAGCCACGAGAATGACCTCGGGTCCGAGCACCTCGATCGCAACCACATAGGCCTCGACCGGATGGCCGCGCTCCGGTGCCAAGTGGAAATCCTCAGGCCTGAGGCCAAGAATCACCTCGCGCCCGGAAAGCTGATGGACGAGGCTCGCCTGAGCCTCGGGCAGTCTCAGGCCCACGCCTCCCATGACGGCAGCTAGACTGCCGTCCTGGACCGACTCGAGGCGGCCGTTGAGCAGATTCATCGGCGGGCTTGCGAGAAAGCCGGCGACGAACGTATCGACCGGCTCCCGGTAAACTGCCATCGGCGCGCCCGTCTGGACGACGATGCCGTCGCGCATGATGCAGATGCGCTGCCCCATGGTCATGGCCTCGACCTGGTCATGGGTGACGTGAACGATGGTGGTGCCGAGCTGTCGGTGCAGCTTGATGAGCTCGGTGCGCATCGACGCCCTGAGTTTGGCATCGAGATTCGAGAGCGGCTCGTCGAGGAGGAAGGCCTTGGGCTCCCGCACCAGCGCCCGGCCAAGGGCCACGCGCTGGCGTTGCCCGCCCGACAATTCGCGAGGTTTGCGGCCAAGCAGCTCGCCGATACCCAGCGTCTCGGCAATGCGGGCGATCCGGCGGTCGATCTCATCGTGCGCGACTCGTCGCAGCTTCAGGCCGAAGGCGAGATTCTGAGCGACGGTCATGTGCGGATAGAGGGCATAGTTCTGAAACACGATGGCGATGTCGCGATCGGCCGGATCGACATCATTCACGATCCGTCCGCCAATGCTGATGGTGCCGCCCGTGACGCTCTCGAGCCCGGCGACCATGCGCAAGGTGGTGGACTTTCCGCAGCCCGACGGTCCAAGCAGGATCATGAACTCGCCATCGCGGATATCGAGCGAGACATCGCGCACCGCGTGAACCCCATTGGGATAGATCTTGTCGACCTGATCGAGAGCGATAGCAGCCATGTGGAGTCGAATGTCCGGTCAGGTGAGGGAACGCATATAGCGGTGGAGGAAGGCGGTGAGCAGGAGAACGATGCCCATCAGCACGATCGCCATCGCCGATGCTTCGCCGATATTCAGGCTGACGAAGGCTGTGCGATAGATGAAATAGCTGACGAGATCGGTGGCGACGCCGGGCCCTCCGCGGGTCATGATGTAGATGAGGTCATAGGTGCGCACCGCGAAGATCAGGCGGATCAGCAGCGTCACCACGATGATCGGCAGCATCAACGGAAGGGTGATGTGCCAGAAGGATTGCAGTGCATTGGCGCCGTCGACCCGGGCCGCCTCATAGGGCTCGCGCGGCAAGGCGGAGAGCCCCGCGAGCAGCAGAACGACCATGAAGGAGACCTGATGCCAGATGTCGACCATGATGATGGTCCATAGCGCCACCTTGGTGCTGCCGAGCCAATTCACCGGCGCGACACCGACGACACCGAGCAGGTAGTTGACGATGCCGAGAGAGGGATGGAGGAACATGCGCCAGATCAGGCCGACGACGACCGGATTCATCAGCAGCGGGCAGAGCAGGATGCCGTAATAGACCGGCTTCATCCGCTGGACCGTGTTGAGCATCAAGGCCACGAGAAAGCCCAGCAGGAACTCGAGCACCACCACGGCCACCACGAAAAAGGCGGTGAGACCGAGGCTGTGGCGGAATTCCGGATCGGTGATCGCCCTGCGGAAATTGGCAAGGCCGCTGTAGTTGTCGAAATGGGGATTGATCAGCGTGTAGTCATGGACCGAGGTGAAGAGCGCCCAGAGCACAGGAAAGAGAATAACGAAAAACAATGTGGCGAGGGCGGGAGCAGCCATCATCCAGCCGAAGCGTGCATCGGCGCGATCGATCTCCGTCCTCGCCATCACCGGGCGGTCCTGCTTTCTCGGAAATTTCCGCTATTTCAGCTTGCCATCCTTCTTCGCAAGCTCGATGAACTCGGTCTCGACGGTGGCCAGCGCATCTGCGGACTTCTTCTCGCCGGCAACCGCCAGGCTGAGCTCGCGGCCAAGCACCTCGACGAGCTGCGGCGTATAGGTGAAGACCGGGAAGTTATGGCTGGTCAGCAGCATCTTCTTCAACGCTTGGGCATAGGGGTATTTGGCATTGACTTCCGGGTCGTCGAAAATATCGCTGCGCGTCGGCGAGCCGCCCTGGAGGGCCCGCTTCTTCGCCGTCTCATGCGATTCGACCCATTTGATGAAGGTCCAGGCGGCGTCGGGATTGGGGCTCGACTTCGGGATGGCCCAACCCCAGGCGCCATTGAGGCTCGCGCCAGTCTCGGGGTTGGGGCCCGGAACCGGCATGATTTCGACCTTGCCGACGACCGAAGACTTGGCAGGATCATCGATGGCGGCGCGGAAGAAATTATAGGTGATGTAGCTGTAGGCCTTGCCCTGCGCCATGACGTTGAAGGCTTCGTCGAATGAGAAGCTCGCCGACCCGACCGGTCCGTATTTGTTGACATTGGTGGCATATTGATCGAGTGCCGCCGCCCCTTTCTCGTTGTTGAAAGTCGGCTTCCAGGAATCGTCATGGTATTCGTCACCATTGGCAAAGAGATAGTTGGACCATTCCATGGCGATCGGGTCAGGGCGCAGGCCTTGATTCACCACGCCATGCATGCCGTCCTTGGTGAAGAACGCCACCTGCTTCAGATACTCGTCCCAGGTCTTCGGCGGTGCCAGGTCGAAACCGTTGGCAGCTTTGAAATCAGCCTTGTTCTTGGCGTCGTCGAGGAGGTCCTTCCGGTAGAGCAGGCCCATGGCATAGTTGTAGAACGGCAGCATGTAGGTGACGCCATCGACCTTGCCGACCAGGTCCATCAGCTTCGGGACGTACACGGATGTATCGATCTTGTCGGCAGTGATGCGCTCGTCGAGCGGCGACAGCCAGCCAGCCTTGGTGAATTCGCCGACCCAATAGAAATCGACGACGATCGCCGAGTAGCTTCCCTTCGGCGCCACGAGCTGCGGCACCAGCTTGGTGTGCATCTCGGCATAGTTGACGACCTCGACATTGACGTCGATGCCGGTCTTGGCCTTGAACTCCGGCAGCAGCGTCTTGACGTACTCGGTGTCCGGCACGCCCTCCATGAGGATGTTGACTGTCTCGGCGGCAGCGGAGCTCGCCATTGCGCCGGCGAGAAAAGTGCCGATCATCAAATGCTTGATCATCTCGAACCTCCCAATTCGGCCCATGATTGTTGAACGGCTGTCACTTGAGGGCGCCAAGTGACAGTCCCTTGATGAGGTGTCGGCGCAGGTACGGCAGGAGCGCAAACACCGGAAGGAGCGACAGGATGGTGGCCGCAGCCAGCGGCGCGATCTCCACCCCGGCATGAGTTTCGAGCGCGGCCAGACCGACCGGCAATGTCTGGCTGCCCGGCCCCGAGAGCACCAGCGCGAACAGGAACTCGTTCCAGCTCAGTATGAAACCGAGAAGCCCGGCGGCGAGGATGCCGGGAGCAGCGGCGGGGACGGCGATCAGGCGGAAAGCCTGCCAGCGTGTTGCCCCGTCGACCCGGGCGGCCTCCTCCAGCCGTTGTACGTCGCCTTCGAAAAAAGCCACCAGCATGAAGGCGAGGAAGGGCAGAGCGAATGTCAGATGCGCGATCACGATGGCGGTGCGGCTCTGCATCAATCCCGCCAGCAGAAACATTCCGAACAGCGGCAGGAGAAGGATGATCGGCGGCAGCATCTGGCTGGCGAGGACGCCGAGCCGCAGGAACGCGCCACCGGTGTTGTATCTGGCAAATGCATAGGCCATGGCGGTGGCGACCGGCAACGCGATAGCGGTTGCGAGGAGAGCGATGACCAGGCTGTTGGCGAACCAGAGGAGGAACGGCTTGCCCGCGAAGATTTCGACATAGTTCATAAGTCCAAGCGTGCCGATCTCCGGAGGAATCTTATAGGCCGTGAGCTTGTCGGTGAGGCTGACCCGCAAGATCCACAGCAATGGCAGGAGGATCAGCGCGGAGAACAACGCCAGGATCACGTGCGGCAGGGCATCGGCAAGGAATCGACGCATCATTCAGTCCATGCGGACGCCACCGGTGACATTGATCGCCTCCCCGGTGATGAAGGCTGAAAAGTCGGAGGCGAGAAACAGCACGGTACGGGCGACATCTTCCGGCTCCTCCAGGCGACCGAGCGGCGTTTGGGCCACATAATCCGCAATGACCGCCTCCGGCGTGATGCCGCGCAACCCCGCCTCCCAGGCAATTTCGCGTTCCTGCATCGACGTCCTGACGAAGCCCGGGCAAACGCAATTGACCCGAATGCCCCTTTCCGCCACCTCGCGTGCCAGCGCCTGCGTGAATCCGACCACTGCGAATTTGCTTGCCGAATAATGGGCGAGATAGGGGGCGCCGACCTTGCCGGCGAGGGAAGCCGTGTTGACGATCACCCCCTGGCGCCCGGTGCCGAGAAAATGGCGAATGGCGATCTGGTTGGTCAGGAACACGCCGCGGGCATTGACGTCGAGATTGAAGTCCCAGTCCTCGTCTGTCAGGCGCTCGACCGGTGCCATGGTCGAGACGCCGGCATTGGCACAAAGAATGTCATAACCGCCGAAATCCTGCTCGATTTGCTGGAAGCAGGCCTCGACGCTCGCACGGTTGCGAACGTCAATTTGAAAGGCTTGCGCCAAGTGGCCGACCTCCCCGGCCACCGCCTTGGCACGGTCAAGATCGACATCGGCCACCGCCGCCTGAACTCCTTCCAGTGCCAGCAGCCGGACGATCGCCCGACCGATCCCGGACGCGCCACCTGTGACGATGGCGCGCTTACCGCTAAGCTTACTAAGCATTGCCTGGCCAGATCCTGTGACGATCTTATTATTCATGACCCGTCATGCGTCAGCAAGATCGGTCGTTACCCTGGCCGCGGCATGATAATGAAGGAACCTTCAACCGAGGGAAGCCAAATGAAGCTGTCCGACTTCAAGGTTCTGACGTTCGACTGCTATGGGACTTTGATCGACTGGGAGACCGGCTTGCTCGAGGCGCTCTCGCCCCTTGTTGGCCGCGTGAAACGACCCCTCACCAAGGATCAGGTGCTCGAGGCGCATGCCCGCCATGAGCACGCGCAGGAAGAGTGGACGCCGACCCGCCGCTACAGCGAGCTTCTCGCCACGGTCTATAAACGGCTCGCCGAGGAATGGGCGGTTGCTGCGTCATGGGACGAAGCCCTGGCCTATGGGCAATCGATCGGCTCCTGGCCGGCCTTTCCCGATTCCGTTGACGCTCTCGCCTATCTCAAGCAGCACTACCGCCTGGTCGTGCTCTCCAACGTTGATAATGCAAGCTTTGCCAAGAGCAACACCAGGCTGAAAGTGGCTTTCGATGCGATCTACACGGCGGAGGACATCGGCAGCTACAAGCCCTCGCCGCGGAATTTCGAGTACATGCTGGAGAAGCTGAAGACGCTCGGCCTGGAGAAGAAGGACGTACTGCACACGGCGCAGAGCCTGTTTCACGATCACGGACCGGCCAAGGAGATCGGTCTCGCCAACTGCTGGGTCGACAGGCGCCACGATCGCGGCGGCGGCTTTGGGGCGACGGTCAAACCGCCGGTCGAGCCGAAATTCGACTTTCGCTTCACCAGCCTTGCAGAGCTGGTGAAGGCCCATCAAGGGGGAGGATAGGAGTGATGAGCCTTTCTGCCTTGCTGGTGTTCGCAGCGGCACTGGTTATCGCTGCCGGATCGCCCGGCCCGAGCATTGCTGCGATGGTTGCCCGCATATTGACCAGCGGTCTCAAGGACGTGATGCCGTTTCTCCTCGCCATGTGGATCGGGGAGGCAATCTGGCTGACCCTCGCCGTCGCCGGAATGGCGGCGATCGCCGATCAGCTCGGCCATCTGTTTGTCATCTTGCGCTATGCGGGTGCTGCCTATCTGCTCTACCTGGCGTTCAAGATGTGGTTCGCGCCGAAGCAGGTGAGCGCAGAGGATTTGCCCAGCCCGCAGAACCCCTGGAAGATGTTCGGGGCTGGGCTTGCCGTCACGCTCGGCAACCCCAAGATCATGGTGTTCTATCTGGCTCTCCTGCCGACCATTCTTGATATCAATCATGTCGGGATGATCGGCTGGGCCGAGCTCCTGGGAACGATGCTCCTGGTCCTGATCGCGGTCGATCTGGCATGGGCTCTGCTCGCCGCCCGGGCGCGTCGGTTCTTGGCCAGCCAAAGGGCCGTCCTGATCGCCAACCGAACCGGTGCCACGGTAATGGCCGGCGCGGCTGCCACCATCGCGGCGAACTAGAGCGCTGACCCGGACTGTCGAGGCCGTGGAAGCGCCGGCTCGCGATCGAAGCTCGAGGCAGTGATCCCGGCGTCGCGAAGCAGATGCTTCCTCACCTTGCCAGTCGGCGTCTTCGGCAGCGTTTCCACGATGTCGATGAAGCGCGGCACCATGAAGCGCGGCATCCGCGGTTCGAGGAATGCGATGATCGCCTCCGGGGCGACCTTGCGTTCCGGCTTGAGGACGAGCGAGACCATGACCTCATCCTCCCCATGCTCGGAGCGCACCGGATAAACGGCGCATTCGAAGACGTCCGGATGCTGATTGATGATGCCCTCGACCTCCATCGAAGAGATGTTCTCGCCGCGCCGCCTGATCGTGTCGCGCAACCGATCGGTGAAGTAGAGACGGCCTTCTGTATCCCGGTGACCGGCATCACCGCTGTGGAGCCATAGATTTCGCCACATCGCAACCGTGGCTTCCGGCTGTTGCCAATAACCCAGCATTGTCACCCCGGGGATTTTTGGGCGCACCGCGATCTGGCCGGTCACGCCTGCCGGGACCTCGAGGTCGTCATCATCGATGATCATGACCTCGAACAGGTCGGACCGGACTTTGCCGACGATCTGATTGTTGCTGACCGGCGCTCCGAGCGGCATCGCAATCGGGGCATTGACCTCGGTCGAACCATAGGCTGTCGCCACCCTCACGCCGAAGCGCGCAACGAAATCGTCAAGATCGGGCAACAGCGGGCACATCAGGATCTTCTGCAAGGTATGATCGGCATCAGCAGCCGACCGCGGCTGCCTCTGCAGGAAATTTGCCATGGCACCGAGGAGATAGGTGGCGGTCGCCCGGTGACGGCGAATGTCGCGCCAGAAATTGCTGACGCTGAACTGTCGCGGGATGACGGCGATCGCACCCTTGATCGCCGCACCGAGCAGGACGCCCCATTTCCCCGCAACGTGAAACAGCGGGAGACCGGCCGAGTAATAGATGTCCCGCTCGCCAATCTCGAGAACCGAAGCGCAGCCATTGGCATATTCGTAGGCATGGATATGCGACACCATCACGCCCTTGGATTTGCCGGTTGTTCCCGACGTGTACATGATCGCCTTGAGATCGCTCGGCCTGAGCTCGCGTTGGATCGGACGATCGTCACCGCCATAGAGAGTCTCTAGATCGCGGACGTCCAGCGTCTCGACGGCCGGGGTCTCGTCCCTCTCGGTGCGAACGAAGCAGCGCGGCAATTCGGCAAGGTCGCAGCCCGATGTCGCCAGCCGCTCCAGCCAGGGTGCCCCGACGAGCATTGTCCTGGCGCGCGAGTCCTTGATCACATGCGCCAGGATGTCGCCGCGGTAAGCGGTGTTCACCGGCACCTCGATGACGCCGAGCTTGGCGCAGGCAAGCCACGCGAGAACAAGATCGAGGCCGTCGGGTAGCATGGTGAGGAGCGTGTCCCCGGCCGTAAGTCCATTGGCTTCCATCCCGCGGGCGAGCCGATCGGACAGCCGATCGGCCTCACGATAGGTAACGGCGCGGTCCTCGAAGATAAGCCAGGGTTGGTCGCCGCGTTCGACTGCCCGATGGCGGAGCACATGGACGACGGTGCGCTCGGAGAGGGGGGTCGACATGAATGTTTCCAGGGTTGGACGGCGTCGCTACGATACCCGAAGCAAAATCCCAAGCCCACACCCTGCAACAGGAGACGTAAATGACATCGGCCATGCGGGTAGAGCGCGACGCCGCCATTGCCTGGATCATTCTCGACAATCCGAAGAAGCTCAATGCCATGACGATTGCCGCCTGGCGGGAGCTTGGCGATCATGTCCGCACCCTCAATGCCGATCTCGAGGTCCGATGCGCCATCATTGCCGGCGAGGGCAGGGCCTTCCTGGCCGGTCACGACATCGCCGAGATCAACGAGCATTGCGACCACATCCAGTCCGGAAAGGTGGGCGCAACTGAGCTGCGGGAGTGGCAGAAAACCCTCCAGGAGACCACCCGGCTGATCCGCCTGGCGCGGTTTCCGTTCATCGCCGCAGTCCAGGGCTATGCCGTCGGAGCAGGGTGCGAGCTGGTCTTTGCCTGCGATCTCGTCGTGGCCGAGCAGGGCGCGCAGTTCGGGTTCCCGGAGGTCAATATCGGTGCAACGATCACCAATGGCGGGACCTTCTTTCTCAGCCGCAAGGTCGGCATCGCCAAGGCCCGCGAGCTTGCCTATACGGGCGAGTTCATCACGGCCGGCGAGGCCTATCGGATCGGCCTGGTCAATCGCCTCGTGCCGCACGAGCATCTCAGGGCGGAGGCACGGAAACTGGCCGAGCGGATCGCCTCGCGCGCACCTCTGGCAGTTCAGCTTCACAAGGTGATGCTGGACCGCGGGCTCGAGGCCTCGCTCGAGACCATGCTGCATTTCGAGACCGAGTGCATGATCCACGCCAACCTATCGCACGACTGCACCGAGGGCACGCGGGCATGGCTCGAGCGCCGGACGCCGCACTTCACCGGGGGCTGACGTTCAATCCCGGTGATCCACCAGGGTCGCCGACAGTCCGGCGAACATCGGATCGGGGAAGGGTGCTCCAACCGGCGGCAGACCGGGTTCGCGCCGCATGTGCATGATCAGCGCCTCCTGCCGACAGACTTCCCGCGCCGTGTCATCGCGGTACATGGTCAGCACCAGATGGGTGCGTTTGGCGTCGAGATCAATGAGCCGGGAGTCGACATGAATGTCGTCGCCGGAATGGCAGTCCTCGAGGAAATAGGTGCGGGCCTCGAGCGTGTAGATGGTGCAAAAGGTTTCGTCGCGATAGGCCGGGGTCAGGCCGAACAGGGCAAAGAAATCGTCGGTCGCCCGGCTGAACGCCAGGTTGAAGGCGAATGGCGCCATGCGTCCATCGGAATCGAGCCAATCGGTCGCGATCCGCCGGCGGTAGACGATCGGAAACCTGGTCATGCCGTTCGTCCTTCCGACTTTTCCCACGGTCTGCTGCGCCAACCCCCGGCTGGCCAACGCGTCAGCACAACGAGATTGCCGATGAGGATGAGCACCACGCCGGCGAATCCCGTTCCGGTCCAATGATAACCTTCGAACAGGGTGGACAGGCCAAGCGACACGATCGGGAACACGACGCTGACATAGGCGGCGCGATCGGGACCAATGCGGCCGAGCAAGGTCAGATAGGAGCCGAAGCCGAACACCGAGGCGAACAGCGCGAGATAGAAGAGCGAGATCAGATAGGAGGGGCTGAAATCGAAATCGAACGGCACGCCGCGGACCAATGCCACGAGGAGCGTGAAGAGGGTGCCATACACCATTCCGAAGGCATTGCCCTGGATTACCGGTATTCCCGCCCGCTGGTTTCGGGCCGAGGCGACATTGCCGAGCGAAGCCGATGCGGTCGCGATCAGCGACAGACCGAGCCCGGTGAGCCCGCCGCTGCCGAGATTGAAGTCGGTGATGTCCGACCAGAAGACCAGCACCAGGCCGCCAAGCCCGAACAGCGCCGCCAAAGCGACGCGAGGGCGGATCGGCACGCCGAGCAGCAGGGCGCCGAAGATGATGTTCATGATGACGATGGTCGAGAATGCCACCGCGACGAGCCCGCTCGTCAGATACATCGTTGCGAAATAGAAGATGATGTAATTGATCGAGAACAGGAGCACGCCCTGAAGCGCCATGTACAGATGCTCCTTGAGCGAGAAGCGCAGGTTGAGACCGCGCAGCACGCACCATCCGATGAGAATGATCGAGGACAGCAGGAAGCGATAGACGATCGACGCCTCGGGGGCGACTGTGCCGAGCTGGTAGGTGATGGCGATCCAGGAAGAACCCCAGATCGCCACCGTCGTAATATAGAGGAGGCTGTTGCTCATGCTGCAGCGGACGGAACCATGCATCGAGCAGGCGATACCACCGCAAAGGGTGCAGATCTGGCCTGTTTCTCGCGCAGGATGGTCAATGCCGTCAGATCTCAGGCACGGCCCAGAAAATCTCGCTTGCCGATGCCGAGCCCGGCATGCCGCAGGATGTCGTAGGCGGTGGTGTAGTGGAAATAGAAATTGGGAAGCGCGAAATTGACAAGATACGTCATGCCG
>Ga0209382_10009766_pt1 | contig 11989 bp, 7 predicted proteins | sample SoiMetdeltSBSDD5_FD_187599 | JGI IMG/M metagenome (GOLD analysis project Ga0209382, IMG submission 187599) | Bulk soil microbial communities from a Populus tree surrounding site in Tennessee, USA - Soil MetaG P. deltoides SBSDD5 (SPAdes) (version 2) | ecosystem: Environmental > Terrestrial >... | reverse complement strand
CGATCGGCAGCGCGGTCTCACTGATCACCACCTCGGAGTCGGCCGTCACGGTCACGAGATCGGCGCGCCACTGCGCCTCCTGACCGTGCGCCCACTGGTCAAGCGTCTCCGGCGAGGTGAACTTCAACCGGTACGTGCCGGGATAGGCAAGGAGACGGAACTGACCGTCGGCTCGGGTCGGTGACGAGACGGACTCGGCCGGCCCGGCGAGCGAGTCGGCCAGCACGCCGGCGTTCGGCACCGGGCCGGCCGCGCTGACGAACCGGCCGGAGACGGCGCCGAGAGGCAGCAGCTTTTCGTCCACTGTGGTCGTTTGGCCGACCGTGACCGCGAAGGCATCGGCGTCGGCCCGGCTCTTCTGCTGGGGGACCCACTGCCGGGGCGCGCTGGCCCGCGCGGCCGAAGCGAACACATTGACGGTGCGGGGCGTGACGAACGGCAGCTCGTAGTGTCCGGTACGGTCGACCGCCACCGTAGTGATCGGAACGCCGTCGAGCCGGGTGATGCCCACGACCGCGTTGGTGGCGGGCTCACCTGCACTGTTCGTGATCTGGCCGACCAGCGAGCCGTGCGGGATCACCGAGTCCTCGATGGGTACGGCCAGCCCGGCGAGCACCTCGACCTCGGTCGCGGCGTTGAAGTCGGTCGTACCCGGGAGGAACTGGACCAGGCCGCCAACGAAGTCGAACCGCACCTTGTAGAAGCCGGGGGCGGCCTCGAAGCGGAACTGCCCGTCGGCGTCGGAGACCGTCTGGGCGATCGTGGCCGGGGCGAACGTGAGCTGCAGCGAGACGGTCACGTTCGGCACCGGCGCTCCGGCGTCGAGGATCAGGCCGGTGATGGAACCCGTGTCGGTGTCCTCGGCGCTGGCCGATCCGGGCAGGACCCCCACGACCAGAGCGGCGGCGGCCAGAACCAGAACCGCGATGCGGCGCAACGGCGTCGACATGCGACCTCCCAGGACAGCGGAGCGGACACGGCGTCGGCGCCGGCAAACATAGATGGTGAGCTAAATGATGGTAGGGGACAAGCCATCCTGGACGCGGCTGGACGGTGCTGGACACCGCTCGGTCGCGGACTCATTACCGACGGCTATCCCGAGGACGTCGCGCTCGCCGCCGAGGTCGACGTCAGCCGTCATGCCAGTCCGGCGCGGTGTAAGTTTCCGCGCTGCACGGCCGAAATCACCGAGGCTGAGGCTGAAACGGCGGTGGCCCGAGGCGCACTGACGCCCGAACGTACAAATCGGACTGATCTTTGACGGTGGGAGCCGTCGCGATACGCTCCAACCGCGGGCAAGGTCGCCCGAATTTCTGGAACGCTCGGCTGACCCGCTCGCACTGGCGGCGCGGTCGGGGCAGCCAACGGTGGGGGCGCCGTCACGGCTCTAGCGGGTGGGGGGCATGGCCGTCTCGGACGATGCGGGGCAGCGGTTGGCCGGACTCCACGGCGACCGGGTGCCATGCCGCGTGCGTTGGACCGTGTGATGCAGACGCGTCGCGTGCTCGGTGGACGCTACCGCCTGATCTCGCGGCTGGGCCGCGGTGGCATGTCGGTCGTGTGGCGGGCCCGCGACATCGTGCTCGACCGCGACGTCGCGGTGAAGGTCCTCGCCGGCGACCGCGACCAGCCGCTGCGGGACGCGGTGCGCACCGAGGCCCTGGCGGCGGCGAAGCTGGCTCATCCTCACATCGCCCAGGTCTTCGACTACGGCGAGGAGTATCAGGACTCGGCGCCGGTCCAGTTCGTCGTCATGGAGCTGCTGCACGGCCGGTCGCTGGCCGACGTCGACCTGCCTCTTGCGCCCCAGTCCGCCCTGCAGATCTGTGCCGAGGTGGCGGAGGCGCTGGCCTCCGCGCACGCGCAGGGCGTGGTGCACCGGGACGTGAAGCCCGGCAACGTGATGGTTACCCTCGACGGCGCGAAGGTCTTCGATTTCGGGCTCGCCGCACGGGTCGGGGCGCCCGAGCTCGATGCCCGAAACGACCGCATCTACGGCACGCCGGCCTACGTCGCGCCCGAGCGGCTCACCGGCTCGGCGGTGGGCACGGCGGCCGATGTGTACGCGCTCGGTGTGCTGCTCTACAAGACGCTCACGGGTGAACCACCCTGGGCGGCCACCAGCCCGGCGGCGCTGATCGCCGCGCACGCCAACGACGAGCCCGTGCCCCTGCCCGAGCTGGACGGGGTGCCGGCCAGCGTCGGCGAGCTCTATCGGCGCTGTATGAGTCGCGACCCCGACGACCGGCCGCCGGCCAGCGTGGTGGCCGCCATCCTCGGCGCGACTGTCAAGGGCCAGGAGTCCGACCTTCAGGTCCGCGCGGCCGCACCGGCGGGCGGCCCGGATGAGCTCGGCACGGCACCGATCGGTCCGCCGTTACGGTCCCGCATCCGGCGCCAGCGGGCGACGTTCGCGATGCTCGCCGCGGGCGCGGTTGTGGCGGTGAGCACGGTGGCCGCGTTCATCGTGGTGAGCCTGCGGCCCGGTCTGCCGGGCACACCCGACGACCGCGCGGCCGCCGCGCCGCCGCACACGGTGATCGTGACCATCACGGTGACCGGACCCGATGGCTCCGTCATCGCCACGCCGGTGGTCACGATGACGACCGGCGGCGACGAGCCTTTCCCGGGCGGCCTGCCGCCCACCAACGTCCCCGGCGTTCCGACGACGGCCGGCCAGACGGCGCCATCGACGACCGGTCCGCCTCCGACGACGCCCGGCCCGCCGCCGACGACGATCCCCCCGCCGACCACGGCCGGGGCCCGGACGTTCGTATCGGACGCTGGGACGATCGTCGCGGACTGCCACGGCACGCTCGCGCACCTGTTGTCCTGGACGCCGGCACCCGGCTACCAGGCCATCAAGCCGAAGCCGGGCCCGGCCGCCGAGGCATCGATCACGTTCGTCGCCGGCACCGGACAGCTCGTCATGGCGGTCACGTGCCCCTCGGGCGTGCCGATCCTCAGCATCCGCGACGGTCGGCATCCGCTGCCCACGACCCGTTAGGCTCGAGGTCAGCTCGTCGGCATCCGGTCGGCCTCCCGGGCCGTGTTGATCGCCTCGCATTGCTCGATCAGGGCACTGCGGAAACCGATGTCGAACCCGGCCGCGTACACCGCGTACAGGTTGCCGCGGTCGCCGTCGCTCTCGCCGGCCTCGTCCGACTGGATGGCCCGCAGTTCGGTGAGGTAGTCGTCGAAGGGTAACTCCACCGACTCGGCGTATGACTGGGCCCGCTCCGGTTGTTCCATGATGACGGCAGCGAGGCCGGGGGCCTCCTCAGCCGACCAACCGGCGACGAGGTGGTGCGCCATCGCGCGGGCGGCGCCGTAGCCGTGGCTCGCGGCATGCGCGTTGGCGGCCCGCTGCTCAGTGGATCGAGTCGTGTTGTCCATGGGGGCACTCCCTCCGGGTCGACGTGCTTCCCGGCTTGTGCCCGCCGACGGGAGTCCTCAATCATGCTGGCCGTTCGCGACCGGCCGGTGATGCCGATTCAAGATCGCTGTCTGCGGTACAAAAGTGAAACCAGACTGCGCGTTCGTACCGCAGACAGCGATCTTCAGCGGGCAGGGCTACGGCGTCGCGCAGGTCACCGTCGCGGTGGCGCCGCTGGAGCCTGGTGCGTTGGCGAGGAAGCCGGCCGTGGTCGACTGTCCCGCCCCGATGGTGGCGTTATAGGTCGGTCGGATGGTGACGGTGCCGCTCGCCGGCGAGAAGGAGCCGCCCCACATCTGGGTGATAGTGACACCGCTGGGGAACGTCGCCGTCACGGTCCAGCTGTTGATGGCGGCGGTGCCCGGGTTCGAGATGGTGATCTCACCCTGGAACGCGCCGCCCCAGGCGTTGACGATCCGGTACGCCACGGTGCAGCCGCCGGTGGGTCCGCCGCCCGGCGTCGTGACCTGCACGGTGTTGGTCGTGCCGAGCGTGCCGCCGGACGAGGTCAGGCCCCGCACCTGGTAGCGGTAGGTGGTGTTGGCGGTGACCGTCGAGTCGGTGAACGACGTGCCGGTCGACGTGCCGATCACGGTGAACGTGCCACCGGAGGCGCCGGGCGCCCGCAGGATCTGGTAGCTGACGCAACCGGCCGAGACCGGTCCCATCCACGAGAGGCCGACGGCCGTCGTGGTGACCGACGCCGCGGTGAGGTTGCCCACCGCGATCGGTGGCAGCGTGCAGAGCGCGGTCACGGTGATGGTGTTGGACGGGGTGGCGGAGAGATTGCCGGCGCCGTCGCGCGAACGGACCTGGTACCGGTAGGTCGCGCCGGCGGTCAGGGTGCTGTCGGTGAACGTGTTGGTGACCGTCGTGGTGGTGCCGACCTGGGTGAAGGTGCCACCCGAGGCGCCCGGCGCGCGGAAGATGACGAACGCGGTCGGGCTGCACTGGCCGCCGCTCGGGAGCACGACCGTCCAGGTGAGCGTGGCCGAGGTCGGGGTGACGGTCGGTGCGGCCAGGTTGGTCGGCGGTGGCGGCGGAGAGGTGCAGGTCGTGCTGATCGTGACGGTCACCGACCCCGACAGTTGCGACACGTTGTTGCCGGGGTCCCGGGCTCGCACGGCGAAGCGGTAGGTCCCCGGCGCGAGCGCTGGTGTGGTGAAGCTGTTGGTCGACGACGTGCCGAAGAGCGTGAACGTGCCGCCGGAGGCGCCCGGCGCGCTGAAGATGTCGTAGCCGACGACGCCCACGTTGTCGGTGGACGGCGTCCACGACAGGAAGACCGTCACCGGGTTGGGCTGCGAAGCCGTCGGTGTGCCCGGAACGGTCGGCGGTACGACGTCGGCCGGCGTGGTGGACGGGGTGGTCGGACCCGCCGCGATCGCCAGGTCGTAGGCGCGCTGCGGCACGAACTGGCCGGCGCCGGCGATGCAGCCGTCGGCTTCACCGGGCAGCTTGATCCACAGGAACGCGTCGACCTTCGCGTCGCCGGTCTGGTTGGTGCTGGGCGTGCCGATGGCGCGGCCGGCCGGGTCGCACCACTCCGACCCGAGGGGACCGTTGCCGTTGCGGCTGGTGTCGATGACGGCCTGCAGGCGCGAGATGCCCGTGGCGGCGATGACGTTCTTCGCGTACGTGACCTCGCTGGCGGTCGCGCGGTAGTTGGACACGTTGGTCGAGATGCCGTCGGCGCTGTTGGCGATGTCGGCCGCCACCGCCCGGGCCGCCGCCTCCGAAGCGGAGAGCCAGTTGGAATGCCCGATGTCGAAGTAGACCTTCGCCTGCGCCGAGCCCTGCTTGAGCTTCTTGCCGGCGTACGCCATCGAGGCCTGCGTCTCGGCCTGCTGGGGCGGCGTCTGGCAGTTCGACATGAGGGGCAGCACGTCCGGCTCGAGGATGATCGTCGCCGGCCGCCCACCGAGACCGGCCGAGACCTGGTCGATCCAGGCCCGGTACGCGGTGTGGTTGGGCATGCCGCCGCTGCTGGCTCCGCCACAGTCCCGGTTCGGGATGTTGTAGATCACTAGGATCGGGATCTTTCCGGCGGCGGCGGCGTTGGATGTGAACGTGTTGACCTGCGACGCCACCGTGGCCGGGTTGTTCTGGGTGAACCAGCGGCCCTGAGGAACGCTCGCGACCCGGTCCCGGATCACCGGCATGCGGGAGTCGTTGGGGTTGGCGGCCACCCACACCGCCGCCTGGGTCTGCGGGTCGACGTAGAAGACCGAGTCGGCGGCCTGGGCGGTCACTGGCGTCAGCACCATGGCGGTGGCCGCCGCGGCGATGGCCGAGGCTCCGGCCAGAACGGTCAGGAGTCTTCTCCTGCTCATAGAGGGCTCCTCGCGAGAACGGCGGACGTGAGCGCGGGGAGGGGAGGATCGCATGGAAGCGCTCCCAGCGACGCGAGCCTATGTTCTTTCGAAGCTGTGGCATAGGTCACGGCGGTCGCTCCTGGCCCGGCCGACCGGTGGCACCCGTGTTGACCTGCTAGAACGCGTACCGCAAGTACCGTCCGATGTTGCGGAGCGGTGGAAACGGTGAAACAAGCACGGCCATGATCCGGAATCGAAGCGCAATCCGGTTCGCGCCCGGTGCATAGAGGGCGCTCAGCGAGTCGGTCAGCCGGAGCCGGGGGTCGACCCGCTCGAGTTCGTGCGGGTCGTCGATGCCCCAGCGCAGCGTGGCGCCGGTGCGGCGGAGGCCGCCGTGGCGCTGCTGCATGCGGTTGCCCATGGAGTTGAACGCGTCGAAGGCCAGCGTGCCGTGTCCACAGTGGTCGACGAGCCGCCGGAACAGGTCGTGACCGGCCTGCGGCTCGAGATACATGGTCAGGCCCTCGGCGAGGACCAGGGCCGGTCCGTGCACCGGTACGGCGTCCAGCCAGTCCGGTGCCGTCAGGTCGGCCCCGACCAGGTGGTAGTTGTCCCGCGTCGGGAGCAGCGCGCGACGCAAATCGATGACCTCAGGATGGTCGATATCGAACCACGTGACGCTGGCCGGCGGGTCTACCCGCCAGACCCGGGCGTCGAGACCCGCGGCCAGGTGCAGCACCGTGGCGTCGGGGCTGGCTGCGATGAACTCGCCCGCCCAGTCGTCGAAATGCTTGGCCCGGGCGGCGATGCTCGGGGCGAGCGTCGGGGTGATCTTCAGCTGTTCGAACGGATAGTCGATCGACCGGACGGTCTGGTCGGCCATCACGTCGCCCAGGACCGGCCGGCGCGCCCGCGCGTCCAGCGCCCGCCCGTAGAGCGGCCCGAGGAGCGTCTCCATCTCCTTGGCGAGATTGATGCGCACCATTGCCATGGCGTCCATTGTGCGTGCGCAGCGACCGGATGGGTACGGTCGGACCATGGCCAACCTGATCTACACGGCGATCGCGTCGCTCGACGGATATGTGGCCGACGAGCATGGCAACTTCGACTGGGCCGCGCCCGACGAGATGGTGCACGCGTTCATCAACGACCTCGAGCGGCCGATCGGCACCTACCTTTACGGACGCCGGATGTACGAGGTGATGGCGGTCTGGCAGACCGTACCGACAGGTCCTGACCAGCTGGCCGAGATGCGCGACTACGCCGAGATCTGGCGCGCGGCCGACAAGGTCGTCTACTCCACCACGCTACCGGAGGCGCAGACGGCCCGGACGCGGCTCGAACGCGACTTCGACCTCGCGGCGGTGCGGCGGCTGAAGTCCTCGGCCGACCGCGACATCTCGATCGGCGGTCCGGGCCTCGCGGCCCACGCCGTCCGCGCGGGACTCGTGGACGAATGGCACCTCTTCGTCACCCCCGTGGTCGTGGGCGGTGGCACGCACTGGTTGCCCCACCACGTGCGACTGCGGCTGGAGCTTCTGGACGAACACCGGTTCCCGAGCGGAGTGGTGCACCTGCGCTACCGCACCGCGGACTGACCGGTCCGAGCCAGGCGCCGGGTTCCGTCCCGTGCTCGACCAGCTCAGCCCCGCATTGACGTAGGCGTCAGCGGGGCGTCTCCTTTACCGCGGGGATGACCCCGGCGGTTCCACATTTGGCTTTGATCTCGCTCTCGTTCACCGACGACCGGAGCACGACCTTGACCTCGTGGCCTGGCCCGCCGTTCTGATCGTGGACCACGTAGCCGGTGGCCGGCTGGATGCCGAGCACCGTGGCATTCTCACCCTGGCAGAGCACGTGGATCGTGCCTCCGAGCGCGGTGATGGCGTGGGTCGCCGGCCCGGTGGATGTGGTCGACGGGGTCGAGCGCGGGGTGGTGCTCGCGCCCCGCCCCGGAGTCGCGGGTGGAGGTGGCGCGGGGCCTGCCGTGCTCACCACCGGCGGCCCGGCCGTGACGCTCGGCCCAGCCGTGACGCTCGGCCCAACCGGCGGGGTCGCCGATGCGGCCAGCGCCGGCCCGGCCGTGCCGCCGCCCCGCACGTGCCCCGCGTCGCCTCCCGAGCCGCCCATGAGGCCGGAGATCACGACCGCGAGGATGGCCGCCGGCGCGGCCACGGCGACCGTCGTCCATACGGCTCGTCGGCGCCTACGCGTGCCGACTGACGCGGCGATCAGGGTGATCGTCCCCACGTCACCACCCGGCGCGCCCGGCCGGGTCGCGACCGCCGCGGCGAGCACGGCCGCGACCTCGGCGGCCGAGGGCCGTTGCGCCGGGTCCCTGGCCAGGCATCGGCGGTAGATGTCGTCGACCGCTGGCGGCAGTCCGTCGACCGGCGGCAATGGCTGAGGGTCCTCGGTGAGGTGCGCCCACAGCGCCTGTGACGGCGTGTCGTTCGACCAGGGCAGATCCTGCGTCAACACGCGATAGATCAGCACGCCGAGGGCGAAGACGTCGGCGGCCGGGGAGACACCCTCGCCGGTGAGGCGCTCGGGTGCCAGGTAGGCCGGCGTTCCCAGGACGTGGCCGCTCGGCTCGAAGTCAGGCGCGCCGGCGGGCGCGGCGATGCCGAAGTCGAGCACCTTGGGGCCCGCCGGCGTGAGGATGACATTGGACGGCTTGATGTCGCGGTGCACGATGCCCTCGGCGTGCGCGGCCGCGACGGCGCTCGCGACATGTGCGCAGATCGTCAGCGCCTCGCGTGGCGCCAGCGGCCCGTCGGCGAGCCGGCTCGCGAGCGTGGGGCCGGTCAACAGCTCCATCACCACGTAGGACACGCTCTGGCCGTCAGCGTCGACCGATTCGCCGTAGTCGAACACGTTCGTCAGGTTCGGGTGCGAGAGCATCGCGGCCGACCGGGCCTCGACCAGCATGTCACGCCGGAGCGGTCCGTCGGCGTCGTGCGGCGGGGCGAGCACCTTGACGGCCACGGTGCGGTTGAGCACCTCATCGCGTGCGCGCCACACCACCGACATGCCGCCGGCGGCGAGGACATCCAACAACCGGTACCGGCTGCTGAGGAGCTGCTTGGGCTGCATCGCCTACTTCTTGCTTCCCCCACCACCCCGCCGGCCGGGTGGCTGGCGAGCGATCCAACTCTATTCACGTGCGAGTCAGTCCGCACGTTCGAGGTTGTCGATCAAAGACCGGCGAGGTCAGCGGAAGGCGGCGATGACCCGCCCCATGCGCTCCAGCGGCTGGGCGTCGGTGAGGTCGGCCAGGCGCACCATCACCTCCTTGACGCCGGCCTCGGCCAGCTCCCGGAAGCGACCGACATGATCGGCAACCGTGCCGGCGTTGACCGCGGCGGCGTACTGGGAGGCCGTGCGCCCGCGGGGCCGCAGCCGGTGCACGAGTTCGGAGACGTGCGCGTCGTTCTCGCCGACCAGCACGGTCGACAGGTGCGTGAGGGCCACGTCGGCGGGGTCGCGGCCGGCCGCGGCGCAGTGCCGGCGCAGCACGGTCGCCTTGCGCCGCACCGTCGGCAGGTCGCCGAACACGTTCGCCGCGTCGGCATATCGAGCGGCCAGGCGCAGCGTGCGGCGCTCACCGCCGCCTCCGACCACGATCGGTATGCGGTCCTGTAGCGGTCGCGGGTAGCAGAGCGTCTCCGGCACCGACAGGACGCGGCCCTCAAACGACGGGCTGCCCGGCCCCCACAGCACGGGCAGCAGTCGCAGCGCGTCCTCCAGCAGGGCGTAGCGCTGTCCGACCGGCGGGAAATCCCATCCGTAGGCCTTGTGCTCGGCCTCGAACCAGGCCAGCCCGAGGCCGCAGACGGCCCTCCCTCCGCTGAGGACGTCCAATGTGGACATAATCTTGCCGAGGTGTGCGACGTTGCGGTACGTGACGCCGGTGACGAGCGCGCCCAGCCGGGCCCGTCGCGTCGACGCGGCGAGGTAGGCGAGCGTCGTGTTGCTCTCCAGGAAGTCCTCCCACGCCCGGCCGATCTGCGGGATCTGCCGGAAGTGGTCCATGACGTAGATGGCGTCGAAGCCGGCGTCCTCGGCGGCCGTGGCGATCTCGCGCAGCCGTTGGGCCGTCGCGGCCGTTCCACCGTCGAGCGCGTAGGAGCCCAGATGCAGGCCGAAGCGAAGACCGGTCGGTCGCTCGTACTGTCGGCGCGTCGCCGCCGGCGCGGTGACATGACCCGTGGGCACTACCCGCACCGCCTGGGGCGTGAGCACAGCGTCGTAGCCCTCGCCGGGGAGTGCGTCGCGGGTCTTCGGCCAGGCGCGCAGCTGCGACGTGAGGACCTCGACCGGGATCCGCTTGGCGCGCGAACGGTTGCGGGCCCGGCACTCGGCGGCCGGGGTGTCGAAGGCGACCGCGACGCACGCCACGCCATGGCCGCGCGCGAGGTCGCGCCAGGCCTGACGCCGTTGCGGGTCGAGTCCGAGCGTGTCGACGACGGTTGTGAGCCGCCGGGCGACCCTGCGCTCCACGATCTCGGCGAGCACCGCGAAGGCGTCGGTGCTGGCGGAGAGGTCGTCCTCGCCCTCGCCGACCATTGCCCGGAGGCGGTCGCTGGAGACCACGCTGTCCGGGTGGAAGTGGTCGGCCGCCCACGAGGACTTTCCCGACGCACCAGGCCCCACCAGGATGACCAGGCACGGGACGGGCAGGTTCAGGGCGTCGTCCATCCGCCTAGTGTCTCGTGACCCCGACTGTCGCCTAGCCGACAGTTGGGCCTTCACATCGATCGGTACGGCGGGGGCAGTGGACGGTTAGCCGCGTGAATCAGGGTGAAACGCGCGGCTCAACGTCCACCGCTTCCGGTCCACGAACCGAAGATGCGGCCTTGGCCCCGAGCTCGCGGACCACGTCGACGAAGAGGTCGAGGTCGGCCGCGGTGGTGCGCCAGTTGCTGATCGCCGGGCGGAGCGCGACCCGTCCACCGTAGACGGTCGTGCCCGCGAACACCCGGCCGTCATCAAGAAGCGCTTGGCCGAGCCGGCGGTTGACGTCGTCGAGCCGCGGTTCGGACAGATCCGATGGGTGATAACGGAAGCAGACCACATTGAGCGGAACCTCGGCCAGCCGCTCGAGGTCGGCGGCGGCGTCGACGGTCGCGGCGAGGTGCTCCGCCAAGTCGCAGTGGCGCTCGACGAGCTCGCGGTAGCCGTCGCGACCGTAGGCGGCGAGCGTGGCCCAGATCGGCAGTGCCCGGGCCCGCCGCGAAGACTCGGGGCCGAGCAGCCCGTAGCCGCCCTGGGGGTCGTCGGGGCCGGGCAGGTACGCCGCGCCGGGCATGCCGAACGCCGGGCCGAGCCGGTCGGGCTCGCGTACGAGCGCGAACCCGCTCTCGTAGGGCACGTTGAGCCACTTGTGGGCGTCGGCGGCGATCGAGTCGGCCCGCTCGATCCCGGCCGTGAGATGGGCCGTGCGGGGCGATAACGCGGCGAAGAGTCCGAAGGCTCCATCGATGTGCAGCCAGGCGCCGAACGTCTCGGCCAGCTCGGCGAGATCGGCGAGCGGGTCGAACTCGCCCGCGTTCGGCTCGCCGGCCGTGGCCACCAGCACGGCGGGAGTGCCGTCGAGCTCGGCCAGCCGGCGCCGCACCGCGGCCAGGTCGATGCGGCCGATGTCGTCCGCGGCGTACGCCTCGACCGTGTCCTTGCCGTGTCCGAGCATCTGCAGGGCCTTGCGGGCGCTGGGGTGCACATAGCCGCCGGAGAGAACCGGCATCCGCGGCAGGCCGACGAGCCCCGACGAGGTGACGTCGACGCCGTGCCGCTCCGCCCACCAATGGGTGGCGAGGGCGAGCCCGGTCAGGTTGGCGAAGGTTGCGCTCGCGGTGAGCGCCCCGCCCCAACCCCGGGGCAGGCCAACGAGCTCGCGCAACCAGTCCAACGCGGCGGTCTCTACCGCGTCGGCGAACCGCGACGACGCCCGGACGAACGCGTTCTGGTCCAACATGGACACTACCCAGTCGGCGGCCAGCGCTGCCGGAGTGGAGCCCCCGATGACGAAATGGTAGAAACGCGGACCGGCCGAGGCGGTGGCGGTCGCCGTGCCGATGCGGAGCAGCTTCTCGACCGCGGACTGGGTGCCCTCGCCGTCCGCCGGCAACGGACCCGCTGGGGAAGCTGCTCCGTCCGCGGCACCATCAGCCTGAACTGCTGCCTGCTGTTCCAGCGGGCCGAAGTGCTGCGCTATCTCCTTGTCCATGAGTTGGCG
>Ga0209382_10009762_pt1 | contig 11990 bp, 9 predicted proteins | sample SoiMetdeltSBSDD5_FD_187599 | JGI IMG/M metagenome (GOLD analysis project Ga0209382, IMG submission 187599) | Bulk soil microbial communities from a Populus tree surrounding site in Tennessee, USA - Soil MetaG P. deltoides SBSDD5 (SPAdes) (version 2) | ecosystem: Environmental > Terrestrial >... | reverse complement strand
AAACGGTAACACAAGAGACGCTGAAATGTGTTTTGAAATATTACTCAGCAACGAAAAAATGCTAGGTAAAATTTTTGCTGTGAAAGCTCTACAGTACTGACGCTGGAGTCGTCCTTACGGCTTTCCCATTTTTTTACAGCTCTTTACATCGACAGAAGGGTCGAGAGGAAGCGAGATCGGCGTTATGCCGGCTTCGTGTAATTCCTGCCCGTGTTGTCGAGAGGGTTGCGGCTGCAGAGAGGGCGCGGATCGCGCACGGCCGCGTCGCAATCGCGGGTGTATCCAGCTCGTGAATTGTGATTCGCTACGGCACTATCACGCTGGTACGGTCGACCGAGGTCCCCTCACCAACCATCAGCGTGTATGCCTGGTTCGCCTGCTGGCACACGTATTCGAACAGCTCGGTGCCGTCTTCCCAGCGCAAGCTCGACGTTCCAGTGAAACGCTTCGTGTAGGCGCCAGGATCGTCGATCGTCACTTCGTATCTCAACGTGCCGATCGCCGTGCGCGTGTATTTCTCGAGCAAGTGGAGCTGGTTGGTGTGCGGGAGCTGGCCGCGATCGATCCAGAAGCCCTCGTTGAAGCCGACCGTATCGACAACCAGCGTGTCACCCTCCCACCAGCCAATCGAATGACCGTAGTAGCTCGGGGTCAACGTCGACGGATGTGAGCGACCGTCCATGTAGATCGTGCGGTAGGTATGCGGCCCGCCGATGTCGAAGATATACGCGAGCTTCAGCTCTGGCAGCTCGAGGAACTCGGCGCCGTATGGTGTCAGCCACTGTCGCGGCCCGCCCGAGGGCTTGCAGCGCGTGTGCGGCTCGAGCTCGTTGCGGCGGCGATCGTCTGACACGGCCCGGGTCCAATCCATGTACGGGACGGGTGTGCACGGCGCAGCAGCGGCAGCGCCTCGCCCGCCAGCAGCGGGACCAGCAGCGCCCGGGCCTGCTCCGCGCCCGGCGGCGGCGCCCGGATTCAACGACGTCGGTGCCGACACTCTGTTCGAATTGCAGAACCCGAGGTTGCCGCCGACCCAGACGCCCTTTCGCGTCGCCGTGTTGCCAAGCACGATGCGCCCGTCGGCGGTGCGTGGCGGCGGCTCGTTGGCCAATCGGGCGCGAGCGTCTTGTTGTCGTTGCTGCTGCGCGGCGGCCGTAGCCTGATCCTGTGCGCTGCCCTGAGGTACCGCGACCTGCACGCCAGGCCTTCCTTGGGTTTGTGCACGCATCGCCACGCCGCCGGCGATCACCGCCATTGACACGACCACAGCAGCTCGGATCACATGCCATCTCATCTCGCGGATCCTAGCACGCCCCTGGCCGAGCTTAATTTATCGAGCGAACAACGGTGCAGAGTTCATCGTATCTGCGGAGCAGCGTCAGGCCGAAGTGGAGGGCTGAGTGCCATGCGTCTTATTCGCAGACTCGTGCTGCTAACCATCGTCGGTATCGGCGGCGTTGCGGCGTTCAACTACTGGTCTCAGAACGGCAGGCCGGCGCGGCCCAGAATCGCGGCGCTCGAAGCGGAGATCGCGAGGCAGCAGGCCGCGAAGCTCGCGACTCGGGCTGCAGCACGGGCCAACGACGCTGCGAGCAAGGTCGGCGACACCGTGAGCGACAGCGCACTGACCGCGAAGATCAAATCAAAGATGGTCCTCGACGACGATGTCAAAGCGCGCGGCATCGATGTCGACACGTCCGGCACTGTCGTCACGCTGACCGGCGTTGTCAGGTCTGCAGAGGAGCGGGACCGCGCAGTGCGACTGGCACGAGAGACAACGGGCGTCACGCAAGTGATCGACAAACTGCGAGTCCGGGCATCGTAGACAGAGACAGCCGGCACGGCAGGACATCGGTAGGGCTACTGCGCTGCCACCGTCACGATCACCCGTTGAAAGCTCGTGAGCGCGGGTGTTCCGTTGTCCGTTACCTGAATCAACGCGTGGATCGTCTGTCCTGGCGCAGCGTCTGTCGGCACTTGGAATGTGGTGGTCAACGTCTCAGGACTCGACAACGAGACCGTTCTAGGATATGTGTCGGCATCTGAGTACTGCCACCACTTCACGGTCAACGCGTTACTGTCCGGATCGCTCGCGGTCGCGACAAGCCGCACGGTGGAGCCCGGCATCGCAGTGCGGTTCAGCGGACTTGAGAGTGTGACTCTGGGTTCGTGGTTGGCGGACGCGAACGCCGGCGTCACGGTCCACTTCAGTCGCGCCGCGAAATCGCGCTGCGCGAGCTCGAACCACCGCGCAGTGGCATAGTCCCGCGGCGAGGCGCCGAGGGCATCCGTGTCGGCCGCGTTGCGTCCACCCCAGCCGCCGAAGCTCGCGTCTTCATGCGCTCGCAGTCCGTTGTCGATGAGGTTCATAAACGTGGACGTGTCGCCCTCAGAAATCCATGCGCCCTTTTGCTGCGGTGGCGTCCACACCCGATAGCCCTTCGCTCGCAGTTCGTCGGCGCCGAGGTCCAGACCGAAGTAATCGAAGATGTCGCCGGGAACCATCTGCTTGCCGTCGCCCCACACACGGTAGAACGCGCCAAACGGTCCGACGCTCGACACGTTCTCGCGCGTCCACTCCGCATTCAGGTAGTGGGCGAATTCCGGACGCACGACACTGCGCGCTCCGTAGCCCCACGTAGCTGTCGACATCTGACGGAACTCAATTCCGGGCCACTCAGGCTTGATGTACGAGGCGTTCGTACCGTCTTGATCACCGAACGCCTGAATGATCGCTTTTTGCGACACCTTCTCCAGGAGCTTCGGCCATGCCGGTGAAGCCTCGTACTGCTGCCGGATCGACTTGAGCGCCCGCGCGATCGTGCTCTGGCCGCCCCATGCCAGCAGGTAGACCGGCCCCGGCTCGTCATCGAGGAGCACGCGCTTGATCAGATCCGAGCCAGGTGTGTCCTTCGAGGTATCACCCTCGAATTCGACGTTGCCCTCGCGGATCTTCGAACGCAGAAACTCTGGCGTCGGGTAGTTCCGGTCGTGCACGCGGAGGTTGGGATACACCTTCGTGTAGATCTCGACGGCATCGTCGATGTAGCGTTCGCCCGGTTTCCATCGCCAGGATGTACACGGGCACAGGTTGATGCCGCCGCGTGAATACTCGCGATCGGGCATGGAGAAGCGCGTCCCCTTGCCGTCGCCACGCCAGTGGAACTGGCTGCTCGCGTAGATCAGCCCTTCCGTTTCGACCTCGGCGGAATACAGCAGGAACGTCACGAGCGAGTTCGAGTCGTCCAGTTCCGGGTCTGTCGTGACGATGGTCCTGGGACGAACGGGCTGGTCACTCGATTGCGAATGAACAGAGGCCAACGTGACCGCGACAATGAGGCTGGTCAGCACGTGTCGTGACAGCATTATGTTATTTTAGTAACACCATGAGCGTTGAACGGCGTATAGTAGCCCGCGACTCGCGATGTTGATGATCAGAGTCACAGTCTGGACGGCGGCCACGATCGCGATCGCGACATTGACGGTCGGTGCACAGTCCCCGCGTCGTCCGGCTCAGTCAAGTATGCGGAATGAGCGTGCGTTCGCAGCCGAGCTGCAGCGCGCGTTCCGAACGGGCGACCGTCAGGCTGTGGCGAGCCTGGTGCGGTATCCGACGCGAGTGTCTGTGTTACAGCGGCCTTTCCCGATCTACATCAAGGATCGAGACGCGCTCGAGCAGATGTACGACATGGTGTTCACTCCCCACTTGCGTTGCGCCGTTGTGGACAGTCGCGAGCCCGTCGCCGGGGAACCTCGACCCAAGCACCCATTGCTTCTGGCGAGCGGCGTTGTCTCTCTCGCCGGTGGTCGCGTGATCGCCGAGCGCACCCAGGGCAAGTATCAGATCACGCGGTTGACCTCATTTGGTGATACGTCCACGCGTCTCGGCAAACCGCGTCCGGTGACGTTCCCGAGCGGGCAACGGACGGTGGAGTTCGGCGGACGGGTCGCGGAACTCGGCGCTGACGGCTACATCGTAGTCGCGAGCGCGGGCGATCGCCTTCGCGCAGTCATCAGCAGTTTCCCGGCTGGGACTCTATGGTTGCGCGTCTCGCGACGAGGCGGCGACACGACTCTCGATGGCGACACGCAGACGCGCGGTGGCAAAGGCGACAGCGTGTGGGAGGCGCGGCTCGCTGAGGCCGGCGAGTATCTGGTTGAAGTGGTTCGTCGCGCGCCGTACTGCGAGCCTCCAGTGATCAGCCACCTGTTGTCGCTATCGCTGACTGCGCAACACGCTCGTTGACCCCGGCGCGCTGCATTTTCGGGCCGACGCGCTAGAATCGCACGGGAAGGATTCCTCTCCTATGACCGTCTCGCTCTCCATGCGCCGGCTCACAGCTGCCGTCGTGATATCGGTGGTCGCACTCGCCCTGCCCGCACGGGCCGACGTGCAGGAAAAGACGATGATCGTGCGCGGCCTCACGGTCCACTACAAAGTAGTTCTGCCGAATGGCTTCGACCCCGCGAAGACGTACGCTGGAATCATCGCGCTTGGCGGCGGCCCGCAGACAATGAACACGGTCGATGGGGTGTTGAACAGGAACCTCCGCGCCGAAGCCGAGAAGCGCGGATACATCGTCGTGGCGCCAGCCGCACCGGACGGTCAACTCTTCTTCGAAGGCGGCGACCGCATCTTCCCTGACTTCCTGAAGCAAATCCTGGCCGACTACAAGATCGAAGGCGGGAGATTCCACGTTGCCGGTCCCTCGAACGGCGGTATCGCCGCGATGCACGTTGCGGCCGCCCATCCGCAATACTTCCGTTCAGTCACCGCGTTTCCCGGTTACCTGTGGGAGCCGACGCCCGCCAAGCTGCAGGCGCTCTCGAAAATCTGCGTCTTTATGTACGTAGGCGAGAACGACGAGTACCGGTGGCACGACGAGATGAAGCGCGAAGCAGAGTTCCTCCGATCGAAGGGCGACGTCGCGCGATACACGGTCGAAAAGGGACAGCCGCATCGTCTCGAGACGCTGGCCGGCGATCACGCGGGGCGGCTCTTCGAAGGATTCGAGGAGGCCCGCAAGGGGTGCCGTTCGTGATCGCGAACACGAATTCGTGATCGGGAAGATTGCGCTCGAGGAGCACTTCGCGCTGCCAGAGACGCTGGCGGACTCCACTCGCTATGCAAGCGGACCCTCGTGGTCGCTGCTCGAGCAGCGATTGTTGGACCTTGACGAGCACCGCGTGTCGGAGATGGACGCGCACGGCGTCGCGTACGCGATCCTCTCGCTGAACTCTCCGGCAATTCAAGCGGTCGCCAATCGATCTCGCGCGATCGAGATCGCACGCCGTGCGAACGATGCACTCGCGGAAGCCGTTGCGCGCAAGCCGGATCGATTTGGCGCATTCGCGGCAGTCCCGCTACAGGACCCCGACGCGGCGGCAGAAGAGCTCACTCGCGCGGTCAGAGAGCTCGGGTTCAAGGGCGCGCTGGCCAACGGATTCTCGCAGGTCGGCAGCGGTGAGGACGTCGTCTATTACGACCACCCGGCGTATGCCCCGTTCTGGCGGCGCGTCGAAGAGCTCGAGGTGCCGTTTTATCTGCACCCGCGCGAACCGCTGCCCTCGCGCGAACCGATCTACGAGGGTCATCCATGGCTGCTGGGGCCGGTCTGGGCGTTCGCCGCGGAGACCGCCGTCCATGCGCTGCGTCTGATGTGCAGCGGCCTGTTCGATCGGCATCCTCGCCTGACCTTGATCCTCGGCCACCTTGGCGAGGGATTGCCGTACAATGCGTGGCGCATCGACCATCGCTTGCGCAAGATGCCGCAGGGCCTTCCCGCGCGCCGGACGATCACCGAGTACCTCCGCTCCAACGTCTTTCTCACGACGAGCGGCAACTTCCGAACGCCAACCCTCGTCGATGCGATCGCCGAAGTCGGCGCCGATCGCGTGCTGTTCTCGGTCGACTACCCCTTCGAAGAGACCGCCGACGCAGCCGAGTGGTTCGACAGCGCTCCCATCTCCGAGCGTGATCGGTTCCGCATTGGCTGCGAAAACGCCACCAGGCTGTTCAAGCTGTAATTCTCCAACCATCGCGGCGTTGTCCCTGCGGAAAAGCGAGATAGTCGACAGTCGATGCGATAATGCCGCATGTCGGAGGTGCGCGTGAGAACTATCCCGATCGTTGCAACACTTGTCGCAGCGGCACTGGGGTGTATCGAGGCGCAGTCGCTGAACTACCGTGACCCAAGTATTCCGCGCTCCAGCGACGGCCGGCCAAATCTCGCTGCACCAGCGCCGCGGGTGAACGGAAAGCCCGATCTCTCCGGCGTGTGGCAGGCCGAGCGTACGCCAGTCGCCGAGTTCGTCCGCCTTCTGGGGCCCGGGTTACCGGCAATCCAGCCCGATTTGAACGACATCACCAAGCACGTGCTCAACGTGCTCTGGGATGTGCCCCCAAGCGAGCAGCCGCTTCGGCCAGAGGCCGCCGCCATCATGCAGCAGCGCCAGAAGAGCGGTCAGGATTTTCCGACCGCGTACTGCCAGCCAAGCAGTCTCCCTGCCGCGATGTTGGTTTTGGAGTTCAAGATGATTCAGGCTCCCCGCCAGATCGTGGTGCTGCCGGGCAACGGGGACCCTGCGAGGCAGATTTACATCGACGGGCGCAGCCTGCCAAAAGCTCCTGAACCGAGCTGGATGGGCTCGTCGGTGGGACGCTGGCAAGGCGACACGCTCGTGGTCGACACGACCGGTTTCAAGGAGAGCGCCTGGCTGGACGGCTTCGGACATCCTGCGAAGCGAGGCCATGCACATCACCGAGCGCTATCGCCGGCGTGACTTCGGACACATGGACCTGGAGCTGACCTTCGACGATCCGAAGAGGCCGGGTGTAATATTCGGTTTCAAGACCACACTGACTTTGCTCCCCGATACCGACGTCCTCGAGTACGTGTGCATGGAGAACCAGAGAAGATATCGTCCTCCGGCACCGTAGCTGTTTCACATGGTCCCGACGATGAAGGTGCGGCGAGCCTTAGCTCGGCAGCAGCGTCGTCGTGGCGATGTGGTGGCTCGCAATGCGATCCGGGTGGAAGCACTCGACAGCATGAAGAGGTAAGCGCCTCCTTCACGACTCTCTCCGCTCTCTCCGCACGTATAATCCGCATTTCCATGCTTTCGCCGGGCTCTCGACTGGGCAAGTACCAAATCGAGCGGCCGTTGGGCCGCGGCGGAATGGGCGCCGTGTTCCTTGCCACCGACACGGTGCTGCGTCGGCCGGTTGCGATCAAAGTGCTCGTGTCCGCCGCTGACAATGCCGACCGCTCGCCGGCGCGCCTGCTCCGCGAAGCGCGCAGCGCATCGGCACTGAACCATCCCAACATCGTAGCGGTGTACGAAATCGGCGAAGAGAATGAACTCGCCTTCATCTCGATGGAGTACGTTCACGGACGTCCCCTGTCGGACATCGTCGAAGGCGGACCACTGACGGTCGAGCAGAGCATTCGGTATGCGGCTGAGGCAGCCGACGCTCTCGCGCATGCTCACGACCGCGGGATCGTGCATTCCGATCTCAAGGCTGCGAACGCAATCGTGTCCTCGAGCGGACGCGTCAAGCTTGTCGACTTCGGGATCGCCAGTCGGTTACGCGAGGCCATCTCGGATGCGACAGTCACGAGCACGGCTACGGAGGAGAGGACTCCAGCCGGCACGCCTTACGCGATGGCTCCCGAACAAGTGCGCGGAGTTCAAATCGATGCCCGCACGGACGTGTGGGCGCTTGGGGTGCTGCTCTACGAGATGCTTGCCGGCGCAAGGCCATTTGTGGCGCCCACGGTGCCAGAATTGTTCTCCGCCATTCTTCGCGACGAACCCGCGCCATTACCTCGCCATGTGCCGACCGCTCTGCGCGTCGTCGTGCAGAAGTGTCTGGAGAAGGATCCGGCGCAGCGTTACGAGCGCGCCGCGGACGTCCGGCTGGCGCTCGAGGGGGTGACGTCGGGCGGTGAGCTTTCAAGCAGCCAGGCGCCGCGTTCGGTTGTAACAACCAGCGCCCCGCTGCCGCCGCCACCATTCGTCAGCGCTTTGCCGGAGGCAACCGCGTTCGTTGGACGCGATTCCGAAATCGGGCAGATGACACGCACCTGGGATCAGGCGCGTGCCGGCCGTCGTCACCTGCTCCTTGTCGCAGGCGAGCCGGGTATCGGAAAGACGCGCCTTGCGACGGAATTCGCGCGGCAGTGTGCAGCGCAACAAGCGACTGTCCTGGCTGGCAGAAGTGATGAAGAGGCGCTGGTCCCATACCAACCGTTCGCGGAAGCCCTCACGTGGTATGCGCGTGTGTGTCCCGAACCGGAGCTCCGTGCGACTCTCAATGGCATCGACGACGGGGCCGAACTGGGGCGAATTGTCGTCGAGCTGACGCGACGGATTCCAGATCTGCGAACGTCGTTGAAATCCGGCGAGGGCGAGCGCTATCGCCTGTTCGACGTCATCGATGCACTGTTCGCAGCAGCATCTTCGGTTCACCCTATCGTTCTTGTGCTCGATGACCTGCATTGGGCGGATCAGCCGACGCTGCTTCTGCTCAAGCACCTGATGCGGTCGACGCGAACGGCGGCCTTATGCATCGTAGGCACGTACCGAGACAGCGAACTGCGGCGTACGCATCCCCTCGCGGAGATTCTCGCCGACCTCCGTCGCGATGAGTCGGTCACGCGGCTTTCTCTGCACGGGCTGACAGCGAACGATGTGCAGGGACTCGCACCGTCGATTGCAGGCCATTCGGTGCCACCGCGGCTCGCGGAGGTCGTCGTGGAGGGTGCCGGCGGCAACCCGTTTTTCATCGGCGAAGTTCTTCGTCATTTGCGCGAAACGGATGCCTTTCGCCATCCCGACGACCACATCGGCCTCGGTCTGCCTGAGGGCGTGAAAGAGGTGATCGGTCGGCGGTTGTCGCGCCTGTCTGACGAGTGCAATCGAGCGTTGGCGCTCGCGGCAGTGATCGGCCGGGAATTCGATGTCGAGCTGCTGATCGCGCTGGGTGACCTGCCGGAAGATCGCCTTCTCGACGCAATCGAGGAAGCCGTGCGCGCGCAGTTGATTGCGGACGCCGCGGGCGGCCGAAGTCGCCTGACGTTTCGACACGCGTTGATACGCGAGACGTTATACGGCGAACTCCTGTCGGCACGACGCATCCGACTCCACCGCCGCGTCGCGGAAGCGATCGAAGAGCGGACACGCGGCCGCGCCAATCCACCGCTCGCCGATCTCGCCTACCACTTTTCGCAATCCGCATCCGCAGGGACGGCGGACAAAGCGGTCGAGTATGCCATGTGTGCCGGAGACCGGGCGTCCGAGTTGCTGGCCTATGAGGAAGCGGCTCGCATGTACGATTTGGCGCTGCAGTCGATCGAATTCGCCAACCATCCAGATCTGTTTGCACGCCGCGTCGACCTGCACATCCGACGTGCCCGAGCCTTTGGATCCCTCGGGCAGTGGGCGGCTGAGAAAGAGGACGCACTTCGTGCTCTGGAATCGCTCGATCCTGGCGATCTCGAGCGACGTGCGGAGCTGGTGCTCATGGTGGCCGACGCGTCGTTCTATCTGCTCGATAGCGTATCGGTCAATCGATACGCCACTGACGCCTTGGACCTCGCCCGTAAGGTCAACCGCAACGACCTTGCAGCGGATGCGATGGGATGGCTAGGCCGCGGTCTTCAAGCAAAGGGTGATCTGGCTGGCGCGATCGAGATGGACAATCGAGCCGTCGCGCTCGGAAAGCCGCGTCGCGGCATCGCACAGATGCACGGTCCTTTGACTCTGTATCTGGCGGGACGTTCGCATGAGGCGGCGGAACAGGGAATGCGCGCCGCCAAGAGTGCCCGAGAAGCCAGAGACACAGAGCTCACGATGTATGCCCTTTCGCATTACGGATTGAGCCTCGGTGCGATCGGCCGCTATCGCGACGCATCCCGTACTTTCGAAGAAGCCCGCGAGTTCGGCAGGAAGTATGGTGTGCTGCCCCCCCTCGCACGCGCGATGGCAATGTCAGGGGGCTTTCACTTGAGCGTCTTCGACCTGGACGGCGCCGAAAGTATTCACACCGAAGCGCGCGAGCTGGCGCGCAGCGTCAGTTTCAAGCCGACGATCGTCAGTTCGGGAATCGACCTCTTGTTTGTCCACATACGTCGTAACGAGCCGGGCCGAGCACAGGTGCTGCTGCCCGAAGTCGAAGGCACAGCAGCAGCCACTCCCGGTTGGCACGACTGGCTGTGGGCTGGTCGTTTGACGCAGGTCCGCGCGGAACTGGCGCTTGCCTGCGGAAATGCGAGCACCGCCTTCGATGGCGCTCAAGAGGCGATCGAATACTGGCGTGGCAATGGACGCATCAAGTATGAGGCTCTGGGCCAAATCACGGCCGCACGCGCGCTGCGCGCGTTAGGCCGGACGCGCGAGGCGACTGCCCACGCGCGCGACGCTCTCGCGGTCGCCCGTCGCAGCTCGGATCCCGCCCTAATGTTGTGGGCGCTGAACGTACTCCTCGGGCTGGAAGGCGACGACGCTCTCGCGGGCGAAGTGCGCACGCTCAGCGAGGCTATCAGGCTCGAACTGCCTGACGAATCGATGCAGCGCCGGTTCGACCAATCGGAGCTCGGACAACTGAGAGCCGCGGAGTGCCCCAACGCACCGCGGGATTGACAACGCGCATCACAAGGCCAATCCTGACGGCGGAGGAAATGATGCAGCAACAATCGTGGGCAGACTCGCGGTTCGTGGTCGCCATCTCGTTCGTCGTGGCGCTCGGCATCGTCCTCAGCGTCCACGTCGGAGCGCAGCACCTATCCGAACAGCGCGACATGGCGCTCGTCGGTCACGACGATCTTCAAGCGCGAAGCGCCTACCAGCCTACGATCCAGCGCCAGGGCAACCGCTGGATTGCCTACATCGGCCATCACGGAGGCATGCGGCGAAATTCCCTGACCGGCAAGGACGAGCAAAACGGCACGTCGATCGTCGACGTGACGGATCCGAAGAAGCCTCGATACCTCGCGCACATTCCGGGAGACGCCGGCGAAGGCGAGAACGGCGGCGCGCAGATGACTCGAGTGTGCAGCGGCAGCACGCTGCCGCGAGCGGACAAGAGCAAGACGTATCTGCTGCGCTCGTTCGGCAACTCGGCGCACGAGATCTGGGATGTCACCGATCCTGCCAAACCTTCGCGTGTCGTCGTCCTGATCGATGGTCTGCGAAATACGCACAAGAATTTCTGGGAATGTGACACCGGAATTGCCTACGTCATCTCGGGCCCGGAGGACTGGCGCACGCGCCGGATGACGAAGATCTACGACCTGAGCGATCCGGCCCATCCCCGATTCATTCGTGACTTCGGTCTTCCAGGACAGCAGCCGGGCTCGACCGTGATGCCGATACCCACCGAGCTCCACGGACCGATCTCGCTCGGCCCGAAGGGCAACCGCGTCTACTTCGGTTACGGCACCAGCCGCGCGGGGGTGGTGCAGATCGTCGACCGGAAGAAGCTCCTCGAAGGGCCGAAAGAGCCGACCGATGCGAACCTGCTCTATCCCCAGATCGCTCGACTCGATCTTCCTCCGGACGCAGGGGCTCATTCGACGTTTCCTCTCCTCGGCATGACGCTACCCGAGTTCGCAAAGCAGAAGCTTCCCGTGAATACACCGCAGCCAGGCAGTGGGCACGAGCATGGCGATGCCGTTTGGATCCCGACCGCTCAGGCGCACCGAGACTTCATCGCAGTCGTGAGTGAATCGCTGGCGAACGAATGTCAAGAGCCGAGGCAGATGGTACGGATGGTCGACATCACGTTCGAGTCGTCGCCAGTCGGCGTCTCGACCTGGACTGTGCCTGAAGCGAGCGGCAACTTCTGCAGCCGCGGCGGCCGCTTCGGCGCGCATTCCTCGCAGGAAAGCTTCACGCCGATCTACTACGGTCGGGTGCTCTTCGTCACCTTCTTCAACGCCGGTGTGCGTGCGCTCGACATTCGCGATCCGTTCAACGTCAAGGAGATC
>Ga0209382_10009760_pt1 | contig 11992 bp, 12 predicted proteins | sample SoiMetdeltSBSDD5_FD_187599 | JGI IMG/M metagenome (GOLD analysis project Ga0209382, IMG submission 187599) | Bulk soil microbial communities from a Populus tree surrounding site in Tennessee, USA - Soil MetaG P. deltoides SBSDD5 (SPAdes) (version 2) | ecosystem: Environmental > Terrestrial >... | reverse complement strand
GGCGTTTCTCTGGGCGACCAGCCCTTTGCCATAACGGCCGCCAATTCCAAATGCGCCTTTGACTACATGCGGAATGACGGCAATTCCGTATGCCCTTTTCAGGAGAGCTTCGGGTATGCCTTGATCCGGAGCTTCCATGATTTCGCTCAGGACGGCTCCAGCGTTTTCCGCTCGAGCGGCCTCGTTGGATTGTTTGCTCTCGCGAGCCTGAGCTGATAACAGCGGCGTATAAACGCTAAGCGCGAGTATCGCCGCCGCGGCAATGATAAGAAGTCTTTTTGATCTCACAGTGTCTTGCCTCATCTTTCTTGGTGGCCTGCCGGGCTTGCATTCGCAGCCGCTCTTTTTCTTGGGTGGAAGAGCGGGGCGTCAGCGGCCTCTGATTCAGGCTCAACCGACAGTCTGCGCGGAATGAGCGGATGATAGATGTACACAATCGCACCATCACCGTGCTGCATTGCCGGCGTAATCTTCACACCATGAAAGGAGCGACCAGCACAAACGACCAGTTCTGTCTGTCGATCTGAAGATGAATCGCGAACTTTTGCCATCCCGTTTTCCATTCGAAAAATCCGCTTAACGGAACAACACGCCGTGAACCTTCATGCAATTCCAAGGAGGCTTGCGGCAACTCGAGGAAAACCATATGCGCGGCTTCGCACATCGTGATAATCCGGAATAGATGCCTCACAACATCGATCTGATTCTCAGACTTACTGGAGCGCTGGGATGCGCGTTGGTTTTGGGTTTTGTTACGCAGAAGCTTAGGCTGTCGCCGATCGTGGGGTATCTGCTCGCGGGTATCATTGTGGGCCCATTCACCCCAGGCTTCGTAGCCGATCCGGGTATAGCCACGCAAAGCGCGGAGATCGGAGTCATTCTCTTGATGTTTGGCGTCGGCCTTCATTTTCATTTGAAGGATTTGCTGGCCGTTCGCACTGTGGCAATTCCGGGAGCCTTGGTGCAAATCGGCATTGCCACGGCTTTGGGCGCCGCGGTGACGAAGGTGTTCTTCGACTGGTCACGGAGCGCTGGAGTGGTGTTCGGCATCGCCGTATCGGTTGCCAGCACCGTCGTACTAACCAGGGTATTGGCGGATAACCGCGTTCTCCATACTCCGGTCGGCCACATAGCGGTGGGCTGGCTGATAGTCGAGGATCTCTTTACAGTTATCGTGCTGGTTCTGCTGCCGGCGTTTGCAGGGCGTGACTCAGGAGAAGCTTCCGTCGGAACACCCTGGCTCCTATTGGGACTCGCTTTGCTTAAACTGGCGGGCCTTATCGTTCTTGCTTTGGCTGTGGGCCGAAAACTTGTGCCATTTGTGTTGGGATACGTGGCCCGCACCGGCTCGCGCGAGTTGTTTACGCTTACTGTGCTGGTTCTAGCTATGGGCATCGCCGTGGGCTCCGCGATGGTTTTTGGAGCTTCAATGGCGCTGGGTGCGTTCCTGGCTGGAATGATTGTTGGACAGTCCGAATACAGCGCTCGAGCGGCATCGGACGCTTTGCCCATGCGCGATGCTTTTTCCGTCTTGTTTTTTGTGTCGGTTGGAATGCTTTTCGATCCATCGGTCGTCATTCATGAGTGGTTGCTTCTGCTATTGACGCTGGCAATTATCCTCATTGGCAAGCCTGTTGCCGCCCTGTTGGTCGTAATTGTGCTCAGGAAGCCGTTACGTGTTGCATTGTCCATTGCAGTCGCGCTGTCCCAGATCGGAGAATTTTCATTCATTCTTGCAGCGCAGGCGGTGGACTTTAGAATCCTGCCTTCCGAAGCCATGAACGTCCTGATAGCTGGATCGGTGCTCTCCATAACCCTCAACCCGTTGCTGTACCGGATCATCGATCCGGTGGCCCGCCGGTTGGAGTACCGTAGGATTACCGCAATCGCTCAGCACACAACACATATGGTTGCTCCTCAGAAAGTCGGCTCGGCCGATCGTGTGATCGTAATCGGCTATGGCCCGGTGGGAAAAACCGTGAGCCGTATTCTCAGTGACAATGGCTTCGAAGTCATGGTTGTCGAGATGAATATCGATACCGTCCGAAACCTGTTAGCCGAGGGCAAACAAACGGTGTATGGAGACGCGAGCCGACGAGACATTCTCCTTCAAGCCGGAATCGACGACGCTGTAGGGCTTATTATTTCATCGTCAAGCGTACCAGCCTCCGCAGTCGTACAGGCATCGCGGGAGTTGAACCCAACAGTGCGGATCCTAACGCGGGCAACGTACTTGGCTCAATCCGCGTCCTTGCGGAAGGCAGGAGCCAACGCCGTCTTCTCCAGTGAGGGAGAAATCGCGCTCTCCATGGCAGACTTCCTCCTGGAGCAGTTGGGGGCGACTGATGAGCAAATCGACCGTGAACGGGATCGCGTCCGCAAGGAACTTTTTTGAAACGACCGCATTTCATTGTGGGCTCGCTTCCAGCGGAATTGTGACAAATGGTCGATACGTGTGCCGGCTTTCACCGCAACCTACGTGGCACGTTTGGTGTGCACAACGGCACAACGCCGCCTCCGTGTTTCTGTCAAACTTGCTTTATGGATATCGGAATTATTGGTTCTGGGAAAATGGGTACAGGCTTAGGACGGCTTTGGGCAAAGCACGGCCACCACGTGATGTTCAGCTACTCTCGAAGACCGGAAAAGTTGGAAAAACTTGTACTTGAGATTGGCTCTCACGCGCGATCGGGGACACCGCGGGATGCGGTGAGTTTTGCAAATGTGCTGTTTCTCGCTGTCCCATGGCTGGAAGTACAGGATGCCCTCGCCGCGGCCGGGGCGATGAACGGAAAAACCCTCATCAGTTGCGTGAATCCATTTGGACCCAGAGGCCTTGAGGTCGGCCTTAACACTTCTGCCGCAGAGGAAATATCCAGACTCGTCCCCAACGCTGCAGTTGTTGAAGCATTTAATACGATATTTGCGACGCTTCTTCATTCCAGAGCACATCTGTTCGGCAGCAACATGCCGACAGTCTTCTATTGCGGCGACGACCGCGACGCAAAGAGCCATGCCGCCGAACTTATCCGGGATGCCGGCCTTCAGCCGGTCGACGCAGGCGCTCTGGAAAATGCCCGGTACATCGAGCCTCTTGCGATGCTGATGATGGAAATCGGCCCATCCAGTATGGGTTCGAACATAGCCCTGAGGCTCATGAATCCTGCTGGAGCGACCGAACTGGTGAAAAGCGCTGACGTGCTTGCCAGGAGTTTCGTCGGAGTCTTTGCTAACGCGCACGACTCCGCAACAGGCGAATCCGTGCTGGCAGAAGATTTTGTCGCGTACCTTCCTTACACTCGTTATCCAATCCGTGGAAGGGAGAAATATGAAGATTGGATGAAGCAGTTCAGATCCGGATTCTCCAACTTCCAATGCGACATCGATGAGTTGATCGACGATGGAATGAGGGTTGCCATTCGATGGACCTGGAGTGGAACTCACACCGGAAGCCTGTTGGGAATCGCTCCCACCAACCGGACGATCGAGTTCACCGAAACGCATCTGCTTCGGATTTCCGGAGGCCGTATCGCTGAAGATCACGTTTCCGCGAACCTCCTGGACTTGCTGGATCAGCTTGGCACGGCGCAATTCGCGGCGGCCTAGATTGAAGCGAGTTCGTTTTCTCGGGGAGGTAAAGATGAAGGAAAGAATTTCAGTGTGGGAAGGCGAGGGCGGATCCCTGAACGAAACGTCGGAAACGTCGCTGACCGGTACCGTCAATCAGATCGAATGGGCAAAACAAATTCGGACACAGGTGAATGCCGAGTTTGATCGAGTAATAACGGCGCTCAAAGCCGCAGCTACAAAGCATTCCGGCCAGGATCAAATCGACACTCAGGCGATCATTGCAATCGTTGAAGAAAAGCGAACCGAAGTGATGGAGCATCAAGAGGCCGGCTATTTCATTCATGATTGGCAGGAACTGCGCGATCAAGTGAGGCAGATGGTCATGAAAGATGACCGATATAAGGCCATCAAGACCGGTAAGGTGCAACTCTGATTGAGCGATTTTTACAGTTACAAAGATTGGTTCTTTTTCAACTTGTTTGTCGAGTGACGGTGACTCGAAAATGCGACACACGTTAAGGTTCGCGCAAGAAAACCATCTCAATCGTGCAAGACCAGATCAGTCAGCAATTCCGTTCTTATCTTGAGTTCTCCGTTGTATTCGATCAGTCCCATTGTTCGGAATTTGTTCATGAAGTGCGTGATGCGAGACCGCGTCGTGCCCACCATTTCGGCCAGAGTTTCGTGGCTCAGCACGGGGACGCTGGCATCCAGCATGAGATCGGGCACCCTTAACCGCGCAAGCTTCAGGAGAACACGGGCCAGCCGTTTCTCGCTGTGATTGAAAAGCTGATCGCAGAGATCCTCTTCGAGGTCGATGTTGCGAGTTAACAATGCGGCCATGAATTTCTCGGAAAGCTCGGGCTGATCGTGAAGAGATCGAATCATGGCTCGCTTCTCGACACGGAATACAGTTGTGGGTTCCAATGTTTCTGCCGTGCTTATCCGAAGAGATTGGTTGACAAGTGCCCCTTCACCAACAAAATCATGTGGACCCGGCATCGCCAGCACAGCTTCCTTCCCTGCAGCTGAGACGACCGTGATCTTGATTCTTCCGCTCTGAATGAAGTAAATGGAATCGGCAGGATCGCCCTGAGAAAAGATCTTTTCACCTTTCTGAAAAGTTAATTCCTTCTTGCCGACGGTGATCTTCTTTAGCAGCGTCGCAATGTAAGGATCAACGCTCTTACTTTTTACATTTGCTGCTTTTCTTACCTTTGACATCACGAGAATGTTACACCTTTTTTCCAATTCACGCGCTTTTGCAAATCGGCTCGATCTGATTACGTAATTGCTGTTCCTGTTCTTGGGTCCGATTCTTGAGGACCGTGTGCAGTTGTGAACAGCGAGTTTGCGTGTCTTCGCTAGAATCACACTGAGGTCAAAATCAAATGGCGAACTCGGTAGTTTTCGGAGTTTTTTATACCAAAGCACAGGTGGAGACCGCAGTGGATGAAATGAAACGCGAAGGTTTTCGGAACGAGGACATTTCGGTTCTCTTTCCCTTCAACGAGGGCACGAAAGACCTCGCTTTTGAAAAGGGCAGCAAGACGTCCGAAGGCGCGGCGGCCGGAGCTACCTCCGGCGCGGTTATTGGCGGTGCGCTCGGTTGGCTTTCTGGCATTGGAATGCTGGCCATCCCAGGATTGGGGCCGTTTATCGCCGCAGGTCCAGTCATGGCTTTGCTCGGCGGTGTGGGCGTGGGCGCTACAGTCGGCGGCCTGACGGGGGCTCTTATTGGAATGGGTATTCCGGAATATCTAGCTACGCGCTACGAAGGACGCATCAGAGGGGGTTGCATCCTTCTCTCCGTTCATGCGGATGATTCCAAGTGGATCCAGAAAGCGAAGAAGATTCTCGGGCAGACGGGTGCGGACTACATCTCATCGACTGGAGAAACCAAAGGCGATTACGCGAATACGGATAAACCTCAAAATCGGATGAGCGCCTAGTTCACCGTGTAAATGAGCAGTTGCGAAGCGGATCAACATCTTGTCGATCCACTTTTCGCTACCCTCAATGCGACTGTTCGGGCGCTGCAGCCGGAGACCCCACTCGCATCCTCGTCTCCGACACGTTTGGTTTATTCGAAACCTTCCGCATGATCTCGTGCGCGTCATTTCGATCCACATCACAATGCTCACACTTATGAGGCTTCATCGATTTCCCGCTTTGAGCAATTTTGCACAGACGCTTTCGCCTTCATCGCGATAGTTTCCACCTCAATGGCACGTATCCGAGTGCCGGATTCGAGGACGGACATATGGGCGCAAAGAAAGTTAAGGACACGAGGCGGCGAATGTCGGGCCAGTACGACAACCTGATCAAATCGATCAATCGGAAGCGGAACGCCGCGGAAGATATCAGGCTCGAAAAAACAAAAGACGAAAGCGATCCGGCAACGATCAGTCACGACGGAGATCGCCTCTATACCTGGCACGAAAGTGATTTCGCTCGCTTAAGATTCATAGAACAGGCCATGAAGGCCATCGGCCGAGGTCAATACGGGAAATGCGTTCGCTGCGGCGAAGACATCAATGACAAACGACTTGATGCTGTACCGTGGGCCAAAATGTGCATCGGTTGTCAGGAAGAAACGGAGGCGGAGCACATTTCACCCGCGGTCATGGCCAGCCTCGAACCGGAAGTGCCGGAGTGGTAAGCTGAGATGGAAGCAGAACAGGCTCTTCAGTTCATCCGGCCTTCATCGATCATCGAGGACCGGCCGCCCCCCATTCTCAATTGCCACCTTTCTTTTGCGATTCTTCCCCAGGGATCGGGAGTTTCCCCGCTTGACAGCACAATGTTGCCGGACGTCAGTTTGCCCGCTACCCGCGATGCAATGCTTGGACCCATTATCGGACGGCGATCCCATTCCTCTTTTACAACCCTGAAGAACACATCGCGGTCGGCTGGGTTGCCCCGTACCAGCCCCTGAGCAATCAGGAATGTCCACGCAGCCTCGGGTTTTTCAAGGTCACAGACCGAGAGACTAGCTGTAAGCAAATTCCAGGATTCTGGAGATTCCACTTTTACCTCCCATGTTTAAGGTCGACGTTCAGCCGGCTGCAAAGTGTCCGACTTGATTCCAAGGGACAGCCCGCCCGCAGCAGGATGAATTCACTTCTGCATCTTTCCACACGTGCCGCCTACCGGCTGTTCAGAATTGCACACAAGTTGGATACAACAACCTTCTTGAGGCGACGCCGATTTGTGACCTTTGTGCAGTTCTGAACAGCCATGGTTCGTGTAATCACTACAATCGCGATTGAGGTCAAAATCAAATGGCGAACTCGGTAGTTTTCGGAATTTTCTCTACCAAAGCACAGGTGGAGACTGCAGTGGATGAAATGAAACGCGAAGGTTTTCGGAACGCGGACATTTCGGTTCTATTTCCTCACAACGAGGGCACGAAGGACTTCGCTGTCGAAAAGGGCTCAAAGGCGTCCGAAGGCGCGGCAGCCGGTGCTACTTCCGGCGCGGTCATTGGCGGGGCGCTCGGATGGCTTGCCGGCATCGGATTGCTGGCCATTCCGGGGTTGGGGCCGTTTATCGCCGCAGGTCCTATCATGGCTTTGCTCGGCGGCGTGGGCGTGGGCGCTACAGTCGGCGGCCTGACCGGGGCTCTTATTGGAATGGGCATTCCGGAGTATCTGGCCACGCGTTACGAAGGACGCATCAGAGGGGGCTGCATCCTTCTCTCCGTTCATGCGGATGATTCCCAATGGATACAGAAAGCCAAGAAGATTCTTGAACAGACGGGTGCGGACGACATCTCATCGACTGGAGAAACTAAAGGCGATTACGCGAATACGGACAAACCCAGAGACCGGATGAGCGCTTAGTTCACAGAGTAAATGAGCACCCGCGAGTCCGCTCAACATCCCGCAGGTTCGTCGTAGTCGTTGACTTTATGGCCCGTTTAAGCACCAACGTTGGACGCGGGGCGTAAAGTCCACGGTTACGAGGGTGTTGGATCGCGAGAAACCAAGATCGGCCCATGACGTTCCGGCTTCTTTCATCCCTCATTCGCGCTTCGGCAATCTCAGTCCGCGGTAGAAGATCAATTCCCGTTCACAACAGGCGGACGTATAGAGTCTCAGCTCCCGCACGTGTTGGGTAGTGTTGATTCGTGATCAATTGTGGACAGCCCTTGTCGTCGGTTACCTGCGACAATTGTGATTCAGCACTTGCCCTATTTAGTGTTTGCAGAATGATCGCGGTCGGGCGACTGCAAGCCGCGCAGATAAGCAGATATTAGGAAATGGATAGAAGGAGAGGGTCACATGAAGACGTTTTCGCTTTTAGCGCTTTGCGTAGTCGTTGGTCTCTGTGCGATAGCCCGGATGGATGCCGCCGTCCAATACGGTCGAGCAAACGACGGAGCAAGAGGAGACCAGGTATGCGTTTACAAGGATATCAACTATCAAGGAGCTGAGCAGTGCTATAGCGCGGGCGATGAGGTCAACAATCTTGGGAACCAAAGCAAGAGCATTTCATCGATTCGTGTTTATGGGCGCGCGACTGTCACGGTCTACGAAAGCACGGCGTTTCGGGGCCACTCCGCGCAGTTCACTTCGAACGTCTCCGATCTGGGGCAGCGGATGATGGCGGGTGATACCGCCTGGAGCGACCACATTGAGTCGCTGCGGATCAGCGGAGCTTCCGTATCTGGAACTCCCAATGGCGGCGATCGCAGGAATCCGGGCGATTTTCGTCGCGATCAGCCACGGCGGCCCCGGGACGGAGTCTGCGTCTATGACCGCCCGAACTATGAGGGACGTTCAGAATGCTGGGACCAGGGACAAAATGTTTCCGATCTCACAAGGCAGGGCGACTGGGCCGAACAGATCTCGTCAATCCGCGTTTTTGGACGCTCGGTAGCCGTAGTCTATCAGGACACCGGATACCGCGGTGAAAGCTTGACTGTGGATAGGGACATTCCAGATTTGGCGGCGATCCGCGGGAGAATCACGGGAGACGGAAACGGAAAGGGAAGGGGAACCGGAAACGGGAGGAGCCGGGGAAACGGAAGAAGCTTCGAAAACTGGGATCATCAAATCTCTTCGATGCAGGTTCAGACGCAACGGCGGTACAGATAGGAAAACCCGATGTGGTGTCTGGACGAGTGAGAGGTAAACGCGGTTCGGACACCAATCGGAATGTGCGCGCATTACCATGAGTTTGGTGTCGTCTTCCGTCTTGCTGCGAAGAATCGGTAGGCGCCCGTCATATTCCGCCGTTCTGCTCTCAGTCGTAATGGCAATGGAATGGTTTGGAGACTCGACGTTGTGGACCCGGTCCGTCGTCCTTCGGACAGAAGGACGTGCACTATGCCCCGGAGACTCGCTTTAGCCAGGACAACTGCAAAAAGGCAGGACAGCAGCAAAATCAGGAGCAACACAATAATCATGTTTTCAACGAAGCATTCAGCATACCTTCAGCCAATAGAATAGAACGCGATGCCTGGTCGCTCATGCCAGCCTCGGAACAACAGCCAAACATCGTGACACGTCCTCACCATGAGTAGCTGACATTCGACATTCCCTGATGCTCCGCAACATGGGTCTGCTACCGAGGAAACAGAGGGCGGTTCGCGCGATCGCAAGAGGTAGCTGTTTTTTTCTCTGCTGGAGGGCAATCTTCCCGCCACGTCGAAGAGAAATAGGACTTCTTGTGATGTCATGCCGTATGTTCCTCCGGGTTATGCCAGCCGCCTGCGTCCGCAATGAACCGGTCCGCTTCCGGCGGTCCCCATGTACCGGGATCGTATTGCACAAACCGCGTGGCATTTCCGAGGACCGGGTCAACCACGCGCCAGGCCTCCTCAACGCTGTCGTATCGCGCAAAGAGCGCGGCATCCCCACGGATCGCATCTCGGAGCAGGCGTTCATAAGGCATCATGTCGTCGCCGGGATGCCGGCGTGAAATAAGTTCTACCTCTTCGCCGACCATTTGCTCTCCGGGTGTTTTGACGTGTGCTCCTTCCGAAATGAAAACGTCCGGGCTGAGCCGGAAGCGAAAATAGTTTGAGGGTCCAGGCGTAGCGTCGTGGAACACCGTTTGCGGCGGCCGCTTGAGTTCGACTCTGACTTCCGTAGCGGTGACGGGCAGCCGTTTACCCGCGCGGATGTAAAAGGGAACACCCGCCCAGCGCCAGGTTTCGATATGAAGCCGCACCGCAGCGAAGGTCTCCACCGGCGAGTCAGGCGCAACACCCTCTTCACCGCGATAGCCGCGGAATTGTCCTCGAACCACGTCTGCCGGAGTCAGCGGCTGGATGGCTTTGAACAGGCGCACCTTTTCATCGCGCATGGTTTCCGGATCGCTGCTGACCGGAGCGTCCATGGCGAGCAGCACCAGGACTTGCAGCAGGTGGTTTTGTACGACATCGCGAATGGCTCCGACCTCCTCATAAAACCGACCTCGGCCTTCGACGCCGAAACTCTCGGCCAGCGTGATTTGCACGTTCGCGACGTAGTTGCGGTTCCAGATCGGTTCGAGAAAGGAATTCGCAAAACGGAAGAAGAGCAGATTCTGGACTGGTTCCTTTCCGAGGAAATGATCGATGCGGCAAACCGCGCGCTCCGGAAAGAACTGATGGATCGTACGGTTCAGTGCCTGCGCCGAAGCCAGGTCGCGGCCGAAAGGCTTCTCGACAATTATGCGAGCGTCTTTTGTGCATTCGGATTTGGCAAGACCTTCTGCAACCCTTCCGAACATGCTTGGAGGGATCGCGAGGTAATGCAGCGGCCGTTGCGCATTGGCGAGCGTCTGACGCAAACGTTCGTACGTGGCTTGATCGTTGTAATCGCCGTCAATGTACTGAAGACGCGCAGCAAGCTTGGCGAAAGCATTGACCTCGAATCTGCCGTGGCTCTTGATACTGTCGCGCGCCCGGTCCTTCAATTGATCCAGGGTCCAGCCCGACTTCGCGACTCCGATGATCGGCATATCCAGGTGGCCATGCTGGATCATTGCCTGCAGCGCAGGAAAGATTTGCTTGTACGCCAGATCTCCGGTAGCCCCGAAGAAAACAAACGCATCTGATTGCCGGGCATTGATCAATGTGTCTGCACCGGGTCGACTGGTCGTCATTTTCATTCCCTTCTTTTCATGATACTTGTGCTCACAGCGACCATTTTTTATGAATGAGTCCATTCCTGCCGGCTTCCTGGAATTCCACCCCGATGGACTTCCAGCGACAAGAGTGGCATTGGCACCACAATCAACTTCTTTCTAGGTTGAGTGGTTTCATTCCTGACCTCAAGACCTTTAACTCTACGACTCGTACTATCGGCGATGATCTACAGGGCTTTGTGACGCTCATAGAGATTGCCTCGCTTGAAGTCGTCTGTTGGAACGATCGACGAAAGATTTCATTTTTCTGAAGCGGTAAATTCGTTTTTTGGAGGAAACAGCCCCTGGTTGTGGGTAAGCACGGTAGCGGCGAAGGCGAAAATGATTTTCGTGTGCTCTTTTGAACAACGCATCGAGCAAGCACATGTTTAGCTGTAAAGGCATTTATTCGAAGCACATAAAGTAAACAATACATCGACCAGGTTTCAGTCGGCGCTTTGCAAAAACAGATGTGCTCAAGAAGTAGGTGGCAATACTTGAACATGAAGGAAGCACAAAATGTCGATCATTGGAATGATTCTCATCGGTTTAATCGCAGGAGCAATCGCGAAGCTGGTGATGCCAGGTAAGGATCCCGGTGGATTTATCGTTACGATTCTACTTGGTATTGCGGGCTCTATCGTCGCCGGTTTTCTGGGGCGTGTTCTGGGATGGTATAGCGAGGGTGAAACCGCGGGCTTCATTGCATCCATCGTGGGCGCAATACTTTTATTGGCGCTCTACCGGATGCTAACCGGACGAGGCGCTGCTCGGGCTACCTAGCGACCTATAGTCTTTGCCCCGGAAGGGGCAGTCTTAGGTTTTGGATAGCGGAAGCGCAACATCAGCCAGGGTGGGCTTGAGGGTTGGCACACTGACGAAGGGGCCGCATCGACGCTACTTGGATGATCCAGAGTGTTTACCTTGTTTTACGTAAACATTCACGATTTGCGCATTGACCGTGCTTCACCTTTCGAAGGTTTACGGTTATCAAGAATAGCTACTGTGGTCATGTCTGCTAGAGGCTCGAAAATCTCGAGGGCAAGAAAGGAACACTCCAAAAGGACGACATTGGAAGCAGAACCATTTTGTAGGCATCTGTATCCGGACCTTGCTTCGCGCTTTCAACCGGAAGGGCCGCATGGACCTTCGCAGATCGTCGATCCTCAGAATTTTTCGGAAAGCTCAGGCGGCTCGCGAAGAGATCGAATCATCGCTCGCTTCTCGACACGGAATACAGTTGAAGGTTCCAATCCTTCCCTGCAGCTGAGACGACGCTGATCTTTATTCTTCCAGACTGAAC
>Ga0209382_10009757_pt1 | contig 11993 bp, 10 predicted proteins | sample SoiMetdeltSBSDD5_FD_187599 | JGI IMG/M metagenome (GOLD analysis project Ga0209382, IMG submission 187599) | Bulk soil microbial communities from a Populus tree surrounding site in Tennessee, USA - Soil MetaG P. deltoides SBSDD5 (SPAdes) (version 2) | ecosystem: Environmental > Terrestrial >... | reverse complement strand
CCGCCGGCTCGGCCACCGGCGCTGTCGCGACGGGCAGCGTGAACGTGAAGCGGCTCCCGAGATTCTCGCCCTCGCTCTCCGCGCGCACGAGGCCGCCGTGCAGCTCGACGAGGCGGCGCACGATGGTCAGCCCCAGTCCCGAGCCGCCGTGGCGGCGGCGCAATGTCGACTCGACCTGGTAGAAGGGATCCCAGATTCGCGCAAGCTCCTCGCGCGGGATGCCGACGCCGGTGTCGAGCACCGCGATCCACACCTGGTCCTTGTGGCGTCCCGCGGAGATCGTGACGCGCCCGCCCTCCGGGGTGAACTTCACCGCGTTCGAAAGCAGGTTGACGAGCACCTGCTGCATGCGCTCCGGGTCGGCATGGACCGCCGGCGTTCCGGGCTCGATCTCGTTGACCACCAGGATGTGCTTGGCCTGGGCGGCCACGGCCACGACCGCGATCCCCTGGTCGGCGATGATCCGCGCATCGGTCGGCTGGGGCGAGAGCTCGACGCGCCCGGACTCGAGCCGGGAGACGTCGAGCAGCTCGTTGATGAGGTCCGTGAGCCGCTGCGCGCTCCGGAAGATGGCCTCCTGTTGCTCGATCTGCTTGGGCGTCAGCGTGCCGTGCACCTGGCGCAGGAGCAGCCGGCTGTACCCGACAATCGCGGTCAGCGGGGTCCGGAGCTCATGGCTGACCATGGCGAGGAACTCTGACTTGAGCTCGTCGAGCCGGCGCAGCTCCTCGTTGATCTGTGCGAGCGAGCGCGCCTCCCGGGCCTTCTCCGCGAACTCGTGCTCGTACTCCCGCACGATGGTGGCGCTCTCGATGAAGATCCCGTACCGGCGGCGCAAGGCGAGGAACGCTACTGCGGACAGCGCACCCAGCCAATCCACGGCCAGATAGAGGCCGACGTGGTCCCCATCGCCGGTCAGGCCGCCCACGATGGCGCGCACGGTCGCGCGGAGGCCGACGGCCAGGAACACGGCAAGAAATGCCAGGCCGAGGGGCTCGAGATTCCGGGAGCTTCTCCGACTGATCGCCACGACGATCAGCGCCGCGATACCGAGAGAAGCGGCGGCGAGAACGGCGTTCGCGAGACGGAAGAGCAGTTCGGCGTGGAGGCCCGCCATGTGGTTCGATCGTACCATCCGCGCCGGTCCGCGCACCGCGTAAACCCGCGTCAATGGGCAATTTATTTCCCATTGGCGAATTGCGCCGCGCCCACGCGGCTCTAGCGTTTTGCGCTTCTTACAACGCCTGGTTTTGTCGTCCCTAGCAGGTCGTCAAGCGTGTGACGAGCGTCACGAACGCTGTCCGATGGGAGTTCTTGCAACATCGCGCATCGGCCAAAACCACGCGCGTATGGAGTCCGCACAGTGCGGCACGGCCATTGCTCACGCCCACCGACGTGCGTTACCGAACACGCGCCCCCTGGATTCGCGGCCTCCGGCTGTACCGCACCACCGGCGAGGACCCAGCGAGAGAAACCTCGATTCACGCGCTCGACGACGCGCTGGCAGACAACGTTCACGCGCGGTCGCTCTTCCAGAGCGTCCAGCATCCCGACCGGTATGCGATGTATTTCGTGCATGAGCCTGGCGAGACGATTTTCGAGACGCCCGGGGACCACACGCTGGGCGTGGTGCGCGAGTTCCGGCGCGTACCACTGCATGCCTCGGCGCTCGGACTCGTGATCTTTGCCGCCCGGCTCGGCCGCGAGGCCCAGGTGGTCGCAACGCTCGCCCACTACGCCGAGCGCGCACTGAGCCTGTATCAGCCGCCCTACCTGCTGCTCGCGCGCTCGCTCGAGCAGCCCGGCATCATCGCGCTGCTGACGGGAGTGCAGGCGACCTCGATGCTCGAGTCCGGGCTGGCGACGCCGTTCAGCGTCGATCACCTCCTGCCGGAAGTGAGCCCACTCCTCGCCGCCGAGCCTGAGTTCTATGGGTACGCGCCCGAGCCGCAGCCCGAGACGGTGGTCTCGTGGACGGTGTCGCCGTACGCGGTGTGACTAGCGCGCGGCGTTCAGGCGCAGCGCTTCGACGAGCGTGCTGGCGGTGCCGATCAGGTCCTCGATCGCGATCCACTCGTTGACCGTGTGGATCTGGCGCATGCCGCATCCGAGGTTCGCGACCTCGAGGCCGTGACGGCCGTTGAAGATGTTGGCATCGCAGCCGACCCCGGTCGCGCGCACGGTGAGCTCGCGCCCTCGTCCCTCCACCGCGCGACGCATCAGCCGCACGATGCCGCGGTCCGCCGGAACGTTCAGACGCTCGTAGTCCTGCGTGACTTTCACGTCCACGCGCGCCGCGTGCTCGCGGCCCTCGACCGTGACGCGATGGCGGCCGGCGGCCGTCTGGAAGCACTCGATCATGTGGTCGGTCTGCTGCCGGAGCTTCACGTCGCTGCGGCTCCGTGTTTCACCGCGCACGATGACCTGGTTCGGCACGATGTTGGTCGCGAGCCCGCCCTGGATCGTGCCGAGGTTGGCCGTGGTCTCCTCGTCGATGCGACCGACGCGCATGGCCGCGATGGCCTCGCCCGCCACCTTGATCGCGCTGATGCCCTGCTCGGGACACAGTCCGGCGTGCGCTTCCAGGCCGTGGATCGTGAAGAGCACCTTGTTGGCCGCCGGCCCCTGCACGATGAGCTCGTCCACCCCGTCGCAGTCGAGCACGACGCCGCTCCGCGCACGGAGCCGGCCGATGTCGAAGTGCTTGGCGCCGAACAGCCCCTGCTCTTCGCAGACGGTGAAGAGCACGTCGATCGGGCCGTGCGGGATGCCACGCTCGCGCACGATGCGGACGGCCTCCAGGATGGCCGCGACCCCGGCCTTGTCGTCGCCGCCGAGCACGCTCGTGCCGTCGGTGCGAATGACGTCGCCATCGCGCACCGGCGTGATCCGCTCGCACGGCACCACGGTGTCCATGTGCGCGCACAGGAGCAGCGCGGGCGCGTCGGGCACCGTTCCCGGAAACTGCGCGAGGAGGTTGCCGGTGTCCCCGCTCAGCTTCGTGCCGGCGTCGTCGACGTCCACGCGGACGCCCATCCCCTGCAGCGTGCCCGTCAGCCAGCGCGCGACTTCGCCCTCGCGCCGGGACGGGCTCGAGATGCGAACGAGCGACAGGAAATCGCTGACGAGGCGATCGACGACCACGGGATCGCCCATCACGCGGCGCTCGCGGCGGACACGGGAAGGAAGCGCCGGCACCACGCCAGGCTTGCGTCCACGGCCTGCCGGCGATGTTCGGGATCGGTCAGACGATGGTCGCCACCCGGGATGATGATCAAATCGCACGGCTCGGCGGCGCGTGAGTGCAGCACGACGCCATGCTCGGCTTCGACCACGTCGTCCGCCTCGCCCTGGATCACCAGGTGCCGGGGGACGCCCGCGGGCGTCGAATCGTACCGGTGCGTGGCGAGCTCCTCGAAGAACGGCACCCCGATCCCGCGTCCATCGTGACGCTCGTCGTTGGCGAGGTCGAAGAGGTTGGCGGGCGCATTCCACGTGATGACCGGCGAGCCACCGCCCGCCCCCATCCGTCTGGCTGCGACGTGAAGGGCCACGAAGCCTCCGAGGCTCGATCCGAGCAACCCGACGGCGCCGGAGAGGCGCGCGTGCCGGCCGAGCAGCGTCAGGACGGCTTCGACGTCTTCGATGCGTGTCGCGATCGTCGTGTCCTCCTCGCGGCCGGAGGACTCGCCGCAGCCGCGGAAGTCGAACCGCGCGAGCGCGAACCCCGCGGCCGGCAGCTCCGTGCCGAGCATCAGATACTTCTCGCTCTCCTTGGAGGCGCTGAGCCCGTGGCAGGCGACCACGCAGGGCGCCGGCGCCGGGTCGTCGGGGAGATGGAGCACGAGACAGACGCGGCCGCCGGGGACGTCGACGGCGTGGCGCTCGCTCACGTCCACATGAGATCGAAGAGGCGGCAGGTGTTCTCGGAGAGCTGGAACATCACGTCGTCGACGGGCAGGCCCTTGATCTTCGCGACCTCTTCGGCGACCCGGCTCACGAGCCACGGGCCGGACGGCATCCCATCGAACTCGCCGCGATACGGCCACGGACCGTCGCTCTCGACCAGCAGCGACTCGAGCCCCGTGTCGTAGACCAGCGCGCGGTCGCGCTCGCGGTAGACCACTTCGGGGCCCACGGAGACGAAGTACCCGGCATCGACGATGGCCCGCGTGATCTCGGGCGGCGCCTTGTGCCAGTGAAACACCGCGCGCTCGATGTCGTGACGCTTGAGCGCCTCGAAGGCGCCGACCGCCGCGCCGTACGGCGCATGCAGCGCCACCGGCAGGTCGTAGCGCGCCGCGACCGCGAGCAGCTGGTCGAGGCGGCCTCGGCCGCGCGTCATGAGCGCCGCCGCGTCGGGGTTTCCCTCGAGCGAATACCACGGCAGCCCGACTTCGCCGAGCGCGACGATGCGCGAGTGATGCTCGTGCAGCTGCGCCAGCACGCGCTCCAGCGCTTCATCGGGAAGCTCGGGCCGGTCCGGATGAAACCCGAGGCATGGCCACACCGCCTTCGGATAGGACGCGGCGGAGGCCAGCGTGCGCGCGTTCGTCTCGGGATCGACCCCGACGCCGATCACGCCCCACACGTCGTGGGTGAGGGCGACGCGCAGGGTATCGCCGAGGTCCGCGAAGGCCGGGTCGTGCAGGTGACAGTGCGTGTCGATCATCATCCGGGACCGCTCTCCTCCTTGGATCCTCTCAGTTGCCAGCGACGACCATTCGGCCGATGAGAAGCGTGGGAGATACCGTGCGGTCCCGCATCGTGAGGTCGTTTCCGATGCCTTCGACGGCATCCAGCATCTTGAGGAGATTGCCGGCCACCGTCACCTCTTCCACAGGATAGGACAGCTCGCCGTTCTCGATCCAGAGCCCGGAGGCGCCCCGCGAGTAATCGCCGGTCACGCCGTTGACGCCGAAGCCGATGAGCTCGGTCACGTAGAACCCCGTCTTCACGGAGCGGATGAGATCGGCAGGGCTCGCGCTTCCCGGCAGCAGCATCAAGTTCGAGGTCGAGACGCTGACCCCGGCGCCGTCGCGCACCGCGTGGTGCGTGGACGCCATGCCGAGCTTGCGCCCGCTGTAGCTGTCGAGCAGGTACGATTCGAGCACGCCGTCGCGCACGATCGTGGTGCGACGCGTGGGAAGCCCTTCCCCATCGAAGGGGCGCGAGCCGAGCGCGCCCGGCAGCGTCCCGTCGTCCACGATCGTCACGCTCGGGGCCGCGATCCGCGTGCCGAGCCGCTCGAGAAGGAAGGATGCGCGGCGGTAGAGCGTGGGGCCGCTCGCGGCGCCCGCGATGGCGCGCAGCAGGCTGGCCGCGTTCTCGGGATCGAAGATCACCGGCACCTCGGTCGTCTTGACCTTCCGGGCGCCGAGCCGGCGCACCGCGCGGCGCGCGGCCGTACGGCCGATCGACTCCGGGTCGTCGAGTCGCGCACGCTTGCGCGCCGTGGAGTACCACGTGTCGCGCTGCATGTCGCCGTCGCGGCTGGCGACCGGCGAGGCCGTGATGCCGAAGCTCGAGGTCGGATAGTCGCGCTCGAATCCGTGGGACGTCGCGTACGCGTAGCGCGCCTGACGGTCGAAGAACTCGGCGCCTTCCGAGTTCGTGACCTGCGGGTCTTCCGCAAGCGCGGCGGCTTCCGCGCGGCGCGCCAGCTCGATCTTGTCTTCCGGCGCGAGATCGTGGCCCGTCGGATCCGCGAGATCGAGCTCCGGCAGCGTGGCGATGAGCTCGCCCGGCTCGGGAAGCCCGGCGTGCGGGTCCGCGGACGTGATGCGGGCGAGCGCGGTCGCTTCGTCCACCACGCGCTCGAGCGAGTCCCGCGACAGGTCGGACGTGGAGGCGGCGGCGGACGCCTTGCCGACGAAGACACGGAGCGAGAGCCGGCGATCGTCGGCGTGCGTCACCGTGTCGACCTGACCGAGCCGGACCAGCGCGCTGAAGTGCCGCTCCTCGACCAGGAACCCGTCGGCGGCGGTGGCGCCGCGCGCGACCGCGCGCTTCAGGACGTCGACGAGGATCTGTGCGCTCAAACCGCCGTCCCACCCACCGTCATGCCGTCGATCCGGGTGGTGGGCAGACCCACGCCCACGGGCACCGATTGCCCATCCTTGCCGCACGTGCCGATGCCTTCGTCGAGCTCCAGGTCGTTCCCCACGTGCGTGACACGCGTGAGCGCGTCGGGCCCGTTGCCGATCAGCGTGGCGCCCTTCACGGGCTTCGTGACCTGGCCGTCCTCGATCAGATAGGCCTCGCTCGCGGAGAACACGAACTTGCCGTTCGTGATGTCGACCTGGCCGCCCCCGAACGCGACCGCGTAGAGCCCGTTCTTCACCGACTTCAGGATGTCGGCCGGATCGTCGTTGCCGGCCAGCATGAACGTGTTCGTCATGCGCGGCAGCGGCGGGTGCGCGTAGGACTCGCGGCGCCCGTTGCCCGTCGGCGCGGTGCCCATGAGACGCGCGTTGAGCTTGTCCTGCAGGTAGCCGCGCAGCACACCGCGCTCGATCAGCACCGTACGGCCCGTCGGGGTGCCCTCGTCGTCGACGTTGAGCGATCCGCGACGGTTCGGAATGGTGCCGTCGTCCACGACGGTCACGAGCTCGGAGGCCACCTTCTGGCCGACACGGCCCGCAAACGCCGACACACCCTTGCGATTGAAGTCGCCCTCGAGACCGTGGCCGATCGCTTCATGCAGGAGGATGCCGGGCCAGCCCGGCCCGAGAACGACCGTCATGGTGCCGGCCGGCGCGTCGACGGCGCCGAGCTTGAGGATCGCTTGCCGTGCCGCCTCGGTCGCGAAGCGCTTCCAGCGCTCGCCGTCGAGGAAGAAGTCGAAGCGCACGCGCCCGCCCCCACCGTAGGTGCCGATCTCGCGCTTGCCGCCATCCTCGGCGATCGTCGTGACGTTCAGCCGCGTCAGCGGCCGCACGTCGCCCACGCTCCATCCGGTGACGGTGGCGATGAGCGTGACCACCTCTTCGCTCGCGACGGATGCGATGACCTGCCGCACGCGCGGATCGGCCGCGCGCGCCGCGGCGTCGACCTTGCGCAAGAGCTCGAGCTTGCGCGCGAGATCGGTGAGGATCGGCGGCTCGTCGAGCGTGTAGAGATCGTGCGGCCGGCCGGCGCCCGGCGTGGCGAGCGCGGTGCTCGCGGTGGCGCGATCCGCGATGGAGCGCGCCTGCCGCGCGGCTTCCTCGAGGTTGCGCATCGTGATGTCGTCCGTGTGGGCGTAGCCGGTGCGCGTTCCCGCCTGGGCCCGCACCCCCGCGCCCTGGCTCACGTGACGCGAGGCCTTCTTGACCGCACCTTCTTCGAGCACCAGCTCCTCGTTGATGCGGTACTCGAGGTAGATGTCCGCGTCGTCGACGCGCCCCTTGAGGGCGCCGCCGAGCACCTTCTCCATGAGCGACGGCGTGACGTTGAATCGATCCGAAAAGAAGCGCTCGGGTCGGACGAGAACGGAGTCGGTCATGGGCGTTTGTCAGGCTCCTGTAGAACGGAATTCGATACTAGCGCGCACCCCTGGATGCCCCAAGTTTTTACGGTGAGGACGACGCTTACATTGTAGCGCTGACGGCAATTTGACACGCAGGCGTCAACGCACCGCTTGGAACTCCTGGATGATCTCGTGCATGCGTCGCAGCCCGTGCATCAAGGACGGGCCCGGCGAGAGAATGTCGCCTCCGTCGAGCTCGTGGATGTTGCCGCGCCGCACGGCCGTCACGTTCGCCCACCCGGGGCGCGCCGCGAATGACGCCATGTCGACGGGCTTGCCGCACCATGACGCGAGGATGATGTCCGGGTCGCGTCGCACGACCTCCTCAGCCGTCACCACGCGGTCCTTGGCACTGCGCTGCGCGCGCAATTCGGCGAACACGTCGCGGCCTCCGGCGATCTCGATGAGCTCGGACACCCAGCGAATCCCCGCGATGAGCGGATCGTGCCATTCCTCGAAGTACACGCGCGGCCGATCGGGCCAGGCGTTCGAGTACTCGCGCACCTGCTTGAACTCGTCGCGCATGTCGGCAATGACCGCGCGCGCCTCGTCCTCTCGCCCGAGCGCGCCCCCAATCATCAGGATCGCTTCCAGCACCTCGTCGACCGAGCGCTGGTTGGTGCAGAGCACGCTGACGCCGGCACCGACGAGGTCGCGAACGACGTCGCGCTGCAGGTCGGAGAACGCGAGCACGAGATCGGGCTCGAGTGCGAGGATCTTGTCGAGCCGGAACGTCGTGAACCCGCCCACCTTCGCCTTCTCGCGCGCGGCCTCCGGACGCCGCGCGGTCCCGGGCACGCCCACCACGCGGTCGCCCGCGCCCACCAGGAAGGCGATCTCGGCCGTCTCCGCCGTGAGGCAGACGATGCGCCGGGGAAACTCGATCGCCGACTTGCCGTACACGAGCTACCCCTCGTACATCTCGCGCCGGCCCACCGAACGCTGAAACTGCAAATACTGCTCGCGCGTCATCGGCGGCTTCGCCGTCTTCAACACCTGCTTGGCGCCGGCGGCGCCGTCGTGGAGGAGATCGATCGCCATCGCGGCGAGCGCTTTCGCGGGGGCGACGTACATGAGCGGCTTGTCGACGATCTCGTAGTCAGCGCCATGGCCCGAGCCACGCGCGCCCCCGATGTACGGATGCAGGATCGGCATCACCTGGCTCAGGTCGCCCATGTCGGTCGAGCCGGTACGATGCCCGATCTGCCGGTAGTTCTCCTCGCCGATCATCGGCGTGATGGCCGCCTTGAAGTAGCTCGCCATCGTCGCGTCGCACTCCATCGGCATGTAGCCGGGCAGCGTCTCGATCTCGACCTTCGCGCCGAGCGCGAGCGCGCCCGCGCGCAGCGCGCGATCGACGCGCGCATTGGCGTCCATGATCGCGGCCACGGTGCGGCCGCGGACGTACGTCTCGAGCCGGACCTCGCCGGGAATGACGTTCACCTGCGAGCCTCCGTGCGTGATGATCGGATGCACGCGGATGGTGTCCTCGTCGCGGAACGTCTCGCGGATCGCGTTGATACCGGCGAGCGCGATCTGCGCGGCATAGAGCGCGTTGATCCCCATGTGCGGGGCGCCGCCCGCGTGGGCGGCCTTTCCGATATAGCGCACCGTCTTCACGATGCAGCCGTTGTTGGACGCGCCCACGCCCGCCTTCCCGTCCTCCGTGCGCGAGGTGCCGTGGATCATCATGGCGAGCTCGACGTCGTCGAAGTGGCCGAGGCGCAGCAGCTCCGGCTTGCCGCCGAGGAACTCGAGCCTCCCAGCGCGCGCCTGGGTGACACGCCACTCGACGTCTCCGTACTCCTCCGCGGGGACGGCGAAGAACACGAGTCGACCGGCCAGGTGCTGGACGGCCTTCGTGTCGAGCAATCCCATCGCCGCGCCGAGGAGCCCCGCCACCTGCGCGTTATGTCCGCAGGCATGCGCGGCGCCCGTGGCCGGATCGGCTTCGGGATGGCCGGCGACGACCAGGGCGTCGAGCTCGCCGAGCATCGCGAACGTCGGCCCATCCCCCGCCTGCCCCGGCAGGTCGGCCCGCACGCCGGTGATCGCGAGACCGCCCTTCGGCGACAGCCCGATCTTCGCCAGCGTTTCCTCGACGAGCTTTGCGGTCTTGAACTCCTTGAAGCCGAGCTCCGGCGTGCGGCGAATCTGCTCGCCGAGGCCGATGATCTCGTCCGCCCGTCGGTCGATCGCCGCGTACACCTGATTCTTCAGCTCGTCTTTGGTCATGTCTGGTGGTCCTTTACGAGTCGTTGAGGAAGGAAGTCCTTCACTTCGAGCGTGGGGGCGCCGTGGGTCATCCACTCCGTCATGATCTGCGCCGTGATCGGCGCGAGGAGGATCCCGCTGCGATAGTGCGCGGTCGCCACGAAGAGTCCCGCGATGCCCGGCCACGGGCCGAGGATCGGCAAGCTGTCGGGCGCCCACGGACGAAAGCCCGCCCACGTGCGGCTGATCGGCAACGCCGCGAGACCGGGAACGAGCGCGATCGCGGCCGTGAGGAGGCCGGCGACGCCGGCGGCGGTGACGGCGCGCTGGAACCCAACTTTCTCGACCGTGGCCCCGATCAGGAGCTCTCCCGACACGCGCGGGATGACGTAGACGTCGGGCGCGTGAATGGCGTGCGTGAGGATCGGCGGCACGTGAGTCAGCGCGATCATCTGACCTTTCCGCGGCTCCACGCGCAGGCGCCCGCCGAACGACGCCGCGAGCTCGCCGGTCCAGGCGCCGGCCGCGAGCAGCACGGCATCCGCTTCGTACGGCTCGCCGTCGACCACGACTCCACGCGCGTGGCCGTCTTCCACCACGACGCGCGACACCGCGGCGCCGGTCGTCAGCGCAACGCCGGCGCCGACCGCCGCCTGCGCGTACGCGACGACGAGACGCTGGTTGTCGACCCAGTGATCGCCGCGCACGAACATGGCACCGCGCACGCTCGTGGCGAGCGCGGGCTCGTGGCTGCGCACATCGCCCGCATCCCACGCCTCGACGCCGACCTCGCGGGCCCAGTCGTGGCGCAGCCGCGCTTCGGCCGCGCGCACGTCCGCGGCCGTGGCGAGCGGGTAGATGGTCCCGCGCGTGACGTACTCGACGTCGATGCCGGTCCGCTCACGCAGCTCCTGCACGACCTGGGGATAGCGGCGCCAGCTCTCGAGCGCGAGCTTGGCCATGGCGGTATCGGCGGAGTCGCCGAGCGGCGCGAGAATGCCGGCGGCAGCGCCCGACGCTTCCGCGCCCGGCGTGGCCCGTTCGAACACCGTCACCGCGCAGCCGGCCTTGGCCAGCTCGAGCGCGCACGCGCAGCCGATGATCCCACCACCGACGACTATGATTTTCACGGGGCTGCTCAGCTCAGCTGGTCGAGGAATCGCTTGGTCGCGGCGCCCGGATCGTCGGCGAACAGGATCGCGGAGATGACGGCGACGCCGCGGGCGCCGGCGCGGCGGACGTCCGCGACGCGATCGGGCGTGATCCCGCCGATGGCGACGACCGGAATGTTCACAGCAGACGCGACGCGCTCCAGCGCGGCCAGGCCCTGCGGCGCGCCGTAGCGGCGCTTCGACGGCGTGTCGTAGACGGGACCGAAGAAGAGCCAGTCCGCGCCGTGCGCCGCCGCGTCGCGCGCATCCTCGAGCGAATGCACGGAGGCGCCGACCCGCACGCGCTTGTCGGCCACGACGCGCAGCTCGTCCACCGCGAGCGAGGCGTGGGTGCGCTGGACGCCGTGGGCGCCGACGGCGAGCGCGACGTCGACGCGGTCGTTGACGATCAGGAACGGAGCGGGACGCAGGGCGCGGATGCGGCGGCACAGCGCCGCCACCTCGGTGACCGGAAGATCCTTCTCACGCACTTCGACGGCGGGAAGCCCCGCCGCGAGGCACGCGGCCACGACCTCGACGAGATCGCGGTCGCGTGTCCCCGTACGGTCAGTGACGAGGCAGAGCCTCAGCTCGTCCAATCGGGCACGCCCTCGAGCGGAGAGGACGCGGTGGCGTACAGCTTCTTGCTCATGCGCCCGGCCTTGTACGCGAGCCGCCCTGCCTGCACGGCGAGACGCATGGCCTTCGCCATGCTGACCGCGTCGCTGGCCGCGGCGATGGCCGTGTTCATGAGCACGCCGTCGACGCCGAGCTCCATCGCGATGGCGGCGTCGGACGCCGTGCCCACGCCGGCGTCGACGATGACCGGGACCGAGACGGTCTCGAGGATGATCTTGATGTTGTACGGGTTGCGGATGCCGAGCCCGGACCCGATCGGCGCGCCGAGCGGCATCACGCAGGCAGCGCCCGCGTCTTCCAGCCGCTTGGCCATCACCGGATCGTCGTTGGTGTACGGCATCACGATGAACCCGTCACGCGCGAGGATCTTCGTGGCCTCGAGCAGGCCCTGCACGTCGGGGAACAGCGTGCGCTGGTCACCGATGACCTCGAGCTTCACCATCTCGCCAAGGCCGGCCTCGCGCGCGAGATAGCACGTG
>Ga0209382_10009756_pt1 | contig 11993 bp, 13 predicted proteins | sample SoiMetdeltSBSDD5_FD_187599 | JGI IMG/M metagenome (GOLD analysis project Ga0209382, IMG submission 187599) | Bulk soil microbial communities from a Populus tree surrounding site in Tennessee, USA - Soil MetaG P. deltoides SBSDD5 (SPAdes) (version 2) | ecosystem: Environmental > Terrestrial >... | reverse complement strand
CGAAATCCGGTGGATCGTGTTCGGCCAAGCGACGCACGGTCTCCGGTGACGTCACCCGCGCCCACACCGGCGTCAGGTCGGCGCCGTTCCGCGGCGCGTGCTCCAGGACGTCGACCAATGTCGCGACGCCGTCGCCCTCCAGCAGCCGGCCCACCGCCCGCCACGCTCCAGGGCCGAGCACGCCGACCTCGAGCCCCGTCTGCAACAGCCGCACCGGCTCCGCCTCGTAATTCGCGTCGCCACCGCCCGCTGGAGCCGCGGTACCGGTTACCGCCGAACCCGCCATCCGTTGCAGCGCCCGCGCGTAAGGATCCGGATTCGGGTCCTCGAGGGTCCAGCCGGTGAGCAGGTCGTGAACCTGCTCGCGCAACGCCTCGTCGGCCTGGGGGCGCGCCTCCCCGGTTCCCTGCTCCGCGTGCGCCGCCAGCTTCGACAGCATGCGCACGAGCGGGTCGGACACCGTCTTGTGCGACGCGTCGGCCATGGCGCGCACGATCTCGAGGACGGCGTCGACCGCGAGGCCGTGCGTCGCATCGATCGCGAACTTGGTGCGCTGCGCGGAATCTCCACCCATCTCGATCAGCCGTCGCAACGTCGCGGGCTGCAGAGCGCCTACCAGTTTCGACGTCCGGCGCCGCAGCGACGCCGCCTCGGCGCCCCCGGCGCCCTTGAGCTCGTCGGCGATCTGGAGCAGATAGCCCACGATCACCTGATCGTAGGCGGCGTTCTTGGGGTGGTCGTCGATCGCCCGCGCGATCGCCGCCGGCTCGGTCGGCGGCGGTGGCGCCGCCGGGTCCCCTCCCACCGAGTCGGCCACCAGTGCGGCCCGCGCGAGCCCCAGCCACAACTGCGCGGCGTGAGCGCCGCGCGCCCGGGTATCGCCGTAGGCGCCTTGGTCCCTGGGCGGCGCGTCGCTTTCCTGGAGGAGCTCGAGGCGCTCGTAGGTGAGGGAGTGCAGGCGGATATGCTCCCAGGCGCGTAACCGTTCGGGAGGCCCGAGGCCGAGCGGCTCCCCGGTGCGCTCCGCCGCGAGGGCCAGGGTGCGGAGCACGTCGGCGACTTCGGACGCCCGGAGCCCCTTATGGAACGTGACGGCGCCCAGGTGGTGGCGGTGTAACCGCCCGGCGAGCTCCGCCAGGAGGGGGTGCTTCGGGTCGGTGGCGACGCCCTCGATCACGAGCTGCTGGCGCGCGACCCCCAACGAGAGGGTGGGCCTTTGCTCCAGGAACTGTTCCGCCCGTCGTGTCACCCCAGCGGCGGCGGGCGCCAACAGGCCGTGGCCCTCCGGGTACATCGCGTGTTTGTGCAGGGCGATCGACAGTTCGATCAGGAAATCAGCCAGGTCCCGCGACAGCGCCGTACGTTCCGGCAACGAGTGCTGGGGAGGCGGCGTCGGGGCGGTCATGGGGCCCCCAAAATAACGCACGGGGCCCGTGCCCAGGGTCACAAAAGGGAGGGGTCCGAGGCGCTCGCGCGACACTTGCCGAGTCCGGGCCCCGTCTGCGAGTATCCTGCAACCCACCTAGCCGGAGCCTCTTATGCGCCTTTCCGTTCGAGCGGGACTCAGCGTTCTGTTGGCGTCGTTCCTGGTTGGATGCGAAGGGGAGCCCTTGGCGGTCGGTTCCCTGACCCTCCGCCTCGACGTGGGACCGCGGGAGGTCGCCCCCGATGACTCGTTCACGGTTCACCTCGTCGTACGCAACACCGGGGCGAGCGACACCACCGTGACGTCGGGGTGCTCGGTCCCGACGTTCTTCGCACTCGAGGGGGCAGCGGGAACGGTGCACCCCGCGCCGGGCTACGGATGCCTCACGGTGATCACGAACTACAAGATCCGCGCGCGCGATTCCCTGACCTTTACGCGGCGTTTTGTTGCGCGCAACATTGGGCAGAACGGGTACCCGGCACTCCCGCCGGGTGAGTACGCCGTCGTCACGGAATGGCAAATCGGGGGCCTTCCGGTGCTCCGGCAGCCGCTGACTGTGACTGCAACGCCGTAGACACACAACGCCCCGGGAGGACTTCCCCCCGGGGCGTTGGTTTTCCTACGCGGCTACGCGCCTGTGCGCCTAGACGTTTAATACATGCCACCCATACCGCCGCCGCCACCGGGCATCGGCGGGGCCTTGTCCTTCTCCTTCTTCTCCACCACGACACACTCCGTCGTGAGGAGCAGGCCCGCGATCGACGCGGCATTCTGCAGCGCGGTCCGGGTAACCTTGGTCGGGTCGATGACGCCGGCCGCGACCAGATCCTCGAACGCGTCGGTCTGCGCGTTGTAGCCGAAGTTCTTGTCCTTCGACTCCTTCACCTTACCGACGACGATGGCGCCTTCGGCGCCCGCGTTTTGGGCGATCGCACGGATCGGCTCCTCGAGGGAGCGCCGCACGATCTCGATACCGATCTTCTCATCCTCATCGGCACCCTTGGCCTTATCGAGCACCTTCTGGCACCACAGGAGCGCCACACCGCCGCCCGGCACGATGCCTTCTTCGACCGCCGCGCGGGTCGCATGCAACGCGTCCTCGACCCGGGCCTTCTTCTCCTTCATTTCGGTCTCGGTGGCTGCACCGACGTTCAGCACGGCAACGCCGCCGGCCAACTTCGCCAGCCGCTCCTGAAGCTTCTCTTTGTCGTAATCGGACGTGGACTTCTCGATCTGAGCCTTGATCTCGTTCTTCCGGCCTTCGATCGCATCGTGCTTGCCCTTGCCGTCCACCAACGTCGTGTTGTCCTTGTCGACGACGATCCGCTTGGCGCGGCCAAGGTCGTTGAGGGTCGTGGTCTCCAACTTGACGCCGACCTCATCGGAAATCACTTGACCACCCGTCAGGATGGCGATGTCGCGCAGCATTTCCTTGCGGCGATCGCCGAACCCAGGCGCCTTCACGCCGCACACCTTGAGGGTACCGCGGAGCTTGTTGACAACCAGCGTCGCCAGGGCCTCGCCCTCGACGTCCTCGGCGACGATGAGCAGAGGCTTGCCCGCCTGCGCCACCTTCTCCAGCACGGGGAGCAAGTCCTTCATCGACGAGATCTTCTTGTCGTGGATGAGGATGTACGCATCCTCCAGCACCGCTTCCATTTTCTCGGGATCGGTAATGAAGTAGGGCGACAGGTAACCGCGGTCGAACTGCATGCCGTCGACGGTCTCGAGGGTCGTCTCGAGGCCCTTCGCCTCTTCGACGGTGATCACGCCGTCCTTGCCGACTTTGTCCATCGCCTCGGCAATGAGATTACCGATTTCCTTGTCGTTGTTCGCGGAAATCGAGCCCACCTGAGCGATTTCCTTGCGGCCTGCGGTCGGCACGGAAATCTTCTTCAGCTCCGCGACCACAGACTCGACGGCCGTCTCGATGCCGCGCTTCAGCGACATCGGATTGGCCCCCGCGGTGACCGACTTCAGGCCTTCACGGTAGATCGCCTGCGCGAGCACGGTCGCCGTGGTGGTGCCGTCGCCGGCGAGATCGGAGGTCTTGGTCGCCACTTCCTTCACCATCTGGGCGCCCATGTTCTCGATCTCATCCTCGAGCTCGATTTCCTTCGCGACAGTCACGCCGTCCTTGGTGACGGTCGGGCTGCCGAACTTCTTGTCGATGACCACATTCCGGCCCTTGGGGCCGAGGGTCACCTTCACCGCGTCCGCCAGCTGATCCACGCCCCGCTTGAGGCGGGCGCGGGCGTCGGTGCTGAATTCGAGATACTTGGCTGCCATCTGTGCTTCCTCCTAGGATCTACGCGAGCTTCGCGATGACGTCGGCTTCTTTGATCAGGATGATCTCTTCGCCGTCCAACTCGACCTGCGTGCCGCTGTACTTCCCGTACACGACGCGATCCCCAACCTTCAGCTCCATCGGAACCGCCTCGCCCTTCTCCCGCCGCCCCGGCCCCACGGCGATGACTTCGCCCTGGATCGGCTTCTCTTTGGCGGTGTCGGGGATGTACAGCCCGCCCTTCATCGTCTCGGTCTCCTCCATCGGCCGGATCGCGACGCGATCCGCGAGGGGAAAGACCTTGAACTTCGTCTTGGTTGCCGTTGCCATGATGCGTGGACCTCCGTAACTCTTTGAATTGATTAACTGTTAGCACTCTATGGAAGTGAGTGCTAATCCTGCTGCGGGGGGAATCTGTCCTCGGGCCTCGGGGGTGTCAAGGGGGGTTCGCCAGAGGAGTAAGCGACGAGGGCGCGCACGGCGGCGTCCGCCCGGGCGCGCGGCGTCGACGTCATCGAGTCGAGGGGGATCATCGCGGCACCCACGATCTGGCCCGTCCGCGTATCGGCGAGTCGGAGGTACAGCCAAGGGATCGTGCCAAGGCCGGTCTCTTGAAAGGTGAACGAGATCAGTGCGGCTGTAGGCCGACTGCCGCCCTTCACCGCCCGTCGGACGCGATAGCCGTACTCGCGCATCGCCCGGGCCAGCTCCGCGGCTTGGGGGTCCGCCGCCTGCTCGACGAGGATGTCGTAGCCGCGCAACGCCGTGGGAATGCGCGACGCGCCGCAGGCGGCACCCGAGACGCCGAGGGCGAGGACGACGTACCCTGCGGGCCTCACTCCCTCACCCGCCGGGCCCCCACCATACGCGTCAGCCACCAGGCTCCATCGGGATCGTGGATCTCGAGGCGCGAGAGCTTCACGCCGGTGCTCGAGCTGTGGATGAACTTCTGTTCGCCCACGTACATCCCCACGTGCGTGACGCCGCCACCGGGACGCGCGGAAAAGAGCAGGATGTCACCGGGCTGCAACGCCTCGACGACCGGTGGAACCTCGGTCCCCGACGTCGCCTGATCGCGACTCATGCGCGGCAGACGGATGCCGTGCTGCGCGTATGCATACTGGATCAGACCAGAGCAGTCGAACCCGTTCGCCGCCGTGCCACCCCATTGATAGGGTGTGCCGAGTGCGTCGAGCGCCGTGCGGACGACGTCGGCGGCGCTCCCGGTGATCATCAGGGGGACTTGGGGCGGCGGGAGCCGCGGAACCGGTGCGGCTCGAGGTCCGCCCCCCCCCGTCGGAATCGTCACCGACAGGCCCATGGCCATGCCGACGCCGTCCCGCGACCCCGCCGCCTCGCGCCAGAACCCTCGAGGGCCGCGGTCCTCTAACCGATATCGCCCCTCGACTCCCAGCGCGAACCACGGGACTGGGCGCCATTCGACGCCGCTGCCCAAGGTCCAGAGTGCCGCGAGCGCATGGGAGCTCGTGTCGGTCGAGAGACCGAGGCTCACACCCGCGACGACGTAGGGGCCCAGCGCGCCACGACCCCGAAACATCGACAGCTCCCACCCGGCACCGTAGAAGGCGCGCCGGCGGCCGAGGCTGTCGTGCACGAGCGCTTGCAGTGCAAGATGGCCGGAACGGAGCTGATAGGTCCGGGCGCGGTTGCCGTTGTACCACCGCCCGTACAGCACATCCAACTGCCGCCCTCCTCCCTGCGCCGTGACGGCGGCCGGGAGGCAGGCGAGCAGCAGGACGAGCTCAATCCGCGGCCGCAATCGCGGCTTGCTCCTCGGAGGCGCGGGGCGCCATGAGATGCGAGAGCAGGTGCGGGAGCCGGCGCATGAAGCGCACCCACCCCCACAAGACGGCGAACCCGACGAGCACCGCGCCGAGGGCTGCGACGATGAGCATCGCGATGGGGCTCGAGAAGCGCAGCGCGACGAGGGAGCCGAGCAGGACCCCGAGATACGAAGCTCCCCACGCCCAGAGGGGCGTGAGGAGCCATCCCACAACGACCAGGAGGTGGGCCAGCCAACGAGGCATTAGGCCTTGCGGGCGATCGCGACGACAGCGAGCACGGTGAGGGTCGCGGCGAAGGCGGCGCCGGCCGCCACCGGCAGATAGATGCCGAGCTGGCCGAGCTGCGCACCGATGGTGATGGCCAAGGCGCCCACGAGCAGCGGTATCGCGAGAGCGACGAGGGAGGTCGGGCCGCCGCGCGCGGCGCGGCCGGCGGTGTACATGCCCCCCATCCAGGCGACGAATGTGCCGAGCATCCACCAGATCGGCAGGTACCACCAGGTGCTCCCGCCGCCGACGGCATCCCAAGTCCAGGGATACGCCTTGAGCGGGCGGAACAGGATGATGTCGATGGCCATGAATACGATCGTACCCCAGAGACCGACCGCTGCCGCACCCGCGATCCCCTGCGTGCTGCGGGCGGTCGTCCATTGTGCGGGCAGGAGGCTGGCGGCGACGGCGGCTGCCAGCACGACGATCGCCTGCAGCACCGCCTGGGCGATCCCGGCGGGGACGGTGCGCGAGACCACCAGGTAGACGACCACCGCCAGCGCGACGGCAGCGCCGACCTTGGTGCCGCTGGCGAGGATGTAGCGGAAATCGGAGCGGTCCGTGGTCGCGGGTGCAGTACCGGCCGTCATGCGCGGCGAGCTCCTCGAATTGGGGTGTACGAGTCGGTTCCGCTAATCTAAAGCCGGGGAGTCGTCAGGCAAACACTACGAGGACGATGACATCTGTGATCGCCCACGCGGTGAGCGCCCGATACATGCCCCGCTGGTGCTCGGCCGGCGTCCAGGCGGCGTGGCGGGCGAGCCATGGCAGCAACACGGCGAGCCACAATACGAGAGGCGCTATCAGCCATCGGCCGTCAGCCTTCAGCAGGATCGCTGCCCACGCGAGCAGCCCGAAGGCCACGACCACACACGCGATCGCGACGATCAGACTCTTCCCCATCCCGAGGATCAAGGCGAGGGTGCGGTCGCCACGCCGCCGATCTTCATCGAACTGGTACAACTGCGTGAGCGGATAGAGCCCCGCAAACAGCGGACAGAACGCCAGAAGCACCAGGCTGTGACCGAGGTCAAGAGGCCGTCCCGTAGCGGCCCACGCGGCGTAGGGCGTCAGCGTACCAAACCCCCACATGTTGATCACCCAATCCACGCCCGCCACCGCCTTAAAGCGAAACGGCGGCACCGAATAGAGGACCGACATTACGAAGCAGATGGCGTAGGCGATCTGGAACCCCGCCGGCAGCATGACGGCGAGGAGCTGTCCGGCGACGAGGAGCGCCACGCTGAAATGCAGCAGATAGCGCGGCAGGGGCGGCGGGGCGTTCAGGTAGCCGATGTCGCCTTCGTCGCGGTCGAACACGCTGTTGATCGCCAGCGTGCCGCCGTTCAGGAACACGACCCAAATCAGCAGAGCCCACAACCCCTCCGTGAGCCGCACGCCGCCCACGGCTCCCTGCCACCCCACCGCCAGCACGTAGCCAAACGCCGTGTGTGCCGCCATGATCGGCCACTCGGCGGGGCGCAGGTGCAGGATGTAGGAGAACAGGTCGCCCGGGAGGACACGATAGCCCCAGCGACGCCACGCGTTGCGGGTGCGAGCGTCGGTCACCACTTGAGACCGAGCGCCGCCGCGGCCAGCCGGAGCCCGATAAGGGTCAGGTCCGGATGCACCGACTCGATCTCCTTGGAGAGCGGCGCAACGAGCCCGGCGAGGCCGCCGGTCGCGATCGTCTGCGGAGTCTTCTTCCCCGGCCACTCGGCCTTGATGCGCCGCACCAGGCCGTCCACCGCGTCCGCGGTTCCCCACAGCACACCGGCGCGAATACAGTCCTCAGTACGACGCCCGATGACGCGCGGCGGCGGCGTCAGCTCGGTAGCTGGCAGCTTCGCGGTCTTGCGCACGAGGTCGTCGGACGCCGTCCGGATCCCCGGCATGATGACCCCGCCAATGAAGCGACCGTCGCCCGTGATGCAATCGAACGTCGTCGCCGTCCCGAAGTCCACGACGATCGTGTCGCGCTTGAAGAGCTGCGACGCCGCGAGAGTATTGACGATGCGGTCGGCACCGACAGTCAGGGGCTCGTCCACGTCGAGCGTGATCGGCAGCTTGGAGCGCCCGTCCACTTGGGCCGGCTCGCGGGTCGTGGCGCCGACGATCCCCTCGCACAGACTCTGCGTCACCTGCGGCGCGACCGACGCCACGATGGCCGCACGGACCTCCTGCGTCGAATGGCCCGCCTGAGTCAGGTGCGCGGTGATGGCCGATGCCCATTCGTCGGGCGTGCGCTGCGGCGTGGTGTGCAAGCGCCAGTGCGCCTCGAGGCGGTCGTCCGCAAACAGACCTACGGTCGTTTCGGTGTTGCCGATGTCGAGGGCGAGGAGCATGGCCGGCTAAGATAGCTCGACGTGGCCTTCACGCACCATCGTGGTGCCGGCGCCCGTATCCACGAGCAGCGCGCCATCAGGCCGCACGCCCGCTGCCCGCCCGGAGATTGGGGCGCGAATCTGACGCCCCCGGAGCCAGTCGCGGCGCGCAAACTCTGTGCACTCGGATTCCGTGAGTGGGGCGTGGTGCGTGGTGAGTGGGAGCAAGGCGGGGACGAGCCGGTCCAGCACGTCGATGCGGCGCGCATCGGGAAGGATCTCGCGCAACGCGATCGCCCGGCCCGCGAGCTCGGTGGGGATTTCGTTGGCGACGTTCACGCCGACGCCGACGCCGATCCACTGCAGCGTCTCGCCCTGCCAGCGGCCCTCGCACAGGATGCCCGCGATCTTGCGATCGTCGACGAGCACGTCGTTCGGCCACTTGAGGCACGCGCGCGCGCCTCGTCCGATGAGGTCATCCACCACGTCGGCGAGAACGAGCCCCACGCGCAGCGAGAGCGCGCCCAGGACCGGCACGGGCGGCCGCAGCAGCATCCCCAGCCACACGCCGCCGATCGGGGAACGCCAGCTGCGGCCGTCGCGTCCCCGCCCCGCCGTCTGCTCCTCCACGACGACCACCGTGCCGGCGGGCGCCCCCTGGGCGGCGACGTCGTGGATGGCGTCGAGACTCGACGACAGGGTGCGAAACACGCCGCACTGCGGCACACCCCAGCGGCGCGCCAGCACGTTGGCCGGGATGTCGTCGACCGTTACCCGTGCCACAGCGCGTACACCAGAGTGAACGCGCCCACGGCCCAGCAATAGGGCGCGAAGGCGTAGAACCGGCCGCGCTGGAGCAGCTTGACGAGCCAGCGGATCGACCAGATGCCGGAGGCGAACGCGGCCACGAAACTCACCGCCCACGGGACGGCCCCGATCTGTGCCACGTTGAGGACGGCGTTGCGTGCCTCGAGGAGGCCCGCCCCGGCGATGACGGGGATCGACATGAGGAAGCTGAACTCCGCCGCCGCCACCGGTGTGAGGCCGGCCCGCAACGCGGCGGCGACCGTGGCGCCGGAACGCGAAATCGCGGGCAGGATGGCGAAGGCCTGCGCGACCCCAATGACGGCCGCGGCCCCCGTCGAAGGCGCGGTTCGGTCCCCTGTCGGACCACGAGTCGACCACAGGATCGCGCCCGTGATCAAGAACTGGATGCCCACCCAAAACAGCGAGTGGAACGTCTCCTCGATCTGGCGGTGGAACAGAATCCCGATCAGGCCCGCGGGGATCGTCGCGATGACGAGGAGCAGGGCGTAACGCAGGCTCGGCCCGTCGCCCGACACGATGCCGCGCATGATTTCCCACAACCGCCGGCCATACAGCACGAACAACGACGCCAACGTCGCTATGTGCAGTGACACCTCCACGGTCACGTTGGTGAAGTGGACGCCGGTGAGGGCCTCGAAGAGCACGAGATGCCCGGAGCTGGACACCGGAAGGAATTCGGTGAGCCCCTGCACCAATCCGAGGACAAGACCCTGCCAGAGATTCATGCGACCTTTCCCGCGACGAGCGCGATGAGTCCGACAACCATGGAGACCTTGAGGAGCAGGCTGACCCGCTCGATCCGGCCCAACAGCAGCCAGGTCGCGGCGATCAACACGGCCATCTGGGCCGGAAGCGCGATGAGGAAGTAGGCACCGCCGTACCCGGCGAGGCGCGGCAACAGCAGGCTTGCGGGCACAAACAGCAGCGCCACGCCCGCCGCGACGACCTGGGCGGGACGGCGCCCCACGACGATCGGCAGCGTGCGGCGACCGATGGCCCGGTCACCCGCTTCGTCTTCCACATCCTTCACGATCTCGCGCGCCAGATGGAGCCAGGCCGCGAGTGCCCACGGCACCAGCCCCGCCTGGGGGACCCCGACCGCGAGAGCGCCGTAGAAGGGAGGCAGCCCGGCGATGAGCGCGACCGCAAGGTTGCCGACGGCAGGCAACGGCTTGAGGCGCGGCGAGTACGCCAGCATGACGGCCAGTGCGACCAGCGCCACGATCAGCTGCCACCCGCTCACCAACGCCGCGGCGGTGAGGCCGACCAACGAGCCCAGGAACACAATGAGGTCGGCGGTGCCGCGGCCGATCCCGCCGGCCGTGAGCGGGCGCCGCTCGGGCGTCCGGTTCAAACGGTCGGCGGCGGTATCGCAAATGTCGTTCCAGGCGTTGCCGGCTGCGCCCAACGCGAGTCCGGAGAGCACGGCGAAGCCGAGCAACGTTGGGAGGCTGAATGCGCCGAGCGCGATCCATCCACCGGCCAGGACGCCGGCAGCGGCGATGAGGAGATTCGTGATGCGGACGAGGCGGAGCCCGCCGCCAACACTCACGCGAGCAGATCCTGGTACAGCTGCTCGTAGCGTGGCACGACGCGCTCCGCGGCGAACTCGAGCGCCCGGGCGGCAGCGTTGCGCTTGAGGCGCTCATGCTCGCCACCGTCCTTGAGAATCGCGAGGGCGCGCTCGGTCATTCCTGCTACGTCGCCGACCGGAGCGAGCGCCCCCGTCTCGCCGTCCGTGACGACCTCGGGGATGCCGCCCGCGGCGCTCGCGACGACCGGGACACCGCACGCCATCGCCTCGAGCGCCGCGAGGCCAAACGACTCGGTGGCTGACGGCAGCAGGAACAAATCGCCCCCGCGCAGGACCTCGGCCACGTTGTCCACCTTGCCCAGGAATCTGACGTCCCGCTTGAGACCGAGGCGGTCCACCTCATGTTCGGTGGCATCGCGATCGGGACCATCGCCGACCATGACAAGGGTAGCGGGCATCGCCTTGCGCACACCCGCGAAGATGTGCACCACGTCGCGCACCCGTTTCACCGGTCGGAAGTTCGACACGTGAATCAGGATCTTGTGACCGGCCGGCGCGAGCGCGCGGCGGCAGGAAGCATCGGTCGCCGGGTGGTATTCCACCGGGTTGATGAAGTTCGGAATGACCACGACATCACAGCCGGCGCACCCAAACGCCTTGTACGTCTCGTCTTTCAGGAATGCCGACACGGCGGTGACCCGGTCAGACTGCTCAATCGAAAACTTGGTCAGCGTGAAATACGAAGGGTCCTGCCCCACGAGCGTGATATCGGTCCCGTGCAGGGTCGTCACGATCTTGAGATCGCGCTCCTCCTTCATCATTTGTTTCGCCAGCCACGCCGTGGCGGCGTGCGGGATGGCGTAGTGCACGTGCATGAGGTCGAGGCTCTCGCGCACGGCCACCTCGTGCTGTTTCACCGCCAACGCCAGCGCATACGGGGACGACTGCTCGAAGAGTGGATACTCCACCTGCGTGACTTCGTGGAAGGTCACCCGCTCGGCGAAGCCGCGCAGCCGGAACGGGCTGGCGTACGAGATGAAGTGGATCTCGTGCCCGCGGCGAGCCAGCTCGAGCCCCAGTTCGGTGGCCACGGCCCCGGAGCCGCCGTAGGTCGGGTAGCAGGTGATGCCGATTCTCATGATTCGTGCGCTGTGCGCCGTGCGCCGTGCGCCGCGTTCCACCGGCCGAGAATCTCGGCGGCGAGCACGTCGGGCGAAGGTGTTGCATCCAGGGTCCAGACCTCCGGCGCACCGCTCACGGCGTACGGCGCACGCAGTTGGTTTCTAAACCAGGTCTCCTGCCGCTTGGCGTAGCTCCTCGTCGCGGCGACGATGGCGTCGCGCAACTCCTCCGCCCGCAGTCCCTTCCCGTTCGCGAGCATCGCCACCACTTCGCGATACCCCACGCCGTCGAGCCCTGCCGCGTCGGGCGCGATGCCACGCGCCAGCACGGCGCGAACCTCCTCGACCAGCCCTGCCCCGAGCATCGCATCGACCCGACTCGCGATGCGGGCTCGCAG
>Ga0209382_10009755_pt1 | contig 11994 bp, 8 predicted proteins | sample SoiMetdeltSBSDD5_FD_187599 | JGI IMG/M metagenome (GOLD analysis project Ga0209382, IMG submission 187599) | Bulk soil microbial communities from a Populus tree surrounding site in Tennessee, USA - Soil MetaG P. deltoides SBSDD5 (SPAdes) (version 2) | ecosystem: Environmental > Terrestrial >... | reverse complement strand
GGCGTAGCCGTCCGCCTCGAAGCGCAGCAGGTAGCTGCCGGCGCCCAGCGTCGACACCGTCACCCGGCCGTCCGCGCCGGTGCGCCCCACGGACCGGTCGTCCTCCACCGAGCTGACCGCGACGCCCCGCACCGGTCTGCCGGAGCCGTCCACCACGCGCGCCCGCACCGACGCCGCGGCGTCCAGCGCCACCGTCACCTCCGCGGTGACGCCCGGGGTCAGAGACAGGGTGGTGTTGCCCTTCCGGCCGTCCGCCGTCATCACCTTCACCACCACGCTCTCCGGCGGCAGGTCCGTCACCAGGAACTCCGAGCCGGGGAAGGAGAGCGGCCCGGGCCCGCCCGGCCGCCACTCGGTGGTGTCGACGTCCAGGGTGAACCCCGCCACCGGCACGCCGCCGCCGGTGACCCGCCCGTGGATGGCGGCCGCCGGGCGCAGGGTGATCGTGATCTCGCTCTGGCCCGCGGGGAACGGCAGCTCGCCGATGCGCCCGCCGTTCCAGGCCCTGAGCACCAGCCCGTCACCGCGCAGCTGCCCCAGGTTCACGCGGCCGGTCCCGTCCGTGGTGTACCCGTGCATGGGCCGGCCGCCGCGCATGGCCCACAGCTGCGCCCTGGGCGAGGGCACGCCGCCCGGCTCCAGCACCTGCACCCAGGCGCCGGTGGCCGGCGGCGAGTCGTCCACGGCGATCTCCACCCGGGTGGTCTTCCCCGCCTCCACGCGCACCGTCTGGCTGCCCAGGGTGCCGCGCTGGGACGACTCGTCGAACACCATCACCCGGTACTCGTCCGGCGGCACCTCGGCGCGGAAGCTGCCGTCGCCCGGGTCCACCTCCGCCCCCTGCCAGCGCCGCTTCTGCGGCTGGAACAGCCGCACGCCCACCTCGATGCGGGGGACGCCGCCCGCCCTGGCCACCACCCGGCCCTCCAGCACCGCGGTGTCCGGGAGCGTGAAGTCGGCGCGGCCGGTGTCGTCCTCGGAGAGCTGGACGAAGGTGTGCGCCTGGTAGCCGCCCTCGGCGCGGGCGGCGGCGACGTCCACCCGCCCCACCGGGACGCCGGTGAGCCGGTATTGCCCCTGGTCGTCCGTGCTGGCGGAGACGGTGTGGCCGTCGTCCAGCTGCCCCTCGGCGGTCACCACCGCGCCCCGCAGCGGCTTCCCGGCCCCGTCCGTCACCGTGCCCTCGAGGACGGCGACCCCGGAGACCTCCATGTGCAGCGTGTACTGCTCGCCGTTGCCGACGGTGATGCCGCGCTCCAGCGCCTCGGAGAGGCCGGCCCCGCGCACCACCACGTCGTAGGAACCGGGGGCCAGCCCCTGGACCGAGAAGCGCCCCGAGGCGTCGGTGACCGCGCGGCCGGAGTCGCCCGCCGCCAGGTACGGGCTCACGTCCACGCTCGCGCCGGCCACCGGCTGGCCGCCGCGGCGGCGCACCACGTCGCCCGCGATGGAGGCGGCCTTCCCCATCTTCAGCACCAGCCCGCGCACCGTGGTCCGGGCGGCCACCGCCACCGGCGACGGGAGCGCCCCCGCCTCCGCCCCCTTCCGCGCCGAGAGCCTGTACGTCCCGGGCGGGACCTCGATGGAGAAGCCGCCGCCCTGGCCCGAGGTGACGGTGAGCGGCTCGTCGTCGCCGGCGACCGCGATCTCGGCGCCCACCGACGGCTTGCCGTCCGACCCCAGCACGTAGCCCTCCAGCACGCCCGCCGGCGAGAGCTCCAGGACCACGTCCTCCGCCCGGGGGAGCCGGACGTCCTCGTAGGCCTTGCCGTAGCCGGGCGCGCTGGCCATCACCACCCACGCGCCGGCCGCCAGCCCCTTGACCCGGAAGGCGCCGCGCGCGTCGGCGCGCATGGTGATGCGCTCCTCGGGCGGGATCTCCTCCACGTCGCTCTGGTCGAGCGCCGGGACCACGGTGACGTCCGCCAGCGGGATGGGCTCCTTGGTGGACGTGACCTGGACCCGGCCGTTGAGGACGCGAGGCTCGGCCAGCGCCAGCGTCACCCGGGTGACGGCGTCCCCGGCCGCGCGCACCACCACCTTGCTGGCGCGTCCCAGGCGTTCCGCCTCCGCCACCGCCACGTAGCGCCCGGGCGGCGCGGGGAAGGTGGCCGTCCCGTCCGCCCCCGTCCTGGCCGCGCCCGCGGGCGACCAGCCGACGCGGTTGGTGTTCGGATCGCGGCTGCCGCGGAGGTAGAGGCGGACCTTCGCCCCGGCCAGCGGCGCCTTCTGCGCCTGCACCTCCACCCGGATGACCCCGTCCTCGACGACCTCCTCCGGCCCGGCCCCGCCCGGCGCGCCGGGAGTTGCCTCGCCGGAGCGCGGACCTTCCCGGACGCCTCCACCGGCGCGCCCGGAGCCCGTGGCAGCCGCCGAGCCTCCGCCGGGAGCGCCGGAGGCCGCCAGGCCGTCATCCCCGGCGCTGAAGCCGGAGTCGCCGCCGTCAGGCCAGAGCGCGTAGGCCAGCGCCGCCAGCAGGCACAGCGCGGCGAAGATGGCGAGAGCCCTGGGCACGGCCTTCCCCCAAACCTCCAGCGAGGACCCCCATTCCTACTCACCTGGCCGCATCCTTGCCAGCCGGCGGCAACCCCCTAGCATTCGCCTCCTATGCGGACCGGGACGTGGGTGGCTCTCCTCGCGCTCGGACTCTCCCTGGGGACGCCCGCGGCGGCGCAACCGGTGGACGAGTTCGGCGCCTCCATCTGGCACACGGTGTCGGTCTTCGAAGGCTTCGGCTTCCGGGAGACGATCGCCGTCCACGGCGACACCGCCCTCAACCCCACCATCCGCCTCCGGCCCGGGCTGCGCGCCACCTCCGCCGGCGAGATCCAGGGGAGCGCGCTGCGCCAGCCCACCGTGGCCACGCTGGGCAGCTTCCACGAGATCTCGCCGTCATTCTCGATACTTGCAGGAGGTGAGACCGGCCCCCTGCGGATCCAGGGCGGCCTGGGGCTCTCCTACAACATGCGGATCGTCCTGACCCAGGACTCGGTGGTGGGCTTCCCCATCATCCCCAGCGGCAGCACCAGCTTCGGCACCATCAAGCAGCTGGGCATGACGTTCGATCCGGGCGTGGACGCCGTGGTGGAGGCGGGGTTCGCCATCCCGCTCGGGTTCCGGCTGGTGGTCGGCTTCGGCGCCTCCGTCGCGGGCGCCCGGCTGGTCGTCCAGACGCGCGAGGACCCCAGCGTGGAGATCTCCGTCCCCAAGGTGATGCTCCACTGGACCTTCCAGCTGGGCCTGCGCTGGAACCTGAAGGGGTGGAAGCCGCCGCCCCCGACCCCGGACGCGCCCACCGGCCCGCCGTGAGGGCCGGCCTCGCCGCCGCCCTCAGACGGCCGGGAGCCCGGCGAGGCGCTCGCGGAAGTCGGCCAGCGCCTTGTCCAGCTCGGCGTCGCTGGCCTCGTTCACCGGGTGCATGCGCATGTCGCGGATGAATCCGTCCAGGCGCTCGTCGAGGCCGAACAGGTCCTCGGCCGCCTCGACGGCGAAGCTCATCGAGCGGCGCGCGCCCGGCGAGCCCTTGGCCCTGTGCAGCTCCGCCTCGGAGAGCCGGACGCCGCAGACCGAGATCACCCGCCGGTCGTGCACGGAGAGGACCTCCCGCGTGCACCGCTGGGCCACCTCGTGGAGGAGGTCCAGCAGCGGCGTGAGGTGCGCCAGCAGCTGCGCCTCCTGGAGCTCCGGCTGTTCGGACGCCTCGCGCAGGGAGGCGCGGGTCCTGGCCACCAGCCGCTTGTCCTCCGTGGTCATGGCGCGCGAGGCGGGCATCAGGATGAACGACCGGAGATCCTCCTCCAGGCGCCCGGCGGCCTTGCACAGGTCCGGGGAGGGCTGACCGGAAAACCTCGCCATCTTCGCCACCACCGACCGCGACAGGTCCGCCACCGTCCGCCGCAGCTTGGACATGGCGGCCACCTCCGCCTGGTGGCCGGGGACCACCTCTTCCCGCCGCACCTCCGCGCACGCGGAGGCGATCAGGAACACCAGGTCGCCGATCTCCTGGCGGAAGTCGGCCCGGTAGGACTGCAGGTGGCTGAGCAGGTTCCAGCGGTCCGAGACCACCGAGGGACTGCGGACCCGCTCCCCCAGGAGCTTGGCCCCTTCGGCCAACTGGGCGTGAATGGAGCGCATCACCGCCTCCATCTCGATCTCCAGCCGGGCCTCCATGGTGGTCGCACCTGCCCAGGACTCCCACAGCTGCTCCGGGAGCGGGGGTGGGTCCACGATGCCGGGGAACTGCCCGCGCATGGCGGCCATCAGCCGCTGGGCGGCCACCAGGGTGTCCCGGACGGTGGGCGCCATCTCCTCCCAGAGCGAAAGGTCCGCGCTGTAGGAGTCCGCGCTGGTGGGCTCGTGCTTGATCAGGTCGATGGCGGCCAGGCGTTCGATGGCCGTGGCGCCGGCGATGCACACCTCGCGCAGCTTGTTGGACAGGCGGGGGTCCAGGACCTTGGCCAGCGCTTGCTCAAGCGCGGGGGAGAGCTGCGCCCGATATGCCCGGCGCGGGGAGCCGGAGGTCACCGCCATCGAGGTACCACCCCTATCACACAGCCAGGCTCATCGCTCCCATGCCCGTTTCAGGGCCGGGGACTGGCTTTTTGCCCAGGGGGGAAGTAGGACGCCCCCCTCCCTGTTATCCAGGGTCTCCGTCAGGAGTTGCACCAGAGGTCAGACGCCGTGGCACGCGAAATCCCGCTCGAAAGAATCCGAAACATCGGCATCTCCGCCCACATCGATTCGGGCAAGACCACGCTCACTGAGCGAGTCCTCTTCTACACCGGGAAGATCCACGAGATTCACGAGGTGAAGGGGAAGGACGGCGTCGGGGCCAAGATGGACTCGATGGAGCTGGAGCGGGAGAAGGGCATCACCATCCAGTCCGCCGCCACGTACTGCATCTGGAAAGACTTCAACATCAACATCATCGACACCCCGGGGCACGTCGACTTCACCATCGAGGTGGAGCGCGCGCTGCGGGTGCTCGACGGCGCGATCCTGGTCCTCTGCGCGGTGTCCGGCGTGCAGTCCCAGTCCATCACCGTGGACCGGCAGATGCGGCGCTACAAGGTTCCGCGCATCGCCTTCGTGAACAAGATGGACCGCGCCGGCGCCAACTACGAGCGCGTGTCCAACCAGCTGAAGGAGAAGCTGGGGCATCACCCGGTGATGCTGCAGGTCCCCATCGGCGCCGAGGACCGCTTCCAGGGGATCGTCGACCCCATCATCGGCAAGGCCTTCTTCTTCGACGGCGAGAACGGCGAGAACGTCCGCGAGGAGGAGATCCCCGCCGAGTACCAGGAGAAGGCCAAGAAGGCGCGCCACGACATCATCGAGGGCGTGGCCAACGTGGACGACGTCCTGGCGGAGAAGTTCGTCCACGACCAGCCGATCTCCAACGAGGAGCTGTGGGCGGCCATCCACCGGGCCACCGTGGCCCTGAAGATGACGCCGGTGATGTGCGGTTCGGCCTACAAGAACAAGGGCGTGCAGCTGCTGCTGGACGCGGTCACCCGGTACCTCCCCAACCCCAAGGAGGTCACCAACGAGGCCCACGACCAGAAGAACAACGAGGCCAAGGTCCTGCTGGAGTCCGACCCGTCCAAGCCCTTCGTGGGCCTGGCGTTCAAGCTGGAGGACGGCCGCTACGGGCAGCTGACCTACATGCGGATGTACCAGGGCCGGATCACCAAGGGCGACTTCATCTACAACCAGGCGAACCAGAAGAAGGTGAAGATCCCGCGCATCGTCCGCATGCACGCCGCGGACATGAACGACATCACCGAGGCGAACGCGGGCGACATCGTGGCCCTGTTCGGCGTGGAGTGCGCCTCCGGCGACACCTTCACCGACGGCACGGTGAACTACACGATGACGTCGATGCACGTGCCGGACGCGGTGATCTCGCTCGCGGTGGCGCCCAAGGAGCGCGCCGCGACCGCCAACTTCTCCAAGGCGCTGAACCGGTTCACCAAGGAGGACCCCACCTTCCGCGTGCACCGCGACGAGGAGTCCGCCCAGACCATCATCTCCGGGATGGGGGAGCTCCATCTCGAGATCTACATGGAGCGGATGAAGCGCGAGTACGCCTGCGAGGTGATCGCCGGCAAGCCGCAGGTCGCCTACCGCGAGACCATCACCCGCATGGGCGAATTCGCCTACACCCACAAGAAGCAGACCGGCGGCTCCGGCCAGTACGCCAAGGTCTGCGGCTACCTGGAACCGCTGCCCCCGGACGCGGTCCAGCACTACGAGTTCGTGGACGACGTCGTGGGCGGCGCCATCCCGCGCGAGTTCATCTCGGCCTGCGACAAGGGCTTCCACGAGGCGATCAAGAAGGGCTCGCTGATCGGCTTCCCGGTGGTGGGCGTGCGCTGCGTGATCAACGACGGCGCGTCGCACGACGTGGACTCGTCGGAGATGGCGTTCAAGACCGCCTCGATCATGGCCTTCCGCGAGGGCTACGAGGCCGCCAAGCCCACCATCCTGGAGCCGGTGATGAAGGTGGAGGTCCAGGCGCCGGAGGAGTTCCAGGGCTCCGTGGTGGGCCAGATCAACCAGCGCCGCGGCGTGATCCTCCTCACCGAGAGCCGCGAGGGCTACGTGGTGGTGGACGCCGAGGTCCCCCTCAACGAGATGTTCGGCTACTCCACCGACCTGCGCTCCGCCACCCAGGGCAAGGGCGAGTTCACCATGGAGTTCGCCAAGTACCTGCCGGTGCCCAGGAACGAGCAGGAAGAGATGATGAAGGCCTACCGGGAGAAGCTGGCGGCGGAGGCCAAGAAGTAGCCGTCTACCCCGAAGCGAAGGAGGAGATGGCCTCGGCCACCTCCTCCGGCCGCTCCATGGGCAGCAGGTGCCCCGCGCCCGGCAACATCCGCACCCGGGCGGCCGGGATGCGCTTGGCCAGCAGGTCCGCGTTCCCGGGCGGGACCACCTGGTCCTGGTCGCCGTGGAGGATCAGCACCGGCATCCGCAGGGAGGAGATCCGCTCCTCGGAGTCGTGGCCCACCCCCGCCATCAGCTGCGCCCGGTAGGACCCGGCGGTCGTCCCCGGCCGCTCGCGGTAGCGGAAGTACTCCTCCACCCGGTCCGGATGGCGCCCGGGGAAGCCCGCGGACGAGTTGACGGTGAGCGCGCGCTCGGCGATGGCGCGCGGCCCGCCCTCGCGGTCGAGCATCACCTCCAGCGCGGCCGGCGGGGGCGGGAGGCAGTTGGGGCCGCCGAAGCTGGTGGCCATCAGCACCAGGCGCGCCACCCGCTCCGGCCGGGCCAGCGCGGCCTCCTGGGCGATGAACCCGCCCAAAGACAGCCCCACCAGCGTGCAGGCCGGCAGGTCGAGCGCGTCCATCAGGCCCAGGAGGTCCTGCGCCATCTGGGGCGTGGAATACGGGCCGGGCGGCTTGTCGCTGCCGTCCACGCCCCGGTTGTCCAGCCGGACCACCCGGTGCGCCCCCGACAGCAGCGGCGCCACCCAGCGCCACGTCCACAGGCCGTAGGAGAGCCCGCTCACCAGCACCACCGGCGGCCCCGCCCCCTCGCTCTGGTAGTGGAGGCGGATGCCGTTGGAGGTCACCTCAGGCACGGGTGCCGACCTCCGGGCCGGCGGGGGCCGCCGGCACCTGGACCACCTCCTCCAGGGCGCGCTCGCGCTCGTGCAGCTCGCCTTTGAGCACCTTGCCGGCGGCGGAGAGCGGCAGCTCCGGGATGAAGCGGATCAGCCTGGGGATCTTGAACCGGGCCAGGCGCTCGCGCAGGTGCGCCAGCAGCGCCTCCTCGGTGGCGGCGGCGCCGGGGCGGAGCACCACGTAGGCGCGGCCGGCCTCGCCCCAGGTGGGGTCCGGGAAGCCGATCACCGCCGCCGCCTGTACGCCGGGGTGCGCCTGCAGCGCCTGCTCCACCTCCAGCGGGTACACGTTCTCTCCCCCGGAGATGAACATGTCCTTCTTCCGCCCGACGATGAAGTAGTAGCCGTCCTCGTCCACGCGGGCGAGGTCGCCGGTGTGGAACCAGCCCTGGCTGTCCACCTCCTGGGGCGGCGGCTCCCCGAAGTAGCCGGAGAAGCCGCAGGGGCCGCGCAGCAGCAGCTCGCCGATCTCCCCCGGGCCGGCCATCCTGCCGTCCTCGCGGGTCAGCCTCGCCTCCACGAAGGCGTTGGGCCGGCCGATGGAGCCGGCCTTGGGCTCCGCCTGCTCCGGGCCCATGCTGAACAGCCCGGGCCCGAACTCCGTCATCCCGAAGCCCTGCTTGAACGGCAGCGGCTTCACCGCCCGGAAGGCGCGCAGCAGCGGGACCGGGAGCGGCGCCCCGCCGGAGGTGACGAAGCGCACGCTGGAGAAGTCGGTGGCGGCCAGCCCCGGCTCGTCCAGCAGCTGCTGGTACTGGGTGGGCACCGCGAAGAAGAAGTCCGGGCGCTCCCTGGCCACCAGCTGGAGCATCTCGGACGCGCTCCAGCGGCGCATGATCACCACCCGCCCCCCGCAGATCAGCAGCGGCAGCGTGTAGACCAGCAGCCCGCCGGTGTGGAACATCGGCGTGTGGGTGATGGTGCAGTCCCCGGCGCGCGCCTCGTGCACCAGCACGTTGAGCGCGTTCCAGGCCACCATCCGGTAGGAGATCCGCGCGCCCTTGGGCAGCCCGGTGGTCCCCCCGGTGAAGAGCAGGCAGAGGGTGTCCTCCTCGCCCATCTTCTCCGGCGGCGCCGGCGCGGCCCGCGGCGGGGGCAGCGCGTCCGCCTCCTCCGCGGCCAGCAGCTGCAGCCCGCGCTCCTCCTGCGCCAGCGCCACCGCCGTGCCGGCGTGCTCCGGGCCGTACAGGAGCGCCCGCGGCGAGGTCTTGCGCAGCAGCTCCGCCAGCTCGCGCGCGTGCAGCCGCCAGCTGTAGGGCGTGAAGATCGCCCCCAGCTTGGCGCAGGCGAACAGCGCGTCCAGGTACTCCACGCCGTTGTGGCAGAGCAGGCCCACCCGGTCCCCCCGCCCTACCCCGCGGCCCCTCAGCCAGGCCGCCAGCGCCCCCGCCCGCCGGTCCAGCTGCCGGTAGGTGAACCGCCCGCGCGGACCGCGCGACACGTCCACCACCGCCTCTCGGTCCGGCCAGGAGTCCGCCGCCCGCCGGATGAAATCCCCAAGGAACATGGCCACCTCCCCGCGCTCCTCCGCCTCGCCTCGAACCTGACGGTGCAGTCAGGTCGACCCTGGGTAGCAAGCCGGCGGGACCACCGTCAAGGGGCGCAAGGGTCACCCGCCGGACCCAAAGGCTCGCGCCGGGCTTAACCTCCGCGCCGGGCGGGGGTTGAGATCGTCACATGAACGCGGGGCAACGGCTCAGCGTCATCCCCGGCGGCGAGGCGCCCCGGAGCGCGCCGGACGAGGCGCTCTGGGAGGCCGCGCTCGACGGGGACGACCGCGCGTTCGGGGAGCTGGTGGCGCGGCACCAGGCCCTGGTGGTGAAGCTGGTCCGGCGCTACGCGCGAACGCCGGAGGACGCGCGGGACCTGGCCCAGCAGGTCTTCCTCCGCGCGATGGACGGGTGGAGCCGGAGCTGGATGCGCTTCCGGCGGCGGCAGATCCCCTTCCGCGCCTGGCTGATCAGGGTGGCGGTGAACCTGGGGAAGAACCACCTCCGGCAGGCGGCGCGCTGGGCGCTGGAGCCGCTGGACCCGGAGGTGGAGCCGGCCTCGACAAGGCCGCTGGCGGTGGAGGCGCTGGAGGAGGCGGAGAAGGCCAGGATGGCGCGCGCGCTGGCGCTCCAGCTCCCGCGCCGGCAGCGGGAGGTGCTCACCCTGCGCATCGACGGCGGGCTGGCGTTCGAGGAGATCGCGGTGGCCCTGGGGATCACCGCCAACAACGCGAAGGTGCACTACCACCACGCGGTGCGGAAGCTGGCCGCGCTGGTGGCGAAGGAGGGCTGACGTTCCCATGGCGACCTGCGACCAGCTGGAGAGCGCGATCCTGGACCGGGCGGCCGGGACGCTGCCTGCGGACGAGGCGGCGGCGGTGCAGGCCCACCTGGACGGGTGCCCGCGGTGCCGGGCGTGGCTGGCCTCGTGCGAGGAGGCGGTGCGCCTGGCGGCGCTCCGGGAGCCGTCCGAGGCGGAGCTGCGGATCTTCGCCCACCTGCCCTCGCGGGCGCGGGCGGCGTTCCGGGAGCAGGCGCAGCGCTCGCCCTGGGGCCGCGCGCTGGTCGCCTTCACCCTCGGCGCGGCGGCGCTGGCGGCGGTGCTGCTGGTGGTGACGCCGCTGAGGGGCGACGGGAGTCACCGCTCCGCCGCGCCGTTCGCCGCCGCCGTGGAGGACCAGGACGCGTCGGAGCTGGTGGCCTGGGCGCTGTCCGACCCGCTGGAGGGCCAGGGCCTGGACGAATTCACGGACGAAGCGGTGGAAGGTGTGGATGACGAAGCGGTCGACCCGGGGGATGGCTCGGAGCTCGACCTGGAATGGGAGCAGACGGAGTGAACGCCATGAAGACGATGCTGATCGCAGTCGCGCTGGTGATGACCGGGACGGCGCTCGCCGCCTCTCCGCAGCCGCAGCCGCAGCCGCAGCCGCAGCCGCAGCCTCAACCCCAGGTCCAGCCGCAGGGCTGGCCACAGCACGGAGGGTGGCAGGGCCAGGGAGCCCCGGGCATGCCGCGCGACCCGGCGGAGATGAGGCAGCGCCGGGAGCAGCGGGTGCGGCTGATGCAGGTGGTGGGCCTGACCGAGGCGCTGGGCCTGTCCACCCAGGACGCGCTCCGGGTGGACGAGACCATTCGCCGCTTCGACGAGCGGCGCCGGCCCCTCAAGGACCAGATCCGCGAGGCCGGCAAGGTGGTGACGGAGGCGGCGCGCGGGGACAACTCGGCGCTGGCGCAGGTGGACCAGGCCACCAACCGGCTCCTGGACGCCCGCATCCAGCTCGCCTCGCTGGACAAGGAGATGTTCCAGACGCTGGCGCGGGACATGGGGCCGCAGCAGCGCGCCAGGCTGGCGCTCTTCTACGCCCGGTTCGTCAAGGGCATGAAGGGCTTCAAGGCGCGCGGCCTCGACGGCGAGGGGAATGAAGGCCGCCGCTTCAAGATGCTGCGGATGAAGCGCGGCCAGCGGTTCGGCGAGGCGGACGCGCCGGCGGCCGCCCTTGGCGCGGTCCTCGCCGAAGGTGCCGCGCCGGCGGAGGGCGCCGCGGTCGCGGACGGGGCCGCGGACGGCTTCACTGACGAGTAGCGGCGGCGCCCGGGCGGGCGCGGACGAACTGCTCCAGCCGGTCGAAGGCGCGCTCCAGCACGACCGGCGGGGGCAGGAACACCACCCGGAAGTGCTGGGTGCCCGGCCTCTGGCCGAACCCGCTCCCGTGGACGAAGAGCACGCCCGTCTCGTGGAGCAGCTCCAGCACGAAGCGCTCGTCGTCGGTCACCCCCGGGAGCTGGATCCGCGGCATGGCGTAGAACGCGCCGCCCGGCTCCACGCAGGAGAGCCCGGGGATGGCGTTGAGGCGGCGGACGGTGATCGCCCGCCGCTCCGCCAACCGCCCCATCATCTCCGGGATGTGGTCCTGGGGGCCCTCCAGCGCCGGGCGGATGGCGTGCTGCGCTGGCGCCGGGCCGCACAGGCGCGCGTCGGCCAGCCGGAGCGCGGCGGTGCGGAGGCCGGAGGTGAGCTTCGGGCTGGAGAAGATCGCCCAGCCCACCCGCCAGCCGCACGCCAGGTACGCCTTGGAGAGCCCGTTGAAGGTCACCACCGGGACGTCGTCGCACAGCGACGCGGTGGGGACGTGCGGCGCGCCGTAGAGCAGCCGGTCGTAGATCTCGTCCGAGAGCACGGCGAGGCCGCGGCGGCGCGCCACCTCCAGCAGGCGGAGCAGCCCCGCGCGGTCGGTCAGCCCGCCGGTGGGGTTGTTGGGGTTGCAGATCACCACCGCCCTGGTCCGCGGCGTGGCCAGGCGGTCCACCTCGTCCGCGTCCACCGACCAGCCGTGGGCCTCGTCCAGGTGGTAGGGGATGACGTCCACCTGCAGCTTG
>Ga0209382_10009752_pt1 | contig 11995 bp, 5 predicted proteins | sample SoiMetdeltSBSDD5_FD_187599 | JGI IMG/M metagenome (GOLD analysis project Ga0209382, IMG submission 187599) | Bulk soil microbial communities from a Populus tree surrounding site in Tennessee, USA - Soil MetaG P. deltoides SBSDD5 (SPAdes) (version 2) | ecosystem: Environmental > Terrestrial >... | reverse complement strand
GGAGCGCTGGAAGGATTTCGCGAGCTACTTCGCCGAGCTCTCACGGCGCGGCGTCTCGACCAACGTCGGCTCCTATATCGGCTCGGGCACGGTCTGGTCCGAAATTCACGGCCGCCGCGCCGGCCCAGTCACGGCGGACGAACTCAAGCGCATGCGCGCCCTTGTCCGCGAGGCGATGGAGCAGGGCGCGCTCGGCGTCGCCAGCTCGCTGAGCGGGCCGCCCGGCGTCTGGATCGACACCGACACGCTGGTGGCGCTCTGCGAGGTCGCGGCCGAATACGGCGGGATCTATTCGACGCACATCCGCAATGAGGGCACGGGCGTCTTCACCGCCGTCGCCGAGGCGATCGAGATCGGCCGCCGCGCGCGGATCCCGGTGGACATTATCCACCTCAAGATCGCCGAGCAGAAGCTCTGGGGAAGGATGCCCGACCTGATCGCCTCGATCGTCAAGGCCCGCGCGCAGGGGCTCCAGGTCGAAGCGCACGTTTACCCATACCGCGCCGGGCAGAATGACCTGGCGAGCATCATTCCCCCATGGGCGCACGAAGGCGGAAGCCAAGCGATGATCGGGCGGCTCAAGGATCCGGCGCTGCGCGCGCGCCTGGAGAGCGAGATCCTCAACGGCATCCCCGGTTCGGACTGGTACAACCACTACACCGCCACCGGGGGCTGGGACGGGATGCTCCTGGTGACGCTCAAGAACCCGAAGTACCGGCAGTTCGAGGGCAAGCGCATGAGCGAGGTCATCAAGGCGCTGGGCAGGCCGCCGCTCGACGTGCTGTTCGAGCTGCTCACCGAGAACGGCGGCTCGGTGGTCACCGTCTACTTTCATCACGCGGAAGAGGACATGCGCTACGCGCTCAAGCAGCCGTTCGTTTCCGTTGGCTCCGACGGCAGCGCGGTGAGGACGGAAGGCCCGCTCGCCGCCGGCAACCCGCACCCCCGCTACTACGGCACGTTCCCGCGGGTGCTCGGGCGTTACGTGCGCGAGGAGCAGTTGATCTCGCTCGAGGAGGCAGTACGGAAAATAACCTCAGCCAACGCGGCCAAGGTGCGCCTCTACGATCGCGGGCTGCTGCGCCCGGGCCAGTGGGCGGATATCACCGTCTTCAATCCGGAGATGATTATTGACCACGCGACGTTCGAGAAGCCACACCAGTACGCGACCGGCGTCGAGTACGTCATCGTCAACGGCCGGCCGGTGCTCGAACGCGGGAAGCACACGGGCGCGCGCCCGGGGGCGATCCTCTACGGCCAGGGGCACAAGTCAAACGCGACGGCGGGGCGAAGGTCGGAATGATTGAATCGGTCGGCCGCCAAGAGTAGGATTAGGCTCGTATGCCCGAGACGAGCACAAGGGGACTGAAGACGGGCAAGGCCGCTCTCCTCCTGGCATTCGTCTTCATCCTGGTCGGGTCGCGGGAGGGCTCCTCCCCGGCGCAAGAAGGCTCGTTCGCCCAGACGCTTCACCCGGTGCTGGAGAAAGCCGCCTGCCGCTCCTGCCATGACGCGGACGGCGTGGCTTCGGCGACCCGCCTGCAATTCCCCGAGCCGGACGCGAGCCCTGCGCAGATCGAGGCGTTCGGGCGGTCCCTCGTGGCGCTCGTCGACCGCGATCAGCCCGGAGAATCGCTCCTCCTCAAGAAGCCGACCAACCGCACCCCGCACGCGGGCGGCGAGCGGATCAAGCCGGGGAGCGAAGAAGAGAAGATTTTGCGGGCCTGGATTCAATACCTCTCCGGCCTTGCGGGAGAGGAACTCGCCCGGGCCCTCAGTTACCGCGCGGAGAAGGCTGAGGGCGCCGGCGGGGAGCGGCCCGCGGCGGCGCTGCGCCGGCTGACCCACAGCCAGTACAACAACACGGTCCGCGATCTGCTCGGCGACCAGACCGCCCCCGCCAGTCAGTTCCCGCCCGAAGACTTCGTCAACGGCTTCAAGAACCAGTACCAGTCACAAAATCTTTCGCCACTCCTCGTCGAGGCTTACGCCGCCGCGGCCGAGAGGCTGGCGCGCAACGCGTTCCGCGGAAGCGGCCGCCGCGGCCTGATCCCGTGCGCGCCGTCGGCCGCGTGCCGCGCGCGATTCGTCAGCGAGTTCGGGCTAAGAGCCTTCAGGCGGCCCCTCGCGCCCGGCGAGCAGACAAGGTATGAAGGTCTCTTCCGGCGCGAAGCCGATTTCCTCAAGGGCGCGCAGATCGTCGTCGAGACCATGCTTCAGTCGCCCCACTTTCTGTTCCGCCTTGACGAGACCGCCAAGGCGGAGTGGAAGGCGTACGCCGCGGCGAGCCGGCTCTCTTACTCCCTCTGGGACAGCATGCCGGATACGTCGCTACTCGAGAGCGCCGCGCGCGGGGAACTCTCCACGCCGCAGGGGGTCGAGGCGGCAGCCCGGCGGATGCTGGCCGACCCTCGCGCACGCCAGGCGCTCGACGAGTTCGTCTCCCAGTGGATGCGCTTCGACCGGCTCCTGACTGCGGGCAAAGACCGCCGCCGGTACCCCAGTTTTACCCGCGAGGCCGCCGTCGCCATGACGGAGGAGACGCGGCAGTTCATCGCCGACCTGGTCTGGGGTGACCGGAGCTTCATGGACGTCTTCACTGCCGACTACTCCTTCCTCAACGCGGACCTGGCGGCAATCTACGGCGTCCCAGCCCCGGCCCGGGAGTTTGACCGCGTCAGTTTCCCCGCGGCATCCGAGCGCGCCGGCCTGCTGGGACAGGGCCTGTTCCTGGCCCTGACCTCCAAGCCGGACGACACCTCTCCCACGGCGCGGGGGCTTTTCATCCGGGAGCAGTTTCTCTGCCAACACGTCTCCAACCCGCCGCCGGGTGTCAACACCAATCTGCCGCCGGTGACCGAGGCCAAGCCCCAGACAAACCGCGAGCGGCTGCGTGAGCATGTCACCAACCCGAGTTGCTCGACTTGCCATAACTTGATCGATCCGATCGGCTTTGGGTTCGAAAAATTCGACGCCATCGGGGCGCGGCGGGACAAGTTCAAGCTGTTGTTTTTCGGCGGCTCCGAGGGCGAGAACCGCCGGGCGCCCGTGACGGCCGAGCTTGACATGGACACTACAGGCTATGTCGCCGGGCTTCCGGGCTCGACGTTCTCCTCGCCGCGCGAGTTAGGCGCGGTGCTGGCCCGCTCGCCCCAGTGCCAGGAGTGCATCGTCAAGCAGTACTTCCGCTACATCTCCGGGCGGATGGAGACCCCCGCCGACCGGCCGCTGATTCGGCGGGCGCTCGAAGACTTCCGCGGGTCGCATTTCCGGTTCCGAGAGCTTATCATTAAGCTGGTTTGTGCGAGGGAGTTGGCCCACGGATGACACGGATCGAACGGATTTTCACTGATCTGACCGTGGGCCATTGAGGAGGGTTTGCCCGTGTCTCACGTCGTGACGAGGCGCCTCAGGTTATCGCGCCGAACTTTCTTGAAGGGCTGTACGCTGGCGGGGGCGAGCGTCAGCGTCGGACTGCCGCCGCTCGTCTCGATGTTCAACGAGCACGGCACAGCCTACGCGGCCGGAGCCGGGAAAGGTGACCGCCCCATCGAAAGCCGCTTCGTCCTCTGGTTTAACGGCAACGGAATTCCGGAGAGGTATTGGATTCCGGCGGAGGCGGGTCCGGACTATCGGCTGACGCCGTGTCTCGCGCCGCTCGCCCCCTTCCGGCGTGACTTCCATGTCATCAGCGGCCTGGACAATGCTGCCGCCGCCGTCCCCGGCCCGGGGAACGCGCACCACAAGTCGATGAGCGCGCTCATGAGTTGCACGCCCTTTACCGGGCGCGGCGCCTCCGGCCCCTCTATCGACCAGGCCGTCGCCGCAAAGGTCGGCGGCGAGTCGCGCTTCCGGTCGTTGCAGATCGGCGTCTCGCAGGAGTCCTTCGGCGAGAGCATCCAGCGCAACATGAGTTGGGCCGGATACGAGCGCGCTCTGCCTCCGGAGATGATTCCGCAGAAGCTCTTCGACCGGCTCTTCGGCCGGCACGAGGAAGGGTGGGTCAACCGCAAACGCAGCATTCTGGACGCGGTCCGCGAGGACGCCGCCGCTTTGAAGAAGCAGTTACCCGAGGGCGATCAGGCCCGTGTCGAAGAGCACTTGTCAGCGGTCCGCGACCTCGAGAGGGCGATTGCCGGGCTGCCGCCCGGTTACCAGCGGGTGGACCCGCCCGACTTCGACGGCGACATGAAAGACTGGCCGCGCATCGCCAAATTACAAAGCGACCTCCTGGTCCAGGCGTTCGCTGCGCGCCAGACGCGCGTTGCCTCCTACATGCTGACGAAGTGCCAAGGGCTGGCCCGATTCCCATGGCTCGGCTACACGGCCGCCCGACATCACGATTACACCCACGCGGACGGTCAGGCCCCGGGGGCCGAGGGCGTTGAAGGGCAGCGGATTCTCCGCGACATCTGCCGCTGGCATGTCGAGGAGTTCGCCTACCTGCTCTCCCGACTGAAATCAATCCCGGAGGGCGACGGCACGCTGCTCGACCATTGCTGCCTGGTCTACCTGCACGAACACGCTGAGGCCAACCCGCACAAGAACCACGGCCTGGGGCTGATCGTCGCCGGCCATGCGGGCCGGCTCTCTACCGGCCTCAATTCCAGGATGGCGGGAACTGTCGGCGATCTCTACTTGACGCTGGCCGATGATGTCATGAATGCGGGCCTCGGCAAATTCCCGACCGCGTCGCAGAAGCTCACCGCGCTGCTTTCCTGAGGCGCCGCAGGTATCATCCTCGGGGGAGAACTCACCGGAAGAACTGGGCGCCCGGCTTTGCGTGGCGCAGGTCGGCGAGACCTTTCTCGGTCACCGCGGTCCCTTTCAGGTCGAGAACGCGTAACGACGGCCAGGAGGCGAGGACGAGCGCGGCGTCATCGCCGAGCCGCCGGCATCCTTGCAGGCTCAGCCGCTCGAGCTTGTCGAGGGGCTTCAGTTTCTCCAGCCACCGCGCGGAAACGGGCATCCCGTCAAGCCGAAGCTCGCGCAGCCCGCGCAGCGTGGTGAGCGCGCCAAGGCCCAGCTCGGTCAGGCTGACGGACCAGAGACCGGAGTCCGTGCGCTGCGACCCGCCCAGGTCCAGGGAGGTGAGGCCGGGCAACTGCCGCAGCGTTTGCAGGCCGACGTCGGTAAGCTTGTTGCCGCCGATCGCCAGTTCCCTGAGGTTCGGGAGTGAGCTGAGGCGGTCCAGGCCGACATCCGTGATCTGCGCGAAGCCGACGTCCAGGGCTTCGAGGGTGGTCACCTGCGAGATGTGCTCGAGCGTTGTGTCGGTGACCTTGGTCCCGCGAAGGTTCAGCCGCTTCAACTTCTTCCATGCCTTGACCGCCGCCAGGCCCTCGTCCGTGATCTGTTCGGCGTAGTACAGGTTGAGGTCCGCGATGCCCGGCGCCTCCTTCAGCTGCTGCAGTCCGTGATCCGTGATGCGGGTCAGCGAGAGGTCGAGATGCGTGAGGTGATTGAGCCGCGCCAGTTGCAGCAAGTCAGAATCGGTCACCCAGGTGGCCCGGAGGTCGACGCCGGTGACGCGCCCCGCACGGTCGCGGATCGCCACGCCGCCCGCCTCCGTCACCCAGTCGTCATTGGCGGCGAGCGCCAGCCAGGTTCCGAGCAGTAGGGCAAAGAGAAGTCTCATCGGCTAACTCTTTCTCCGGTTCGGCAGCGACGAGTCGCGTTCGAAGATGATCCGGCAGGCGGGCAGCGCGGCCTTGATCTGCTCGTACCCCTGTTGGGTGATGAGCGTATGGTAGAGATTCAGCAGTTTGAGATTGGCCATGGACCGGAGCGCCTCGACGCCGGCGTCGCTGACGTTGGTCGCGTCGAGCCTCAGCTCGCTCAGCCGCGGGAGCGCCTTGAGCGGCCCGAGGGCCTGGTCGTCGACCGATGTATAGTCGAGGTTGAGCGCGGCGAGATTCTTGAACGCAGCGATAGCCGCGGCGCCCGCGCTGCTCGTGCGGGTGCGGGACAGTTCCAGCCGTTCCAGGTTTTCGAGCGGCTGCAGGTGTTCGAGCCCCTTGTCCGTGACCCGGGCATGATTGAGCGAGAGCTCCCGGAGCCCGGTCATTGCCCCGAGGTGTCGCAACCCCTCATCTCCGGTGTCGGTGCTGTCGAGGTCAAGCGCTGTCAACCGACCGAGCTTGCCGAGGTGTTTGAGTCCGTCGTTGGTCAGGTCCGTAGCGCTCAGCAGCAACCGCTCGATGCCCGGGATCTCGGCGATCTGGCGGAGTCCCTCGCTGCCGACGGGCGCCCCCGTGAGGTCTAACTTCACGAGCGCCGCCAGACCTCTCAGGTGAGCCAGCCCGGGGCCGCGGACCAGCGTGCCCGCCAGCCGCAGCTCCCGGAGCTGGTGGAGGCCCTCGAGGTGGGCCAGCCCGTTGTCGGAGACGGTCGTATGACTGAGGTTCAGAACCTTCAGGCTGCCGAGCCGCTTGAGAGCCGCCAGGCCAAGGTCCCCGATCTCTGTAGCTTCGAGGTCCAGCCTTTCGAGCCCGGCCGCCGAGGAGACGTAGGCGAGCTGGGCGTCGCTGATGCCGGTCGAAACCAGAGAGACTATTCGCAGGCGGCCGCCGGAGACTTCCGCGCTCCCCCCGAGAGCATTGACCCAGGCCGCGATAGCCTCTTCACCGGTCCCCGCCGGGCGCGACGACGCCGCGCCCTCAGCCCGGGCCGCCCGTGCGTTGACGAAATCCACCTTGCAGTTCGGAGCCGCGGCCCGAAACGCCTCGACCCCCGTCCCGGTGACCCGGCTGTAGCGCAGGTCGAGAGTCGTCAACTCCCGCAGGGCGCCGAGCTTCGCCAAACCCGCGTTGGTGATCCGGCTCCGATAAAGGTTGAGCTCTCGCAGCCGCGGCATGCCCGCGAGGACATCGACCGCCGCGTCGGTGACCCCTGCGCCCAAAAGGTTGAGCTTGCGTATTGAGGTCAGGGGGCGCAGGTGCGCTAACCCGGCATCCGTGACCTTCGTGCCGCCGAGGTCCAGCTCCCGGAGCTGCGCGAGCCGGCTCAGATACTTGACACCCTCATCGGTCACCAGAGTGTCGCGCAGGTTGAGCCGCCGCAACTGCCCGAGCGTTTCCAAACCCTTCATCCCCTCATCGGTGAAGGGGGTGAGGCTAAGATCGAGCGACTCCAGCTTGACGAGCGGCGCCAGGCTGAGCTTCGCGATTCGGCACTGGGAGCAACGCAACTCTTTGAGCTCGGTCAGCCCGGTGAGCCGGGCCAGCCCTTTATCCTGCACGTTGACGTTGGTCAGGAAATGGAGGCTGAAGTGAAGCTTCTCGAGGCTCTTGAGGTTTGACAGTGGCTGCAGCTGGTCGTTCGCGTCGAGGCGGCTCCCCGCGCCCGGGTTCCAGATCGGACCCGGAAGATACAACTCCTTGAGCCGTGCCAGGCCGCCGATCCGTTCCAAGTCCTTGGGCTCGATCAACGTCCCGACCAAATCGACGCCGCTGACGCGAATTTCACCCGCGGGCAATCGCGCGACGTCTGCGATCGGCCTCCGGTCGCCTTCGAGGATGACCCTCCCGCCCTGACCAATCACCCACTCGGCGACCTCCCGCTCCGAGGTCGTGGCCGTGACCGCGACCGACAGGCCGAGCCCAATCATGCCGACCAACAAACTGCTTAGGAGGCCCCTCGTCGTCATAGCTTTTGTGCGCTCTCGGCCGGCGGGTGTCCGCCGCCCAATATTACCGAAGGGAAATGACGAAATCCAGAACGCTCAATGGGGCGTACGGATCGACCCGTGTAAATCCGTCCCGATCCGTCTCAGCCGTGTTCTATTTCCGGTGTCCTGAACAACAATCTCATGACCATTTTCCCGGCGCGAGCAGAGTGACGAGACGCCCGGGATTTTTGATCCCCCGGTCAGCCATCGAGGAGTCGGCGGCCTTGACCAGAGTGCCGCCTCGTTCGCCTCCGACGAGCTCCCCATGCCGCCGGCGGGCGGCGGCAGCGTGGAGCGCCATGCCGACACTTTCAAAGCCTGCCTCTGCCGACGTTAGTAGCGCGACCGCGTCCCTGGCCCCTCCGCGAGAGGCCGCGATTCCGGCGAGGACAAGTTGGGCCAGCGAGTCAGCCCAGGGCATCTTTTCGCGCCTCAGTTTGCCGGCATCTCCCTCTGCCGATTTTAGTAGAGAGGAGATGTTGGTCGGGCTGCCTGACGCCGTCGTGAGCTCCGCGGCCGCCGCGAGCGCGCTGCGCGCGCGCAGGTGCAAGGTCTCGATCCTGGCAACCTGGATGCGAAGCATGAGCGAGCGTTCGAGTGCGGGCCAGCGCTCGCTGACGAGCGCCCACGCGGCGGCGGCCTCCCCGGAATAGAGGGCAACTTCGACTTGCCTCAGTAAGTCGTAAAAATGCTGGGTGTGAAAGCCCTGCCGGGACCAACTCTTAAGCCCCTGATCTAACTCTTCCTTGGCGACGACCACCTCGTCCGCCGCGAGGCGGGGGATGTAAGAAATTCGCGTCCACAGATTAGTCTCGGCGAGTAAATCACCGCGCTCCTGCGCCTCCTTAAGGAGTGCCGGCAGGCGCTCGGCCACTGCACTCCACTCGCCGAGAAAGATCTGGGAGCGCAGCCAGAAGTGGTGCGCGGTGTAAAGCTCCCAAGTGACCCCGGCGCATTGCTCCCGCAAGATCCTTTCGGCGCCGCCGATCAGCTCCCGGGCTTTCCCCCATTGCCCGATCAGGAAAGCGGCGACGCCGGAGGCCAGGAGTGTGCATCCGACGGCCTCCGCGTGATGGCTCACCGAGGCCAGCGCCGTCGCTTCCTCGAGTAGCCGAGCGACGCGATCGTCACTGGGGCCGCCGGCGGTGGCGGCGTATACCGCTTCGAGGGCTAGCGCCCGGGCGACCCGGAATGGTTCGCCCGACTTCAGGGCGAGCAGCAGGTGACGCGCCTGAAAATCGGACCCGCGGATGACGTCAACCATGCCCAGCCCGACGGCGACCGCCCAACAGGCGTCGATCCGTGTCAGCTCCTCGGCCGAGATTTGGCTTGCGTCGCGCTCGCGAAAACTTAAGCCGCGCAACCTGACCTGAGCACGCCTCGCCAGCAGGGACAACAGCGCGCGCTGCGGCGTCTCGGCCAACCTCATGTCCATTGAGTTGAGAACCATGCGGAGCACGGTCATGCCTTCGTCGACATGACCGCTGCGTAACAGCTGCTCGGCGGCGCTCCGTTGTAGTTCCCGCGCCTCGGCAAGACTGCAATTCCTGGCGGCATCAAGGTATACCCGGGCCGCCTCGGCGCCACGCCCGGCATTCGCCAGGGCCTGCCCGAGCTTAACCAGTAGCGCCCGGCGCTCAGTGTGCGGCAGGGGCCGAAGTTCAAGGGCGGACTGGTAAAGGCGCGCCGCGCGGTCGAAGGCGAAAGCCTCGGCCGCACGGTCCGCCGCGGCTGCGAAACAGTCGGCGGCCCGTTCATGATTGCCCGCCCCCTCGAAGTGAATGGCCAGAGTCTCGAGGTCGGCGTAGCCGGAAGCCTCCAGCGCCAGGGAGAGGCTGAAGTGGTGAGTTTTCAAAGCCTCGGATGAGAGGTGTCCCATAACGGCGTTGCGGACCCGGTCGTGGTACGTTTCAATCTCGTCGAGCTTCTGGGTCTCTCGAATCCTGATCAGGCGTTCGGAACGCAAGATGATGAAAGCCTGGTAGTCTATATGGTCGAGTGTGGTGGCCGACTTCGCCACATCGAGCGGAATCGGCTTGCCGGCCACGGCCACGACTTCCAAGAGGCGGCGCGCCTCCTCAGGCAGCTGGGAGATGCGAGTCCAGATCACTTCATCCAGCGTCGTCCCACTCACCGCCTTAAAATTATGCCTCCCCCCTCCCTCATTTCGGCGTCCCGTCTTGTAGTTTCCGGCCAACAGGTACCGAACGAGTTCGTGGATAAAAAGGGGGCTGGCGCCGGATTCTCGGGCGATCATTGCGGCGCGGCCGGCGGAGGCAGGTTGGGCGTTCCCAAGCAGGGCCCGAGCTAACTTTTGAGCTTCTGCGGGGGAGAGTTCCGCGACTTCAACACTTCGAAAATCGACCGAGGGGCCGGACTGAAGGAGCGTTTGGAGGGGCAAACTTGCCTCCGCGTCTTCGGCCCTGTAGCTGGCTATTAGCAGTAACGACGGCGGGTCGGGGGGGCGTAGAAGTTCGTTCATCAAGGCGACGCTGTCCAGGTCCCCCCACTGCAAGTCATCAATGACCAGGACCACGAGCCTCTGATCTGCCAGGCGCGCGAGGAGCTCCCGGAGCGCCGCGAAGGCGCGCCGCCGCAACTCCTGCGAGTCGGGAATGCTGAGGACCCTGCGCCGCGCCTGAGCCACGGCTTCGACCTGGCGCAAAACCGGAAACAACCGTGCCAGCGCTAGAATGTCGCGGGGTATAAGCGCCTCTACCGTCGCCGAAGGCAAACGTTTCAAGTACCTGCTCAGCGCGTCGACCAGGCTGTCTAAAGCCTTGAAAGGGACTGACTCCTGCTCGTAGCAGCGGCCCGCCAGGACGACCACGTCTGGATGTATTTCCCGGAGGCCGGCGAGGAAGTGGCGAATCAGCGCAGTCTTACCCATCCCCGACCTGCCCCGGACGTAGACCGTCACGGTACGCCCTTCCCGAACGGCCGCTAAAGCGCCCGCCAATGCGGCGAGGTGGCTTTCCCGCCCGATGAATGGGGCCCGAGGCTTTGACAAGTGCTCCGGCGGCGCGACCTCTCCACCGTCGACCTGGATCCTCCCCAGGCGGAAAAGAATCTCGCGCCCTGATGGGCGCAATGTTGGATCACGCTTGAGCAGATCAAGGCACAGATCATTAAGGTCCGTCGGGACGTCGGGCGCCAGCAGACGCGGTTCGGGGGCCTCCGAAACCTGCTTGTCTCTCAAAATTTCGGGCCACTGACCCGAGAACGGCAATTGCCCGGTAAGGGCTTCGTAGAGCATGACGCCGACGCTGTACCAATCGCCGGCCGCGGTCATCGGGAGCATGGCCCCCTGCTCCGGGGCCATGTAGGCGGGAGTGCCGGCGCAGCCCATACTCTGGTGAAGCTCGTGGGGGTCGAGCTCGGTCACCAGTCCGAAATCCAGCAGCGCAACTCGCCCGCCCGGCGTCACCAGGACGTTGGACGGCTTGAGGTCACGGTGAATGATGCCCGCCTCATGGAGCGCGCAAACGCCTTCGACGAGCTGCGCGAGCGTGGCGCGCAGGCGACCAAAGTCTAACGGTCCCCGACGACGGGGCAGGTTCGGCGCGGCAAGAAGGGGGAGCGGTTCCCCGGCCTCTAAAACCTTAGTGCTTCGCGCGTCGGTGTCAGCCTCCCGAAATGATTCCGCGCCAACTGCCAGCGAAGTTGAACGCCTCGGTTGATTGTCAGTGTCGGCCGCGGATCCCGCTTCCACCTGCCCTCTCACATACTGTAGAAAATTTGCCCCTTCAACCAACTTCATGGTGAAGAACCATTGCTTGTTGTCTGAGAGCAACTCGTAAAGCGAGATCAGGTTGGGGTGCACGACGTCGGCCAGGGCGCGAAACTCTAGTTTAAACCGGTAGATTGAACCTGGGTCAGACTGTCTCAACACCTTCAGGGCAACGACGCTGCCCTTCTCCCTGTCGTAGGCCTCATAGACCACCCCGAAGCTGCCCGCGCCAAGCCGCCGCCGGACCGAGAAACGCTCGGTCCCGTTGAAAATCTCCGCGTCCGGGCCCTCCTCTTCCGGAAGTCTCCCGCGCGTACTGGTGAGCGCCTCATCGGCGCGCGGGACGGCAGTCTCAGGGGTGGGACTTGCGGCCCGCGCGCTCTCTCTCATTAAATCCTCGACTTGGCGACGAAAATCTTCGTCAGCATGACAGACCGCGTCGAGGAACGTGGCACGCTCCTCCGGCTCACGGTCAATTGCCGCCTTGAATACTTCCAGAACTCTTGACCATCTCTCCGGTGTCATAACATTTGACTCAAGCCCCGTATCGTGCCCCGGCCTCAAGTGCTTGCGAGACAGCTGGCCACAGAGATAAC
>Ga0209382_10009751_pt1 | contig 11996 bp, 15 predicted proteins | sample SoiMetdeltSBSDD5_FD_187599 | JGI IMG/M metagenome (GOLD analysis project Ga0209382, IMG submission 187599) | Bulk soil microbial communities from a Populus tree surrounding site in Tennessee, USA - Soil MetaG P. deltoides SBSDD5 (SPAdes) (version 2) | ecosystem: Environmental > Terrestrial >... | reverse complement strand
GATCTTCAAGACTTCCGAAGTTGCCGTCTGCTGCTCTAACGACTCGGTCAAATCACGCGTGCGCGCCTGCACTTCGTCGAACAACCGCACATTCTCGATTGCAATCACCGCTTGGTCAGCGAAGGTCGTGACTAACTCGATCTGCTTGTCCGTGAACGGCTTCACCTCGGTGCGGCGGATGGCGAGTGCGCCGATGGCCTCGTCTTCCCTCAGCAACGGGACGGCCAGAATCGTCCGGTGGCCAAGACGAAGCGCGAACTCCGCGCCATCCGGGAACTCGTGGGCAGAAGCCCGAAGGTCGTGGACATGGACCGGTACACGATCGACGAAAGCACGTCCGGTGGCCCATCCGCGTCCGATCGGCCATTCCGTGAAGTGAATCGGAATGGGGCCGTGATGCGCTCCGATACGAAGGCATTCGCCCTGGCGCAGAAGTATAACCGAATCGTAGGCCTCGCAGAGCCGCGCCGAGGACTCAACTAGCGTATCGAGCACCGTCTGAAGATCGAATGTCGATCGGCTGATGACCTTGAGGACATCGGCGGTTGCGGTCTGTTGCTGGAGAGATTCGCGCAATTCGTTAAGCAACCGCGTGTTCTCGATGGCGATGACGGCTTGCTTGGCAAAATTGTTGACGAGCTCGATCTGCCTGGCGGTGAACGGTTGCACTTCCTGGCGGAAGACGGAGATGGAGCCGAGCAGTTTACCGTCTTTAAGCATCGGCACATTGAGGTGAGTTCGAGCGCCAGCCGCCTCCACGAGCGCGACAAAACGAGGGTCGCGCTCGACATAGCTTGGTTCCGCCATGAGGTCGGTAATGTGAATGATCTCAGGGGTTACGGTGAGGCGCGCGAGCGGATTGCGTGGATTGTCGTCGACTCTAAGAACCGGTTGCTTGCGCCACCGCTCGGCGTAGGCAGCCGGTGGGTTCAGCTGGGCAGCGATTCGAAATGCATTTCCGTCATAGAGAAACAGATTGGCAAATTTGGCGCCGCAGATACGCGTGACATTTTCCAGTATTGCGTTGAACACCGGTTCAAGTTCACCCGGCGACGAGCTGATGACCTGCAACACCTCCGATGTCGCCGTCTGCTGCTCCAGCGATTCCGAAAGATCGTCGGTGCGCTGGCGCAACTCATTGAGGAGCCGCGTGTTCTCGATGGCTATAACGGCCTGGGCGGCGAAGTTCTTCACCAGCTCGATCTGCTTGTCGGTAAACGGGCGGACTTCCTGGCGGTAAATTCCGATTAAGCCGATCAGCTCATTGTCTTTGAGCATCGGCACTGCAATGAGGGTCCGAAAGCCGCCGAGGCTGACGGCCGCCAGAAAGACGGGTTCCCCCTCGACATAGGCCGATTCCAGTTTGACGTCGGCGATATGAACGAAGTGCCTCGTTTCAACAGCGCGGCCGAGAGCGGTTCCCCGACCGGGCCGTCGTGGTCCTTGCTCCCAAAACTCGGCAAATTTTTGCGGCACGCCGAACATTGCAGCCGCGCTCACGGCACCATCTTTGACACGAAACAAAACGCCGAACTTCGCTTCGCAGATTCGTACAGCATTCTCCAGCATGGTCTGAAATACCGGTTGCAGTTCGCCGGTCGAACTCGAAATGACCTTCAGCACCTCCGATGTCGCGGTCTGCTGCTCAAGCGCCTCATCGCGCTCACGGCGAAGCTGCGCGTTCGTCTCCTTGCCGGCAACGGAGGAACCGCTACGGTGTGCAGTCTTTGGCGCATTGCGGCGCTTCAACGTCTTGGGGCGGTGGGTTTTTGCTGCTTTGCTGGGCCGTCTCATTGCCTCCCCCGAGGCTCGGGACAGGGGATCGTAGCGGCTCAAACTCCACATTTTAAGGAGCCGCAGCGGATGTCCGCTTTGGGTCAAAAGCAGACATTTGCAGTGCATCAACCCATGTCCGCTTTACCCCCAAAAGCGACCGCGAAAGCGGATTCCCGCTAACGGTCATGTCCGCTTTACACCCAAAAGCGGACATGTGCAGTGCAGCGAGGGATGTCCGCTAAGGGCCAATAGCGGACTCACGCAGCGAGCAAAGGAGATTGTTATTCGATCACCCCGTCAGCGCGGCCAAGCACCGCAGGCGGCATCGCAAGGCCGAGCGCTTTGGCCGTTTTGAGATTGACCACCAGCTCGTACTTGGTCGGAGCCTGTACTGGTAGGTCGGCTGGCTTTTCGCCCTTGAGGATGCGGTCGACATAGCCAGCCGCGCGCCGGAACTGGTCGACGTAATCGGGACCGTAGGAGATGAGGCCCCCGGCTGTGGCGTAAAACCGAGCGCCGTAGACCGCGGGGCCCGCTGTCATTCCATTCCCGCGATGGCAGCCCTTCTTCTTTAGGTTGACATGTCTTCTGACTTTGAAGCGACACCCGCCCATTGCGTCATGGTCTCACCGCAGACAGGACACTCAAACATTCGCCTTGTGTAACCGGGATATTCTTCCTCGGTGTGCGTGAGCGACATTCTTGCTGCGCGACACCTAAGGCAGAGTGGACCATTGAGGTGTTCCAGCGGATCGCGTTCATCAGTTTGTGGCATGACGACTCAACAACGTGTGTCATTTGACATGGCGTTGCAAAAGGAGGCCGCGCCGATGCTTGCCGCAAACCGACGCGGCCTTCATCACACGCGCCCAAGGAGTCGAGGAGCCACGTGCGATGATTGGGTTAAGGCAAAAGGTCTTGGGCTGGTTTCACGGCGATGGAAAAACTTTTCATTTCGTCTATAAATCGGCGGCATGTTGTGGCGTAACTCACGCGGTAGGCCACTAGACCGAGACAGGTGCGGCATGTGCCGCAGGTGGCGCATCTGCGCGAGGTGCGATTGACCATCAGCCTCGCAAACCGATGCTCCGCCAGTAAGCCCTCTGAGACATAGGCTGAGGGTGCTAGGGCCAATACTAGGCCATTCGTAAAGCCTTCTGGCCTATCCAGCGGCAAAATCATTTTTGCTAGATAGATTTTCGGGGCCAGGCTGCCTTGGACTTGGTTCAAGTCGTTGCAGACAAACTAACATGAGCGACATAGAGTCCCTTTTAGAGGATCACGTTCAACCGCACGAGGCCTCCGCCGGGGGCGTTAATCTTATCGTTAAGTGGGTAATGGCTATCTACGGTTTTGCTATATTTGGTAGCGTTCTGTATCTCGGGTACCGCGGAATCTATTTCAATGAAGATGTGTTTGACAATGTTGCAGAGATAATCAAAGTCGCCATCGTTCCAGTAGTAACGTTTGTGATTGGATATTATTTTGCATGCGAACGCGATCGTAATTACCGTCGGGTCCGTCGAAAACCTGGATCAAGATCAAAAAATCCGAACGCGCTGTCGTGACAACTCTAGTTCTGAGTTTTGCCGTAGTGGGGCGTAACATCAAAGTGCAGGAGTAGTCGGAGCGCGGTGATGCTTGGCTATTTTTCGGTGGTAGTTTGGGCGCTCGTCGCTCCATTGCTCCTCGCTGTATACTTAGCGCTGATAGGTCCAATCAAAGATTACACCCCCGACCGCTACGAGCTGTCAAAGTCCCGGCATTCCAGTCCGACGCAAGGCCTCGCCACAGCGCCGCCATCAGCGCCCGACACTACGTCCGAGGCCGCACTTGCTGCGCAGCCCACTGCGCAGGCTGAGACTGAAGAGCCGGCCAAGGTCGAGCCCGCTGCCGAAGCGGCGCCTGAAATTCCGGCCAAGGTCGAGCCCACTGCGCAGGCAGAGACTGAAGAGCCGGCCAAGGTCGAGCCCGCTGCCGAAGCGGCGCCTGAAATTCCGGCTAAGATCGAGCCCACTGCGCAGGCAGAGACTGAAGAGCCGGCCAAGGTCGAGCCCGCTGCCGAAGCGGCGCCTGAAATTCCGGCTAAGATCGAGCCCACTGCGCAGGCAGAGACTGAAGAGCCGGCCAAGGTCGAGCCCGCTGCCGAAGCGGCGCCTGAAATTCCGGCTAAGATCGAGCCCACTGCGCAGGCAGAGACTGAAGAGCCGGCCAAGGTCGAGCCCGCTGCCGAAGCGGCGCCTGAAATTCCGGCTAAGATCGAGCCCGCTGCTCGTGCGCCGAGAGCCCAGGCGCCATCCAGAAAGAAGCAAAGCCATCAGCAGCGAGCAGCTCAGTCGACAGACCCGCCGTGGTCGCGAGATGCGGACTCGTTCATAAGATACATCTTCTTCGGCCGCGTTGACTGATCAAACAAGTCCATCCAAGACCTAGATCAAAGTCAAAAATGCGAAAGCGCCGGCAGCCACTCGCGCAGTAGATGGGACGTTCTAAATAGTCAGGGCGACTGTTCTGACCAATGGTGACGGGCGCGGACCAATAGTTGGCCGCATTATGCGCCACCCGCAGGCATCGGAAGGACGGCCGTGGTTTTGGACGATAACGGCGCGGGAGCAACCACCCTCGGTCTATAACCGCGGCTACGCAGCGAGCCGCGAACAGGCGATGCGATATTTTAAAGCGCGGTTCAGGGGGGCCTCGAACTAACAGGCGCGACTCTTATGGGCGAAACGGATGACCGAACGGAATCTGAAGGCAAAGGCCTTTTTATAATTCGCAACGGTCAGAAAATCGCCAAGTACGAGGTTGGGAAGTGGGTGCCGCTACTTCCGGGAGTCGTCGTCCGCAACACAGCCGGTGGCATTCAGATTGAAATGCCGCATTAAGGCGGCCACACCCACACCGCAAGGAGCCATTGGCAATGGATAAGACAGTAGAGGTCATTGCGTTGTATGCCGCTGCAACGCAAAACGCACTTGTAACCCTCTCAAAGTGCCTGATGGACAACGGGGCATTAAAGCCGGGGCAGTTCTCGTCAGTAATCAAAAGCGACACTTAATGAGGCTGAGGTTGATCCCGAGAGGGGAGGTGCGCGACCAGAAATAAACGAGGCAAGACCTGCGGCCTGCTCTTGGGTTCCATTTTTCGTCAAAGATTTTTTTGCCCTTTGGCCACGAACACCTTTCTGTGGCCTTGGTTAATTCAGTGGCCACCGACTGGTAATCCGTCCCCCCCAATGCGGTGGCTGGGGTCGCCGTCTTTCAGCATCGCGGCGGCCCCTTGCTGCTGTCGCATAAGAAACCCATGCTGCTTTGCGGCGTTATGTCAGCAGAAGGGCGTCGGTTAGAGGGGCGGAGGCCGCGTGTCGGCGTATCTCGGCGCGGCCTCTCATATTGAAGTGATCACCCGTTATGTTTGAAAGTGTCGTGTGGTTGCTGGTTGGATTTGCGCTCGGTTACGGACTCCGGGAAATCATCTCACGGCGGCGTCGCGGTAAAGCAAGCCGAGCCCGAACAGTTCGATTGCAATCGTAGCCATCAGGCCATCTCGGTAAAAGTAACATAGCCCGTCGATGTGGACGTGCTGATGAAGTTAAGCACCTGGCCGCGACGCAATTTACAACGAGGCAAAGTCGGTAGCGGTCGTCTAAGCACGAACAGCGCATCGGCCCTGATATCGTCCCGAGTATTTCGCGGACGGATTTGTTCGCGATGGGGCGATCTCCTTAAAGTGCCTTTACTCAACAGGCAGCAACGCGGCGTTTCCAAGGAATCGCCCAAGTTCCACCAGGAACATCAAAAGGCGTTGATGAGCGGGTTCCTGGTCCTTAGGTCGCGGCAGGCGATTAAACGCCCTGCCGCTTTCATTCATCCGTACCAGCCAATCGTCGCCAAGCAGCCCTATTTGATGCTGTACTCCTTCAGCACGAACCGCATAGAGCCTGTGCCCTGCTTCACATAGATACCGTGACCAGCGGAATGTCGGCCGCCGAAAGTGAAGCCGACATTTGCAAGGTCAGACACCGCAGCTTGAAACTGCTGCGGGAAGTCGCTGCCCCTCTTTCCAAAGACTTGCGTCCAGTTCTCAGGTGATACAACGACTGAAGCTTCGCCCTGCGGATTAAGCGGTATCTTGTGTGACCACCAGCGCTTGAACTCGTCAGCAGCGCTCAACGTATCGCCCTGCTGCTGCAAATAGAGCGACACAAAACAAGGGCACATATCACCCGGGTCAGATGCGAGCAGTTCGCCCGCACCGACGAGTTCAAATCTGATAGTGATCGTCTTGCCGGTCGGGTTGCCCTGAGCGCCTTGAACGACGTAATGCAGGCCGTCCTGATATGGCAAATCGACATAGTAAGTGCCGTCAGCGTTCTGCGACATCGAGGGCGGCATATCGGGGCTGTACCGTATGCTCCAGCCGCTGGTAGCCGCCGAGTTCGTCGGCATCCTCAAAGGGCCGCTATATTTTATGCTGCCAATTGAAATCAACGCAGCGAGAACGATCAGAAGCGTTTGCATGACTTTGGTGGGCTCTGTGGAAGACTAATTGCCCATTGTATGTCGAACACGCAGGCGGCGACGGCAGAAAAATGTTTCAAACGATTTGTAAGCTCGGCTCGGAGGGCATCGTTTCAAAGAAACTGAATGCGCCGTATAAGTCCGGGCAATCGAGAACTTGGATCAAAATCAAAAACCCGAAAGCACCGGCAGCGACGCGAGCAATCGACGGAACGTTCTAGGGCGTGCGGTGACTCACCGCGAGGCCAAGTTGATGTTGCTCATCACCCAGATTGCCACAACCGCAACGAGTCCTGCACTGGCGAACGCTCCCGATACTACGGCCGCGCTAAACAGAATCACTCCTAACGCATATGCGATCCTATCGAGTGCCCATCGTATCACTCCGATGAAGCGGCCGAACACCCAATAGAACGCATACAGGAGGAGCAGGAGCACGAGAACAAACACCACAATCTTCAGGATCGGAGCGCTGCTAAAGTGCGTATTAAGAAGCCGCGAGACCTGGCTGATGCCCCAGAGGCATCCGAACACAATCACGTCGACGAGCCAGCCAAATCCCTGTTTAAGCCATGCACCAAACTCCCGGATCAGGCGCTCCATGCACAAGTCCTCTCGTTTCTTACTCCATTAACGCCACGGCAACGAATGTGAGTAGGCTACACAAGCAACCCTAGTAACCCTTAATAGAAAATCTATCGAACGAAGGAGTCCGTTGGTAGCCGATGGGCTGCGTGACGCGCCTGTCTTTGGGTGGCGCTTCGGCGCGCGCCGTACGTGCTGCGGACCCAATTTTTTCTAAATCGTCAGGCGCCGACTTGGGTTGCGCAGCGAGCACAGCTTGCGATGCCATGTCCGGCGCGGGTGCTGGCCTGGCGATAAGGCTTTGTATCCCATCGGGACGCTGTCGCTCCGGCAGACCGGTGCGTTGGCTGGTGACTATTACAGGCGAACCGCTTTGCTCCAGCGTTGCATCCGCAACAAATAGCAATGCGATCAGCGCGTAAGCTGCCACTACCAAGAAGGCGAAAATTGGCATTGCCGCGCTCCAACCCGCCAACTCAACGCGCTGAGCGACGCCCGGTTCCACAAAACCAAGTGCACAAGCTTAGTCACCGGCTAATCCGACGTCGTCTTGCCTAGTAAGGCGATGGCGATGGGGTGCTGCTGCGGGTCCGCGGTGTCGCCTTTGAGCAGGTCATCCGCCCTCACCGCGACCGTTTTCTTCTCCCCTCCACTAAGACCCGTCTGCGATGAAAAAGCCGCCGTCTGTCTGCAACAAAGTTATTCACAGAGCCGCGAGCAAACGATGGCGGAGGTCAAAAGACAGTGGTTAAATGGATAAAGCCAGCGGCCGACTGATGGGTGGATCAATCGGCCGCCGCTCCCGATCCGATCGCCCCACGCCAGCGGTCCATGAGTCAGTAGGTGAGCGGATCGAAAGCGGAAAGTTAGGCTTGGTCTAATCTTACGATCAATCCCCGTGCCACAAAATCAAAGGGAACGTGGCCGTTTGGTCACAGCGCGGGTCAGTTGTCATCGACATCCAAATCAACCTTGCGGTTCAATCGCTGCCTTCGCTGCTCCGCAAGCCCTCTCCCAAGTGGCGGCCATTTTCTCAAGCTCCGCGCGATGATTTGGCGATGCCGTGGTGCGGGCTAAGTCACGGCACGCAGCAGCACGATACAGATAGTCGGCCACTTTCAGCATTCTTAATCGTACGCATCAGAACCGCCAACAGTGTGTGAAGGGGATCACAGAAATTCGCTTCCGTTCGTTACCGTCCTTCTACCTTGGCCATCAGCGCCTCTCGCATGGCGCGCATTTCCAAAATCCCCGGCACCGTGTCCGGTGGCAGCTGCTTATCCAATGCAGCAAGCGCGGCCCTTGCCTCGTCCGGCTGCAGATCTTTCATCCAGCGGAAATCGCGCATCAGTCGGTCAGCTCGGTAATCGACAGCGAGAACGTGCCGGCTTCATTGCTGATTGCGGAAACACGCTGGCCGGGCGAGTAGCGAACAATCTCAATCCAGTTCGCAGGGAGTAGCGTGCTCTACGTCGCGCCATGTCCGCTTTACCTCCGAAAGCGGACACGTGCGGTGAAACTAGGGATGTCCGCTTTGGGCCAATAGCGGACATCGACCGATAACTACTCGATCACTTCGTCGGCGAACCCAATTCCGCTCGTGGAACAGCAATGCCGAACGTTTTCATGTTCAAAACAAGTTCAAACTTGTTTGCCTGTTCGATTCGTCGCATCTTTGTCACTCGGGGTTGTGACCTTCGTCAAATGCCACCAAGCTTAATCGAGGGGGACTTGCTTATGCGATTGTCATCCGCCATTCGTACCGCGCTGGTTGCTTTGACCGTGACGTGCATCGGGCTCGCCACCGCCGCCCACGCCGACAATGGCAGCATCCGCTTTAACGTTATCAAAGCCGGCTTTGTCATTGGCGGCTCTGCCGGCAGCGGCACGCTGGTGTTTCATGGCCGGCGCTATCCGCTCTCGATCGGCGGCGTGAGCTATGGCTTTACCTTCGGCGGCTCAGCGACCGATTTTGTCGGTACGGTCAGCAACATCCGAAGGCCGTCGGATGTTAATGGCGTCTATGGCGCGGCCGGCGCGGGTGTCGCGGTCGGCCCCGGCGCAGGCGCGATCGTGCTGGCCAACCAGAACGGCGCGGTGCTGAGGCTGGCGGGTCGCCAAGCGGGACTGATCGTCGCCGCCGACCTTAACGGGCTGGTGATCTCGCTGCGGTAGTTTGCGCTCGCGGGTGAGATGCCCAAGCGCTCAACTCTGTTTCCGGATATTGGCCGGCCACCCGCATTTTTTTACTTATGTCCGCTTTACCCCCGAAAGCGGACGTGTGCGGTGCAGCTATAGATGTCTGCTTTGGGCCAATAGCGGACATGCATTTAATGGAGCACCCCGCGCACAGCCCATGCTCGCGCAATCAAATGAATGGTCCCGTCACTTTTTATCGGGAGACTGGCACGTATGCGGTCACGCAGTGCGATACGCCGCTCCTCGGAAAGAGACATACAGTAGCCCGGCGCTGGTGCCTGCCCGCCAAGAAATGGCGTCCAGTAATCTTCAAAGTTCCTGAAAACCGTTGGGACATCGATTGAGCGGGTTTTTACGTCACCGAGCCCAGCTTTGCGAAAGAGATCTGCCAACGGTTCTGGACGGCACTCAGGAAACCGGCGGCCCTCGTCGAGCGAAGCGGCGTTCGGGTCCAGGGCAACCGCTGCGTTCCAGAAATGACGCATCATCTGCATCTCGCCGGCGTAATCCCAAACATAAGCTGCAACGACCCCGCCGGGGCGTGTCACCCGTTTCATTTCAGTGACTGCTTTTGCCTGATCAGGAATGAAATTTATGACGAGACCCGATACCGTCGCGTCGGAGGAACCATCGGCGAGCGACAGTTTTTGGGCGTCGCCAATTTGAAAAGTTGTGCGGTTGTCGGTGACTTTGTGGCGCGCGAACGAGACAAAACCCTCTGAAGGATCAACGCCAGTCACGTGACGCGGCGACGCAACCGCTAGGATCACCTCACACAAAGCTCCCGTGCCAGACCCAACGTCAAGCCATTCCTTGTTTGGCGGCACACCGAGCCACGTTACGAATTGGCGGCCAACCAATCGGCTCCATCTGCCTACGTAAGGCTCATAGGCATCGCCGCTAGCCCATACATCCTTGCGCTCTGTAGCCATTGCATCGTCTCATACAACGATCTTGCGGATAGCATACCGACTGTTTTCCCCGTCAGGTACGGCTGTCCGCATGTCCGCTCTGGGTCATTAGCGGACTAATGCAGTGCAATAGGCCATGTCCGCTTTGCCCCCAATAGCGACCGCAAAAGCGGACATGCGCAAATGGTCATGTCTGCTTTACCCCCAAGAGCGGACATGTGCAGTGCAACTAGCGATGTCCGCTATGGGCCAATAGCGGACATCGGGCTACTTATTCGGTTCACATGGGGCTTCTTGCGACAAGGACATAGCGAGCGGCCTGCCCAATGAGAAAGAATAAAACGGCGGCAAGTACTCCAAAATAAAAAGGCTCTCCGTGGCCAGGACTCCATATCATGAAGGCGAAAACAAAAGCTAGCAACGCGAAGCTAGTGCCCACCCATCCGCTTACTTTGCCAAGACGTTCCAGCATGACCTTCTTTCTATAATTACGTGCGTGACCGAAGCGTAGGCTGGGATGGGGGGATCGCCAACGCTAATGAGCAGCTTCGACAGATCTACGATGCCAAAGATTATTAATGCTTGGTCATAGAAACGTGCGGGATCGCGCTCGCCATTTTTGGCGGCGTCAATAATTTGCTTTGCGATGATCTCACGCACTGGATCGGCGGCTCCAACAATTCGAAGCGATTCGCAGGTACGGTCGAAAGCCTCGCCCATCGCCAAGGTCGCGGCGTCGTCGAACCAAATGTTTTGGATCGGAGTGATAGCCATTGGCACCTCCCGAAAAGCACGAGCGGGAGCGCTGGAGCGTCTCTTAGTCACCGAGGCTCGAAGCCGTTTCGGTGACCAAACGTTTTGGAACGGAGTGATAGCCATAGTCACCTCCCGAAAAATACGAGCGGGAGCGCAGGAGCGTCTCTCAGTCACCGAGGCCCGAAGCCGTTTCGGTGATGCCTAAGCCTGTTCCTTTGATGGGGAACTGTCTGATCAAAACAGACCACCCTGTGGACCGCGCGCTAACATGGCGACTAGACCGTTTGGACGTTCACTCAAATTAACTTGTCAAATCAGGCCACTTGAATTTCAATACTGGGCATTAGTCCACTTATGCCGTCGTTTTTTGGCATTTGGGACACCGAGGATCATTTAGGTCGGACCGACAAACTTTTGATTATCTCAACTGGCCACAACAGGCGGCCTATCGTTTCTGTTCTGAGCGTGGGGCGCTCTGCCAGCGGCCGGAGCCTCGCCAAATATCGAATGAACCAAAAAGTCTTCACGCAGTTAGTTCCGCGGATGCGGTGTTCTACATCCAAAACGGCAAGGTCAAAATCACCGTTACCTCGGAGCAGGGCAAGGAAGCCCGATGATTGGCTCGGGTCGACCCGCCAAGGTCAGCCAGGAGACGCTCGCGGAGATGATCGGTACGACGCGCTCCCGCGTGAGCTATTTTATGAACAAATTTCGAAAATTGGGCTTGATTGACTACAACGGCAAAATCGAAATCCACAGCTCATTGCTGAATGTCGTTTTGCATGAGGAACCGCACATCAACAGCTGAGCAAGGCAACGAGTGCTTAACTGCATAATGTCCGCTTTGGGTCATTATCGGACATAACGCGTATCGGCATGATGTCCGCTGTACTCCCGGCCACTGACTACTGCGTATGGTGGCCTGCCCCGCCAAGACTTCACGATTGGCCAGCCCATTCCGTCATAGTGGTGCCGCATGCTGAGCACTCAAACGTTCGCCGGTGGTAACCAGGATATTTTTCCTCAATGCTTTTGAGAATCATTGGCGCGCGGCATTTGCTACACGCGGGATCTACGATTTCGTTCGGAGCAGAACCGTAAAATTGTGACATGGCGACCCCCGTCTTGCCGTTGCAGGTTTCGGTCGTCAGCAGCAATTTATCGATATTCGCTTGAATGATATCCGCAGCAGCCTTCCCTTCGGCAGAATGAACCGTCATGGCAGCACGGCTTTTATGGCCAATGTATC